>Ga0209211_10000409_pt1 | contig 88795 bp, 88 predicted proteins | sample RifGroA2_FD_183992 | JGI IMG/M metagenome (GOLD analysis project Ga0209211, IMG submission 183992) | Groundwater microbial communities from Rifle, Colorado, USA - Groundwater A2 (SPAdes) (version 2) | ecosystem: Environmental > Aquatic > Deep subsurface > Groundwater | place: Rifle, Colorado... | reverse complement strand
TCCAGATTTAATTATGGATTTTAATTTTGTAACAGCAGGATTGTATCTTTCAATATGGCCGACCATAAAAGTGATTTTTTTTAGTTTGGCAAGTTCTATAAGTTCTTTTGCTTCTTTCAAGTCTATGGCAATCGGTTTTTCCAGTAGTAAATTGACTCCTTTGGCAATGCATTTTTTTCCAACAGCATGATGAAAAGCAGTGGGTACGCAAATGGAGACCGCGTCAGGTTTTTCCTTGTCAATCATTTCTTCATAATCTGAATAATATTTGGTTTTATAGTCTGCTGACAGTTCTTTTCCGGCAGTTTGATTAATGTCGGCAATTGCCACCAAATTTACTTCGGATAATTCCGAATAAACACGCAGATGGTTTTTGCCCATTTTGCCCGCGCCTATGACAGCGCATTTTATTTTATTAAACATATAAGTTTTTTTATTTTATTAGCAGACTTGTCAAATTCTGTTTTTTCGTTATTATTCATTTTTATTTCTATTATTTCCTGGAAACCGTTTTTTCCTAACCTGACCGGTACGCCGATGCAAATGTTTTTCAAACCAAATTCACCGTTGAGAAAAACGGTGCATGGAATAATAGTTTTTTTGTCATTCAGGATTGCGTCAACCATCTGTGTCAGAGCCAAGGCAGGAGCAAAGCAAGTGCTGCTGGTTTTAAGGTATTTGACTATTTCTCCACCTGCGCCACGCACTCTTGCGATTATTTTGTTTATTTGCGATACGGTTAAAAAAGAATTAACTCCTTTATCATTTATGGTGCTTTGGCTGATTATTGGAATCATGGTATCGCCATGACTGCCCAATACCAAACCGTGAATATTCTTGACTTTTTTTCCGGTAGCTTCTTTCAGAAAAGCCCTTAATCTTGAACTGTCCAAAGCACCGGCCATACCTATTACCTTGTTCCTTGGAAATCCGCTGATTTTAAAAGTCAGGTAAGTCATGGCATCAAGAGGGTTGGTAACGATTATGAAAATACATTTTGGCGAATATTTGACTACTTCCGGTACAATGGACCGCAGAATTTTTGAATTAATGGAAATCAAATCTTCACGGGTCATTCCCGGCTTACGCGGCAGTCCGGCGGTAACTATGACGATATCTGAATTTTTTGTCAATTTATAATCGTTTCCGCCGTTGACGGATACATCGGAGTTTGCAATTGGCAAGCTTTCCTGGATATCTAGAGCTTTACCTTTGGCCAAATCGCCCACGATATCTATCAAGGCTACATCACACAATTCTCTTGTTGCCAAACAAAATGCTGTCTGACTGCCTACGCTTCCAGCTCCGATAATGGACACTTTCATATTTGTAAGGTAAATAAAGGTAAAAAGATGATTATAATAATATATAAGCCATGACAATTTTTCAACATAGTGTAAATGCTTTGAAAAAGAATTTAAGAGATTTACAGATTATTGGAGCTTGAGAAGGTCTGAATCGCCTTGACAATATATGTTATCTCTTCTTTTTTTAGAAGCGGATGGATAGGCAATGACACAACCTGTTTTACTAATTTTTCCGTGACCGGAAAATCTTCAATCTTCGCATTGTTTGTCAAATGCCTGAATTTGTACAACGGCACAGGATAATAAATGTTGGTTTGGATACCCAACTTATTCAGATAATCTCGGAATCTTTTTCTGGTTATTGGTGATTGGTTATCAAATCTTATCGTATATTGGTGATAGACGTGTGTCCGGTCTGGGGGTATATAAGGAGTAATTAAATTATTGTGTTTTACCAGGCTATTTGAATATATTTTAGCATTTTGCTGTCTTTTTTCAGTAATCCACGGTAGTCTTTTCAGTTGTACTAAAGCTATAGCTGCTTGGATATCCGTCATCCTGTAGTTATAGCCAAGGCCTGAGTAGTAGTAACGCTTGTTTTGGTCCTGGCCGTGATGTCTGAACAGCTTGGCTTTTTCATAATATTTTTTGCTGTTTGTTGTGATCATTCCACCCTCGCCGGACATGATGTTTTTTGTGGCATACAAGGAGAAACAGCTGATATCGGCCAAATTCCCGCTGATTTTATTTTTATACTTTGCTCCGACGGATTGAGCTGCATCCTCGACAATCAACAAATTATGTTTTCGCGCAATCCGGACAATTCTGTCATAATCGGCGGGCAATCCATAGAGATTAACGACAAGAATTGCTTTTGTTTTTTTAGTTATCGCCTGTTCGATCTTATCCGGATCTATATTGTAAGTTTTTTCATCAATATCTACAAAAACCGGTTTGGCACCGCACATCAAAATCGAGTTGGCTGTTGCCACAAAAGTAAAAGGAGTAGTGATCACCTCGTCGCCCACACCTATACCAACTGCGTATAAAGCGGTATGTAGGGCTGCGGTTCCATTGTTGATAGCCAAAGAATATTTTGAACCACACATACTGGAAAATTTCTTCTCCAGTTCCAGTACTTTTCTCCCTTGTGCTAAAATAGCCGAATCCATTACTTTCATGACTTCGTGTTTTTCTTCTTTTCCAATGATTGGTTTAGACAAAGGGATGTTAATCATAAATTATTTATTTTTTATTATTGCTAATTTTACATTAATTGCTTCGTAAATCATAATGATCAAGGCTACTGTGGTAATGAAAGGATGAAAAAGCCACATTGGCTCTCTATCTTCTAATAATCCAAATAAAGCTCTAAATAAAGGAATTATTATACTGGCTACATATAAGGGAAATATAATAATTTTCAATTTTTGCCAATTGGTCAAGTTTATTCTTCTTTCCCAGATGCCGTAGTTTTTTTTTGAAATGGCGTTCCGGGTCGCCCATCGGATTTTTTTGATAAAATGGCCTAAATTCACTACTGTTTTATGGTGGAGATGAATAGAATGGGCATAGGCAATTTTTTTCCTTTGGTTTATTAATTCAATTATGGAAATCATATCATCAAATTTATCTCCTCTTCTTTTTATATATTCCTTTTTAACGGAAAAACCCTGCGCCAAAGCGATTAACGGTTTTACCGGATAAGATGTGTAATCATAGATATCGTATTTTTCATTGTGTTCGATGGTTTTATATATTTTATTGAATGTCCGGGCGTTGGCAGCTTTGCCATAAAGGTAGTGGTTGAAAGGATCGGTAAAAACGTTGAAGTACTTGGTCCATAAGGAATCGTTTTTTTCCGAAATATGTTTCGGAAATACCGAATATATTTTATCGTCGCTGAGTATTTTGACTAAATTCCTGATCGCGTCTTTTTGGACAAAAAAATTATCCATTGCCATGATGACGAATATATCTCCTTTTGCATTTTTCATTGCGGTATAAATGCCCGGCTCCGCCAATACATGGGGATTGTCGATAATTTTAACTCCGTATTTTTCAGCAATCTCTATTGTTTTATCGGTAGAACCTCCGTCCGCCATAACTATTTCAATTTTGTCTTTGGGGTAGTCCTGGCGAGCAAGAGATCTGAAAAAAGTTTGTAAGTGTTTTTCCGCATTCAAAGTAGCCGTAACAATGGATACTAATGGTAATTTGTTCATAGTTAAGTGATTTCGTTTTCTTTCTGATTGCGAAGCGATTTGGTAAGGGCTTCCAGTATACGGACATTATTTACACCCACGTCAACGGATGTTAGGGGTTTTTCCGTACCTTTTATATAATTGACGAAATGTTTTAATTGGGTATATAGCGGGTCAATGGTGGGCAAACGCGGGATTAATACATCACCTAATCTGAATGAGGCATAATAAGGTTCTTTTTCCAAAGGATAATGCAAAGCGGTATTGTATATTTTTAGCGGTTCGGCGGCATTGGTATCTTCGAATAAAGCCATCCGGTCGCTTCCCAATAACACCATGTTTCTGATCTTGACCGGATACAGCCAGGCGACGTTGATATTGACCATTATATTGTCGGGGTATTCAAGAGTTATGACTGCAATATCTTCCTGCGAATTTCTTGAGTAGCTCTTTGCCTTGACGGAAACCTTTAAAGGCACCTGATTGTTCAGAAGATATGTAGTAATAGCTATATCATGTGGAGAAAAATCCCAAATGATATTGACGTCGTCTCTGATTGGTCCGTAACTTTGGCGTTTGAACTCCAAATAATACAGTTTACCGAAATAATTTTGGTCGTTCTTTTCCTTTATCCATCGGATTGCCTGGTTGTATAAAAATGTTAAACCAACAAGGACTTTGACTTTATGTTTTTTGGCCAGTTCGCTTATTTCCAGAGCTTTTTCCAGTGAATCTGTCAAAGGCTTTTCGACCAAAATATTAATTCCGTTTTCAATGAAGAATTTCGCCAATTTATGATGGGTATGCGCCGGGGTGGCGATAATTACCCCGTCCAGTTTATTTTTTACCAGGTCATTGATGTTTTTAGTGACATTGAAATGAGGATATCTTTTTTTAGCGTCAGCCAGCATATCTTCCCTTAATTCACAAACCCAATCCAAAGAGGCATCAATGGAATTATCCAAATATTTGGCATAATTCCTGCCCCAGTATCCCCATCCGACTATTCCCAGTTTAAGCATTTATTTTTTTTTAATTTGAGCCGGGTTTCCGGCAACAGTACAATTGTCAGGTACGTCTTTGGTAACGACTGCTCCGGCGCCTACAACTGAATTTTCACCTATGATTAGTCCGCCAAGAATAGTTGCGTTGGAACCGATTGAAGCATTTTTCTTGACAATAGTCTTTAGTATTTTCCAGTCTCCGTATTGGATTGGTTCTCCTTTTATATTAACTGCTTTGGGATAATTATCATTTATAAACATTACTCCGTGGCCTACAAATACCTCATCTTCTATAGTTGCTCCTTCGCAGATAAATGAATGCGATTGAACCCTGACTTTATTCCCGATCGTAACGCCTTTTTGAATTTCCACAAAAGTGCCTATCATACAGCTGTTTCCTATAGTACAGTTGTAGAGATTGACAAACGACCAAATTTTCGTATCTTTTCCGATCCGGCAATTATTGATAATTTGATTGACAGATTTCATTTTTGTTAATAAAAATTATAAATACTTTTAACAATAAATAATATTTGTTCTTTTTTAATTTCGGGGAAAATCGGGAGAGAAATAATCTGATCGGAAATCATATCCGTTACCGGAAAATCACCTTTTTTGTATTTCAAATATGAAAAAGCTTTTTGTCTGTGAAGAGGAATAGGATAATGAATAAGCGCCTGGATCCCCCTGTCATTTAAATATTTTATTAACTGGTTTCTTTTTTTTGTTCTGATTACATACAGGTGATAAACGCTTTGTCTGTCCCTAAAGATTTTTGGCGTTATAACTAACGGGTATAATTTTTTCAAATTATCGGAATACATTAAAGCCGCTTGTTTTCTTTTTTCATTCCATATGTCAAGATATTTTAACTTGACTCTTAATATTGCTGCTTGGATAGTATCTAATCTTGAATTAACACCCAAAGTGTCGTGATAATATTTTTTTTTCTGCCCGTATTCCCTTGCAAGCCTTAATTTTTTGGCTAATTTAGAATTATTTACGATCAATGCTCCTCCGTCGCCGTAAGCTCCGAGATTCTTTCCCGGATAAAATGAAAAAGCGGAGAATATGCCGAAATTGCCTACTTTTTTGTTTTTATATAATGCGCCGTGCGCTTGGCAAGCATCTTCAATAAGATAGATCTTTTGCCTTGAATTCTTGATGATTTTTTTGATTTCATCGATTTTATCAGGTTGCCCGTATAAATGGACAACAATAATTGCTTTGGTCCGTGAATTAATTTTCTTTTTTAAGTCATCTAAATTTATACCGAAATCGTTTTCGTCAATATCCACAAAAACCGGTTTAAGTCCGTTTTGGGTGGCGCCTATTGCAGTGGCAATAAATGTGTTGGCAGGAATTATAATTTCGTCGCCGGTTGATAACTGCAGATTTTTTATTCCCAGAATGAGAGCATCGGTTCCGGAATTAACAGTGATACAATCTTGCGCATTCACATACTGGCTAAATTCCTTTTCAAATAATTTTACTTCTTCTCCTTGAATAAAATGGGAGTTGCTGATGACTGTAGATATTGCATTGTCGATTTCGGTTTTGTTATTTTTATATTGTGTTTTTAAATCAACAAACGGAATATCCATTAGATTATTTTATCATGTGAAATCTTTTAATCAATTTGAACTATTGTAGATATTCTGCAACATGGTGGATTTTTATCTGTTCCATTCCGCTTTTTATCCCGGCTGGCGGTTGAGTCACCTTCATATCATTTCTGAACCAGGGTTCGAATTTAGATTTCCTGATATTGACGGAGAATTTATTGTTGTATGGAGCGCACCAGACTGGATTGGTAGGACCGAAAAGGACTATAGAACTGATTCGTAGTCCATTGGATAAATGCGCAAAACCATTGTCATTGGTTATTAACTTTCCTATGTTATTTAAAATACCGATCGTTTGGTGGAACTTCATATTCTCTAATAAATGACAGCCGGAAACATCATCTATCAGTCTAATCAATGCTTTTCCTAAACCGATCTCTTCAGGACCGATAAATATTAAAATTTTTTTGTTTTTTTTGATTAAAAGCTTTCCTAATCCAGCGAAATTTTCAATTGGCCAGCGTTTTAATATTCCGGCTTTGGAACTGATTGATCCCGGATGGAAACCAACTATATCCTGCTTAGTCCACTTCAGGTTATGAATATATTTTATTCCGAAATTATCATCATCTTGGTTTATCGTGAAATCATAACTTAGATTGTTTTCGTCAATTTCTTTTTGCCAGTCTATTGAAAAGTATTTTAAAATATTTAAGTTGTTGATAACGTTGTGTACTTTTTCATCCACTTCAATCGAGTGTGTATCCAGAAAATTAAATTCAGACAAATAACCTTTTTTAAAGCGGTGACTTATTCTATTTGCTGCGGCAACCAAACTTTGGACAATGTGGTATTCGCGTCTGTAGGACGGAAACGCCAGAATTGAAATATCGTATTTATTATTCCTTAGTGAGAGCAATTGTTTCAAACCGATTAATTTATTTTCATAATATAAGGACAGACGATGAATTTTATGGATATGTGGATTATTTTTGAATACGTATGAAACACCGTCAAACATGCAGGCAATATCGATTTTTGCTGCAGGAATTTTTTTCTTCATCAGTCTTATCATCGGTGTAGCCATTAATGCATCACCTATTCCCGGCAGGCAAAAGACAAGAATTTTCATGGGCATTTTAACTTATTTAATCTCCAATTTGGCGAGATAATTTTTGACATAATCCTCTATACCTATTTCAAGTTCATAAAATTTCTCCTTGTAACCGATCTGTCTTAATTTGTTCATTGGCGCTTCCGTAAAATACTGGTATTTGTCCTTCAGACTTTCGGGCATGTCAATGAATTTAATCTGCGGTTGTTTGTTTAATGATTTGAAAACCGAATTTGCCAAATCAAGAAACGACCTGGCTTTACCCGTTCCGACATTGAATATACCGTTTATTCCACCGTTTTCCAGGAAAAAGAGACATATTTTTATCACATCCTTTACATAAATGAAATCCCTTTTTTGTTGGCCATCCTTGAAATCCTTCCTGTACGATTTGAATAGTTTTATTTTTCCCTCCTTTTTAACCTGGGTGTATCCGTGAAAAATCACCGAAGCCATTTTGTCTTTATGGTATTCATTTGGACCGTAGACATTGAAAAACTTCAAGCCGACGCATTGAGGCGGCCGGCTTATAGTTGACAATACCCATTTGTCAAACAGGTGCTTTGAATACCCGTAAAGATTCAGAGGTTTCAGTTCAAACACATCATCACTGTAACCCTGCGCACCGTCACCGTAAGTTGCCGCAGATGAAGCATAAATCAACCTGGCTTTTCCTCTGATGCAATACTCGAATAATTTCTGGCTGTAAACCGTATTGTTGGAAATCATATAATCCTCATTAGTCTCAGTAGTGTCGGAGCATGCTCCAAGATGAAATACAACATCCGTTTTGAAGTCTTCTCCCCTTTCAATTAAGGTCAGAAATTCTTTCTTATCGTAATAACGAACGTATTTCCTGCCGGCCAAATTATTTCTTTTTCTGTTATCTGCCAAATGATCTACGATAATAATATTTTCATACCCTTTTTCATTAAGAGCCTTGACTAAATTGGACCCGATAAACCCTGCACCGCCTGTGACAATAATATTTTTCATAAAGCTTTTATTTTATCGATTAGAGAAGTGGTTGAATAATTTCCCACAAAAGGGATAATGATTACTTTGCCTCCCAATGATTCAACAATAGGTGTGGAACGAAGTTTTTCTTTTTTATAATCCCCGCCTTTAATGTAAATATTTGGTTTAACTGCCCTGATGAGTTCTGCAGGTCTTTCTTCCGCCAGGGGCGTAACGTAATCCACGGATTCCAAAGCGCAAAGCATGGCTGCTCTGTTTTTAAATTCATTGATAGGTCGTTTGGGATCTTTATATGCTTTAATGCTTTCATCAGTGTTCAAACCAATGATCAAAATTTCACCCATTTTTTTTGCTTGTGATAAATAACCGACATGTCCAGGATGCAAAATATCAAAAGCGCCATTTGTCAAAACAACTTTTTCACCTTTTTTTTTGTGTTGCTCAACGATCTTGATTAATTGAGCTCGGTTGCTGACGAATTTTTTATTTATTAAATCAAAATTTAGCAGATTGCTGCCGCTTCTCATAGTATTGTACAAGTCACCCCTAGGGTGACTAAGAATGATTCATAATAAATTCTAAACCAATTCTAACACTTCTAGCTGAATATGTGGCTACCTGAATTTCAGTTGAAGGCAGAATTCTGTTTTTTGCCGACACATAGATGGTTCTGCAGCCTGCATTTTTCCCGGTTTCGATATCGCTTGTTTTGTCTCCTATCATCCAGGATTTTTTTAAATCAATTTCAAAATCTTTGGCAGCTTGCATTAACATGCCGGGTTCTGGCTTATGGCAACTGCATTTAATGGAATATTTTTTAATTTTTCCATTCATGTCGTGCGGACAGTAATAGAATCCGTCAAGCTTGATTCCGTTTCCCGATAACAGTTGCTCAATTTTTTTCCTGACAGGAATAAGTTTTTCTTCGTCAAAAAGCCCTTTGGCAATACCGGATTGATTGGTAATAATAATCAATAAATATCCCGCTTTTTGAAGATTGAGGAGTTTATCCGAAATACCGGGAGAAAGTTTTATTCTTGCGACATCTATATTATAAGGAATATCTTCGATTAAAACTCCGTCTTTATCCAGAAATATTGCTTTTTTCATTGATTAAATAGAATATTAATTTTCCTGTTTAAATCATCAGCTTCTTTTTTAAATTCTAAATATCTTTTTTCAGGTAAAATGTCTTGCTTTATTTCTAATTTTCTGGATTTTATTTCCTTATCCGTTATTTTCTGTGCTGCACCGGTAAACTTAAGGCTATATTTTTTACTTTGTTTATTTAAAAATTCCAAAGGTTTTAGTCCTTTTTCGTCCGGATCGGATCCTAAACCTTCATGACACCGGATATGCCAGTCTTTCCAGAAACTTGGTGCTGTAAAAATAAAACAGGAATCAATATCTCTTAGAAGTTTTTCTTCAAGCGTTTTTGGGGATTTACCCAAATATACATCATCATGATGAGCTACCAAATTGATTATTTCAGGAATATATTTTTTAGGATATTTAATTTCTGATAAGAGTAGTTTCGCAATAATTGCTCCAAATTTCATATGCAAAGATCGCATCTTAACGCTGCCCCAACCGGTATTTTTTTCATTTCCTAACTTACTCCATCCGATATCGTGCAGAATAAAAGCGGGTACCAAAATATTTCTAAGCTTAATTGATTTAATATTTTTAAGTACAGTCATTAAATGCTCAATTCCGATCAGAAGATGGATGGAATCCCATAATCGGCCTTTTGCATAAAAAGGCAGGGACAATTTAAGTAGTTGTACAAAAGCACTTTTCTTTAATGACGCAAAAATACCTTTAAACTCTGAGTTCATAAATTATTTCTTTGATTGTAGGTACGGCAGTACCGAACTTCCCTACAACAATTCCCGCGCAAATATTACTAAGCCGGACAGCCTCATTGGTAGATAGGCCGCTGGACAAGCCAAGGGTAAGACTGGCTATGACAGTATCCCCTGCTCCGGAAACGTCAAATACTTCTTTTTTGTGATTATGAAAATGTCTATATGTATCATTTTCATCCAAAAGGGCGATTCCGTCTTTTCCTAAAGTGATAACTACCACTGTACTTTTCAGTCTTTTTTTTAATGTCTTCATTAATAAAATAAGATTTTTATAATCATGATCAATTTTTTTATTGAGGAATATTTCTGCTTCTTTTCTGTTTGTTTTTACCAGATATGAGCCGATAAAATTCATGTAATTTCCAGGTTTCGGATCAACGCATATTTTGATTTTATTTTCGGAGGCAAGCAAAATTATCTTGCGGCAAAATGTTTTAGTAAATAATCCTTTGGCATAATCGGATACAACTATGTACTTTACTTTTTCTATATGTTTTTTTATGGTTTGCAGTAGTATATTCTCGGTGGTTTTATCTATTGCCATTATTACTTCGCGGTCAATTCTTACCAACTGGTGGTTTCCGTCGACGACTCTTGTTTTGACGATTGTTTGGTAATCTTTTTTAGTCAGAATACCGGTGACAATATTGCGGCCAAGAAGAGTATTCAATATTTTTCCTTCGTTGTCTTCGCCTGTCAGACCAACCAGATAACATTCAGCATCAAGGGAGCTAATGTTGTGGGCGGTGTTGGCGGCGCCTCCTAACACATTTTTAACGCTTTGAAGAACAGCTACGGGAACTGGCGCTTCAGGAGAAATTCGGTCTACTTTACATTGAAAATATTGGTCCAAAATAATATCTCCTAAGACAATAATTTTCTGTTGGCTGAAAGAATTGACCGCGCTGATAATTTCTTCGTTGGATTTTTCCATATTAGGGTAAAGATTTTTCCAGTTCCTCGCAAAGGCAATGGATCAGAAATAAATGGATTTCTTGTATACGCGGCGTATTGTTTGAAGGAATGACAATCGGAATATCGCATAAATTTTTTAATTTCCCTCCGTCATTACCCAGTAAACAGATTGTTTTTATTGTCTGGTCTTTGGCTTGTTTGACTGCCTCAATAATATTTTTTGAATTTCCGCTGGTTGAAAGACCGAAAAATATATCCCCTTTTTTTCCAAGCGCTTCTATTTGTCTGGAAAAAACAGTATCAAAAGAATAGTCATTTGACCAGGCAGTCAGAATAGAAGAATCTGCAGTCAAAGCAATTGCCGCATATCCTTTTCTCTCTTTTTTATATCTACCTACTATTTCACCCGAGAAATGCTGGGCTTGCGAGGCGCTTCCTCCATTACCTGCAATAAGGAGTTTGCGGTTATTTTTCAGACAGAGTATAGTTTCTGAAATTGCGTTAGTTATTGATAGGTTAATGTTATTATCTGATTGTATCAACCGAATCAACTCATACATTTCTTCGAGGTATTTTTTCATAATTTTTTAGTATATCAAATTTCATCTTTTCTTTGGGCAAAATACAGGCCAATATTGCATAAAAAGATGACTGCGCCAAAGAAAATATTCAGATACATTAACCAGATGATCTGTTTTCTGATAAAAAACAACAATAAAATATAAAAGATCATGCCTGTTGCCAATACCAGACTGACAAGGCTTTTCTTTGCCAGAAAATAATTATTAAATAAATTATTAGCGCCGAATAAAAAACCAAAGATGGTAGTTAATAATAAATACGGAATAACATTTCTGAATGACTGTCCAAATAATAAGTCAACAACCGTTTGAGGAAAAAAGTAATAGACAACCGCCGCGATACCGGTAACTATAAACAACAGCAATAATGCCGATAATAATATTTTCCGAGAGTAAGATTGTCGGTTATCTTCTGAAAAAAAGACAAAACTAACCTGGAGAACCGGTCCTAAGACATATAAAATAATTTTTGATAATAAAGACCACGAATTAAATATACCGCTTTCGTATGCTGAAAAATATTTTTTGACGAAAATTATATCCAGAGTGCTGTATGCGGTTATGCCTAAAGTTGAAATGAAAGTAATTAAAAACTGCCGGCTTTTGATAAAATGAAAAACCCGGAACAAGCTATTGTTTTTGAAATTTTTTAATTTTATTTTCGGTATATAACGGCTAAATATTTTTATACTGGCGAAAAGCATAATTACACTGCCGATAAACTGCAGCATGATGATTATAAAAATATCCTTAAAATTCAATAATGATGGAGTGATGCTCAATAATTTAAAAAGAGCCAGTGCGATCAATATCAGACTTAAAATCAAAAACAGTTTTAACCCCTGGAAAGCGGCGTGATAAAAGGAAATAACAGCTCCTGATAGTGAAAAAGGTATGACAAAAAAACCGATAGCCGGTGATAAATTCGTGACCATGTAAACAAATGGAGACAAGGCCAAAACAGCAAAAATCAAAAACCACCACTGTCTGATAAAACCAAATAAATAACTGTTAAGGGATGCAGCATAGACCAGTTTGTCAGCTTTATAGCTGCTGATTTTTTGCACCATAGTAGTTGTGACTACTAACAACGGGAAAGACAGCAAGGATATATATGAAAAAAAAGTAGTAATTTCACCGTATCCGGCCGGCCCAAAATTATGAGCTACAATAAAATTGAACAGATAGTTGCAGATATGGACAATAAATGAAGCCGATGTGAAAAGAAAACTACCCTGTATGAAGGGGTTAGCCGCCAGATGCCTTATTCTCTTTCTCATGCTTTATTATACTTCAGATATTTTGGGGAAATTGGCTTATGATGAGGATGCAGATAATAGCGCAGGATATTTTTCCTGTACCAGATGGCTAAAGTATCTACCAGAATAAAAAATATGGATTTAAAAGTAGCTGCTGAAGTTATGGTGCTAAAGTTGTAATTCAATTTTATTGGCGCTTCAAAAATCCGGTTAAAACCCAGCGAATCGGCAACAACCAACATTTCCAGATCACCGGCAAATTTTTTTTCGATTAAGCGCGGTAATACTTTTTCCAGAACCGGTTTTTTGAATATTTTAATCCCGGCTTGAGTATCGCGCACTTTAATGCCGAAAAGTATTTTTACCAGAAAATAATAGCCTAAACTAAATATTTTTCTTTGGAAAGAATAATTAACTTGGGATACCGGATGGCGTTTTGAACCAACAATAATGTCTGCCTTATACCATTCCATATGCTCTAATAACATGGAAATTCCGTTGGGATCTATTTCCATGCCCGAATCCATAAACATGACATAATCGCCCTTGGCTTTAATCATTCCCAATTTAATGGCGTACGATTTTCCCTGATTTTTCATATAAGCCAGAGTTTTGACATGAGAAATTTTTTCGTTTTTTATTTTTGCATATGATTGATCGGACATTCCGTCAAAAACCATTATGATTTCATAGTGATAGCGTATTTTGTCCAGAATTGATTTGATTTGTTTTAAATCGCGGAGTATGGTTTTTTCTTGTTTAAAAACCGGTACGATTAAACTTAAAAAGTGAGTTTTCAATTTTTCCATTATATTTATATATATTAATGATTGTTATAGTTATTGTATTCTAACAAATTTAATATAAAATTGTTGTATAGAGTATCAATATGTCAAAAACATTTACATCCGAATCTGTTTGTTCTGGGCATCCGGATAAAATTTGTGACCAAATTTCAGATGCGATTTTGGACGCGGCAATAGTCAATGACAAATATTCGCGTGTGGCTGTGGAAACTCTCGTCACAAAAAACTACATAACTTTGGCAGGAGAAGTAACAACTAAAGGAAAAATTGATTACGTCAATATTGTCAGGAAAGCATTGAAACAACTGGGTTATACTTTATCCAAATACCAATTCACTTACAAGTCGCCGGTTATTGTTAAAATCCATACCCAATCTACGGAAATTGCCAGAGGCGTCAATGGTGATGGAGCCGGAGATCAGGGAATCATGTACGGATATGCCTGTGACGATACGAAATCATTAATGCCATTGCCAATTGAACTGGCTCATAGTATTGCCCAAAAAATCGACCAGTATCGTGAAAATAATATACTCACATATCTAAGGCCTGACGGAAAAACGCAAGCCACAATAATATATGACAATGGAAAACCGTTGGATATCCAAGATATTGTCATTGCCGTGCCTCATGACGAATCCATAAGTTTGGAGAATTTGAAACAATCTCTTTTCGATCATATCGTGAGCCCTGTTGTCGAAGAATACGGTTTTAAGATTTCCAAAAAACAGCTGATTGTCAATGGCGCCGGAACTTGGTACTTGGGTGGTCCCATTTCAGATACCGGTGTTACGGGCAGAAAAATAATTGTTGATACTTATGGTGGGATGGCGAGGCATGGCGGTGGTTGTTTTTCCGGTAAGGATCCGACCAAGGTTGATCGTTCCGGAGCATATGCTGCCAGATTCCTGGCTAAAAATATAGTGGCAAATAATCTGGCTAAAAAAGCCGAAGTCAGATTGGCTTATTTTATCGGCGCTAAAAAACCGGTCATGCAGGAAGTGGAGACATTTGGTACGGCAAAGAAAAGCGATAAATTGATAAAAGACTTTATGAATAAAATTCTTGATACTTCGGTTAAAGGTATTTTAAACGATTTGGATCTTTTTCAACCGATTTATTTCAAGACAGCCACTTACGGACACTTCGGCAGAGATATTTTTCCATGGGAGAAAATTATTCAATAATTTCTTCACCTTCAAAGATCACATCTTCCTCGCCTCCGGAAGAAGAATATTGGTCTAGATTTGACTCAGCCCGGGAAGGTAATATGAAAACAAAAGAAGAAACTATTTTTTCATGGGCTTTGAAAAATATATCCTTGTCGGATTCGGGATTGGTGGTAATTGAAGTCAATACATTATCCTGATCCAGACCCAGGGATACTTTTTGATTATTGGCCAGATATTGGCGGCCTTCTACATCACCTATTTTTATATTTTCCGTTTTCCCGGAAATGCTGCTTTTCCTTTCTTTGGTAAACCAGTCGTCTATTTCATCCAGATCGCTGTTTTCCAGTTTTACCGAAATGACTCCTTTTTTGCCGGGAAATGTCAATTCAACCCAGTCATAAATGGATTGATCCTTGAATTTTTTAGTTTTAACTTCCATTTGTTCCGGATATTGAAAACTAAAACCTGAAGTACTGGAAAAAGTTTTTAATTTGACACCTGATATTGTTTTTGTTTCTGTCGGTAGTATTTTTGTGGTTTTAGGCGAAAACATTGATTTTTGTTTTTGAGAAAAAACAGCCACTACTACTCCGGCCAATAAAAGTCCGGATATAAGCACGGCAAATATTTTATACATATTTTTACTATACCATATAGCAGATACTAATTGACATAAATATTTTATCAGACAAAATTAGGCTTGCATAAAAAGTAAAAAGTAATATATACTGTTTATATGTTAGTTAAATCAGTAATTACAGTATTTATTTTATTGTTTGCATTTGCAGGGCCGACTGAAGCCAAGCTTTTGCCTAGGTTCAAGAAAGCGCCGGGTAATTCCGCGCTTAAAGCTGCAAGCGGATTGGGAATATCTGTTAAATTACGCGCAGACAGGTCGGGATTAGTGGTTAATTTTTCCAATTTAAATAAGGTTTCGGGTGTCACATATACCTTAGTGTACGAAACAAACGGTAAAGACGAAGGTGTGAGCGGTTCGCTTGACCAGTCAGCCGGCAACTATGTGACACGGGAATTATTATTTGGCACATGTTCTTCAGGGGTTTGCCGCTATCACCAGGGTTTAAGCAATATGAAACTGGAAATAATATCCCAATTGCCTTCAGGAAAACAAACCTTGAAACGGTTTAGGATACGCGTTTAATGCCGGCGCTATTTATCTGGTTTTAATTTTGGAATCAACAAGTCTCAACCCGTATGCGGCTTTGGTTGATTTGGGATTTAATTTTAAAGCAGTAGCAAAAACTTTTCCTGCTTTGGTGTAGTCTCCTTGATAAATATAGACAATTCCCAGGTTTTCATAAAAGGCAGGATTTTCAGGATTGATTTCAATAGCTTTTTTCATATATTTGACTGCCAGATCATATTGTTTAAGCTGCATATGTATGCCTCCCAGATTTACATAGGATCTCCAAGTGTTTGAATCCAATTGAATGGCTGTAGTGTATTCCTTAATCGCCTCTTTATGCTTGCCTGAAAGCTGATATGTGTAGCCTAAGTTATGATGTGCTAAAGCATAATCCTTTTTTAAATATATGGTTTTTTGGAATTCTTGCGAAGCTTGTTTTATTTTTCCTTCGTTCAGAAGCAAAATTCCGTAGTTATTGTGAGCCTGATAACTAAAAGGTGAAGTTTGAACTGTTGTTGTCCAGAACGAGCGGAGCGTTTTCCAGTCGTCATTGCGTTTGATTGTCCGAATGCTGAGAACAATGATCAAGATACTTATAATAATCCAGGGAAATAAAAAGCTGTTTATTTTTTTTCCCAGCGCGGCCACAAAATAAGAAAAAATATAAAATATTCCGACAGAACCAAGATATACATATCTTTCAGCAACAAACGATGCAATAGGAAACGGAGTCAGACTGAAAACCAGGCTGGTGATAAAAAACAATAACCAGAAAAAAAGCTCCTTATTTCTCTTCCAGAAGTAAAAAGAAGTGAATATTAAAAGAATTATTACGATAGCGCTGAACAGATATGTAAAATTATTTATGGGCTCGGAGTGATATAAGGATAAATTCATTGGCCATATAAATAGTTTCAAATAAGTTGCCAGTGAAATAAACGGGGCGGATAAATCAAATCCGGATACGTATTTTGTGCCGAGCAAGTATGCTTCTTTAATCCGCAGACTTAAGTATGGAAATACCAGGAAAAATGATCCGGCAATAACCAATATTATATACGGTAGGACATTCAAAAATCTTTTTCTATTTTTTTGAAATAAAAGATTATAAATTAATATTATTAACGGGTAGACAACGGCTTTTGGTTGGGTAAGCAAAGAAAAAACAAAAAACAGCAGGGAAAAAAAATATAATGTGATTGATTTACGGTGGTCAGAAATAATAAAAAAAATGAACGAGGTGAGAATGAAAAACGCATATAATGGATATGCTAAACCGGAAATCCAGGTAACTGATTCGGTCATGAGGGGATGGACGGCAAATAGACCAGCTGTAAAAAAAGCCAATTGTTTCTTGTTGTTTCTAGACGATAAACAGATCAAAAAATATACCAAAATGACATTGGCTAAATGAATAAGAACATTGATCAGATGGTAATAATATTGTTGAAAACCAAATAACCTATAGGTGATGAACCTGACAAAATTGGGAATAACGGTTGTGCTGCTGAAAATATTTTTTACTTCACCGACTTGTTTGTCTAAAACCAGCAATCCAAAATCATCGCTGATAAATTCACCTGAAAAGGAGTTATGATAGGCGGTGAAAACAAATATTGTCAGCAGCCCGATCCAAATGATATGTTCTTTTATTTTTTTTACCAGCATCACCTTTTATTATATAACTCAGTTAATGGAAATGTTTTATACCTGATAATATTGACAAAAAAGATAAATAGTTGTAAATTAGAACTGTTCCTTCGGGGATTTGCGTAAATCAATATCGGTGGTAGAGCCCATCCGTCTTCTCTCGAAAATAGGCGGAAAAGCGAGTCCACGAGTTCCGTGCATTCGGGACACGACTGCGGTTTAATCCCGCGACCGACCGTATAGTCGGGATGAAAGAAGGAAGAGTGTTATTATTTTGTCCCCGAAATGGGGATTTTTTTATGAAAAACTTGTCGCGGGTCCGCACGATCGCAATGGCAGCAGGTTTAGCGGCTTTTTCTGCAGTTGTACAATTGGTACACATCGGGTATCAATCTCCGCAATTTGGCATGTGGATAGATATTGTTGCGGTTGGTTGGATTATTGCCCTATTTCTTTTTGGTTTTAGGATTTCCATGATGGTTTCCATCATTGGCGCACTGATGATAACTTTATTTGCGCCGGATACCTGGCTTGGTGCCAGTATGAAGTTGGTAGCTACTTTGCCGACGGTCATCATCTTATCCGCTTGGTTGCTTTTCAAAAAGAAAAAAAATACCTTCTATTCCAATAAAATCAATTTGATCATCCCGTTGGTAATCTCATTGATAATCAGATCTGCCTTAGTGTTGCCGATCAATTATTATTATGCCATACCCATCTGGACAGGTTTGTCTTCGGCTAAGGCCATGCAAATAATTCCGTGGTATGTCATAGTTTTATTTAATATTATTCAAGGAATAATCGAGGTAGTTTTTGCCTGGTTGCTGGTTTTTAAATTTCGTTTAAGCAGATACGCCAATTGGCACAAGTAAACATGACAGGAATTCAACTAAGAAACGTTACTTTCGGATATAGGAAAAAAGATAAATTGCTGGATAATATAAATTTAAATATTGAATCAGGTTCGTTTATCGGAATTACCGGCATAAACGGATCGGGTAAAACAACCTTTGCTTTTTTATTAAACGGATTGGTCCCTCAGGAAATACCTGGCTACTATAGCGGTAATACGTGTGTTGAAGGTGTAGATACCCGTTCAAAACCAGTCAGTTATTTCAGTTCCAAGGTCGGTTTGGTATTCCAAAATCCCGACCAAATGATTTTTAACCTGACGGTCTTCGAAGAAGTGGCGTTCGGTTTAAGAAATTTGGATAAACAATCAGTCATAGACAGAGTTAAAAATTCCCTTCAGTCGGTCGGGCTGAAAGGATTTGAGAATCGTGATCCGCAAACCCTGTCATTCGGACAGAAACAAAAATTATGCATGGCTTGTATTTTGGCAGTTGATCCCCAATATATTGTCTTGGATGAAGTCACTTCTATGCTTGATTACAAAAGCACGGTTCAGCTCTACGATATCTTGGTTAGCCTGCACAAAAAAGGGAAAACCGTGATTATTATAGAACATGACACTGACTGGCTGGCCAAATACGCAAACCGTGTAATTATCCTACATGGAGGAAAAATACGATTTTACGGTACGCCAAAACAAGTTTTCTCGAATAAAAAGACATTGTCGGATTTGGGCATAAAAATTCCAGCGGATTTATGAAAAGAAGCTATTTAATTTTTCAAATTTTTATTTTGTTTGGTCTAAGCGCTTATGTGCTTTATAACCGTAATGTTTTTACAGCGGCGGTAATGAGTTTATTGTTGGCGGCATTGTCCTTAATAAACAAAAACCATATTGTATATTATCGTCGCTTAAAATATATATTCGGAGTTAGTATTTTTGTGGTATTGTTTCAAGTAGTGTTTAACCGAACCGTTCCAATGGATATAAGACTGGCAAATGGCTTGCTGACCAGTTTCAAATTATTCTCAATCAGTTTTCTTGTATTATGGTTTACTTCTAATATATCATTTTCGCAACTGGTTGAATCATTAAATTTTTTGAAACCGGATCTTAGATTACTTATTATAATGTCTTTATCGTTAATTCCCTTGATATTCAAAGAATTGGAAATGATTCAGACAATCCAAAAATCACGGGCAGTAAAGTTTAATTTTTTTTCTGTCCATAAAATTATTCCAGCCCTGCTGGTTCCCCTGCTTCACCGGATTTTTCAACAAGCTCAAAATTTGTCTTTAGCTATTATTTCCAGAGGTTATGAGTAAAAACAAGAAGTTTTTTGCTCCGGTCATTAAAGGCAAAGGGCGCGGTAAAAAAATCGGCATACCGACGATCAATTTGGCAATACCCAAAGGTTTAGATTTAAAGACAGGAATTTACGCTGTCTGGGTATATATATCAGGCAAAAAATATAAAGGGGCTATGCATTATGGTCCAATACCTACTTTTAAGGAAAAACAGAGCAGTCTAGAGGTTTATCTTCTGGACGTGAAATCAATAACTGCAGATAGTACTGTAGAATTGGAAATAGTTGAATGGATAAGAAAAATAAAATCATTTTCTTCAGTCAATGATTTGACAATGCAGATTAAACAAGACATAGAAACTATTCGGAAGGTTTTAGTATATAATCATCTTCATGGATAAACTGACAAAAATTATCGCCACAATCGGACCTTCCTGCGATAGTAATTCTCAAATAGAGGAGTTAGTCAAAGCAGGAGTTGATTTGTTCAGGTTTAACTTTAAACACAATACAATTGAATGGCATAATGAACGGATTAAACGGGTTAATTCAGTTGCCAAAAAACTGAACAAACCAATAGGAACTCTGATAGACCTTCAAGGACCGGAAATAAGGATAAATATGCCGTACGAAGAGATTTCTATAAAAAAAAACGAATTATTGGTTTTTGGGCGTGAGGTATTTGAAAAAAAAGTTAAAGGAATCTCAATTTCTCACCCGGAAATAATCCCCCATTTAAAGGAGGGGCAAAAAGTATTGGCGGAAGACGGATCTTTTATTTTTTTTATCAAACGCCAAAAAGATAAATTATATCTGCAATCTCAATCGCAGGGTATCTTAAAAAACAGGAAAAATTTCAATATTCCCGGCGCGGATTTTCCCTTCCCGGTCTTGGTTGACAGGGATTTTGAAGGATTGAAGCTGGCTCAAAGAAATGCTATTGATTACGTTGCTTTGTCATTTGTACGGTCAGCCGATGATATCAGTGTGCTCAGATCAGAAATGAAAAAATTCAAACTCCATGCAAAAATAATAGCTAAAATTGAAACGGAAAGAGCGCTTTCCGACCTTGATAATATAATTGATAACAGTGATGGGATTATGGTAGCCAGAGGCGATTTGGGTGTGGAAAGACCAATAGAGGAAGTTCCTTATTATCAAAAAATGATAATAAAAAACAGTATAAAACGGGGAATTCCCGTCATTACAGCCACTCAAATGCTGCAATCCATGATAGACCGTCCATTTCCGACACGGGCGGAAATTTCAGATATTGCTAATGCAACATATGATCTGACGGATGGCGTGATGCTCTCAGGTGAAACAGCCATAGGTAAATATGCAACGGAGGCGGTTAAAATAATGTCGAAAACAATTGCTTTTAACGAACAAAAAAATATCGTAGATAGCCGTAAAAGGTTTAATTTTTCACTAGAAGATCAAGAAGCAACATTATGTGATACGGCATATGGTTTATATTTGCTGTACCGAGCTTTAAATAAAAAAATTGCCGGTTTTCTTGTGTTTACTAATACAGGTAAAACTATTTCTTTATTGGCTCGTTATCGGCCATTGTTACCGATATACGCATTTACTCCATCAAGAGATGATTGTGAAAGTCTGACCATCTATTTCGGTGTAAAAGCCCTATACAAAAAAGGGATAATTAACAGGGGTGAAGTAGAAAAAGAAGATATAGAAAAGGTAGTCCGTTATCTGGAATCCGAAAAGATTGTCTCCAAAGGAGCAATATTGATTGTGCTGCATGGTGATCGTTGGAATGTTGAGGGCGGAACTTCAACTATTAAAATAGTGCACGTATGAATATCCGTAATTTCGCTATCATTGCGCACGTTGATCATGGCAAATCAACTTTGGCCGATCGTTTGCTGGAGCTGACAGGAGTTGTGTCTCCCGGCAAACATAACGACCAGATGCTTGACAGAAACCCCATTTCAAGGGAACGGGGAATAACCATTAAGTTGGCGCCGGTAAGGATGGAATACAGAATTAAGAATCAAGAATCAAGTATTATGGATAAAAGCAACTTAATTCATAATTCAGAATTCATTATTCTTAATTTGATTGATACTCCCGGCCATGTGGATTTTTCTTATGAAGTGGATCGGACATTGGCTTGCGTTGAAGGTGTGCTTTTACTTGTTGACGCAACTCAGGGTATTCAGGCTCAAACAATAGCCAATGCATATAAAGCTATCATGAAAAATCTGGTAATTATTCCTGTTGTCAATAAAATAGATTTAGCCAGTGCCCGATTGGATCAGACAAAAAAACAATTAACAGACTTATTGGGCATTAATGAAGAGGAAATATATGCTATTTCCGCAAAAACCGGTCAAGGCGTGCCTGAATTATTGGATATAATTATCAACAAAGTACCGAAAAGTCTTTCCCATGATTTATCTGCGGACAATGTTTTTCAAGCGCTTATTTTTGATTCATACTATGATCAGCACAGAGGAGTTATAGCATTTATCAGAGTTTTTAAGGGTGAGTTAAAAAAGGGAATGAAGATGAGATTGTTTCAAAGCAACGCCAGATTTGAAGTGATTGAAGTTGGCTATTTTTCGCCTGATCTGATTCCGTCTGCAGCTCTGACTGCCGGAGAAATCGGTTACGTAGTAACCAATTTAAAAATTATTCAGGATGTACGTGTAGGTGATACTTTGGTATTAGAAAAAAGCACTAGTACGGCATTGCCCGGATATAAGAAAATCAATCCGATGGTTTATGCTTCCATGTTCCCTACCGATACGGCAGACTATCCGAATTTACATAAAGCTTTGGAAAAATTGCATTTAAATGATGCTTCTCTTCAATATTCTATTATACACAGTAAGGCTTTGGGAGCCGGTTTTAGGGTGGGTTTTTTGGGGCTGCTGCATGCCGATGTTATCAGGGAAAGATTGGAAAGGGAGTTTAATTTGAATCTGGTTTTAACTCCCCCGCAGGTGGAATATAAAATTGAAGGTCATGATTTTTTTGAACCATATGTAAAAACTTTAATAGTTACACCGCAGGAATATCTTGGACCTATTATGCAACTTTGTGAGAAATACAGAGCGAAATTTGTGACAATGGATAATAAAAATCAGGTGACGCTTTCTTACGAAATGCCGATGAGCGAATTGATATCGGACTTTTTTGACAATCTTAAGAGCGTCAGTTCAGGTTATTCTTCACTGGATTGGGACTTTTCGCATTATGAGAAAGTTGAAGCAGACAGATTGTCTATTTTACTTAACAGTGAGCCAATAGAAGAATTTTCGGAAGTTGTTGTCAAAGAAAGGTCTTTTGAAAAAGCGCAATATCTTGTTTCAAGATTAAAGGACAGCATTCCAAGACAGCAATATGAAGTAAAAATTCAGGCGCAATATAAAGGAAAAATTATCGCTTCTTCGCGAATCACCCCTTTCCGAAAAAATGTATTAGTAAAAAGCGGTAAAGTGTTGGGATCGGGAGATGTCGGAAGAAAGAAAAAACTTTTAGAAAGGCAAAAGGAAGGAAAAAAGAGGATGAAAATGGTTGGTCGTATTGAAATCCCCAAAGAAACGTTTATGAAACTTTTTAAAAAATAATTACTGCCTAAAGCAATAGTCCCAGAAGAATGACTGCGGCAGGAATAAGTATCCACCATCTTTTCTCTCCTGCTTCGGCAATTGTTGGAGTTGCCGGCTGCTTTGTCGGTGATAAACCAGTTGCAGATGTAATTGTTGACGTGGTGCTTCTGGCTAAAACTATTTCTGTCGGTGTGGGTGTAGCTGTTGTGACAGGTGGCGAACAGCAGGTAGTTGCATTAGGACTTGCTTTGCACGCTTCTTTGAATTCGGGCATAGCACAATAGTTGCTTCCATCATTTGCTTGCTGACAGATCAAACCGCTGCGGCAGGGATTGGTGTTTTGATCGCACCCTTTGGTTCCGCACGGTACAGCCAACGGAGTCGGGGTGGCCTGCGGAGTACTGGTTGGTGTTATTGTTGCTTGAGCAACAATAACAGTTGTTGGCGTAGGGGTAGATGTAGATGTAGGTGTAGATGTTGGTGTAACGGTAGCGGTAGGAGTTACTGTTGCAGTAACAGTAACAGCCGGCATTAAGGTGGTAGCAATTGTTGGTGAAATTGTTACGGTTGCGGTGATGGTTGTTGTGGGAATTATTTGTGCAGGGACATTGGTTGTTTTCGGTTCTTTGACGGAATATAAGTATAAGCCCAGTCCACCGGCTATGGTAATAAGAGTCAATATACTAAATAAAAGCTTCAATGATAACTTTTTTGATTTATGAGTGAAGGATTTATCTATAGGTGTAAAATTACTCGTTTCTTGCTGAATATTCATTAATCTATTATATTAGCGTTTGGTTAACAAAATCAAGTAGTTAAACAGTTTAAGCTTCATGCCATATAATATGCGGATCTTTTTTCATAAATGTATATTGGCGTTTGGCATATTGCGCTTCTTTAGACTTCCATTGTCTTACGGCTTCTTTTAATTTTATTCCCCCTTTGATATATTGGATTAATTGAATATATCCGATTGTTTTTAATCCGGGACAATTTGATTCAAAACCCAGAGAAAATATTTTCTTTATTTCCCCGATAGCTCCCTGTTGAAGTCTTTTCTCTATCCTCTCATCTATAACCGACAGCAATTTATTCTTATCCCGGTATTTATAACCGTAAAATACCAGTTCAATGTTATCGGTTCCCAGTTTTTGATCCAGTATTATTCTTCGAGATTCATTTTGTGTTTTGATATCATTGATTTTTATTTTTGCTTTTCTGGCGATTTCAATTTTTCGAATTAATCTTTGCGGATTGTTTTGATCGCTGTGGTTCATTGCGGAAAATAATTCAGGTCGGATTGATTTTAATTTAATCTGCAGTTCGGCAACAGTCTTATTTTCCAGTAGCGCCCGCAATTTCCAATCTGGTTTGATTGTTTCAGTCGGCACATTATATAAAAGATGATAGATATAAAAATAGGTTCCGCCGACAATAATTGGTGTTTTACCTCTATTTAGGATATCTTTTATAACCGGCACAACACATTGTACATAGTCAAAGGAAGAAAAATATTGATCAGGATGAACAATATCGTATAGCCATATTTTTGTTGAAATCGGATGTAATCGGTTAGAATCAGTGGAAAGCGAAAGTTGATGATATCCTATATCCAGCTTATTTAAAGCGAATTTTTTTTTGAATTTTGAATTTATTGGAAGATCTTTTCCAGTTATAATATCCAATCCTTTATAGATTTGTCTGGAATCGCAGTTTATTATTTCACCATTGTTTTTGCCGGCTATTTCCAGGGCAAGCTTGGTTTTTCCGCTAGCAGTTTGCCCGGTTATAATGTAAAGTTTATTCTTCATACTCTAGCAGCTATTTTTGCAGTTTAGCCGCATCTATAAGATTCTTGTAAAGGTAGATGACATCAATAGGCCCTATTCCTCCGGGTGTCGGAGTGTAAAATCCGGCAATATTTTTGATTTCATTTTCCTCGAAATCTCCTTTTAATATATTGTTTTCCTTTCTAACGCCGGCATTAATGATAATGGCGCCGGGTTTTACGCAGTCAGGAGTAATGACATATTTGCCGACCGCAGTAATAATAATATCGGCTTCTTTCAGAAATGATTGAGGAGCCGGTGTTTTTGAATTTATGGCAATATAATTTATTTTAACTTCGTTAAGTGTTTTTCCAATTGGTTTTCCACCGGTCACTCCGCGCCCGATAACCACAACTTTTTTATTTTTAAGAGCTTTTTTAAAGAACTGTCTGTCTTTGTTAATATCTACCAGAAGATCACTGTTCATTTTAAGTCCGGTAAAAATATATTTTAGAATAGTCAGTACGGCTAAACCGAGCGGAGGTAAAAAAGTAGATTTATTTTTGTGTCCTTCTATTTCTTTTGGCAAGTCGACGTAATCGTAAACCGTATCCGTGGATAATTGGGCAGGCAAAGGTTGTTGGATAATTATTCCCGTTACCTCTTTTGTTTCATTTTCCGATTTAATGCGTTGAGCCAAAACCTGGAAAGAAGGAACGGTTTTATACTGAATCAATTCAAATCCCAGACCAATTCTTTTAGCAGTTTTAGCCTTGATTTTAACGAAAGATTCCTGGTCCGGCGCATCGCCGATCAGAAAAGTAACTAATTTCAGCTTACGTTTTTTAAATTTCTTTACTTCCTTTTTAAGCAGTTTGCTTATGACGATAGATATCTTTTTACCGTCGATTTTCATTATTTCAATTATATCACACAAAGGTGGCGCTAACAACCTTATCCTGCTTCTGGGAAAATCGCATCAAGATAACGCCTTTGGCGGTTCTGGAGCGGGATGGAATTGAATTCAATGATATTTTCACCACTTGTCCTGTGTTGCTGGTAATGATTAAAGTGTTGTCTTCAGGATTAATTATTTGGGCTAAAGCAACATTGCCGAATTTATCGTCAATGGATGCAATTTTTACTCCTTTTCCGCCGCGGTGTTGTCCTTTGAAGCTGGATAAAACTGTTTTTTTGCCGATTCCCCTATCACCGATAACCAGGATATTCTTTTTAAATTCGTCGTCATTAAAAACATCAGCTGCCACAACGAATTTTCCTGAATCCAGATCCATTCCTTTAACACCAATTGAAGCTCTGCCGGTTGGCCTGATTTCTTTTTCCTTAAAAACAATGGCTTTACCGGCATTGGAAGTAAGGATAACATTTTTTTTACCGTCGCTGAATTTTACCAGTAATAGTTCATCTTGTTGTTCCAATCGAATGGCAATAATACCGTTGGTCCTGATATTGGCATAATCCTGGAAAGGTGTTTTTTTAACGGTACCCAATTTGGTAGACATGATAACAAAAAGATTTTTAGCATCTTCTAAAGTAGTGGTGTCGTAAGTCAAAATCGAAGTGATTTTCTCATCCGGTTTTAAGGCTATCAGATTAATTATGGCTTTTCCCTTGGAAATTCTGGAACCAACAGGCACATCCCAGACCCTTGTTTGGAATACCCGGCCTTGGTTGGTAAAAAATAACATATAATCATGAGTCATGGCAGTGGTGATAAAGTAAACATTATCAGTGTCTTTAGTTTCAATTCCTGATACTCCTTTTCCTCCCCGATTCTGCACTCTGAAAGTTTCCCGCGGCACTTGTTTTATATATCCTTCTTTGGTTAAAACAACTATTACTTCCTTATTTTCTATTAGCTGTTCATCGGTTATTTCTCCGGGTCTGTTTTTGATGATCTGTGTTTTTCGTTCATCTCCGTATTTCTGTTTTAAATAGACAAGCTCATCTTTTATGACCTTGAAAACCTTAAAAATGTCTTTTAGTAAGGATTCCAGGTATGCAATTGTTTCCTTGAGCATGGCGAGTTCATCCTCAATTTTTTCTCTTTCCAGACCGGTCAGCCGTTTCAATTGCATGTCCAGGATTGCCTGAGCTTGAACAAGCGATAAACCGAATTTTTTTTGTAATCCTTCTTTGGCAACTGCTTCGTCTTTGGATTTTTTAATAAGTTCAATTACTTCGTCTATATGGTCTAAAGCAATTAAATATCCTTCTAAAATATGCGCTCTTGCCTTAGCTTCTTTCAACTCATATTCGGATCGGCGTGTTATAATTTTTACCCGATGTTTCAGATAGATTTCCAACACGGATTTTACAGACAATGTTTGAGGAACCCCGTCTACCAGGCAGACCATATTCATCGGAAATGACGTCTGCAGTTCGGTATATTTGAATAAATTATTGAGTACTTTTTTATATGAAGCATCTCTTTTAAGTTCTATTACTATGCGGATACCCAATCTGTTTGATTCATCGCGCAAATCAGATATACCGACAATTTTTTTGTCCAGCACTAAATTGGCAATTTTTTCTACCAAGCTGGATTTATTTACCTGATATGGAATTTCTTTAACAATAATAGCCATTTTGCCTTTATCTAAATCTTCGTCATCCACTTTTGCCCGAATCATCATTGATCCCCTTCCTGTTGCATAAGCCTGCTTAATGTCACTGTTTCCATAGATGATTCCTGCTGTTGGAAAATCAGGACCTTTAATAAATTGCATTAAATCGTCAACTGTGGTTTCAAATGTTAATTCGGCTTTTTTCGGATCAATGATTTTTTCTTTACTGGCCGAACTAATATTTACTTTCTCAATCGTAAACATTAAAGCGTCAATGATTTCCGATAAATTATGAGGAGGAATTTTTGTAGCCATTCCCACCGCTATTCCTTCTGCACCCATAAGAAGCAAATTAGGCAGCTTTGCCGGTAAAAAAACAGGTTCTTTTAAAGTTCCGTCAAAATTATCAAAATATTCAACTGTTTCTTTTTCTATGTCAGCCATCATCTCATCGGATATTTTGGCAAGCTTAACTTCTGTATAACGCATAGCTGCCGGAGGGTCGCCGTCAACAGAACCAAAATTACCCTGACCTTTTATTAGCGGATAACGCATAGAAAAATCTTGGGCTAACCTGGCCAGCGCTTCATACACCGGAGCATCACCGTGCGGATGGTATTTACCCAATACTTCTCCCACTATTTTGGCTGATTTGGAAAAACGGGCACCCGAAGTTAGCCCCATTTTATACATGGCGAATAAAATTCTTCTGTGAACCGGTTTTAAACCGTCACGGACATCAGGTAGTGCGCGTGAAACAATAACGGTCATGGCATAATCCAAATATGCCCGCTTCATTTCTACGTTTATTTCAGTGCTTAAAACACCGTGTTTTTCCGGAGCAATATCATTTACCATAAATTTAGATCTTATTTCATGCCTTTTTTAATCGCTTCCAAGGCTTTATCTTTAGTTAAAAAATTTTTTGTTTTTACCCATTTATTAGGTTCCAGTTCCTTATAATGGTTGAAAAAGTGCTGGATTTTCTTTTTTGATGTTTCATCCAGATCATTAATATTTTCAATATAGCTGTAAAAAGGATCCACTTTTTTTGTCGGCACTGCCAAAATTTTTGTGTCAATCCCCTCTTCATCTTCCATTTCCAACATTCCTATAGGTCTGGCCGGTATTACTGTTCCGGGAGCAACCTGATAAGAAGAAATAACCAAAACATCAACCGGGTCCCCGTCTTCTGCTTGGGTGTTGGGAATAAAACCGTAATTAAATGGATAAAACATTGCCGTAAAAGCAAATCGGTCAACCATGATGACACCGGAATCTTTATCCAATTCGTACTTAACGGTTCCGCCTTGCGGTATTTCAACAAAAACATTGATTTCCTCCGGCGGATTGTTACCAGCTGAGACTTTCGATATATCCATATTAATTTAATTATAAATTATTAACGGGTTATCGAGTTTAGCGGGTTATAAAAACTCGTTAACTCGTTAACTCGCAATAGTATCAAATATCCGAAAATTATAAATCTAAATTAGCAAGCTTTGCATGCGTAACGATGAATTTCTTTCTTGGCGGCACTTCGTCGCCCATCAACATTGTAAAAACATAATCGGTTTCTTGGGCATCATTTATAGTGATTTGTTTTAAGATCCGGTTTTGGGGATTCATGGTTGTCTCCCAAAGCTGTTCCGGATTCATCTCACCCAAACCCTTGTAACGTTGTATTGTCGGTGGATTTTTTGCATCAAGTTCCTTTACTATTTTATCTCTTTGTTCATCAGAAAAAGCATATTTAACCGTTTTTCCGGACTGAATTTTAAATAGAGGCGGCTGGGCTACATACAAATGACCTTTATAAATAACATCCGGTAGATGTCTGAAGAAAAAAGTCAAAATTAAAGTTCTGATATGTTCCCCGTCAACATCCGCATCAGTCATAATCACAACTTTATGATAGCGTAATTTAGCATAATCAATACTTTCTCCAATTCCCATACCTAGAGCAATAACCAAATCTTTGATTTCCTTGAATCCCAGAACTTTGTCCAAATATGCTCTTTCAGTATTCAAGATTTTACCCCTTAACGGCAGAATAGCCTGGTATTTTCTGTCTCTTCCTTGTTTGGCTGTTCCACCGGCAGAATTACCTTCAACCATAAAAAGTTCGCATAATGCCGGATCTTTTTCCTGACAATCTGCTAATTTTCCGGGTAAAGTGGCTCCCTCCAGTGCACCCTTTCGTAGGACAGCTTCTTTGGCTGCCTTGGCTGCCAGCCGGGCTTTTTGCGCTAAATAAATTTTTGACAGAATCTCTTTGGCGGTTTTAGGGTTTTCTTCAAAATATGTTTCCAGATGTTCGAATACCGATTGCTGGACAAATGTTTGGATTTCAGAGTTGCCTAACTTTGTTTTTGTTTGGCCTTCAAACTGTAAGTTGGTGGCAGGCATTTTTACATATACAATAGCTGTCAGTCCTTCTTTTACATCATCACCGGCAAAAGTTTCCTCACCATTTTTACTACCGAATTCCTTTTTAGCGTAATTATTGATCGCTTTGGTTAAAGCGGTCCTGAAACCGGTAAGATGAGTTCCGCCTTCTTGAGTATTAATAACGTTTACAAAAGAATGAATGGTTTCCGATATGGAATCGTTGTATTGGATAACGACTTCAACTTCTTTGTCTTCCTGTTGTTTATTAAGATATATTGGGTCGTGGAGGGTTTTTTTGCCTCGGTTCAAATCTTTTATCAAAGAGCGGATACCGCCGTCAAAGTAATAGGCGAATTTTTCCTTTGTTTTCTCATTGAAAATTTTAAAATACGCGCCGTTAATAAGATAAGCTCTCTCTTTTACCTGTTTCTTAAAAATAGAGTAATTAAGTTCGACTGTTTCCTTAAATATTTCGGAATCTGGATAGAAAGAAACTGCTGTTCCGTTTTTAAAAGGAAAATTGAGAATGGAGTTTTTCACAGTATTTACCGGATATTGAGGGAGTCCCCTTTTGTATTCTTGCCGAAACAGCTTACTGTCACGTTTTATTTCTACAATGACGTGTTCTGACAAAGCATTGACCACCGATGCTCCAACGCCATGCAGACCACCGGAAATTTTATAAGCGCCGACATTGAATTTTCCGCCGGCATGCAATTTTGTCATTACGATTTCCAATGCGGAGATGTTATATTTGGGTACTTTTTCAACAGGAATCCCCCGTCCGTCATCAAATACAGTCAAGTATCCGTTTTCTTGGATAATTATATGTATATTATGGCAAAATCCGCCGAGCGCTTCATCGATTGCATTGTCAATAATCTCATTTAAGCAATGATTTATTCCATATTGTGATGTTGTTCCGATATACATCGCCGGTCTTTTACGGACAGGTTCAAGTCCTTCAAGAACGACAATAGATTCTGCACCGTAACTTGATTGTTTGGATTTATCTGTCATAAGTAAATTATACAAAAGATATGAGTCTGATGTATTCTGAACCTTGGTTGTCATTCCAAAGAATGTTGGTCTCTAATAATAGATCCTGATCTGCATCAGGATGGAACTTAAGCGATATTATTCATTGTTAGAATCACTTAAGTTCCACTTTTGCTCCTGCAGCTTCGAGTTTTTTCTTTGCTTCTTCAGCTTGATCTTTCTTAACATTAGCCAGAATGTCTTGAGGGGCTGATTCAACTAATTTCTTTGCTTCCATAAGTCCTAAATTTGGCTGCAATTCACGTACTGCTTTTATGACATTGAGTTTATTGTCTCCTGCTGCGGATAAAACTACTGTAAAGGAAGTTTTTTCTTCGGCAGCTGCCGGTGCTCCGGCTAACGGTGCATTTGATGCGGCTGCAACAGGCATAGCTGATACACCAAATTTATCTTCCAAGTATTTTGCCAAATCTGCCATCTCAACAACAGTCAAACCTTCAATTTCCACGGCTATCTTTTGTAATTTTTCGTTTAATTTAGTTTCGGTCATTTATATTCACCTCCTCTTAATTCCACATGTAGCAAAATTTACTGTTATATGGATTTTTAATTTTTGTTTGATTTTTGTTTTAATATATATACAAGTTTGTTTGTGTTGAATTTCATTGAATATACCAACTTACCAACCGGATTTTTTATACAGCCTATGACTTTGGCGATCAGTTCGTCTTTTCCCGGAAGCTGAGCTATTTTTTCGATTTCTTTGTCTTTATATACTTGATTATCCAGTATCGCCGACCTATAAGTTAATGATTTCTCTTTTTGCATAAAAGCGTGGAGACTTTTTAGCGCTTTGTTCCAATCTGTTTTAAAAGTTAAAAGCGCGTTTGATTCATTTAGGGGTACAAGATGTTTTTTAAAATTATTCAGCGCGTTATTTGTAATGGAAAGCTTGTTGATAGCCTTTTCAAAAAGTGTATTTTTTAATACGGATAATTTTGAACCGTTTTTCTTAAGTTCATTTCGCAGGTTTTCCAATGTTTGATGAGAAGTTTTACCGAATTTGATCAGTAAAAAATTTTCAGAGCCTTGAAGGATGTTCAGAAGTTGATCTATTTGTATTTTTTTTATTTGGTTAGCCATATTTATTCACTTGTCCCGCTAATGCGGAATCTACTTCGGGGGAATTATTAATTCTTAAAACCCTCCTTCGCTAAAGTTTCGGAGGTCAAGCCCTCCTTGACTTAAACTTTGGAAAGTGAGCCCAAAGTCTTGGTGAACAGACATTTATTATAACAGTCTATTACGTTTCCTGCAATAGTTCTCGAAGCGATTTTGGTTTTTTTTCAGCTTTGTCATCTTTTTTAGCTTTTTTATTTCCGGCTTGAGCTTTATATTGTTGCGCAAATGCTTGCTTTTTCTGGAATGAATCAACGCGTCCTTTTATATCGACAAATCTATGTTCTCCGGTATATAGCGGGTGACATTTAAAACATACTTCGACGGCTATTGTTTTTTTGGTTGACCCGGTGGTAAAGGTGTTTCCGCAAGAACAAACAACCTGAGTATCATAATTGTATTGTGGATGGATGTTGGCTTTCATAAGAATAAATATTATAACAGTTATAAAATTTATATCAATACCTTATCCCATTTTCCGTCTTCAATAATTTCTTCCAGGTTATGGAAGCTTTTGCCAATTCTATGGTCGGTCAGCCTGTTTTGGGGGAAATTGTATGTTCTTATTTTTTCTGCCCGTTCACCGGTTCCTACGTCTTTGACATAAGAATGCATCAGTCCCTTTTTCTTTTCTTCTTCCAGTTGGTAAAGCTTACCCAATAATAGATCCATGGCTATTTTTCTGTTGGCTTCCTGATATCTTTCGCGGCTTGCTGTAACTACAATACCCGAAGGCAAATGAGTTAAGCGAACGGCAGTAGATACTTTATTGACGTTTTGTCCGCCATGGCCGCCGGCCCGATAAAATTGCCATTCAAGTTCAGCCGGATTCAGTCTGACATCAGATTGTATGATCTGTGGTAAGACTACTATTACGGCAGTTGAGGTATGGATTCTACCTTTGCGTTCTGTCGAAGGAATTCGCTGAACGCGGTGGACCCCTGTTTCGTTTCTATAAAGGTTAAATGAATTCTCTCCGTTTATTTTAATGATGTTATCGTCCAGGTAAACGTATTTGAATCCCTTTTTCTGGGCGAACCTAAGATATGACAGTAATATTTCTTTCATCCAGAGCTTAGCTTCATCCCCTCCTACTCCTGGAATAGCCTCGATTATTACTATGTTAGGATTTATTTGCATAAAGAGTTAGCGATGATCATTATGAATTTTTTAATTTGAGAATTAAATCATTTTGATTTAATTCGAACTGTTCACCTGTTTTCATATTTTTTAATTTAAGTAAATTCTTTTTGACTTCTTCCGGCCCGATTATTATAACAAACGGAATGTTTTTCCGGTCTGCATATTTTAATTGCTTGTCTATCTTTATTGATTCAGGATATAGCATTGCAGAAATTTCATTCCTCCGTAATAAATTGGCTAAACTTAATGATTCTTTTAATAATTCCTTATTGAATAACGTAACCAGCGCTTTGATTGGCGTTTTAGAAGATTTAAACATTTTTCTGTCTTTTATTATCTCGATCAATCTGTCGATACCGAAAGATCCTCCGGTAGCCGGTGTTTCCCTACCGATAAACCTACCGATAGTATTATCGTAACGGCCGCAACCGGCAACCGAGCCGACACTGCCGTCTACTATTTCAAATTCCCAAATAGGACCGGTATAATAAGCTAAACCTCTGGCAATATACGGCGAGAAAAGATAGGTATCCGGTTCAATTTCAGCTGTTTTCAAATAATTAAATATATCTTTCAATTCATTTAATCCTTCGACAGCAGTAGGGCTTTTTGATAATTGTTCGGAAAAATCCTGTAATAGTTTTTCACTATCACCTGTTCGAGTGACAATAGCAAGAATTTTATCAGCTACTGCTTCCGAAATTTTCCGTTTATTCAGCAGTTCTTCTTTGACTTTTTCTTTACCTATCTTAGGTAATTTATCAATACTTAAACAAATAGGTATAAATTGTTCATCAGATGCTCCTGAAAGCTTTATAATTCCATTAAGGAGTTTACGGTTACTGATAATTGCCCGAAACTTTTCAAATCCCAAATTTTTCAAAACTTCTATACCCATTTGGATAAATTCAGCATCACATAAAACTGATTTGCTGCCGATTGTATCGGCATCGCATTGAGTAAATTCACGGTAACGGCCTTTTTGCGGTTTTTCCGCCCTCCAGACGCTTTGAATCTGGTATCTTTTATACGGGAAAATAATTGTATTAATATTGACAGCAACGGCCCGACACATAGCAATCATAACTTCATATTTCAGCATTATTTCCCTACCGCCTTCATCCTTAAATTTATAGAATAATTTTGAAGCTTCTTCGCCCGATTCTCTTTCAAAAATATCCGCATATTCCAGCGCCGGAGTTTCCAATGGTTCATATCCGTATTTTTCAAATACACGTTTGAAAGCATTGATAACATATTCCCTGATTTGCACATCCTCGGCAAAAAAATCCCTGAATCCTTTTAAAAGCTGTGGTTTAACTGTTGATTTCATATTGATTTATTGTAACTGATAATTCTTAAAAAAACAAAAACCCTCCTAAATGGAGGGTTAACAAATTTTGAAAAAATAATTCATAACCCTCCTGTCAGGGGGTGATGATTAAAACTTGACTTTGTATTTTTATATGCTGATTTCATAAATTTATTATATTATAACAGGACTTACGCAATAATGTATAGCTTAGACTGTCATGCCAGACCCGCTTCGAAGGCTCGTCAGCGAGGCGAGCCTGATCTGGCATCCAAAAATAATGCTTCTTGTCAAATATTAGAATTGATATCCGTAATATAATTGATGGAATTATTTATTTTTTATACCCTATAATACTATAATGGGAGAAAAAATTGAAAGAGGTTGTGATCCAAACATTTGTGATCATTGTATAATTACAGCAGATCAGGAAGAATTTAATGCAAGATTATTTGCTCATCTAGAAAGGTATAAGAAATATCCCGATAATCTAAAATTGTTGGCTACATGCCTCATCAATTATGTCGAAGTCGAAAGGTATGCCGACTTTGGAGTCGGAGCCAATATGTTAAAATAAATAATGGATAATACAACTGTCTATTTTGTCCGCCATGGTGAATACGAAAACCCCGGGAATGTCAACCCTTTCAGAATGAATGGTTTTCCTTTGTCTGAAAAAGGAAAACAACAAATAATTTCTACGGTTAAAATATTGCAAGATAAAAATATCACCTCATTATATTCAAGCCCCATATTAAGAACCAAACAAAGCGCAGAAATAATAGGCAAAGAATTAAAACTTGTTCCTGAAATATGTGAACAGTTTAATGAAGTGGATACTCCTTTTATGGGATATCCCAGGGAAGAGGTCAATAAAAAGGTTATATTTTTTTTCAATCCTTATCATATAGCAAAAGGCGGTGAATCAATGGAGGACGTTTATAACCGGATGGAGAAAGGTGTATTTAAAATACTAAAAAAAAATAAATCCAAAAAAATAATTATTATATCGCATGGCGATCCTATCACTATTTTTGTTTACCATAAAAAAGGAATACCTTTGAAAGAGGATTTCTGGACGCATTTTCCATACATACCAATGTCGGGTATTCTGCAGACTGATTTTAAAGATGATGAATTAATTTTTCTCCGGCAGATTAACTATTGAATTGCTTCCAGAATTATTGAGTAAGTTTTTGTTTCCTTTTCCCTGATGATTTTAACCCGGACGTTTTCACCGATTTTTTTTTGCAGCATAAGTTTTGTCAAACCTTGGTCGTCGTCGCCTTTTATTCTTTTGCCGTCGAATTCAATAATTATATCTTCGTCCTGAATGCCGGCTTTGTCGGCAGGAGAACCAGGAACGACTTCAACGACGTATGCACCTTCAACTATTTCGTTCAAAATCGCGGTTTGCCTATCTATCATTCGGTATCGTACGCCTATATATGGTCTTTCAAAAGATCCTCCGGTTTTATTGAAATTTTCGATTAATTCTTTAACAATATTGACGGGAATTGCGAATCCGATATTTTGTCCTTCCTCTGCAATTGCTGTATTAATTCCTATTACTTGTCCTTTTGAATTGAGAAGCGGACCACCGGAATTACCCGGATTAATTGGCGCATCGGTCTGAATGACATTATCCAATTTCTCGACAAATCCTTCCAGAGGAGAGCCGGCAGTAATGCCGCGGCCTAAACCGGATATTATGCCTTTGGTAACTGTGTTGGTGAATTCTCCTAAGGGTGTGCCAATAGCAATTACCAGTTGTCCCAGTTTTAAATTTGACGATTCACCCAAAGGTATTGGTTTTAAACCGTTAGTATCAATTTTAAGAATAGCCAAGTCATTTAATGGGTCGCGGTATATTTTGACTACGTCGTGTTTTTTGTTGCTGTTTGTAAGTACTTTGTATGTTGCTTTCGAATCGGAAACCACATGTTTGTTGGTAATTATCAAGCCGTCTTTGGATATGATAAAGCCGCTTCCAATATTTCTTTCTATCTTTTCTTTCTTGTCGGGAGTTTGTCTGAATGGGCTAAATGGATAAAAGGGATCTGTTTCAGAAAAATCGCTTGAAGAAGCGGTTTTTGTAATGCCTATTGTCACCACAGACGGCAGTGTCTTTTCAACCACATCGGTTATGACAGATTCTTCGTAAATTACTGTTTGTTTTTCCGGTATTGTTGTTTGGGTAATACTTTTTGGCAACCTCAAATATTTTTCAAGGCTAATTTGGGGAAATAACCTAGCAGATTGACCGGAAGCTACAAAAACAATAAGCAAAGCCAGCAGTAAAAGTAACTTTCTCATTCGGTTATTGTAATACAACTTCAATTGCTTTTTCAAGTTGTATATCGGTTTGGCGATTTAAAGTATTACCTTCAGTAATAACATTTTCTATTTTAAACTGCGGTTCAATTCCTTTACTGTTTATCCAATCGCCGTTAGGCAGAATCCATTTGGCAACCGTAATGTGCAAACCTGCTCCGTCTTTCAGATCTAAAGCCTCCTGTACAGACCCTTTGCCAAAACTCTTTTCACCTATTAGTTTTGCCCTATTGTGATCTCTTAAGGTGCCGGCTAATATTTCTGAGGCAGAAGCAGAACCTTTATTTATCAATACTGATAAAGGAATTTCGGTTAATCTTCCGGTTCTGTTTGATTTATATTCTTTATTTTCATAAGTAGTAGATTCCTGTTTGACAATTAATTTTCCTGATGGCAAAAATTCCGATCCTAAATAGACTGAGCTTTCCAAAAAACCACCTGGATTGTCTCGTAAATCAAGAACCATTCCTTTGATTTCTTGATTGTTCCATTTTTGCCGGATTTCTTCAATTGACTTATCCCATTCATCATTGGTGTTTTCACCAAACTGGTTTAATTTTAGATAAGCTGCAGATTGGCAATTAGTGGTGCAACTGAGTCGTTTTTCATATGTTAACTCAACCGATTCAACGATAATTTGGGATCTGGTAATTGTTGTATCAAATTCCTTGTCATTTCTCTGTAAGGTCAATGTAACTTTTGTTCCTTTATCCCCTCTGATTTTGGAGACTGCTTGCGGCAAGGTCCAGCCTTTTGTCGGTTGGCCATTGACTTTATTTATAAAGTCTCCTGCTTTTATTCCGGCTGCTTCTGAAGGAGAACCTTTTAAAGGCGCTATAACTACCACTCGGTTTTCTTTTAATCCAAGCTGAGCTCCAATACCTTCAAATTTGCCCTGGAGATCGTCTTTTGTTTGTTTGTTTTCTTCCGGTGTTAAAAAAAAGGTATACGGGTCATCCATAGAAGCTACCATTCCTTTTATGGCGCCATAAAACATTTTTTTGGCATCTACTTTTTTTTGGTCTATATATTTTTGCTCAACCTTTTCCCAAGTTTCCCAGAAAAGGTCAAAGTCGATATTTCTGGATTGATCTGCTTTTTTGTCAGAATTGACAATATTATAGCTAGTTTTATTAGCCTTATATTGTCCTATTTTGTAACCGCTTCCGAACAAAAAGACAGCAATCGATATGACAAAAAGTAAATTAGTTATTTTTTTGTTCATAGATAAAACACTATTATACTTCGTTCACTGTTAATAAAACAATATGGAAGGTGTAAATTATTTATGATTTTGAAGTCTTCCACCCTTTTCAGTTGAGCATGAGGCAGATCGCTTATGTCAGGCAGGTTCATCAAGCTGACAAATCCCTTTGTCCCCAAAGCCTCTGTTTTAGATTGAAAATAAGATGAAAACATTTCGGTTAAGACTATTTTGTTTTGTATATTAGATTCTAATATGGAAGAATCTTCTAGCGGGGATAAATAATAGACTTCTCCGCCGAATGAGATACTGGCGTTTTTAATTGGAAATTCTTTTCCGTCTTTCACTGTAATTTTAATGTCATTTTTGTTGACTTCAGCCACGATACCTTTAATGCAGGAGTATGTTTTAGATTCCTCTCCGACTTTTGTCATTATAATCATTTTGCCTTCAATATGATCAATTTCCTTAATGTTTCCATCATATTCACTCAAAACCTTTTGAGTGGAAAAAAAATTGCTTTTTGATGCCACAATATCACCGGGATTAATATTTTCTCCGACAAATTTTTTTAAATAGCGAAAAATATTTGCCGGTTTGATTCCCAGTTTCCGGGATAAATTAATATCCATTAGTTTCTCGGTTTTATTTTCATACAAGGGAATGGAAAAATCCAGTTTTTGACCGATTTTTACCAGAAGTTTTGCTTGTTTTGGAATAGGGATAGAGATAAGCATAATAAATACTCAGTATACATTATCCGGCAGGCGGTTTGAAGTATAAGTTAACGGAAGCCCTGATAAGAGACATATGGAAGAAGGCCTAGAAAACGCGCGTGTTTTATTTGTTTGGTAAGTTTTCGCTGGTGTTTGGCGCACGTAGCCGTCACTTCCCTGTTCAATATTTTCTTCCTTGGTGAAAAAAATTTCTCCAAATTCTCAGTATCACGGTAGTGAGGGTCTATTTTATATTGGCAAAAAAAACAGGTCATATTAATAATTTAACTTTTAAATTTCTTAAAACGGAATGTCGTCAGGATTAATTTCTTCTTTTTTTTTGTCTAAGGGCTGATCGTCGGCAGGTTTATTTTTGCTGCTAATATTTCCGACGCTAGGTATTTCTTCTTCTGCTCGTTCAGTTGGGGATTCCTGAATCTCGGATTCTGATTTTTCTTCTGAAGCCATTCTTTTACCGTCGCCGAATACAATAAAATCATCCAGAACTATTTCGGCAATAGTCCGTTGTTGGCCATCACGGCCGGTAAATGTTCTGTAGACGAGTCTTCCTTCAAGATAAACTTTTCTTCCCTTGGTAAGTAACTTACCGCATAATTCGGCCAGTTTTTGCCAGGCTACAATACGGTGATATTGTGCTTCGTCCTTTGTTTGGCCGTCGGCCGTTGTCCAAGACCTGTTGGTAGCAATACCAAAAGTACAAACAGCAGTTCCGGCAGGAGTATATTTCAATTCGGGATCCCGGGTCAGATTGCCTATCAAGATAACTCTGTTTAACGATCTGCTGGCCATATAATTTATTTAAGCGTTAGTAAATAACGGATAATTTTTTCGTTAAAATTTAATTTCTTCCTAAATTCAACAATATTTTTTTCTTCCATTTCAAATACCCAGTGGTAAAAGTTTGCGGATGTATTTCTTTTTATAGGATAGGCCAGCGATTTTTTCCCCCATTTCTCTTCAGTCTCTAATTTTCCCGAGAAAGATTGAACCAGAATTTTTATATTGTCAAGTTCTTCCTCGTGGTTCAGTAGAAAAGTCAATTCGTATACCATGATAAATTTTGATTTGTTATGATAATAATCGTTATTAAGAATTATAAACGTTATTAAGATTATATACGAAACATGAAAAAAATCAATAGGGTCATTCTTATCGTCTTTATCGCACTTTTACTGTATTCGCGATTTGCCGGATTGAATTGGGGTTTGCCTTACCCCATGCATCCTGACGAAAGAAACATGGCTGTTGCAGTTCAAGGATTGGGTTGTAATGTTTCCAATTTCCGTGAATGTTTTAATCCTCATTTTTATAGCTACGGACAATTTCCCCTTTATTTGGCCTATTTAGGAATTCAAATTTATCATTTCCTATTTAATATAAAACTGGCGGTAACTTTTGAAGAAGCAGTATTAAGTTTAAGGATTATTTCCGCAACAGCTTCCGTCATTAACGCATTTTTCCTTTTTAAAATTCTTCAATTGTTTAGGTCGTCAATACCAATCCGATATGCAATATCTTTTATTGTCATTATTCTTTCCCCGTTTTTTATTCAATTTAGCCACTTTGGTACAACAGAATCATTGCTCATGTTATTATACTCGATCATCACTTATCTTTCGATTCGGCTGATATTGCGTAAAGGCGATCCAAATAAAATTATTTTCGCGGGTTTATTTTTATGCGGATTATCTATTGCTGTAAAAATGTCTTCCCTGATTTTTATTGTTATGCCCTTAGCTGCCATTATATTGTCAGGTAAAAACATCGGCAGAATGATTATTATCCGTAGAATATTAACGGTTCTCCTGGGATCAATATTTATCGCTATTATTTTCTCGCCTCATAATCTCATAAATTTTAATGACTTTTTTGGATCTTTAAACTACGAATTAGATGTGGCAACCGGCAAGTACCCGGCGTTTTATACAAGGCAGTTTATCAATACTTTACCAATATATTTCCAATTGGAAAAAGTTTTTCCTTACGCTTTGGGCAAGTTGGTTTTCGGGTTTTTTTTATGTGGTTTTTTATTTTTGCCCCAGAAAGAAAAAAGTTATTTCATGTTGCGTTTGGCCATTTTGGTTTATTTTCTTTCAACTGCGTTTTTATATGCCAAATGGACAAGATTCATGGCACCGATATTTCCCTTAATGTTAATCATTTGTATTTTGCTGCTTTTTAGAATATATGACCGGCTTCATAAATATAATAAATTCCCGAGTTTTCTTTTTAATTTTGCATTTTACCTTTTTATTTTAGCATTGGTTGCTCCTGGTATTGGTCACCTTTCCATTTACCTTGCGCCTGATGTTCGTTTTCAAGCCTCTAAGTGGATATATAAAAATATTCCGGATAAATCAAGCATCCTTTCGGAAACAGCCAATGTTGTTGATATTCCTTTAACGGATTTAACAGAACAGCAACAACACCTCTATCAAATTATTTCTTTTGATTTTTATAACCTTGATAAAGAAATCTATTTACAACAGGAATTATCGTTTTATCTGAGCAAAGTTGACTATATTTTTGTTCCGTCAAGAAGAATTTTTAAAAACACGACTTGTTGGGTTAAGGATAATCTGAAAAAAATTGACAGCCGTTGTGTTTTCCTACAAAAACAATATCCTCAATTGAATAATTATTATAATAATTTATTTTCAGGTAAAAGTTACACAAAAGTTGCCGAATTTACCTCATACCCGAAAATAGAATTTTTTGGGTATAAATTGTTTGAGTTTCCTGATGAAAATGCCGAGGAAACTTGGACGGTGTTTGACCATCCGGTGATCAGGATTTACAAAAAAAATCCTTAGCGATTTGATGATGTTTTTTTGAAAAACTTTTTGATGATTTCTTCAATTGATTCGTCCTCGATAGTCAAATCGACAAATTCGCATTTTTTCAGAATCAAGGAAAGAATATGGTTTATTTCGTCTTTTTTCAGTTTCAGTTTTAATAACGGATAATTGTAATCAATTTCAATGTTTTCCGGAAGTGAAAAATCTTGGGAAATTGGTTTGTTTAAAGTAATTACGACGGTCTTTTCTTGAGAAAACTGTTTGATTAAATCCATTAATTTTCCGTCAAAAATGATTTTTCCTAAATTTACTATTATTATTCGGTTGGCTAATTTTTGTACATCCTGCATATAATGGGATGTGAGGAGAACTGAAGAATGATATCTATTTTGATATTCCTTGATGAAATTAATAATTGTTGTTTGGGCAAAAATATCCAAACCAATAGTCGGTTCGTCTAGAAACAGGATTTTGGGAAGATGCAATAACGAATTTATCAGTTCCAATCTCATTCTTTGTCCTAAAGAAAGCGTTTTTACCGGTTGGGATAAAAAGGACTGGCAGTTTAAAAGTTCTACTAATTCATTGACGGTATTTTTATAAACATTATCTTCGATTTCATATATTTCTTTATTCAGTCTAAAAGAATCCGTAGCAGGCAATTCCCAGAGTAGTTGGTTTTTTTGTCCCATGATAAAAGCGATTTGTTTAAGAAAATCAGGTTTTTTTTCGAAGGGATTATAACCCAAAACGTTTATAGTGCCGGAAGAAGGATATAATATTCCGGATAACATTTTCATGGTAGTAGTTTTACCTGCTCCGTTTGGACCGATAAAACCAACCAGTGTATTTGTTTCCAATTGGAAAGAAATGTTATCAACCGCCTTAACTTGTTTATACTGCCGGTTAAAAAAGTCAGTTAAAATATTACCTGATTTTTCATAGGTTTTATATATTTTTGTCAAATTATTCACTTGAATCATAAAATTTTATCCTCCCCAGCTTTGGTATTTTTTTAACGCGTTATTCCATAAGGATAACGAAAACCACCCGAAAAAGACAGTGATAGCAGCGCTGATTATTAATATATTTATCGTCAATAAACCGAACAACGCCTTGGCAGGAATAGTCATCATCAAGCCGACCGGGATGACAAATGTGATAAAAAACCTCAGAGGCTCGCTATAAATATCAGTTGGCAGCGAAGCCATTCTGGCAAAATCACGGTAAATTAAAATAGTATGATCAACTTCAGTGGTGAATATACCGATAGCCAATACCAAAATATGAAAGAAAGTTGCCAATATTAAGGCATTTGACATTAAGATCAAAAAGATGAAAAAATTAACCGGTAAAATAGCCATGCCAGCTTGAAGAATAAAAAAAACCAATATTATTAAATAAGGAACCAGCATGATGATATCAAGCGGATCAATTCCTCCAACCAATATTCGCAAAAAAGGGTGATAGGGTTTGAGAAGTATGTGATCAAGTTCTCCGGAAACCACCAAAGGCCTGAATCTATATACTTCCCTGAAAAACATTTGGGTGAGCGAATCAATAATATTGTAAACAAGGAAAAAAATTATAGTCTGGTTTAAATTATAACCTGCCAATAATTTTGTCCGTGAAACCAGGAAATAAATGAAAAAAAAATAAACCGTAAATCGAATAATTTTACCCAGTAAAAAAGATACTACTCCTAACCGATGTTGAAAAGAGGTTTTTATGCTGTACGAACTCAATAGCCAAAATATTTTTAGATAACGCTTCATGTTTTTTTAATTATTATTATCTTCCGAAGGCTCCATAATTTTTAATCCCTTTCAGCCAAACCAATCTGGTTACTGCAAACAGGATTAAGCACCAAATTATACTTATAATGATTGGTTTAATCAGGTCAACTGAAAGTCCATGGATATAGATTTTTGTTGGGAAAAAAATCAGATACGGAAAAGGAGTCAGCAACATAAAGTTATAAATGGTTTTTGGCAGAACATCCAACGGAAACCAACTGCCGGCAAGCATTTGCACCAGCATAAAAAAAATAAAACGGGGGGCCCATACTTCGCTGCTCCAGAAGGCTATAAACGATAGGGATAAAGAGATAAAAAAGCCAATCAGACAACCGATGATCAAAGAAAAAATAAATACAGGATAAACTGAAATATTGTTTTGTATAAATAATAGCGGTTTAAATATCATGACTAACAAGCTGATTTCAATTACGGTAAAAACAATATTGATCAATTTATCTACCAACTCTCTGGTTAAGATATATTTGAAAAAAGACACAGGTTTCAGAAGATAATTTATAAAATATCCTGATAATATTTCTGTAGCTATATCACTGGTTCGCGAACTGAGCACAATTGATGAAGCCAGCGTGACAACCAACACATAGCTGATCACTTGTGCCTTATCATAATTGAAAACTTTAGATGAAGTAGAATAGATGTTCGTCCATAAAAAAAATATAAAAATCAGATTGATTATATTTCGGAAACGCCACAAAATAAAATTTAATCTGTAAACAAGATATTGCAGTGTATTGACTCTGGCGATTTCCCAATACTTTTTCATGATTGTGCTCCCTTAGGATGGTATCCGACCGTTAAATATTTGCAAATGGAACAATGATTATAAAAGGGACATAAATTAACAGTACAGCCTACATTAGTTTCCTGCAATAAAAGTAATACGCGTTCAATATGACGAAGAAGAGATCCTTTAAGATAAATCAAGTCGTTTTTATTAACTATTTTTTTTAAAATTGCTGATGCTTGATGGACATTTTTTACGTGAAATACTTTATTTTTATCCGCACCGGATTTTATTGCTTCATCAGCTGTATATTTTTGAAAGGAACCTATGCATATCAATTGATCTATATTTAGCTGTGCAATTAACTGGCCGATTTTTTTATGTTCTATTTCAGGATTTTGCAGTTCACCCATTTCAGCCAAAATAGCAATTTTTTTTCCTTTTAAATAATCAATGGCTGATAAAGTTTGCAGACCGGATTTGGTGGATATTGGATTGGCGCGGAGTGAATCATTGAGAACAACCGTTTGCAAAGGACCGGGTTCCATACTCATTCTTCCTGATAAGGGTTTAACTGAAGCAATTATCCGCTTAAATAAATCATCAGATGTCTTTATTTTTATAAAATTTGTCTTGATTAGAGAATAGACCAAATAACTGGCCATGATATTGTAGATTTGATGAAATCCGATCAGTTTGGTTGTAATAAGTTGTCCACCGCTCAGTTCGCTGAAGCCATATTGTTTAGACAGCATTAGTTTAAAAACAGTTCCACTAAGTGTTAATTTTATTGATTTTGGATCAGTCCAGATGTCGCAATGATGTTTATCAGTTCCAAAATAAAGTATTTTTGCTTTTGTGCTAGCTGCCATTTGCCTGACATTTTTATCATCATAGTTTAGGATGGCAAAACCGCTCTCGGGTAATGCTTCAATTAATTTTCTTTTTTCCTTGATCAGATTTTCCAAATTTCCCAAATGTTCGTTATCTGTATGTACTGATGAAATACCTGTAATGACTGCAATTTTTGGCTTGATTAATTGCAGATGCAAATCCATTTCTCCCGGATGGTCAATCCCCAGCTCAAATAAAGCAAATTTGGTGGAAGGTTTCACTTTTAAGGCAGTGATGGGAACATTATATATTGTATCGAGATTAATATCAGTACACGTTGTCTTTCCCAAGGAATTCAAAACCTCATTAATCAATCTGGTAGTATTGGTTTTTCCCTGGCTGCCAGTAACGGCAACTTGAATGGCTGGCATTTGCTTGAGCCAGATTTGAGCTAAAAATCTTCTGGAATTGTGAAAAAGTTGTTTTAAAAAAAGTGGCTGGTAAGACATGAATTATATTTTTTTTAAAGTAAATCCGGTATTGGTATCTTCGACGCGATAACCCTTTTTTTCAATTTCTTTTCTTAACTCGTCAGATCTGAGGAAATTTTTAGAATTTCTGGCTTGATTCCTTTGGTTTGCCAATTCTGTTATTTCCTGGGGGATCACATCTTCTTCTGCCTCATTTAGCTTTAATCCCAATACCCGGTCAAATTCTAACAATAAATCCAGCTTATCTGTTGACGGTATGTTGGATTTGACCATTTCCCAGGTGATTGCCAAGGCTTGGGGAATCTGAAAATCATTAGATATAAAATTAGAAAACTGAAAGCGATATTCGTCAATTTTTTTTAGTTTTTCTTCTGACAATTGTGATCTTTGCTCTTGATGACGGAGCGTTATAACAATTTCTTTTAATTTTTTATAAGCTTCTGCCGAAGCCTTTAATGCATCCCAGGTAAAGTTTTGTTTGGATCTATAATGAGCTCCCAGGAAAAAATAACGCAATGCTAATGGATAAAAACCCTTATCTTTAATTTCCTTTAAAGTAAAACCTGTGCCTTGTGATTTGGCCATCTTTTCATCATTGACGTTCAGATGTTCATTGTGCAGCCAATAATTGGCAAACTTTTTTCCGTTGGCTGCTTCGCTTTGGGCTATTTCATTGGTATGATGGACTGCAATATGTTCAATTCCCCCCATATGAATATCAATAGTTTCACCAAGAAGTGATTTGGCCATGACAGAACATTCAATATGCCAGCCCGGAAATCCTTCTCCCCAGGGAGACGGCCATGTTTGCAAAGCATTCTTATGGCTGCCCTTTTTAAAAACCCATAAATTAAAATCGGCAAAATGTTTTTTATCCGGGTCTTCAATCTGACCTTTTCCCGAGCCTGGTTTATTTAAATCCATTTTTTGCCGGTTAAGTTTATTGTATTGCGTAAATTTCGATACGTCATAAACTACTGCCAATGGGGTAATATAAGCATATCCCTTAGCCAATAAAGTTAGTATCATTTCCTGCATTTGGTTTATATGTTGACTGGCGCGCGGTTTGGCATCGGGTTCGAGTATATTGAGAGATCCGGTATCTTCTTCAAATATTTTTATGTACTTATCCGCTATTTGTTTGGGTGATAATCCTTCCCGTTTTGCACCTTTTTCCATTTTATCTTCACCCTGGTCTTCATCGCTTGTCAAATGGCCGACATCAGTATAATTGCGGACAAATTTCACATCATATCCCGAATATAATAAAGATCGCCTTATCAGATCGGCCCAAACCATAGCGCGTAGATTTCCGATATGCTGTACCCAGTAAACGGTTGGACCGCAATGATAGATTCGAATTTTTTTATCTTCAAGAGGCACAAATTCTTCCAGTTTCCGGGTTAATGTACTGTAAACTTTCATAGGTAAAGTATAACATGAGGAGACGTTTATAACGTTGTTATTCCCGGATTGAAGAAAGAAAATTCGGCATAGGTTGCTTTTTCACCCAGTTCTTTTTCAATCATCATCAGTCTGTTGTATTTTGCGGTACGTTCTCCTCGCGCCGGCGCACCGGTTTTTATCTGGTTTGCGTCCATGGCTACTGCAAGATCAGCTATAAATATATCCTCTGTTTCACCGCTGCGATGGGAGATAATAGGCATGATTTTATTTTGTTTGGCAAATAATAGAGCGCTGATGGTTTCTGAAAGCGTTCCGATCTGGTTCAGTTTGATAATTATCGCGTTGATTGCTTTCTCGCTAACTCCTATTTTAATACGTTCGATATTGGTGACCAGCAGGTCATCGCCGACAATTTGGACAGTATTTCCTTTTTCTGCGGTGATTTTTTTCCAAGCCTGCCAATCATCCTGATCAAAAGTGTCTTCCAGTGAAACGAGAGGAAAGCGAGCAAGAAGTTTTTTATAAAATTCAAGCAGTTCATCGCTGGAAAGTGTTTTTCCTTCTTTGTTCAGATGATATTTTTCATCCTTATAATATTCAGAAGCTGCGCAATCTATACCAATAGAAATATCTTTTCCTACGATATATTCTGCTTTATTAATTGCCTGAACTATCCTTTCAAAAGGTTCTTCGTTTGATTGCACGCGCGGAGCATATCCTCCCTCATCGCCTATCATTACCGAGTATCCGAGCGCTTTTAATTCATTCCGAAGAGCATGATATACCTCAACACCCATACGCATAGCATCGGCAAATGATTTAGCGCCAATGGGAAGAATCATGTATTCTTGAATATCAGTCAACCAGTTTGCATGTTTTGCTCCATTCATAATGTTGAGTTGTGGAATTGGCATGGTAAATTGTTCTTTATGACTGGGGTTGAATCTGGACAAGTATTGGTACAGCGGTTTTTTTTCTGATGAGGCTTCAGCCCGTGCAACTGCTAGTGAAACAGCAAGAATAGCATTGGCTCCTAAATTCGCCTTATTTTTTGTTCCATCAACTTCAATCATTTTTTGATCGATTTTTTCCTGATCTTCAGCATTCATAGCGATGATTGTTCCGGCTATTTTTACATTAATGTTTTCTACTGCTTTCAATACTCCCTGTCCACTATAGCGTTTAAGATCGCTGTCTCGCAGTTCTACGGCTTCGTATTTTCCGGTTGAAGCGCCCGAAGGTACAGCAGCCCATCCAATTGATCCGTCTTGTAGTAAAACAGTTGCTGAAACAGTCGGATTTCCCCTGCTGTCTAAAATTTCCTGCGCCAGAACTTTTTGGATTTTCATAACTCAATGTTATATGAGAAAAAAATAAATTTCAATGACAGCTAGTTAAAACAAAGAGTCAGATATCTCGCCTCAGGTATGATGTGGCGGTTATTATCGTCGGCAGTTACAAAATGAGAATCCAAGTATAAAAGTTCTCGAATTTCAACAGAGTTTAAGCTGGCATAAATAGACCCCAGTATTGCCTTTTTTTTAACCTGGTCTCTGGTAGGAATTCTTAAAATAACCAGCGTACCTTTTTTTACATTTTTTGGCAGAGATTCAAAAATTGCAGCGTAATGATAAGTAGGATATGGAACATACATTGTATGCAGGGGGTTTAAATGGAATTCCGGCTTAAGTTTTGTAACAGGCGTATGAGAAGTCAGGTAAGGGGGGTCAAAGTGTATTATATCGAATTTACCATATACATCCTCTAACCAATCACGTTCAAGTAATTCAACAGCAGGTTTTTCTATCATGCCCATCATTGCTTTGGCTGCCTGTATATTGTATTCTGCCGATATTAAGGCTGCATTATAAATATCGGAAGCAAGAATCTGCGATACTAAATGTTGGTTGTCTGCCAGTATCAGACTGCTGGCAAATATTCCCGAGCCGGTTCCAATATCAGCCACTTTTGCTTCTTCAATTCCTTGGTCGGTTAAGTATCTGATAGCCATTTGTGCGCTGGCTACCGTTGCGTAATCAGGGGTTAAGACCAGATCTTCCGCATAATAAAAAGGAAAAGAGCCAGTCATTGTTCGAATATTCATGACAGATATATGATGGCTGTTCCTAAAATATGTTTGTCTTTTCTCTCTTGATAAAGCAGAAACCTCTATTGATTTTGACATAAATCCAAAACTAGCTATGCAATAATATCCTATATTATACATTATAAGATATACTGATAAACTTAAATAAAGGCTGATACAACATAAATGATGTTTTGTTATAATTGGAGTGGAAAACGGAATGTGATTCAGTAATTTTGTCTAATGGTAGGATGCCTGGTAGTTCCCGACCAGAGGTCGGTCGCCCTCTGGGCGAAGATGGCTAAAACACACGGTTCTCCTGTAAAATTCGGGGCGTAGTTCAACGGTAGAATGCTTGGTTCGGGACCAAGAGGTAGTGGGTTCAACCCCCGCCGCCCCGACTTGGTTTTACTCTTTGCTTTCCCTCATAGAGATTCTGTTACGGATCAATAAGAGGCTGACAAAAACACCGGAGAATAATATATATTGACCGCTTATTATATTCAAAACTAAGTCAAAGAACATGGCTATTGGAAATAAAACCATAAAATAAACTCCAAAAAAAATCCAATCATTCCGGCTGATTTTAGACACAAAAGTCAACATAACAAGAATATTATCAAAGCAATGTAAGTATTATGTAATAAACAATCATTGTTTGCCTGAAGACGGCTTAACTTCTGTTTGTTCTCTTTTTGCAATCTTTTTTGACGAGAATATACTTTTTCTGGTTTTTCCCTGTGCAGTGCCGGACTGTTGTTGTCGGCGGTTATTTTCTTCTTCCCTTCTTCTTCTTTCCTGTATTTCGTAAATTTCTTTTTGCTTTAATTGTTGTTCTTCCTGCTTTTTTTTCATCAAGATATTTTCATCTTCGCTTTTTACCCTTTGAAAATATCGGTTCTTTAAAGCCTCTCTTTGGATTTGATCCTGTTTGGAGTAACTATTACCCAGTTTTTGGAAGTCTAATTTTGTATGATTTGGCCTTCCATCTTTTACTTTTTCCATTTGTTCCAATCCCTTATCCTGACCTAATTTCAGCCCCACAATCTCACCGGCAATTTTACCCGGATCCAATATTTGTTGAGCTGCCTGTTTACCGGCCTTAACCGTGGATTTACCCAGTTCAAGCAATTGTTCAAATGTATCGTCGCGTAAACCGAATTTATTAGCCATATTAACATTTAACACGAAACATGTAACGTGTAACATTAGAAATCAAAATAAATTAACTTTTTTCTTGAGTTACATGTTATATGTTACATGTTTTATGATTATATTCCCAACATTGCTTTTGCTCTTTTTGACATCATGTCCATCGTCCATGGAGGATCAAAAGTCAATTTTACCTCGATTTTGTTTTCGGGAATCCCCAATTCTCCAAGTTTATTTTTTATTTCCTGTTCAATTGTAGAAATTAAAGGGCAACCCATAGATGTCAAAGTCATCAAAATGGATATTTTGTAATTTTTTAGTTGTTTGGTTTCATAAATTAATCCTAAATCAACAATGGAAATATTAAGTTCCGGATCAAGCACTTCAGTTAATTTTTCCTTTATCTGCTTTATATTGATTTTTGCCATAATCTTTATTTTATCAAATGGTATAATCACAATTATTACAGAGTTACTCTTTTATTATCATGGACACATATAAAGTCCGTTTCATTCCTCTAGGTGGCGTTATTGGCGTTACTAAAAATATGTACGTTTATGAACTATATCAAAATGATCAGCTTCAAGACATACTGATTATAGATTGCGGCATTGGTTTTCCGCAGGAACAAGAATTGGGTGTTGATTTTGTTATTCCGGATATAAGCTACCTTCAAGACAAAACAGATAAAATCAGATCCGTAATTTTGAGTCATGGGCATGAGGATCATACATCGGCTTTGCCTTTTTACTATGGTGAATTAGGCAAACCTGAAGTATTTGCAAGCAAACTCACTTCGGTTTTTGTCGAAAACAAGTTCAGGGAATTTGATCAGCGGGTTCATATGAATCAAGTTGATTACGCCAAGGAATATTCATTTGGGTTCTTCAAAGTAAGATTTATCCGAATGACTCATTCTATACCAGATACCATGCATATTCAGATAAAAACACCGGTTGGCACAATATATCACGGAACTGATTTTAAGCTTGATTTAACTCCACCCTACGGTCATTCTCCGGATTTTTACTCAATTACCAAAGCCGGACATGACGGTGTCCTGTGTTTATTATCCGATTGTTTGGGATCAGAAAGGGAAGGATTGACATTGTCGGAAAATATAGTCGGCAAGACGTTTGAAGACGAAATGCGAAAAACAAAGGGAAAATTTATCATGACTACATTTTCTTCCAATATTTCCAGGATAAGGCAATGCGTGGAAGTAGCACTAAAATTTAATAGAAAAATCGTATTTTTGGGGAAATCAATGAAAGACAATACCAAACTGGCGACCGAGATCGGGTATCTGCCAATTCCTTTTGATAATATCATCAAAGATGAGCAAGCCATGCGTTTGCCGCCAAATAAAGTCTGCATCATTGCCGCCGGTTCCCAAGGTCAATACAATTCAGCTTTATCAAAATTGGCCACAAAACAAAATCCGTTTATAAAAATTAAAACAGGTGATAAGGTTGTGTTTTCTTCGGATCCTATACCTGGTAATGAAAACGAAGTCTATTCTTTAATTGAAGATTTATCCGTTCTTGGCGCCGATGTGATCTACGGCGATATAGCGGATCAGCTTCATTCTTCCGGTCACGGAAACAAGGAGGATTTGAAATTTCTAATCCGATTTACTAATCCGAAATATTATATTCCCATAGGAGGCACAGTCAGACACCAGAAGCAATACCAAAAAATCGTCGAAGAATTAGGCGGCACCAAAGAGTCAGTTTTTACCTTGATGGAAGGTGAGTCAGTCTGGTTTACTAAAAATAAAGCCTACGGGGGTGAAGTAATTGAAACTAAAAATATCTATGTTGATGCTTATGGAGTCGGTGATATTGGTAATATAGTACTTCGTGACCGTAAAACCCTTTCTTCAGAGGGAATTGTTTTCATATTTCTGATCATGAATAAGCAACTGCAACTAATTACACGTCCCAAAATTATGTCCAGAGGTTTTGTCTTTGAACAGCAGGAAAACGTCCTTTACGAGCAAGCCGTTAAACTTCTTGAAAAAATTACCAAACCAAAGGGAGACATGATATTTGATTTAAACAATTTAAAAAGAAGAATGGTAAATGATATTGAAGATTTTTTTTATAAACAAAGAGGCAGAAAACCCTTAATAGTCATAGAAATTGTACAGGTGTGAATACTCTTCCAAACAGCCTTAAAAAAGTAGCTTTATTTTTGGAACGATTACCTGGAATTGGCGAAAAAACCGCCAACCGACTGGCTTTGTATTTATTGCGTCTGCCATCGGAAGATCTTCAGGAATTCAGCAATCACGTTTTAAATCTAAAATCAAAAACAAAACTTTGCCGACACTGCATGAATTTAAGTGAAAATGATTTATGCGATATTTGCACCGATACATTAAGGGACCGTAAAATTATAACGGTTATTGAAGAAATATTGGATATTGTTTCTTTTGAAACAGGTAACATCTACCATGGAGTTTATCATGTGCTTCATGGCAGGATAGATCCGATGAACCATTTAGGCCCAGACGACATAAAAATTCAAGAACTTATTATCCGGGTAAAAAAAGAAGGGAGATCGCTTAATGAAATAATACTGGCAACCAATCCTGATATGGAAGGTGAAGCGACAGCTATGTATATTAGAAATAAGTTAAATGAATTAATAGAGTCGGAGGGCTTTGAGTTCAAGATTACCCGTTTGGCTTATGGATTGCCGATAGGCGCTAATCTTGAATATGCCGACTATATGACGCTAAAGAAAGCTATAGACAACAGGAATAAATTCTAAAGGTATTTTTTCAGTTCATCGGCAATTAAGGAGGCTATGGATATTTCTTCCAGCTTTTCAAATTTATTTTCAGGTTTAAGAAGAATTGTATTGGTAAAAAAGAACTTTTTCAGTCTGGATTCCTGCAACCTTTTTGGTGCAGAAGCGGTAAAATCATGATGTACAGCAGCAGCGTAAACGCTTCTGGCGCCACGTTCCAGGCATAAATCTACTGCGGGAATTATTGTGCTTCCCGAAACCACCATATCGTCGATTATAACCGCTATTTTATTTTCTACATTACCGTATAAGTCTAAAGGCGTTGCTTTATGCATAATATTCTGATCTCTTTTCTTTTCGATAACCACTTCTGAGAATTTGGTCGTTCCGTAAAATTCCACTCCAAAATTTCGGACTTTTTCCACAGCTCCTTGATCCGGGGAAACCAACGCAATCCTGTCCAGATCAATTTTATTTTTTAGAAAGTAATTCCGTATGTATTTTGCTAAAATCGAGAAGGCAGATAAATTTTTAAAAGGTATAGTAAAAACACCGGCAGTTGCTTCATCATGCAAATCAACAGTGTATACTTTGTAAAATCCAATGGATTCCAACATATGAATGATGACATTGACTGATACACATTCGCCTGTTCTGTGTTGGATATCTTGTTTGGCATAGCCAAACCAGGGCACATACGCAATGACTTTTCTGGCTTCTTCACGTTTTAGGGCGTCACAGAACAGAAGAAGTTCCATTATATTCGTATCGGTCGGATTTGAAGTTGGTTGGATTATAACGCAGACAGAATCTCTGACATCTTCCTGTATGGTAACTTTTACTTCGGAATTGCCGAAACGGACCACTTCTGCTTTGGATAATGGCAATCCGGTTAATTTCGAAATTTCATTAGAAAGAATTGGATGGGCTGTGCCGGCAAACAATTTAATCATTTTTGCTGCTGTTGTTGCGAAATTTCAATCAGTTTTCTGGCTGCTAATTCTTGAGTTTTTTTGATTGCTTCGTTTATTGCGTCGGCAATTCTATTTTCAATCACACCATCTATTTCTACTTCGGATATTACCTGGTCACCGCGGACAATCACTTTGACACCGTTCTTTTCCACAACGACCTCTTCCTGTTGCAATGCCTGCTGCATTTGTTGGGCTTGCTGCTGAAGTTTTTGTAAATCTCCTAAACCGCCTAAAGGGTTAAACATATTCTTTTGAATTTTAACTTTTAACTTTTATCTTTATATCATTATAGAACTCGCAAATAGCAATCTCAAGTGGTAGTGATTCAATAGGTGTCAAACGCAAATTTTGATATGCTTCCATCATAAGCTTAATCAAACGCATAACTTGTTCTGTCGATAAAGATGAATCAACCAATATGTCATTATATGCTTTTTTTCTTTGCAGTAAAATAATTCTTAATTTATCTAGTATATCTTCTATTAGCATTTTAGTATTACCGCCACTTTTACTGAATTCATCAAGCCAGGAAAAAATTTTTTCCGGATTGTTTTCTTCAATTATTTTCAAAAAATTTTGTTTACCTCTGATTCCCAGGAATGTCTCAGCTTCTTCGATTGTTTTGATTTTTTGAATTACGACTTCCTCAAGCAGTTTGGCAGCATCTCTGAAAGATCGGTCTGAATGCTGTGCAAGAAGTTCAAGCAATTTGTCTGATAAGTTTATCTGTTCTTTCCCGCATATCCGCTGAAACATTTTTATTATTTCCGATTGTTGGGCATACCCAAAATTGACTTTTACACAACGGGAAACTATGGTGTTGGGTAACTTTTCCGGATTGGTGGTAGCCAGAATAAAAACCGAGGTTTTAGGAGGTTCCTCGAGTGTTTTTAATAGCGCATTAAATCCGTCACCGGTAATCATATGGGCTTCATCGACAATGAAAACCCTAAAATTTCCCACCATGGGCATAAAATTTGTTTCCCGGATCAAGTTTTTTATTTCCTCAATTCCCCGGTTAGATGCAGCATCCATTTCTACCACATCAGTAAAAGAAGAATTTTGAATACTGACGCAATTTTTACAGGCATTGCAGGGTTCGATCTCTTTTCTGTTTAGGCAATTTATTGATTTTGAGAATATTCTGGCGGCCGATGTTTTTCCAGAACCCTTTTGGCCTATAAACAATAATGCATGAGGAATTTCTTTTGATTCCAATAATTTTTTAAGTATATTCTGCACTCGTAAATTATCCAGTTCGGAAATAGTGGCTGGTCGGTATTTCAGGTAATACATCATTTCATTTTAGTAAATTTTCCATTCCGTGATTAATTAAAAAATTTATGATATCTTCAACTTTTTTATTTCGTTGCGCAGCCATAATGATAGTCAACGGATAACAGATAAAGATTTCACCCAGAATCTTGGAACCGTCGGAATTGATCTCATGATAGGGAAAAGAAAGGACAGGAAGAGCCCGTTGTTCATTCTTATACTTATTGGTTATCAAGGCCATTTTTGTCTTACCGACAAATACTATATTTACAATATAGTCGGAATCAACTCCCTTTTTATTAAGGACCTCTTGTGCTAAATTCCTGATAATTTTCCTGTTTACTTTATAACGCGACGAAACGATAACATTTATCATGTTTTTGTTATATTAACTTTTTTAAAGGGCTTTTTTAATGCGAACCTGTGTTTTTCTTTCTCTTTTCTTAAAATTGACGGTTTTTTATAAAACTGTTTTTTTCTGACATCGTCGATTATATTTTCCTCAATAAAAGTACGGGTGAATTTTCTGAATATACTGTCTTTTGTTTCACCTTTTCTTTTTGTAACTACTACCATAAATAACACCTCCTATACTGAAAAATTCAAAATTACAAACATTTTGATAGAATATTATTCTATCTTCTTTATTATATCAATTAATTTTGGCAAGCTTAAAGGAGTTGGAACAAAATTAGGATTTTTTGAAGATGAATTTAAAAGCATATGTTTGGAAATATGTAAAAACCATGTGCCTTTTTTATCCAAAGCCACTATTTTGTCGTATAGAGGAGTCAAATCCAATTTGGCATCAGGCAGGGTTTTAATTCGGGCAAATCCTCTCTCAGGATCTTTTTTCACGACAAAGGAAAAGCCGCTTTTTAGAGCAACCTTTAGCGCTTCTTCATTTTTGGACTCTATTGCTAAGGACTTACCCCACCGGGATTGAAAAATATAACCCTTTTTTATCGTTTCAACAGCTCTGACTTTATTTTTAAAAATTTGAAAAACAGCATCAAGCAGTTTAAACGTATATTCCATAATATCTTTTTCGGTTTTCAACACTGCCTTCATTCCTTCAATTACTTGGTGGATCATAAAATCGTAATGATCCTCGGCTGCATTTGGATATTGTACTTCGCCAAAATGGTCAAGTTCGTTAATTACCGTTACCATACGTTCAAGCGGCTCGATATTTTTGCTTTGGAAATAGCCTTTTTTTGCCAGATAAGAAAAGACTAATCTGGTCGCCGTAGTCCGCTCAGTTGTCTGATGATGGTCAAACATTCCGTAACCGGTATCAACATGAATAATATCTTGATCCGAATCAGGGAGCGCATTACTCAAAGTTGTTCCGGCAGGAACAAATTTAAATTCAGGCGAATTCCATTCGGGCAAAAAACGAACGATAAGCCAGCAAGAAGCAATAGCGTCCAGATCTAGCGAAAGGTGCGTAACAAGTGTTTTCATAATTATTTCTTTTTTATTTTTGATATAAATGAGGGTAAATCTAAAAGTGAAGCAATTGATTCATTTCTTTTTTTGAATTCAATCTTATCCCCTGTTCTTTTTGACACGACCAATCTGACGGGAATACCAATAAGATCGGCATCACTAAATTTTTCACCGGCGGTTGTTTCGACCCGGTCGTCATATAATACATCAATATTTTTATCCAATAGATCCTTATATATTTTTTCGACTTTTGATTTTACTGATTCGTCTTTGAGATCCAAACCGATCAGATGAATTTGGTATGGTGCGGCAACTTCCGGCCAGATGATTCCCCGGTCGTCATGGAAAATTTCAACCAGAGCTGCCAAAGTCCGGCCTATTCCTATACCGTAACAACCCATATAATATTTCTGCTCTTTGCCTTCACGATCTATGTAAGTAGCGTTTTTCAGTTTATCTGTGTAATGATAACCGAGTTGAAAGATATTGCCAACTTCGATTCCCTTCTTTCCATGTAAGGTGTTTTTTCCATCCTCTGTTTTGAATCCTGGCTGTACCAATGCAATATCGGCAAGTTTTTCACAGGTAAAATCTCTACCGTAATTTACGTTAACTGAATCTGTTAAATCTTCTTTTTGGCCACCAATGATATTTTTTGCGGTTGTCAGTGATATGTCACCAATGTATCGGCCTTTATGTCCCCATGAATGCACGTACCCAGGTTTTGTCCCGATCGAGGCTAAATCTTCGGCGGTTGCTGAATCCAATTGTCCTACCGCATTCAATACGTGTTCGAGTTTTGTTTTATTTACTTCCAAATCACCTCGAATGACTGCAATAATAATTTCTTTCGATAAACGGTTTTTAAATACGACGTTTTTTATGAATCGAGATTTTGGTAATTTGTAGTGTTTGATGTTATCTTCCATCGTATGGACCCATTTTGGTTGTTCAATTATCTTAAAGGGTAATTCTTTATCTTTTGAATTAATATCATCTCTTTGAAATTTTGTAACATCCTCATGAGCAGCATACGATCCATCTGAAGTTACAAAAAATCTGCTTTCTCCGATCGGTGACTCGACGACAAATTCATGGCAATACTCTCCACCGATGTAACCGTTATCCGATTCGACAACAATTGTTTTCAATCCTAATTTCTCGAAAATTCTTGTATAGGTTTTCCTCATATTCAGATATTCTTTCTTGAATTCTTCCTCATTTGCGTCAAACGAATAGGCATCCTTCATGATGAATTCCCTGACTCGAAGCAATCCGCCGCGTGCGCGCAGTTCATCTCTAAATTTCGTTGAAAACTGATAAATATTAAAAGGAAGATCTTTGTAGCTTAATCTAAATTTACGGACGACATCAACAAACATCTCTTCGGCAGTCCCGCCAAGCGCGAATTCGAAATCCCGCCTGTCTTTAATTGTTGAGAGTTCGTAGCCGGTTGATTTATCACGGTTTGTTTCTTTCCATAAAGATAACGGATGTAATACCGGAGCAACCATTTCCTGGCCTCCTGCTTTATCCATTTCTTCTTTTACCACTTTCATAATTTTTTGCTGAACCCTTTGTCCTAAGGGAAGAAAAAAATACCGACCGGCCGTTGATTCCCTGATGTATCCGGCCTGGAAAAGTAACTTATGGGAAACTAATGTTGCGTTGGATGGTGCTTCCCTGGTTGTTTTTCCGAATAGTTTAGAATAGAGCATACTATTATTATAATATAATAATTCAATATTAATTAGCCGCATCGGCTATCTTCCAGCTCAATCATAACTTTTTTCATGACAGCCTGGGGAGTGATATAAGCAGTATCAATGACAATATCGAAGTGTTTTTTATCCATGAAATCGTTTCGATTATAGATTTTTTCTAATTTATTAACCCAATTATCATATCTTTCATTGACTTTTTCTTTTGCTTCATCATATGATACTTTTTCCCTGTTGGCAAATCGTTTATATCGTATTTCATCTTTACAGATTAAAAGTACTTTTAATATACCCGGTAGGTTTTTAGCCATTATTCCAGCCATCCAACTGTCAACGATAAGGTATTTCTTAGTTTTAAGTAATATTCGCACTTGATTATCAATTTTTTTAGCTAGCTTTTCATTTTGTTCGTCGGCCTGCTCCAGATTAAGTCTGTTATTTTTAACATATTCTCTAAATATTTCTCCGGTTGAATATGTTTGCCAATTAAGTTTTTTATACAGAAGATTTCTTAAAGTAGATTTTCCGGTACAGATTTTTCCGGAAACCGTAATATTGAAATATTTCATATTCTAACGTTTGACCGAGTTACGGTAACCAAGTTTATCCAGAACTTTTCCTGCAGTTTCCATTGGCCCAGTTTTGTATGTATCAATGACCAAATCGTAATATTTAGGATCCCAAAAATCATATAAACCGTATAATTTTTGCCATTTGCTGAAATTTTCAGATTCACGTTGTTTAATCCAATGTTTGGCTTCATCAACCGTAATGTTGTCTCTGTTGACTACGCGATCTATTCGAATATCTTCGTGCGAACACACAAGCAGCACTTTTAAAACGCCTTGAATATTGTTTGCCATAAAACCGGCCAACCATGCCTCATAAATAATATTATTGTCACCGACAAGCATCTTTTTAGTCATTGAATCGATTTCCCTTTCATGTTTGTCTGACCTGGATAAAGCACCTTGTTTGTTTTCGTGAATTTTATTTTCACGGTCATATTTTCTTTGTATTTCACCAACATTGATGTGTTTCCATCCCAGAATATGCTGCAAATTTTTTGCTAATGTAGATGTTCCAACTGCTACTTTTCCGGAAACAGTGATAATTCTATATTTGGATGCAATTAGGTTATCCATAAGATAGTATAATATAAAAAGAAGACTAGAATCAAGAGATTATCTAATCAGCCTGACAATATCGCGATAAGAAATAAGCAAAGCCAAAGATAAAAGTATGATGATACCGGCCAGATTTAAATAACGTTCGATCGTCTGATTGACTCTTTTTTTACTTACCCATTCATAAATAACAAATATCAATCTTCCGCCGTCAAGCGCAGGAAATGGAAGAATGTTGACAATGGCTAAATTTAAAGACAATAAAGCCAGCAGTTCCAGGATGGCATTTTTTCCGAACTTAATAGCCTGGCCGGTATATTGCGCAATTCCAATTGGACCGGCTACGTCGACCTGAGGTTTCTGAAATGTCACCAATTTAACCAATGTATTCACTACTTCAACGGCAATTTTCTGGGAAATTTTAAACGATTCTATCAATCCAAAAAAAGGCGCCTGATACCAACTGTATTTTTTTTCCATAAAAGAGGTAATAACAACACCTAAAGGGCCTTGGCCGGAAGGTGGGTTTTTTCGTGGTGTAATAGTTGTTTCCAGAGTTTGTCCGTCTCTTTCTATCAAAAGAATTATTTGACGGTCTCCGTATTTTTTTGAAATGTCTATCAAATCATTAGATGATGTTATTGGACTTTTTTTATTAGTTTCCTTTATGGCAAAAATTATGTCGTTTTTTTTAATTCCTGCTTTAGCGGCAGGCGTATTGGAAATAACATTTTCCACCAGAACCTTGTTAATTGGGGCGGGAACGCCTTGGGTGAACAAATACGAAATTAAAACCCAGGCTAATAAGAAATTTCCAACAACTCCTCCGATTATTATTGTAGCTTTTTGCCAAGGTTTTTTATATACGAAAGCTTTTTGTCGCAACTCTTTTTTTGTGTTTTCATGATATTCCTCGCCATAAAGCTTAACAAATCCTCCGATTGGAATGGCATTTATACTATATGTAGTCTCACCTTTTTTTATACTGAATAACCTGGGTGGAAAGCCGATCCCGAATTCATCCACCCTGACTCCGTTTTTTCTGGCAGCAATAAAATGTCCCAATTCGTGAACCAGTACTAATAAAGTTAAAATAATCAAAAACACTATTATTGACATATATGGTTGTTAAATTCAATTAACATAAGTATTATTTCAAATTTCCATAACTTCCTTTTCTTTACTGGTTTTTATTACATCTATTTCCTGCATTATTTTCTGGGAAGAATCGTCTATATCTTTTTCCAGTCTGTATTTTTGATCTTCGGTTAATTCCTTTGATTCAAAGGATGATTTTATTGATTTTCTTATAGAATCCCTTTGATTTCTCACAACAACTCTTTTTTCTTCAATTTTTTGACCGACAAGTTTTAACATTTTCTCCCTTTGTTCCTGAGATAAGGGAGGAATTCGCACAATAATCCTATTGCCTTGAACGACCGGACTTATTCCTAAAGGGGATTTCAAAATAGCCTTTTCGATATCCGAAATTGTAGAAACATCATATGGAGTAAGGGATAATGACGAAGGTCCGTCGGAAGCAATATTGGATAATTCTACCAATTTTAATTTTGTCTGTCCGCCGTATACTTCAACCACAATATTTTCTACCAAGCTGGGAGTAGCGCGTCCTGTTCTAATGGATTTTAAATCGTCTTTCAGAACATTAATTGATTGAAGGGATTGTTGCTTGAATTGATTTACGAAGTCCATAATTATTATTGTATACCAAGTTCCCGCCGAAATATACGACCAATTTTAATATTTTCTCCGAATTTCATTACTGCGTCTTTCAATAAATCTTCAATTTTTTTTGCCGGTTCACGGATATAATCCTGATGAAGCAATTCTTCAGTAGTAACAGCCTTAAGCGAAGCAATTTGCATAGCCAGTTCCTGACCGAGTTTAATAAAATCGTTGTTTCCGGCAACAAAATCTGTTTCACACATTAACTCTACCATGGCGGCTACTTTTTTATTATGATGCACATATGAGAAGATAGCGCCTTGAGAAGTTGAACGTTGAGCTTTATCTCGTATCTTTTCAGTTCCCCATTGGGTTAGTATTTTTTTTGCTTCTGCAATATTATTTTTTGTTTCTTCAAGAGCTTTTTTACACAAAGAGAAAGATATTCCTGTTTCTTCACGAAGCTGTTTTAGTTTTTCAATATCAAGCATTTTATTATTATAACATTAATTATTACCGTCATCAGATAGCTCTATTTTAGAGCGGTTGCATAGGTCTCAATGATTTGATTCATGAAGAATTGAATGGAAGTTATTGAATCATCATTGGCCGGAATAGGATATTGGATAATGTCCGGATTAACATTGGTGTCTACGACTGCAATGACAGGGATATTGAATTCCCTTGATTCTTCAACAGCATTTTTTTCCTTTCTTATATCAATTACAAAAAGAGCATCCGGCAGCTTCTCCAAATTTTCTAGTCCGCCGTAAAATTTATTCAAGCGAACCAGAAGTTTATTTAAATTAGTTTGCTCGTGCTTGACAAACTTATTCCATTCTCCTTTATCCTTATCCTCTCTCATTTGTTTTAGTTTTTTTACGTTTTTAGATATCATTTCAAAATTAGTCAGCAATCCGGCCGGCCATTTCATGGTAATGTGCGGAATCCCGTATTTTTGGCATAGTTCCTGTGTGTATACGGAGTTCAATCGTTTAGTAACCACAACTAAAAGTTTTTTCTTTTCTTGTCCGAGATCTTTAGCAAACTGTTTTGCCTTTTCAAGCAGTTCAGCAGTTTTTACTAAATCAATTATGGATACGCCGTTTTGAATAGTATAGATATACTTTTTTGCTTTTGGATGTACGCGGTTAGTTTTGTGGCCGATATGTGCACCAGCCTGAAATAATTCTTCGACTAGATTATTGTTTTTATTTGACATAAAGTTCAATTTTAACAGCAGTAGCTTTGAATTGCAACATTAATCATTCATAACTTTAATGATTTTAAGAAAGCTCTAAAATTTCCATTAGTCTCTTCATGCTGTAACGCCATTTCTACTACCGTCTTTAGGTATTCAAATTTATTTCCGGTATCATAATATTTTCCGTTTTCGATGACAACCGTATAAATAGGAACACCCTCTTCTTTTAGCAGGTTAATAGCATCAACCAGCCATATCTCTCCGCTTTTACCGGGTTTGACGCTTTTTAATGCGTGAAAAATCTCTGGGGGAAGAATATATCCCCCATGAGTGGCAATATTTGAAGGCGCAGTCTCCGGATCCGGTTTCTCAATAATTCTTTTTATTTTGTAAACATTATCTTTAACAAGTTCTAAATCAGCGATTCCATAGCGCTTTAAATCTTCTTTTTTTTCAATTTTGACTCCGGAAATAACAATTCCACCATATTTTTCATACACCTTGATCATTTGGGCTAATCTTGGCGGTTTTGAGTGAATAAATTCATCACCCCATAAAACAGCAAATGGTTCGTTCTCGATGACAGGTTCTGCTGTCAAAACCGGCGTACCATTACCATACGGGCCTTTTTGGCGAATATATATAAATTTTGCCATTTCTGATATACGTTTTACATTTTTCAGCAAATGCTCCTTTTTTCCCTGAAGCAGATTCTGGATAAGATCTTCATTTGGTTCATCAAAATGATCTTCTATTGCCCTTTTATTTGATCCGGTTATTATGACAATATTTTCTATGCCCGAGTTTACCGCTTCCTCGACTACATATTGTATTACTGGTTTATCAACAACAGGTAGCATCTCTTTAGGCATGGCTTTCGTTTGAGGAAGAAAACGTGTACCGAAACCAGCAGCAGGAATTACGACTTTGGAAATTTTTTTCATAAAATTATCCTATTATTCAATTTTAACAGTTATTTTTTGTTTAACCTGAACTTGGTTGTCAACGGTAGCTGAAATTTCAGCTATACCGGGAACAGAAGGTTTCAATGTAAAAACTGCTTTACCGGCTTTATCGGTAATAATATTATTTTCGCTTATTTTGCCCAAAGTGGAATTTAATGTAACTGTTTTATTGGGTAAAGGAATATTATTCATATTCCTGACAAAGACATTTATTTGAACTTTTGTTCCTTCGGATATTTTGACGGATAACGGCCAGGCGAATATAAGTGTGGAATCGGAAGACGGTAAAAACTCCTCTTTGGCCTTAGTCAGTCTGGTTAAGGGTTTGTTGAAAACGGTAATGGTAGTGAATAAACCAAACGTTAACATGAACAACAGCATTAAACCAATTAATTTTTTATCCATAGTATTTGAAGGATAACAATAAATGATCTGTTTGTCAAATAAGCTATCCTGGCAGTCTAGATAATATTTTTTAACTTTAGTATTTCTATTATTTTCTGATGAATTTTATCAACAGGCATTATGCTTTTATTTTCAATACAGTTTATTGTTATCCAGTGGGGAAAACTGTCAGCTAATTTTAAGTACATTTTTTCTGAAGCCATTCGGTGGTCATCTTTTTCAGAGATGTCCTTTTTTTTGTTTTTCATATATGCCTGATAACCTTTTTTTTCAGTTAATTGCTTGGCGATTTTCCAAGGTACATAAAGGTAAATAACTAAGTCTTCTTTGGGAATTTTATGAACTTTATATTCCAGTTCGTATATCCACTTTAAAAATTCACTTTGTTTTTTGGTGTCATGAAATCTAGCGGCTTGATGCGCCATTGAAGAAGTAGCATAACGATTGGCTATCAGGTAGCCTCCTTTTTTCAGAAAATCAGTCATTTCTTTTTTAATGCTGGCACGGTCAAGAGCATATGATAAAGAAGCTAAATAAGGAGAAACTTGGTCAATATTTCCAAATTCGCCTCTTAAAAAACGGGCTACTGTGTTTCCGTGAAAAGACGTATAATATTGTGGAAAATCGACGATTCTGACAGGAATATGCTGTTTTTTGAAAAAATCGTGCAGTAGTGAAACTTGGGTGGTTTTTCCTGATCCGTCCCCGCCTTCTATGACTAATAACTTTCCAGCATGCTCGCGAAGTATTTTTTTATGCTTAATCATGACAGACATATTGCTAACAAATTTATCGATAATTTTTTGAAAATCCTGGTTTCTGTAATACTCTAAATACAAATTTTCAGACGGATTTCCTATTAGCATGGGCGAAATTTTGTCTTCATAGTCCGTTCTTACCATAGCTAAAACAGGTTTTCCTTCATTTAAAGCATAAACAATTTCAGCCCCTACGCCCAAAGACGGTTTAGATACTTCTGCGATTATAAAATCAGCTTTATCAATCATCATTTTTTCCCGGTTATATATTTCCGAGGCAGATAGTTTCTTATCTTCTTTCAATACATTTTTATTCACTACCTGATAGCCGGATAGTACATTGACTTTATGTTTGCTAATATGATCCAATATTTTCTTATAGTAATGGAATCAATTCTCCGTTATGTGAAGTAGAGGCTGTGAAATATATATTCATACAGACAAAATAGATTATAGCGAATTTGTAAGAAAAAAACTACAGATTAATGGAATCGCCTTCTTTAATTTTATTTTCAATAATAAGCATTGCCAGTTTATCCTCGATTTTTTCACGTATCACCCTTTCCATATTGCGTGCTCCGAATTTTAAATTACTATAATCCGCTACAAGCAGGGATAAAGTTTCTTCTTTGACGTTTAATTTGATTTTATGCAGTTTCCATATATTTTCCGTAATATCGTTTATTAATTTCCTGGCTATTTCTTTTATAGAATCTTTGGAAAGTTGTTTATATTCTACGATTCCGTCAAATCGATTCAAAAACTCAGGTATAAAAATATGTTGTGCAATAAGAAAATCTATCAGATTGCTATTCTGGGTTTGTTCCTGATATATCAGTTCACTCCCCGCATTAGAAGTTGCTATAACAATCAGGTTTTTACAATCAACTTTTTTTCCGAAACCGTCGGTAAAATAACCTTCATCTAGAATTGTTAAAAAAATATTCAGTAAGTCTTTGTTGGCTTTTTCAATTTCATCCAGTAGCAAAACACCATAAGGTTTTTCCCGGATTATGTTGGCCAGAAGACCTTGCTGGTTTTCCCAGTTAGCGCCTATTAATTTAGGGATGTCTTCTTTTAACTGATAATTTGACATATCGAATCGGATAAGGTGTTTGTCAGATCCGAAAAAAATATCGGCGATTGTTTTGGCTGTCAGGGTTTTCCCAACACCGGTGGGGCCTATAAATAAAAAAGTGCCTAAAGGTTTTTTTCGTTTTCCTATCAAAATAAACGACCTATTCATAACTGAAGACACTTTACTGACAGCTTCAGGTTGCTGAATAATTCGTTCAGACAAGAGTTTGCTTAGGGATAATAATTTTTTCTTCATTTCCTCAGACAAGATAGTTGGTACATGGGTTTTTTCAGATAAAACAATATTGACATGTTCCGGTAATACAGTATCCCCTTTTTTTAAATCCTTGGTATATACGCAAACATCGTCAAGTAATTCTATTGCTTTTTCGGGAAAAGGAATATATGTTATAAAATAGTCGCTTTTTTCAATAGTTTCTTTTAGTGTTTCATAAGGGATTGTTAAAAGATACCTATCTTCAAGAATATGTGAAGAATATAAAAGAATTTGTTCTGCTTCATTAGGAGTAATTTCATAAACATCAACCTTGGAAAAATACCTATTTATTTTGTCATTGGAAAATATAAATTTCTGATAATAAAACGGTGTAGTAATGCCGATAATCTGTATAGAATTAGTATAGGCAAATTTTTCGAATGATGAGGTTAGATCCACATTACCTTGATCATTAGATAAGTATCGGTGTATATCGTCAATTAGTAGAATTATGTTTTTAGCTTCGGTTGCCTCTTTCAATAATATTTCAAAAAAATTTTCTCTTTGTTTTTGATCAGTATATTGGGATAAAATCTTTTCTATATTCAGTTTCAGAATTCTTTTGTATGCAAGCAATGAATTCGTCCGACCTTCATATATTTTTTTTGCAAATGCATCAATAATGGTATGTTTGCCAACACCTTCTTCTCCGATAACGATTACATTTGATTCTTCCGACTTTGATAAAAATCGTTCAATTACCTTTATTTCTTTTTCTCTATCAAATATATTTTTCATTTTCTTTTGATATTCACTTGCGCATAAATCTGTAGAAAACTGGTCAATTATTGGGGTAAAACCCACTGCCCAATCCCTGGCTAAAGGAGGAAAGGCAAATAAGTTGACTAATTTCCACCACTGTTTTTTTCGGATAAATTTCTGGTGATAGATTTCAAACCATTGTTCAACAATTTGTCTGTTTTCCGTTTTCAGTGTATGCCTATTAATGAAGTTGCTTTTCATTAGGGACTTTTTTTCTTCTTCGGTCTTTTCAAACAAATAAAAAAAATAGAATATCGGTATTGATAAGAGCGCAATAGTTATAAAAAGCGGGATAAATATCAGAAATGCAACCTGGAAGATGAAGTAAAAAATTAATAATGATAAACGCATAAACATGCCAATTGTTCTGGAAATTAGATTAAAAAACACCCTATTTATTAATTCGTTAAATGAAAATCCGGGTACGTTTTTTTTGGAATATAAATTTTTCCACGGAGCATAAAAAGTCTTAATTATTGTCGTTATTGAAAAAAAATAAGGAAAAAAAAGCAGTAAATTAATAATAATCTCAAATATTGTTTTTACAAATTCCTTATAATATTGAAATATATTCTTTCGCATAAAATGAGTATAGCAATAAGAATTATTAAATATCAATAGACCAGTCAAAATACCCCTTGTTTTTTGCAAAATATATATATAATGTTTACTATTCAGATATAAATACAATGAAAATCCATGACGCGGAAAAACTTTCAAACGGTGAATTCAGGTTAAGAAGCGACACAATCTCTAAACTTGAAGAAAATTCTGATCTGGAAAATAAAAATCTTCTTATAGTTAATACTGGTTTTATAAAGAAGCGATTTATATTTCAAAAATTGAAAAAGCTGGGTATAAAAGTAATTTTATTAAACAAAGAAAAAAATTGGGCTCAGCCTTATGTTGATCACTGGATAATTGCCGATACTACGAATCACAGGGAATCTATTTCTGCTATAGAAAATTTTATACAAACAAATAGAAACATATCCCTTGAGGGAGCTATTACTTTTTGGGAAGATGATGTACTTTTAACTTCCAAAATTACAGACAAATTTAATTTTATCGGAATCCCATATCATATCGCTAAAAAGATCCGTAATAAATATTTGTTTCGGGAGTTTTGTCTGGACAACGGCATTCCTTCGCCTTCACATACTTTAATAAAAAATTCCAATGATCTAAAAATCGTAGAAGAAAATTTTAAGTTTCCTGTAGTGGTAAAACCCGCTTATGGGTCAGAGAGTTCATTTGTTGTACGCATCGATGATCCTGACGAATTACTGCAGATTTATTCATATGTAAAAAGAAGCATTTCTTCAAACGTTCAATCCGCATTAAATGACGGATTGGATATTTTTGTAGAAGAATATATTGACGGTGATGAAGTAGACATTGATTTATTAGTGCAAAATGGGAAAATCAAGTTTTATTCTTTATCAGATAACTTCAATAAATCAAAAGATATTTTTTTTATGGATAGCGGTCAACAAATACCGTCAAGTTTACCGGCAAGAGACCAAGACCAGATAATGGAAATGGTTGAGGAAACTCTGGAAAAACTTGGTATTCAAAACGGATGTATCCATTTTGAAGCAAAATCTACCAGACATGGTCCAATGCCATTGGAAATTAATCTTCGTATGGGTGGCGACTATGTTCATTCATATATTAAGGATGCATGGAATATTGATTTGATTGAATCTTCGGTGAAGATTGCGGTCGGTCAGTATATAAAACCTAAAAAAAATGAGGCTCCAAAAAAATATATTATTGGTTGGGATCTATACCCGGAAGATTCTGGAATTCTGGTGCAATTGGATATTTCGGAAAAATTAAAGAGAAAACGTTATCTGGAGGAGCTACATATCTATAAAAAAATCGGTGAGCCAGTTTTAGTTCAGCCCGACGGCACTGAATACCTTGGTTGGTTAACTATAAGCGGTGAAAGTCCTATTGATGCTCAAGATAACCTACAAAATGCCTTAGATTATATTGATTTTAAAGTTGTCAAGTTCGATCCAGCATCGTCTTTAGGTAAAACATCCCGTAAACATCGTTATACTTTTGCATCACTCCATAAGGATACCTTGATGAGAGCGGTAAAAATAGAACAAATCAGGCGCATGTCTACCCAACATTTGAGAAAACTTCATATTGGCATCGTATGCAATATCTATGACGGTGAAGAAGGGAGTGTAGAGCAAGATCTGATGTCAGTTGGCAAAAATATTGAAAAAACATTAGTTGTCAGAGGGTATAAGGTATCTTTTTTTGATTTTAACAATCTGCCAAAAGTATTTAATGATTTACGTAACAGCGATGTTGATATAGTATTTAATGTTTGTGAACGGATAAATAATTCCAGCCTGTTGGAACCCCATGCAGCTTCAATTTTAGACACTTTGCAGGTGCCTTATACTGGATCCAACCCCTTTACGTTAGCACTGTGCATAGATAAAATTAGAGTAAAAAAACTACTGACTTTTCACGATATACCAACTCCTAAATGGGATTATGCCTATAGCATGGATGATGAAATTGATGAAGACATGAAATTTCCTTTAATAGTTAAACCGGGAAATACGGATAATTCTATAGGCATTACGAACGAATCTGTAGTTGTAAATAAGCGCCAGTTAAAAAAACAACTTGAGAAAATAATATTAAAACTGGGAAGACCTGCTCTAGTTGAAGAATATATTGAGGGTGATGAGTATGATGTCTCTATCATCGGCAGCGATGAAACCGACTTGAAAATATTGCCTCTATCAAGATCTATCTTTGATAAAATGCCTAAAGGTTACTGGCATATATATCCGTTTGACGCCAAATGGGCAGATCATACGGTCTATAAAAAAATTGTAATCCAAAGACCGGCAAAAATAAATAAAAGGTTGGAATCGTTAATATCGGAAATAGCCTTAGATACTTATAATATACTTGATTGTCATGATTACGGTAGAGTGGAAATCAGAGTTGACAAAAATGATAATCCTTATGTTCTGGAATTAAATCCTAATCCATCCATAAATATCAATGATTGTGTTCCGGCTTGTGCGGAATTAATAGGTATGGATTATGGGGATTTTTTGGAAGACATAATTAGAATGGCTATTCGAAGGTATAAAAATAAACCGCCATACTATCACCTGCAAGCTAATTTAATGTAAAACCTGCCTATCTTATATGCTATAATTTATTTGTTCAAGTTCATTTCTCTGACCTGCCCGTCGAAGTGCAGGGTCGCTAGTTTATCGGTAGAACACTTTCCTGATAAGAAAGAGGTGCTTGGTTCGATTCCAAGGCGACCCACAAATAGGTATGCAGGCGCGGTAAAGAACAGAGCGAAAGTTCGATTCTATCCGTGCGCACACCAGTCAGAGCTGATTTTTGGACTTGTAGCTCAACGGTAGAGCGCTTCGTTTACATCGAAGATGTTGGGGGTTCAAATCCCTCCAAGTCCACTAACAGTCTAATAATTGATTAAGAATAACTATGCAAAAAATACTTCAAGAAAAAAAAGCGTTACTAGTACTGGATATGATAAATGTGTATATATATGGCGATAAACCGCTTATACCAATTGAAACTCGTTCTCTAATAGTTTCCAATATTAAACAAGCCATAAAATCTGCCCGTAAAAACCATATTCCAATTATCTATGTCAATTCGGCTTTTAGATACACTGATCCTATTTTCGTTAAGTATATTAACTATCGTGATCAAGCTATTGAAGGATCTCCTGAATCAGATAATATAAAAGAGCTACAGCCTTTAAAAGGAGATTACATTCTTAAAAAAAGGGGATATGACGGCTTTTGGGAAAGCGGTTTGGAAAAACTTCTAAAAGATATTAAGATAACGCAAGTTTTTTTAACCGGTTGCCAAACAGATTGTTGTGTAAGAGAAACCGCTGTTACTGCCGCTCATTTAGGTTATGATGTTTATATACTTCAGGATTGTTGCCAAACCAGTAGGGAATTTGGGCAAATAGCGGCTTTACGTTTTATGAAAACATGCGTCAAAGGATTCCTTACCGTCGATAAACTGAAATGGTGATTAACATTTGTTATTTCTGTGTAGAATAAAAATATGATTTACTTTTCCGAGCTGAAAGGAAAAGAAGTTTTTACTGAAGACGAAATCAAAGTAGGCAAACTCGAGGATGCAATATTTATCGCCGGTGAAACTCCATTAATTACAAAATTCATCGTTAGGAACACCCAAGATCTTAAGATGATTATTCCTATTGATTTCCTGTTGAAAATAAACAAACGTCTACTTATTAAAAAAGAATATGTTACAGCTATATTGGACGAGAACGAACTGTTTGTCGTAAAAAATCTTCTTGATAAGCAAATTATTGATCTTAAAGGCAATAAAATAGTACGGGTAAACGATATAGCAATTCAAGATAAAGCTGAGTTCGGTAAATTATATATTTCCGGAGTAGATATCGGATTGAGAGGGATTATCCGCTGGATTGGATTTGATGAATTTTTTGATAAAGTGTCTAAGCTTTTTAAATTAACAAATCCGACAGAATTTTTGTCATGGGGCGATATTCAACCTCTTGAACTGATTCGGGGTCATGTTAAGCTAAAAAGAAAGGAAGAGAAACTTCAAAAAATCAGACCCGAAGATTTAGCTGACTATCTGGAAAAAACTAATATTTTCAATACCAGTAAATTTTTAAAAATTTTAGATGATAATAAAGTTGCTGAAGTAATAGAACATTTAAATATTAACTACCAAACATCACTTTTTAAATATTTTCATTCCGAAAAATCGGCAAAAATTATTTCTTTAATTGATCCAGACGACGCAGTTGATATCCTTTTAGCCTTATCACCAAAAAAAAGAGAAGATATTTTACGTAATTTCTCCCCTAAAAAAAGGAGCGAGATTCTTCATTTAATACAACTTTCCGGCAATAAAATTGGCGATCTGGCCACTTCACAATTTTTGGCTGTCAAATCTGAAGATACGGTTAGAGAAGTAATTGATAAAATAAAAAAAGAAACATCAAGTTACTCCTACCTATATTATATCTTCGTAATAAATAAAACTAATCAGTTAGTTGGCGTTTTTAATCTTCATGAGTTGTTGATGCAGGATCTTGATACTCCCATCTACAAATTTATGATTCAGGAAGTTATCGTAGTTCATTTGACGACACCAGAAGACATTGTTATAAAAAGACTATTAAGATATAAACTCGATGCATTACCTATTATTGATAATAATAAAGTTATTCAGGGAATAATCACTTTTGATGATATCGCTGAAAAAATTCTGATGAAAAAATGAAACGTATTTTTTTTAGCCTTAAAGGCAGAATACTAATATTCTTATCTGTTTTCGGCCCGGCTACAATAGCAGCTATGGCTGATAATGACGCTGCCGGTGTAGCTACTTATTCTCTAGCCGGCGCTAAACTCGGCTATCCAATTTTATTCTTGCTTCCGATTATAACTATTCTTTTGGGTGTTACCCAAGAGATGGGAATTCGACTAGCATTAATCAGTAGGAAGGGTTTGGCAGATTTAATCAGAGAATTTTACGGTATTCGTATTTCATTATTTATTTTCTTTTGTATATTTATCGCCAATATTTTTACAATCATTGTTGATTTATCAGCTGTTAAAATTGCTACCAATTTACTTAATATCCCTACATTACCTTCAGTTTTATTTATCGTTTTTTTTAGTTTTATTTTCGTTGCAAAGGGTTCATATAAATCAACACAGAATATATTTCTTATTAGTACTTTATTTTATCTGACTTATATTTTTTCGGCTTTCAAATCGAATCCCAATTGGGGAAGCGCACTTAGTAATCTGGTAATTCCCAATGGAGTTAGTTTCGACTCAAATTATCTAAAAGATTATTTGATATTAGGACTAGGTGTTGTCGGAACAACAATAACTCCATGGGGCCAGTTTTTTATCAGTAGTTTCGCTTTTGATAAAAAAATTGAGCAGAGCAAAGTTAAATACGCTCAATTAGAAACCATTTGGGGAGCTTTCTTAACAAACTTTTTTTCATATTTTATGATTGTGGCTACAGCCTCGACCTTGTTTGTCCATAGCATTCCGTTAATTTCAGGCGAACAAGCAGCATTAGCCATAAAACCGTTTGCCGGCCAACTTGCTAGTACTTTTTTTGCAATTGGAATACTAAATGCAGGTTTCATGGGTGTTGTTGTTATTTCCTTAACAACAGCATACGCTTTTTCAGAATTTTTTGGATATTCCGGAAGCTTAGATACTTCGTTTACCAAGAGCAGATCGTTCTATATTATTTTTTTAATTCAATTAATTATTGCAACGGTCGCGGTAATGATTCCAGGTGTATCTCTATTTAAATTAGCTATTACTGCCCAGGTATTAAATGCCATGATGCTTCCTTTGGTTTTCTATTTTTTAATTAAATTTACTAGCAATCCGACAATTATGAATAGATACATCAATTCCTCATTTCAAAGAATATTCGCTATAATTGCTACTATAATTATAATAATTGCTTCGGTATTAACCACTGTTTTAACAATTTTTAATTTTTAAATGAAAAAATTAATTGCGATTGCGGATTGGAGTATGGATTCGTTATCTTGCCAAGAATATAAATCGGTTGTGGAAGGATACTTAAAAGATACATCGAATATAAATATAAGCTTTGTCAACTCTACTCCGTCGACTATCCATACGAGCTTTTTATTGTATCAGATTACATTAATTGAAGAGAGATATGGTAGACCTCAAAATTCAGTCATAATCCAAAATACTGATTCTAGAACTTCATTGAACGGTAAAGAAATAATAATCAATCCTCAAGGTGGAAAATTCCTTGTAATTCGATTGAAATCAGGAATTATAATCTGCGGACCCAATGCAGGGCTTAATTTTTCAATGATTAAAAATAATATTGATGAAGTTTTCGTTTACCAGGATATCGATAAAAACTCACAATTCAGATCAAGAGATGCCTTTGCCAGAGTTTGTTCCCATCTACTGGAAGGATTACAGGACGAATTGGAACTGGAAGAGATTAGTAAAAATGCAATCCCAACATTATCGGGATATTTTATAGGACATATAGATAATTTTGGAAATATCAAAACTACGATTTTACAAAGCGAATTAAAAGGTAAATTCGAATATGGCGATTTTGTAAAAGTTAAAATCAACAATATTACCAAAAAAGTTAAATATGTTAAAAATCTTTTCGGAAACTCTTTCGGTGAACTAATAATTTATCCTGGTTCATCAGGTAGGCCTGAAGATCCATTTTTGGAAGTAACTATTTGGAGAAATTTTGAAAATATGGACAATTCGACAGGTTGGCAAGAGTTCAAACAACCGTCTCCTGGAATGTCGATCTACTTTAGTTGATAAAAAAGCTTTCTTAAATAATTAAAAAAAACTAAATATCTAATTTTTTAGTCTGATAAACGGGTTAGGAAAAAGAAAAAAAGAAAGGAGGTGATCCATCCGCTCCTTCCAGAACGGATACCTTGTTACGACTTAACCCCCATCGCCGAGTAAATTCTCCCCCGATTAACTCGGGGTTCAAATTTTCCCGACTTTGTTGGCTTGACGGGCGGTGTGTGCAAGAGGCAAGAACGTATTCACCGCAATATAGCTGACTTGCGATTACTACCAATTCCGTGTTCATGAGGTCGAGTTTCAGACCTCAATCCCCACTGAGGATAAATTTTAGAGATTTGCTTGCCGTTGCCGGCTTGCAAAACCCGTTGTTTTTATCCATTGTAACATGTGTGTAGCCCAGGGTATGAGGACCATGCTGACTTGACGTCTACCCCTCCTTCCTCCCCGATTAATATCAGGGCAGTTTCCTGTGACAGATTTAACACAGGATGGGGGTTGCGCTCGTTGTCCCACTTAAGGGCACTCCTCACGGAACGAGCTGACGACAGCCATGCAGCACCTGTCCCAGCCTCCTTACGGATTTCCCGCATTTCCACAAAATAGGACGCTTAGATGTCAAACCTTGGTGAGGTTCTTCGGTTCGTTTCGAATTGAACCACATGTTCCACTGGTTGTGTGCCTCCCCGCCAATTCCTTTGAGTTTCAACCTTGCGGCCGTACTCCCCAGGTGGCTTGCTTAACGGGTTACCTACGCCACACCTTTCCGATAAATCGGATAGATGCAGCTAGCAAGCATGCGTTTAAGGCTAGGACTACGCAGGTCTCTAATCTGCTTCGCTACCCTAGCTTTCGTGTCTCAGCGTCAGTTATCTTTCAGCGACTCGCCTTCGCCACTGGTGTTCCCTAGGGTATCAACGCATTTCACTACTCCTCCCTAAGTTCCAGTCGCCCTAAAGAAAACTCTATTCTATCAGTTTCCCGGCCTTTCCTATAGTTAAGCTATAGTATTTAAACCAGGACTTATTAGAACGCCTACACTACTTTTTACACCCAATAAAACCGGATAATGTTTGGGGCCCACGTATTACCGACGCTTCTGGCACGCAGTTAGCGGCCCCTTTCTAGTAAGGTACCGTCAATCCCGACTAAGTCGGGACTTCTTCCCCTACCACAGTAGTTTACGCTCCGAAGAGCTTATTCCTACACGCGGCGTCGCGCGGTCAGGCTTTCGCCCATTGCCGACTATTCCTGATTGCTGCCTCCCGTAGGAGTGGGGCCCGTATCTCAGTGCCCCTCTGGCTGACCACCCTCTCAGGCCAGCTACTCGTCATAGGCTTGGTAGGCCATTACCCTACCAACTACCTGATAAGCCGCAGGAACATCCTTGTTCAAGAAGTTACTCTCTTTAGTCCGAAGACATTATGGAGTATTATCCCCGCTTTCGCGGGGCTATCCTCCAAACAAGGGCAGATCCCTACGTGTTACTCAGCCGTCCGCCGCTACCTTTCCACCTTGCGGTAGAAAAGACGCTCGACTTGCATATCTCAGGCACGCCGCCAACATTCATCCTGAGCCAGGATCAAACTCTTAAAAAAAATTGTTAGGCTTTAATCCTAACCCGTTTACCAAGACTAAAATGGCTCAAAAATCTCTGATTATTAATGTGCTTAAGACAGAAATCAATTGTATCTAAACAAAATTGGTTTGTCAAACCTAAAATCAACTGGAGTAGGCAATTTTTGTTAGATTGTGAAAATCTGCGGCTAATTTCGACAGTCCAAAAATCGTTGTATCCTGCGGATGTTCAACACAATAAGCGTCAATTTTAATTTCTTGTGAAAAAAACATGTCAATTCCCTGTATTTGAGCTAATCCGCCGGTCAAAACAACGCCCTTCGTCAGCAAGTCGTCTAAGATTTCCGGAGGAGCAGCTTCAATTAATTCTTTAATGGAATCTATAATGAGGTTAAATTGCGTAAGAAGAGCTTCTTTGATATCCTCTGTTTTTATTCGGACAGATTTGGGCAGTCCCGTTTCCAATGATTTTCCTCTGATAGTGGCAGTTTTTTCAACATTGGTAAAATTTAAAAGTTCGATTTTTAATAACTCACAGGTAGCTTCGCCAAGTATAATTCCGTATTTCAAATAAATGTAATTATAAATGGTTTTATTCATTGAATCTCCGGCAGTTTTTAAAGTTTTTTGTGTCACGATGCCTCCACTGCTTACTATTGAAAGCTCTATTAAACCGCCACCCAAATCAACAATCAAATGCGGCTCGTGCGAAAATATATTGATATTGCAACCGGCTGCTACAGCCAATGGTTTTTCAATCAAATAAACTTCAGAAGCACCAACTTTTATCAGCGCTTCTTCCACAGCTTTTTTTTCTATTTCCGTAGCTATAGTCGGGATAATGGAAATGGAACGGATAGGCGGCTTAAGAAATTTCTGTGAAAAATAAAGATCGGCCGATTGGGATAAATACATTCTCAACATGGCTATTTCCGCGTCAAAATCAGAAATAACACCGCTGACCATTGGCCTGATGGTTTTAATATACTCCGGAGTTTTACCTATGATGGATTTGGCTTCCTGTCCGAAAAAAATATATTCCCTAGACTTCGCATTATAACCCAGATATGTCGGCTCTCTTAATATAATACCCTTATCTTTAATTGCTATTTTTGTTGTAGATGTTCCCAAATCAAAAAAAAGTTCCGCGTGGGAAAGAAAGGGAACTTTTATTTTAGATAAATTTCGGATAAAATTAAACATATGTTAAATGCGACAATTAAATATCTATATTATTTATTATTCTTATTGACTCCGTTAATAATGCTTCCGTTCACCTCAGAACTTTTCGAATTCAATAAGATGCTCTTTATATATATTGTAACTGTTTGTATTTTATTTGTTTGGATCATAAAAAGCATTCTGCTTAAAAAAATTATACTGAATAAAACTGTCATTGATATTCCCATTTTTTTATTTTTAATCTCTCAAATAATTTCAACAATTTTCTCCATTGATAAACACACGTCTTTTTTTGGTTATTACGGGCGTTTTAACGGAGGATTATTATCCATCATTACTTATATTATTCTCTATTACGGCATGGTAAGCAATCTCAAGCGGGACGACATTTTTAATGTCATAAAAATATCTTTACTGGGTTCCATCTTGGTTATTTTATGGGGCTTACCGGGAAGATTTGGAAAAGACATGACCTGTTTATTTTTTATGGGTCAATTTGACAATTCCTGCTGGACTGACCAATTCCATCCCGAAACCAGGTTGTTTTCAACACTGGGTCAACCAAACTGGTTAGGAGCTTATCTGGCGGTAAACTTTTTTCTGGCTTTGTTTATGATCCTGAAAAAAAATGCTTTTGCATTAAAAACCGATCTTTTTTGGGGAGCTTATATTTTGTTAAACCTGACAACACTATTATTTACGCGATCGCGTTCGGCCATCCTCTCATTATTTATTTCCTTAATTTTATTTGTTATTTTAGCCGTAATTACTTCACTAAAAACAACGATTTATAAAAATATAAAATTTATAACTGTCTTAATATTGTCTCTATTGGCAGTGCTTTTTGTTGTCAAAACCGACATTTCAATAATTGACAACATATTGAACAAACCGCAAAATATATTATCCCGCTTTACACTTCAGCAAGAAATAAGAAAATCTGCTCAAAGTAGACAAGAGAGCCAGGGTTATAAAGTGGAGATATCCGAATCCTCAGATATCAGAAAAATTGTTTGGAAAGGAGCTTGGGAATTAGGGAAACGTTTTCCGTTTTTCGGAAGCGGAGTGGAAACTTTTGCTTATGCTTATTATTTTGTCAGGCCCGCTAGCCATAACTTAACTTCCGAGTGGGATTATCTCTACAACAAAGCCCATAATGAATATCTGAACTATTTGGCTACCACCGGCACGTTTGGTTTAATGTCTTATTTGTTTGTCATATTGTTTGTCTCTGTTTATTTTTTGAAACAAATTGCCAAATCAGAAAACATAACATTATCTATCGCTTTATTTTCTGCATACATCACTGTTATTTTTAATAATTTTTTCGGGTTTTCCACCACTACCCAGCAAATATATTTTTATCTAATTCCGGCAGCGCTAATTGTAGCAGCAACAAAAGGTAAAGATACGCTAATCACGGCCAGCAAAAACACCAACAGTCTTAAGAAAGTCTTGCTCTTGACTGTTGCATCAGCATCAAGCATATTATTAATAATTTATTTTATAAATTATTGGCTGGCGGATGTTACTTTTACAAAGGCGGAAACAATGAGCAAATCCGGCAATTATCAAACCGCCATCCCGCTTTACCAAAAAGCGTTAAAATTTAAATATGAACATGTTTATCAGGATAAGCTGTCATTTGTACTGGCTAATGTAGCGGTTTTAGCTGCTTATCAAAAGCAAACAGACCTATCAGGCAAACTGGTTGATTTATCAAAGTTTTATAATAAGCAAAGTTTGCAAGTCTCACCCGAAAATGTTTTATACTGGAAGACAAAAGCCAAAAACGAATATCTTTTCTACCAAATAAACTTAAAAACAGAATCCTTAGAAAACGGTATGAAATCGCTTTTAAAAGCCCGCCAGCTGGCTCCGACAGACCCGAAAATTCCTTACAGTCTGACCATATTTTATTCCCTACTGTCTGATGAAGAAAAAGATTCTGAAAAAAAAGTTTTGTATAAAAATTTATCCATGAAATCAATTAGTGACACCCTGGCTCTTAAACCTAATTTTCGTGACGGCTATGCTTTAAAAGCATCCCTTCACAAAAAATATAATGAAACCGCTGAAGCAAAAAAGGCCTATCAATATATTCTAGAAAAAATTAACCCTAAAGACGAAGAGTCACTTAAAGAAATCAAATCACTCTAATTATTACGGATTTGATGCCGGATCGGAAATTCCCCAAACGCACAAAACATCTCCCGTATCCGTCGGATTACGGCAATTTCCGCAATAACTGAAATTTGAGCCGTATTGAGTGGACTCATATGGCAATATCTGCTTATCATTTTCCAAACATGCATACAAGCCATAACCTGTTCCCGAACCAAACTGGATATAGACATAATCACGGCTGCTGTTGGGGTCATTGGGTACTTTTTGCATGTATGCTTTAGTTGTGCATCCGCCGGTCGGATGGCAGAAAGTCGATTGGAAGACCAGTTCCGCCTCTGTGGGATACCTGTCGTTGTCTTCATAAAACATTTCCAGAGATTCTTTTACTTGTTCAAGATCAGCCTTTCTTCTGGCGTCCCTGCCTTTTTCCAGCGACGTAATGAAATTTCCGGATATCAATGCAGCCAGAACACCCAAAATAACAATAATAATCATCAGCTCGATTAAAGTAAATCCCTGAATTTTCCTCATTATTTTTATAGTATAGTAGTTTACTATTTTAATCAAATTATATTATAGAAATTAAGCACTCCCAATATATTAATTATTGCTCCACTGATTGCCAAAAATATTTGAATCCTAACGGGTGTTTTTGTCAACGAAAATATTATCAAAACAAAAAAAAGAGGAATAACATCAAAAAAATAACGGTTACCAAACTGGATCCAGCCGGATCCTACGTTAGTTAAAAGAATAACGATAATAATAACGGCGATTGTCAGAATTATTTTTATAAGTTGGGAAGAGACGGCCGTCGGTTTAAGCTTAGTCAGATAGTAAAGCGAAAACAGAATCGGATAAGCCATGAATACACTGTTTCCCGCATAATCAATCTGAAAAAAATTCTTGGTTAAAGACAATTGAAACGGATTGATAAAATAATAATAAAAATTAATGGGAATATTGCCTAAAGATAAGAAAGCTCCTTTTCTAATATCTTCGACAAAAATAGGGTTGGCCAACTGAAAACGAAATCCTGTTTCCAGAATATGACCAAACCTGAAAAAATTATAAAGGAAAAAAACTGACAAAAAAACCGAGGTGACAGCTATAACCATTGTGAAAACTACTTCTTTATTTTTATAAATTTTGTTTAAAAAAATCGGAAAAGCGAATAAACCCAAATAAAAAATCAGCGTATATCTTGAAAACCAGGCCAAATTGACAAATATGCACGATAAAAGCAAATGCCTGATTTTACCGGTATTGAGAAACCTGAAGTAAAAAAACAAGAAAACAAGCAGGTAAAATACGGCAAAAATCTGATTGGTATACCAAATTTTTCCATGCAAGGATAAGAATAAATTAGGTGAAGACAAAGCAAAACACCAGAGCAAAATAGTTTTACTGCGGCGCTGAAGATGAATTTTAAAAAATTTAATTACCTCATGCAATATGGCATAAAATATAAAAATATTAAGAAGCCCAATGCTAAAAGTGTACAAAATGTCGCTGAAATTCCTGCCGAATAAATAGACAACAGGCAGAATTAAAAGAAGGGGCGCAGGCCCCCAATAAAGGTAAAATTTATTTTGATACAACGATAAATCCCAAAGACTCTCCGGAATTATATTCAGCTTTTTTTTTAAAAAAGACTCAGCTAAAAAATTATAATATGGAGCGTCGGTCTTCTGAAATATATTCCGATTGATAATCAATAACAAAGATAAATAGATTATAATAATCAAAATGAAAGGTGCTAAAGCGGCGAGTTTTTTCATGACAATAAAAAACAATTATACAAGATTGCTGATTACGGCGGTTCTAATAATTTTAGATATTTACATTTTTTCTTCTCTTTTTTTTCCCAAATTAAAATCCATTGTCACTCCAGAGTTTTACGGTGGCGACACAACGGTTGTCTATATGCCGTACAAGTATTACAGCTGCGATAAAGTCAAAGAGTTATCCCAGCCCTTTTGGTCCAAAAATATGGGCTCAGGATATCCGTTGTATAGCGAGGGAGAAATAGGGTTTTTTAATCCGGTAAATCTGCTTACTTGTTTTCTTTTCGATTATAAAACAGCTTTCAATTTGCAAATAGTCATCTATACCCTCATCGGACAAATAGGCATGTATCTGCTGATAAGACAGCTTAAACTATCCAGGTTAACGGCAATATTTATTGCTTTTGTTTTTCCTTTTCTGCCGATTTATGTAATGAATTACATGCAGATTCTTCTGGTTTATCCGCTGTTTATCATTCCTTTTATTTTGGCCGGAGTGTTTAAATTGTCCGAAAAACTATCCATAGGTAATTTTTTATTTTTGTTTGTAGCTGTGTTTTTCCAGTTCATAGTTTCTCATTACCAAATTTTTTTTATGACGTTTGTTCTGACATTGGTACTGATTATTTACCTTTTGCTCAAACAAAAAATAAAGAACAAAAAGAAATTTATTTTGGTTTGCTTGCTTTCGTATTTGGCTGGTGTTACTGCCGCAGGTTTTCAGCTGATTCCAATGCTGGAATTTTTTATTCAATCCAACCGTTCAATGGTCAACAATACTCCCATGGCTGTCTTATTTGACCAAAATCTGAATTTCGCCAACTTGGCAACTCTGCTTTCCCCATATTTTTTTGGCAGGCCGCAGACAGCCAGTTATCAGTTTTCCGGACAAGCTCATCCGTGGGAAGCGACTTTTTTTATCTATTATTTACCTTTGGTTTTTCTGATTCTGGCATTTTTTAAATTCAAAAACATAACTAAAAAGCACCTGGTCTTTTTTGTCCTGGGTTTCTTAATTATTCTCTTACTTAGCCTGGGCCGTAATTCCCCTTTTTATCTTGTTCATTATCTTCCCTTTTTTTCGGCTTTCCGTTTTCCTTCCAGGTACGTCTTAATTAGCGTTATGCTGCTTTTGATAATCGCCGGTTACGGATTTGAAAAAGCGATTGGTTATTTTAAAAACAGTTATGTCAGATATGCTTTTTTTCTGGTAATGCTTTTAATTACAGCTTTGGAAATCAATAATTTTTTCAGGTCTTTCCATGTTTTGATTGATGCGGACAAACTCTATTTGCCCCCTATGGTTTTAAAGCAGATGAACCTTTCCGGACAAACTAAATATATTACTCCACAATCCGATGTCTCATGGATGGACCGCCAATATATTGAAAAAGGTTACAGCAAGCAGCCGTATTTTTATTATAATTTTGCCAACGAACTACTGCTGGGTAATACGAATTTAGTTTACAAAATAGAGTCTCTCAACAATAAAGCCGGCCCGCAATTAAAACGCATGTCATATTATTATTCTTATCTGTTCAATGAAGAAAGCGATTGGAAAAATAAAACCGCCAGTTTTTCTGCCCAGGCAAAGAATTTACTGGCTTATTCCGGTACAGACTATGTGGTTTCCTCTTTCCAATATAAAAATGACTTTCTGGAATTAAAGAAAAAATTTCATAACCGGGAATATAATTTTGATATTAATCTTTATAAAAACAAATTAAGCAAGTCAGCTGTTCAATTTTTTTCCCAGGCTAAGTTGATTGAAACTTTGGAGGATTTTGAAAAGCACATTTCGTCAGCAGATGAGGGTGTTTTGGATTTTGCCCTGGTTGAAGACAGGTTACTAGTTAATAAATTAAATAATAAGGATGTTTCCATTAAGGACAATAAATTCAAAATAATTAAAAACACCGATGACCGGTTGTTGTTGGTTACCGTAACTGCTAATGATTCTCTATTGGTTTCAGCCAACAATTATTATCCCGGCTGGCATGCTTATATTGACGGCCGGGAACAGCCGTTGTCAATTGTCAATTTTATTAACAAAGGAGTTTTCCTTCCTGCCGGTATGCATACCGTAGAGTTTAGATATATTGCCTATTCGTTTTATATTGGTCTAATTATCAGTGTAGTGAGTTTGATTTTATTAACAGCAATTTTATTCAGGCTGTCTCGAGCATCAGTAAAAAGAAGTTCATAGTTTGTTTAAAGGACTGCGGTCTTTTTGGCGTATTTTTTCATACAACTGCATATATTTATTGACGTCTTGGTTGTTGTTGTCGCAATAATAATAGAAATTCAACAAAGAGGCAATATGGTTATTGGCCGACTGGTTAAGTTTTTGGCTAAAATTTGTTTTGTATTCTTTTGCTGCCGAACATTCCCTTCTTTTTGCGTAATAAACCATCAACAGGCGGTTTGCCTCCACTTGTTTCCGATCGTATTTGGTAACAATTTTCTTTAGATAATTTACAGCCAGTTCATCTTTATTATAATTAAAAAGAAGCTGGCTAAAAGTTACCAGTCCTCTCAAATATGCTTCTTGCACGCTTTTTATATGGATAAATTGGTTGTTGGAATTATCTATAACCGGAATATTATATTTATTCCACAGCGCAATGTTGGTCTTTATGATATTGTCCAAATCTTTTTCAGCTAACTGCTGGGTAGGATAATACTTATATAGCAAGCCAACCGGCGTCCAGGCGCCCTGTGTGACCGGAGCTTCGGCGAAAAATTCGTGTTTGGAGTAATTTTTGCTGATAAATTCTTCGGCTGTAGCGGCTAATATTAAATCGCGGTATTGGGCTTTTATTTTGTCCTGATAAAATTGCCGCTCCAGCAGCGACTGGTGGACAAAATAAATGTCAGGCCGGAATTTTTTGACATAGTAGTAATATTCCGATAAAAATGTTCCATTGTCGGTAGCAGTTGATAATATACCTTTTTTTGAGACGGTATTCATGATGTCTTTTGCATAGTTATCAAATACCGCAATTTTCTTCAATGGAACAATCTGCCGGTAGTTGGTAAAAAAGAATATGGCGGTTAATCCAATCAAAAACAAATTAAAAACAAACAAAAATTTGCTGCCGATATTTGATACGAGTGTTTTTGTATAAAGCAATCCGAAAGGAAACAGAAAGATCAGGAGTAAATATATGTTTAAAAGGAATCTTTCGGATATGGCGGCGCTAAAAGTACCGACAGGAAAATTGGCATAAAAAATAAATATTACCTGGATAAGCATGGTCAATGCGCAAAATTTGAAAAACCTTTTGTTTTTTTTCAACAAATAAAAACTTCCCGCCGCAATAAGCAGTATTCCGATTATCCTGAAATCAGCCAGTATGTACAAAAAAAACGAACCAATACCGGCCAGCTGGTTGACTATGCTGGGTACAGAGCTGGAATATGCTTTAAAAGTGCCATAAGACGCCCTGGTTATCAGCCTGATAAAACCTTCCGGAGTTTGAGCGTTTTCATAACCTAAAGGAGGATTAAAGCGGCTGACAATCGGCGCATACAGGTAAAAAGACAGCCCAATCAGCAGAAAAAACAGGTTTTTAGCTAAATTTTGCATCAAAAAATCTGTCTTGCTTTGTTTCAGCAATATATACCAGCCGGGAATGAACAAAAGGAAAGTATGGTGGTGGGTAACTGACAATCCCAACAAGAAAAAAACAGCATATCGGTAAATATCTTTTGGCTTTTGATTGTATAAAAGAATCAGATAGGTTATGACGGTTACGATAAGCGCATTAAGCGCAAAAACCTCCGGAACCTCGGCATATAACCAAACCGGAAAAAGAAAGCCGTAAATTAAAGCCGAGCAGAAGGAAATCCATTTATCCTTGGTAAGAATTTGTATTACCCGGTATAAAATTGCAGTGGTTAGCGCAGTCGGTACGAACGAAAGCAGGTTGGTAACGTAAATTTCCGACAACCGGGGAAAAGCATGGGTTAACAGGTTTGACAGTAAAGAATATAATGGATAACCCGGCGGGTGTGCCAAACTCCATGTTTTGGCTACTGTCAAATATTCAGCGCTGTCGCCACCAAAAGAATATGCGCTTTGATTGACCGAAAACAAAATCAAATTGAATAAGAATAAAGCTATGCTCATCAGCTTATCTGACGCACCAATAGCATGAAAATGTAGCGTCTCCAGGACTACCGCAGTTGGCTACGTCATTGGTTAGCTTGTCCGACAATGTTACGTTGTCATATCTGGTATTGGGGTCGTTTCTCATGGATTTGGACAGCGGTTTGTAGCAAACAGTCACGTTTTCACTGGTACCGACCATGTATATATTTGATAATTTATCGCCTGCCAGCTGAGAAAAGTCAGCTTTCAACTCTCCGGCGGAAATTATTTGCTCAATTGACAGCGCAGCATATCCCGGACCGACCGATGATGGCCCTATGGAAGATATGTTTCCCCAAGGCATAACGCTTTTGACGGCAAAATATCTGATTATTGATCCGTGCAATTCGCTTACGGTATTTCTGGTTCCGGTATCTGTTCCTTTTTTCAGTTGTTCAAATGGATCCAACGCAGCTAACAAGCCAACAGCCAATGCTCCTAAAAGAGCAATAACTATAAGTAGTTCGATCAGAGTAAAACCTTTGGTTAATTTTCTCATATAGATTAAATCTAAATGATTGCAATTGTCTTGTCAAGAGGTAAATATTATGTTAAGATATTGAAAGAAGAATGTAGTATCTAGAAGTTAGTTTGATTATAATTTGTATTAAATTTTATGGCTCCATTACCAAAAAGGAAGCATTCTAATCAACGGAAAGGCAAAAGACTGGCTACCAGAAACAAAGTTTTTGCCAAACTGGTTGTCTGTAAAAATTGCGGTAAGAATAAATTACCTCATCGAATTTGCAGGTATTGTGCTAAATAATATATTTTCGCCTTTTTGTATCATTCTTATGGATATTCGGCATAAAAAAAGGGAAGAAATTATTAAGGAGCTTTATAGCTTGTCTTTTTTAGGTTCTGCCAAAGCCGGGCCAAAATCGGCCAAAGTTAAGCTGATAAGCCAAAAAAAAGAAGAAATTGATTCGTACATTGACAAATATTCATCCAAATTCAGCGCTGATAAAATTGCAAAACTTGACTTGGCCATTTTGCATCTGAGCATTTACGAACTGATTTTTGAAAAAAGCCAACCGCCAAAAGCTATCATTAACGAGGCAGTGGAATTAGCCAAGGAATACGGCAGTGAAAAATCGTTTAGTTATATTAATGCTATTTTGGGTAAAATTTACGCAGAATTTAAAATTAAATCCCAAAGTTCAAAAAGCAAATCAGAATAATCTGTTTATAAAATCATTTCCATGCCTAACAAATACTCGTCTTTAGAAAAAATAATTAAAATAAAATTCAAGGATCGCGATCTTTTGGAAAATGTCTTTATTCACCGTTCTTACTTAAACGAACATAAGGGTTATCGTTTGCCGTCTAATGAAAAACTGGAATTTCTTGGCGACAGCGTGCTTTCTCTGATTACTTCGGTATTTTTATTCCGTCACTACCCTGCTTTGGCAGAAGGTGATTATACGGAAATAAAATCTGCTATTGTAAAAACCGAAAGCCTGGCTATTGCAGCCAAAGATTTAGGTCTGGGTGAGTATCTTTATTTGTCCAAGGGTGAGGAGCTGGGCGGAGGCAGAACAAACAAAAATATTATGGCTGATTGTTTTGAAGCGTTAATCGGCTGCATTTTCCTGGACCACAGTTTTGAAAAAGCATATCGTTTCGTAGCGGAATTTTTGTTTAACAACAAACTTGATTTTCTGGTAAAAAACAGTCTTTATCTGTCGGCAAAGAGCAAATTGCAGGAAATTATCCAGGCCGAATACAAAACCACTCCTCTGTACAAAGTTCTTTCGGAATCCGGTCCCGAACATAAAAGGATTTTCAAAATCGGAGTTTATTTTAATCAAAAGAAATTGGGTGAAGGCACTGCCCCTTCAAAAAAAGAAGCCGAAGAAATTGCCGCCGCACAGGCGATTGATAATTTAAATTTGCTGTGATATAAATTTATGACTCGTATCGAAGCAACTGCGCAATCGTATCCTGCACTACTTCGTAGTATACAAGTTCATTATGGATTTGCTATTCCCGGCATGCAAAGAATCTTAACTCCTCACGATGATTTTCTTACAGGAATAAAAAGAGAATTAAGCAATATACCCGTAAGAAATGTATACGATTTTCTTAATGGGTGTACAACTAATGCTATTCAACCAATAGAAATACGGCCCGAAAGTTTCAATTTTAGTTTGATAAATGGTGGTAATCCTATTTTTGCAAAAATTTATAATGGCTCGGGTATTGATAGAGATATGGCTGGTAGGTTTGCCGGTAGGGCATTTCCCGAATTTCCCAATGTGCTCGTTGCAGGATCTGACCATGATCAGAATAAATTACCCCAAGAAATAGTTGTGAAAGGTTTGACTGAATATGATCCAAGCAATGCGTATTTATATGCTTCAGCAGAAGTATTTACCAGAGCTGTTGCGCATTTGGCGTATCCCGGCATGATGCAGCAGCCGGTTGCTTTAGTTGATCAAAAAGGGGAGGCTGTGGGTTTTTATTTGGAGTTAGAAAAAGATCAAGAGATAACTTCGGCTCAACATGTTGCGAAACAGGATGTTGCTTTTTTTGCCGACCCTGATACGCCTACCGCCCTTGTTGCTGTTGCAGCTTTTAAGCAAAGCAACGATCTTTCACCACAGGTTGATGAAGCTATAAAAGCCCTGCGGAGCATTAATGTATTGGTATATTAAGAAAAACCCGACGATCTTCTTAATCAGGTCCTGTTAGATAGCCAAAGGAGATTAGTAACATTTGCTCGTTTAGGCTATCTTTTGAGTTAAAATCTAACTTTAGGTTCTTAAGGCGATTGATAATTTAAATTTGCTGTGATATACTTTTTCAAATGGCAGTAACTATCAGATTATACAGGGTGGGTAAAAAACAAAATCCGGCTTACAGGATCGTGGCGATGGATAAAAGAAAAAAACGCAACGGTACTTATAACGATACTATCGGGTTTTATAATCCCATGGAGGCAGGATTTAAATTGGAAATAAACGATCAAAAACTGGCAGACTGGATCAAAAAAGGGGCTCAGCTTTCCGAAGGAATGGCCAAACTTCTTAAATACTATAATTCAATCAAAAAAAAGCAAAACTGAAATAGCTGCGTAAAAATAAATTCAGTAATGTCCTTATATTTTATTTGTCATTAGCGCCTCGTTTGATTTACCAAAAAATTTATATCCGTATTTTGTTCCAACTTTAGGATAAAAAAATATATTGAATTTATCAAGAAAAATGGGTGAATATCTGAATCTTCCTTCTTCTGAAACGGGCAACCGAAAAACAAGTTTAGTTTTTATTAATTCTGCTTTAATCCAGTCTGCCAGTTTTTGATGTCATTATATTTTTTGTAACGGCAGTTTCTGAATTTCATTCTATTCCTATACTCAATTCCGTCCTTTATTGCGCCATACATAGTAGTTGCAAGATCTATATGATTTAATACGAATTCTCTTTCTTCAAAATCTTTTTATAATTTTCTAACTGGTTTCTCCCATGCTTTAGGAATACTCATAATCCTATTGTACTTGATATTCTGCAGTTGCTTTTTTTCAACCTAAAGTAAAAAATTTAAAGTTTCATTTCATTCCCATAATCTTCCGGGTCTCCCCTATCAAAGATAATTTTCATTGATCTCACATAACTGTTTTTCCGCTGAATGATAAGAGGATTAACATTCATTCACTGTTTGTCTACAATAGCTGATCCTTCATTTACCAGTCTCTGGTATATGAGAGTTGAAAAGATAATTATTTAATTTCTCCACTCCAATCTTTACAAAGCAAGTTTGCTTGTTCAAGAACAGTTTGAGTAGCGCCTTCCTGTTTGTCCGGCGGATAATTATACTTTCGTAAAAGCTTTTTGACATAAACACGTAACTTAGC
>Ga0209211_10000408_pt1 | contig 88930 bp, 66 predicted proteins | sample RifGroA2_FD_183992 | JGI IMG/M metagenome (GOLD analysis project Ga0209211, IMG submission 183992) | Groundwater microbial communities from Rifle, Colorado, USA - Groundwater A2 (SPAdes) (version 2) | ecosystem: Environmental > Aquatic > Deep subsurface > Groundwater | place: Rifle, Colorado... | reverse complement strand
CCGGTGCTGCCTCCTCAACTAACTGCAAGTTTGCCTATTATGACGGTACAGCTTCCACCGCCCCCCAAGTTGACCTTGCCGACTGTGACACCAGCAACTGTTTCCCTTCACCGGCTACTTTGAGCGCTCCATACGTTCCTTTGGCTTTTGATGCGCCGTCTTCGAAAAACAGCGAAGGTGGAGTTACTAGCCTTTCGTGGCCGCATACCACTTCGGGTACTGATCGGATTCTTATTGTTGGAGTCAGTTTAAACAGAGGTGCATCCTCCATTACCGGAGTTACTTACAATAGCGTAGCCATGACCAACATAGGAACTGCTGGTTTTGGTACTGCTTTTATGTCTCTTTGGCAATTAGTAGCCCCCGCCACCGGCGAGCATGATATTGTTGTTAGTCTTAGTGGGTTTGCCGAAGTTATTGGTGGTGCGACGAGTTGGACAGGCGTACACCAGACGACGCCGCTTGGTACTTTCGCATCAGCCACAGGCACTAGTACTTCACCATCCGTAAATGTGACAAGCGCTACAGGGGAGATGGTAGTTGATACTCTAAACGCCAGAGGGACCGCAACTGCCACTGTAGATCCAAGCCAGACTGAACGATGGAATCTGTTGACCACCGGCGCAGAACCTGTGCGCGGTACGGGTAGCAACGAGTCGGGAGCAGCAACTGTCACCATGTCTTGGACATTGGGTGCTTCGGAAGGTTGGGCGATTGGCGGAGTCTCTCTTAAACCAGTCGGTACAACTAATCTTAGTTCTGTTTCCTTATCTTTGGATACGACCAATAGTCAGCTTTACGCCCATGTTATTAAAGACACTAATGAAAAGGCCTATTTTAAGTCCAGTGATAAAACGACAATCTCCTGGACTGGCGAATATGATTACGGCTGGTCAGGTTCAGGCGACCATTTAGGCCATATCAACTCGCCGATTACCGGGACAAACGCCAACGAGATTGCCGCAGTTTTGCGGGAAACCAATAATTACGAATTTGCCACATTGCCGGAAAGAGCATTATTCTTGTTAGGCGCAGTGCCGTTTTTGCCCGCCTTCGCCAAAAGGCTTCGGCGGGGTAAACCAAAATTATTTGGTAAACTTAGAAGGAAAAAAGAAGGAGGTAAACATTTTCAATTTAAAATTTAGAAGGCCGAGATTAAGATTTTTGCGGCGTGCCCAGGAGCCAGAAAAACTCGATTCAAAAAGGCCAGTTGGAGATTTAGTTAAGGTTGTTGTTTCGCTCATCTTATGGATAGTCATCGTCGTTTTTGCTGTTAAGATTTTTAACAAAGGCTTGCCCAAAATTCCAAGCAACCTGATTGATTGGACAGATTGGACGGATATCATGGATAGGACGCCGGCGGCTTCGCCAGTGGCAACTGCCCCAACTCCTAGCGCACAACCTAGCCTAATCCCAAACCCAACAACTAGTCTGCCAGCCCCTTCGCCAACTTCTTCGACAAGTTCTCAAGGGCCGTCCAAAGTTACGCGTTCGTGCATTGTTTGTGCCAATGCCAGTCCGAGTCCGAGCCCGAGTCCAGAATAGTGAATAGTCAATAGTCTAAAGTGAAAAGTTAAAATAAAAAATGCCAATTATAAGACTGCTTTTTAATACCAAATTTCAGCTTGCTATCATTATTCTCTTGACGGTCGGCGTTTATGCTAACACATTTGGTAATCAATTGGTTTGGGATGATAAGACCTTCGCCGATTGGGAATTAACCGCAAGTTTTAAATCCTTGCCGCAATTTCTCAAAGGTGCACTGCCGCATCCCCATGAGGGGGATTATCGCCTCTTTAAAGGGATTATTTTAACCTTTGACAAAGTAGTATTTGCAAATTCCCTGTTTGTTTTTCACTTGCAGGCGATTTTAATTCATTTATCGGCGACACTTTTAGTCTATTTTCTGACAAAGAAGATCTTTGAACTAGAAACAATAAACGATAAACGAGAAACTGTGCTAAAAGTTTCTAGTTTCCAGTTTCCGTTTTCAGGTTTAGTCGCCTTTTTGACAGCTCTTTTATTTGGGGTTCACCCAGTCCATGTTGAGGCGGTTACATTTATAACTAGTAGCACGGATATTTTGGGCATTAGCTTTTTGCTGGCTGCCTTTTACTTCTACATCAGGGCAAGAAGTGAGTATCAATATCGAAAAAAGAGGCTGGCCATTAGCGGTCTTTTGGCACTGTTGGCCTTTGCCAGCTACGAGATTACTTTTATCCTGCCAGTGCTTGTAATTCTTTACGATTTCTGTTTTCCAATGAAAATTAAAGAGAGCGCAAAAGAGAGAATTTTTAGGCATCTTTATTTTTGGGGAATTTTGGCAAGTTATGCTGTTTTTCGGTTTGGGATTTTGAAATTAACCGAGAAAAGGGAATTTCTGGAGAACAGTTTTTATCTAACGATGTTGGCACAGGCAAAAGCAATCTGGGAGTATATACAAATCATTGTTTTCCCATTGAATCTAACCATAAACCACAAACTCCCAAGCGGCATAAGCTCGCTTCACTATGTTGATTACAATGCGCAATCCTATCTTTCTCAGAAAATCACAGATTTATCTTTCTTATTTTCGGCAGCAGTCATAATCGGGGCAGTGGCAGCTGCTATTTTTTTATATAAAAGGTTACCGATTGTTACATTTTGTATATTTTGGTTTTTTGCCTCCATGGCAATAGTTTCCAATATTATTCCGCTTGGCAATTTTATGACAGAAAGGTATTTGTTTTTAGCATCGTATGGCTGGAGTCTGTTATTGGCATACATGGTCAGCCAAGTTGTTACTTCCAAGTTCAATCTCACAGTCAAATTCTCAGCTCTTAGTTCTTACCTTTCAGTTCTAGTGATGGTTTTAGCGGTGATAGGATTTACAACCATATTGGCTTTTTACTCAGTTAAGACATATCTGCGAAATCGAGACTGGCGTGATTCGTTTACCCTTTGGTCTTATGAATTGGCAAAATCTCCAGACAGTGTTCTGGCAAGTAATAATTTAGGCAATACCTATAAAGATAAAGGGGATTTAGCACGCGCCATTCAACTTTACGAGCGAGCAGAGGCTAAAAACTCAAGACGATTGAGCAAAGTTAACCTGAATCTTGGCGATGCTTATTGGGAAGACGGACGCCTGGAGAAAGCCCTGGAGCAATATCAAAAAGCCATTGAGGCGGACAAGCGAGAGCCTTTGGCTTACTATGGCTTAGGTAGACTTTATGTGCAGCAAAAAAAGACTGACTTGGCGATTGAGGCATACACTAAGACTTTAGATTTAAACTCACTCTATTACCCGGCTTATATAGATTTAGGTGCCATTCTGGCCGAGACCGGCAAGCTGGATCGGGCGATTGAAAAGTTTACAATTGCAGCCAAAATAAAACCAGAGGAGGCCCTGCCTCACAGAAATTTGGCAGGTGTTTACAAGAAGCAGGGTAAACTTGATTTGGCAATTGCCGAATATCAAATGGCGCTTAAGCTTGATCCTGGAAATGAAGAGATAAAAAAGCAGTTACAAGAAACCCAAATTAGGCGCAATATCAAAATCAATCAAAATCAGCAAAAAGAAACAGAAAACTAATATGCAGACAGAAGGTGGGCAAAAAGTTTCAAGATTGAATGTTTCCAAAGATACCTTTATTACACTTTTTTTAATTCTAGTGTTGGTTTTACTTTTTATGCCTTTTTTGGCGACTTTTAACGACCTTTTGACAAGACTAGTAATCAATCTGAAGGGTTATTGGTTTATTCGAGAGGTGATTGTGCCTTTTGAAGTGCGGATGGTGGCGGTGGTTTTGGCAACTTTGGGTTTTGAAGTGGCGGTGACGCGCGAGTATGTAATTTTGGGTAACAGCCAACCATTCTTTACGGAAATTGTTTGGAACTGTATTGGCTGGCAATCATTACTGTTTTTTGTGATTACGGCTTTTATTGGATTGCAGGGAGACAGATATACTAACTTCTCTAAGTTTAAAGCCTTAATAATCGGTGCTTTTGGGACATTCTTAGTCAACATATTAAGAATTGTAGCTGTAGTTTTGGTTGCTTACTTCTTTGGACAGTTTCCGGCGACTATTATTCATGATTACGGTTCGCTTTTGGCAGTAATCATCTGGCTATTTGGGTTTTGGTGGTTTGTGTATGCCTTCGTCTTAGAAACGAAGGCCGCGGATTAACGCTGATTGTTGCTGATTAACGCGGATTAGGTTGGTCTACCAAATTTTTTTGGGTTATTCGAATCCTTCGGGACAAGTAAACGCATCAAAGCTTCAAATTCTTGCAAAATGTTGGGGATAAAAATTAGAATAAAATTATGGATATGAAAAAGAAAGTTTTGTTAATCGAGGATGATCTACTTACTGCTAGGGCTTACCAAAAACTTTTGGAAAATGCCGGCTTGCAAGTTGTGTGTGCATTAGACGGGCATGATGGTTTAGAAAAAAGCCACCAAGGTTATAACTGCATTATTTTAGATCTTGCCTTACCCAAACTTTCCGGCTGGCAGGTTTTGGAGAGGCTTAAAAAACATGATGGACTCAAACATATACCAGTTATAATCTGTACGGTTTTAGATGGAGAAGACCATCGCAAAAAGGCAGCTGAAATGGGCGCCCATGCTTTTGTCAATAAATTCAAAGACAATCTTTTGGAAGAAGTTAAAAATGCCTTGGAGTTTTTTTAATTGTTTCGTTCTTCTAAATCATTCGGGGAAATTTTTGGGCAAGATTAAAACGGATGGCCAAATAGGACCAGAGCCAAATTGACAGGGCGATTGAGGCAAATATATAAAGAAAGTCTCCGGCTACTGAAATGTTTTGAAACCCTTTGACCTCATCCAGATAATAAAAAAATTCAGCAGTTGTCATTAATAAGAATCCTGCCCCAAAGGGAATTAAATCTCGGTGTTGGGTGTTATAGGCAATTTCAAAAACGTTTATGGAAATTAGCAGAGTTTGGACAGCCAAGAGCTGGTGGGATTTAAAAAGCAAAAGGGAAGCGATGGCAATGACAGTGATAAAACGCAATTTTGAATGGGAATCGATTATAAAAGAAGCAAATATTAACCAAAGCCCAAGACTATGCATCCAAAAAGTAAATTGGGGTTCATTAATTGTCGAAAAGCTAGAAACCAGGTTAAGGGCAAATGAAACTGTTAACAAGATGAAGCCGGTAGCCCTCAAAATTGCTTTTATTTCAATTTTTAAAAGAAGCGCATCAATATAAAGCCAGATAATCGCTGCCAGTGTTGAAGCAGTTATAAAATTAGCTAAAATGAAAATTAACTGACTGACTTGCATATGATTCAAGTAAAACACTTCATTTGTGGTTGATCAATAGGTTGAGAAGTTGTAGAGTTTCTTTTGAGTGAGAAAATCGGCCCCGATTTTTTTATTGGGATTTATTACATTATTTTTTATCTGGCCACTTTTTAAATTCGGCTACACTGCCCAAACTGGTTCTTTGGAACCGGCGACTTTGGTTTTAGCAAGACGCGTGGCCGAGCAGGGTATTTTGGGTTGGGAATCGAGTTGGTATTTGGGTTTTCCGTTTAGATTTGCCGGACCACCTGCCTCTTGGTGGGTATTAGGTGCGATTGAGAAAATTGGCATTTTTGATCTTTTGGCAGTTTATCGGATATTAAAAGCACTTGCTTTAGTTGCTTTTCCGATAACTTTTTATTTTTTGGCAAGGAGAGTATTTGGCGGTGTTTCAGCGGGTCCTGTCAAAGGCTCGTCCCAGCCGACGTCCTCGGACGAAAGGTCAACATTATTCGATACGGAAATTCATCAATTAACGTCCGGAGTAAATCGCGTCCTGCGGGCGCTCGATGGGACTCCCTCCGCCCGCGCCACCCGCTTTAAGATTGGAAATTGGAAATTGGAAATTGGAAATTCCCACTTCCCAGCCTTTTTAGCTAGCTTTTTTTTGATCATGTTGCCTTCTGTCGGTTACATCTTCAAAAAGTTTTTTGTACTCGGGAGTGGGTTTGGCTTTGCCCCAGCTTGGATGCAGCAGGAATTTTCTCGAAGTTTGGGTCTGGCGCTTCTACCTTTGGTTTTAATTTTCTATTGGCGGCTTTTGGAGAAGATTAACTATTCTCGATTAGTCGCAACAATAATCGCAACAGCTCTGCTTTTTCTGACAGATGGGGTAACTTCGCTTGCACTTTTGGTTGGACTGACAGTAATCGTGATTATCGAGGCACATAAAGGTGATACTGCGCGCAAAGTAGCTGCCGTGGGTCTTGCACTGGTATTAGCGTTTTTACTAGATGCCTTTTTCTTTACACCGCAAAATATCCGCTTGATTGCTTCTTCGCCTTCGATTTCGGGAATTGGGCTGGTTTCATTTATTAAAGTGATGGTTCAGGCGGCAATCGGTCTTGGGCCGGCGGTTTTGGTAGTAGCTTCGATGAAGCTTTTAAGCAAAGGTAGGCAGTCTTTAGCTTTTATTTGGCTGTGGCTTTTGCCTTTTATTGCGATTACTTTGCTGTTTTATTTTTCCAACCGCCAGTTTTTGACCGAATACACCCGCTTTTTACCGGAGATGGAAATGGGGATTGCGCTTTTGTTGGGTTATTTGATTGCCCAAAAAGCATCAAGTATTAAGTATCAAGTATTAAGTATCCAGAGTTTATGGTCAGTTGTTGTCCTGGGAGCAATTTTGATTACTGTCGTGTACAGTTTTTATAAAACGCCGGCGCGCTGGCAAATATTTAAAACAAATCCTAACATCAAGAACTCGGTTGAATATCAGATAGCCAAGTGGCTGGATCAGCAACTGACAACTAACAACAAACAACTAACAACTGACATCCCGGATAGGGTTTTTCTTTCCGGCTCAACGGCTTTTTGGCTTAATGAATTTGCGCCCGATGTTTGGCAGGTTAGAGGCGGCATTGATCAGGCTTCGACTAATCCGTCTTGGGCGCCGGCTGTCTATCATGTGCGCACAAGTCCAGATGCTGAAACTAGCCTTTTATGGCTGAAAGCCTTAAGGGTTGGTTATTTGGTCGTCCATGATCAAAGTTCGGGCGAGTATTACCATGATTTTGTCTATCCTGCAAAATTTGAGGGAAAGTTAGAGAAAGTTTTCGATAATCAGGCCGGCGATAGAATATATCGAATTGATTCCCCAATGGCCTCTGTGACAACGCAAGCGGGCTTAAAAGACTTACTTTTGCCTGACCCTGCCAAAAGGAATGAACGACAAGCGCTTGATGTGTATACTGGTTGGTTACAAGCGGGAAAAAGGGCAAAATTGGAAGAAACAAGTAATGGACTTTTGGTAAAAGCTGAAATTGGCAAGGATGAAGTTTTGGCATTGGGAATAACTTATGATCGCGGTTGGCAAGTCAAAGACTTACAGGGCGAAAAACTTAAGACAGCCGCTGATCCTTTGGGTAATTTAGTCATTTTTCCCCAAAAAGAAGGAGAGCAGACAATTACTTTGAAATTTCAAGAAGGAGTCGATCTTTGGCTGGGAATAGCTGTTTCTTTGGCGACTTTAGTCTTTATTAGATTTATCCTGTCCAAAAAACTGCCGATAATATTGGAAAGAGCCCAGAAAGGGTGGGAGGAGGAAGAGGAGTAACAATTGACAATTGACAATTGACAAGTTAGGAGGTTACGGTGACGATGCCCGTATCGGTAAAGGTAATTGGGTTAAGGTTATGATGCCGGTATAGTTTAGGGGTCAGGTTTTTAGTGTTAAATGACTCCTAACTTTACCTCTCAACCAAACCGGTTTCCTTACCTTTGCACTTACCAATATACGAAACTGGTTTCGTGGCCGATCAACGCTAAACGATTTGCAATGAACAAACATACTTTCTGGCATCATCTGGCAATGGTGGTCTATTCGGAGATTATTAATTTAGTCTGGCTTTTGGTGGGGGGAGTGCTGATTCTTGCAGGCCTGGCGATTTTTAAATTCGCCCAAGGAGAGTTTTTTAGACTGGCAATCGGACTGCCGCTTATCTTAATTGGCGCCAGTCTAGCCCTTTTTAAACTGCATGAAATAATTTTAGTGCTCGCCAGGCCAAACAGACTCAAAGCACTATGTGTTTTTTGCCAATGACTCAAAAACAGACTCGGATAGCTGATTTAAAAAAGGGAAATAAGCGCAAGATTACTTGAGAACATCCCTCGCGTTTATTTTAGGTTAAATGATTTTTGATTTTTTTAAACCCCAAGTCGAAAAGCCGGAAGAATTAGACCTTAAATTTACGGCCGAAACACTTAAAAAAAACGCTGTTTCGGGCGTGGTAGTTTTGGCTGTCAGGCGAATTAGCGTCCAGCTAATCCAGACTCTTTCGACGATTATTTTGGCCAGGATTTTGTTTCCAGAGACCTTCGGAGTTTTTGCGATTATGGTCTTTATTGTCGAATTTTTGGCTAATTTACCAAGTTCTGGTTTTATGGCGGCTATTATTCAAAAAAAAGAAAAAATTAAACAAGCCGATCTTTCGACAATTTTTTGGACTGTGCTTTTGGTCTCCGTGTTATTTTTCTTAATGCTTTGGATGATTGCTCCGCAAGTTGCCAATTTTTATAAGCTCAAGGTCGAAAATGGCCTTACTTTGACAAGACTAATGGCCCTGGCTATTTTTTTGATTAATATTAGGATGATCTCCCTGGCTATTTTGGAGCGACAAATTAGGTACTTGCGTCTAAGTATTATCGAGGGTGGTGAGCTTTTGATCATTCAAACACTTGCGGTTTTGATGGCCATAAAGGGTTTTCAGATTGAAAGTTTAGTCGTAAGTTATCTAGTCGGTAAGTCTTTGGGTACTTTGGCTTTTTATATTTTGAGTCCTTTTAAGCTGGCTTTGGGTTTTGCCAAGGATAGCCTTGCCAAATTTTTAGGCTTTGCCCTCAATTACCAGGTTTACTCACTAGCCTATGCCGTTTCTGGTTCGATCGCACCTCTTTATGTTGGTTATATTGTTGGGCCGGCCGGTACCGGTTATTTAACCTGGGCTGGTGGCATTGGACTTTTACCTTGGGCTTTTTCCGAGCTTATCGCCAAAGTCTCCTTTCCGGTTTTTTCCAGAATCCAAAATGATAAGAGGCGACTTTCTTCTTCGGTTAATTACTCGCTTAATTTGATTTTAATGGGTGTTTTGCCACTGACGGTTATTTTGCTCTTTTTTGCCGAGCCAATTACCAATGTTGTTTTTACTTACAAGTGGCTACCGGCGGTTTGGGCCTTAAGGTTCTTTGTTCTCTTGAGTGCCACTGTGGCTGTATCATCGGTGGCCGCAAGTTTATTAATAGCTTGCGGTGAAGTTAGGTTTGTGCGGAATGTTTCCATAGCCGCAGCTTTCTGTTTTTGGATATTAGCTTTCACCTTAATTCCTAAAATCGGCTTTACCGGACACCCCCTGGCTTGGTTTTTGGGTTCAGCTATTCAGTTTTTGATGATTATTAAGGTAAGACAAATAGTCAAAATTGACTATTTTAGGACAATATTGATTTATTTATTTTTTGCGGTCGTTTCAACACTGCCATTTTGGTATGTAGTTAAAATCTTTGGAAATGCTTTTGAGCTGGTGGCAGTTTTAATTGCTATAGTAGTAGTTTATCTGATTCTTGTTTTTCTTTTTAGAAAAAACTATGTTCTTTTTTATCTTGGGCAATTAAAAGTATTTCTAAAATAGGTAATAACGTTATTTACTAAAAAAGAATTAAATAATTAATGCTGGCAGTCGCAGATTTTTGGGAGCTAGAGATGATATTATTGCGACAGTCCAAAAAATGGTCAAAAAGCCTTTGAAAATAGCAGTACTGGGGTGTGGGTATTGGGGGCCAAACCTGGTCCGCAACTTTTCTAAAGATAAAAATTCAGAGGTGGTCATGGTTGTGGACAAAGATTACAGTCGCCTTAAATATATTAGAAAGCTCTATCCGAAAATTATAGTTTCGCAAAATATTTCAGATTGTTTTATTAAAAATGCTTGCGATGCAGTAGTTGTAAGCTTGCCTGTCTCGATGCATTATGCTGTTGTTGAGAAGGCTCTCAAGGATAATAAACATGTATTTTGCGAAAAGCCTCTGGCAGAATCAGTGTCCCAAACCGAAAAGCTTTTCAAACTAGCTGGAGAAAGAAAGCGGGTACTGTTTGTGGATTATACTTACATTTATTCGAATGAAATTAGGTATTTGAAAAAAATATGTAAAAAATTGGGAGATGGTATTTATACCATAGATATGAGACGTCTTTCTTTTGGGATTTTCCAAAAAGATATTGATGTAATATTAGATTTGGCACCACATGACATCTCAATACTTATTTATTTACTTGGCGAACCCGAAAAAGTATTAACTGTAGGACATGCTCACATCAATAGGAAAATTGTTGATGATGCGCATTTGGTTTTCGTCTACAAAAGAGGATTACTAGCTCATATCCATGTTTCATGGCTTTTTCCCAAAAAGGTTCGGGATATTACGATAGTTGCTAAAAATAAAATGATTGTTTATGACGATACGAAAACTAAAGATAAGATTGAGATTGTAAAAAAGGGTGTTAGTTTGCAGAACTTACCTAAGCCCCCTTACTATGCAACATATAGAGATTTTGCTTACAGGTATCGGGTAGGTAAAGGATTCATACCGAAAATTGCAAAGACAGAGCCGTTAGAAATTGCTTGTAGAGAGTTTTTAAAAAAGGTTCTTCAAGATCAGTCAAATGATGCAAATTTAAGTTTGAAAGTGGCAAGGATACTTGAGACATCTAAAGATAGTTTAAGGGGGCAGTCTTTTATCCATGTTTAAGACTATAAGAATTCTTGTCTTAGGGGCAGGTGGTTCACCAGCAACAAATTTTATCAGATCACTTCGCGAAAGCCATCATAAATTTTATATTGTAGGAACCGATGCCAATAAGTACTATTTTTGGCGAAGTGAGGCAGATAAAACTTATTTAATTCCAGATGCCAAAAAGAGAGGTTATATTGACGCGATTAATAGAATAGTTTCGACAGAAAAGATTCAACTTATCTATGCGGCAAATGATCAAGAAATAGCTAGAATTTCAAGGGACCGGCAAAAATTAAAGACAAAAGTATTTCTTCCCTCTAAAAAAACTGTATCCATCTGTCAGGACAAATATCTTTCATATCTACTCTGGGAAAAATCTGGTCTTTGCGTCCCTAAAACTTTTTTGCTAAAGACCTCTATAGACATCAAGAAAGCCTTCGTTGAACTTGGGAACAAAATTTGGCTTAGACAGACAAAAGGCGCATTTGGCAAGGGGTCGATTATTGCGGATAATTTTCAAATCGCTAAGGCTTGGGTTGAGTTTAAACAAGGTTGGGGATATTTTACCGCTGCCAGCTACCTTTCACCAAATTCAATCACTTGGCAGTCGATTTACAGGAATGGCAGGCTGATTTGTGCTCAAGGCCGACGACGGATACTTTGGGAGATTGAAGGTAGATCGCCTTCCGGCATAAGCGGAATCACTGGAGTCGGTAAAATTGAAACAAGTAAAATAGTTGATGAAATTGCTCAAAAGTCGATTTTGGCAATTGATAAAAGACCTCACGGGATATACTCCGTTGATATGACTTTTGATAAAGAAGGAATACCAAACCCAACGGAGATAAATATCGGTAGATTTTTTACAACATCATATTTTTTAACCAAAGCCGGACTAAACATGCCAGAAATATTTGTTAAAACAGCGCTAGGTATGCCGACAGAAAGTGGGCTTATCAATCCAATAAGGAAAGAATACTACTGGATTAGAGGTGTTGATTTTTTACCAAAACTTATAGCAGGTGCCCAGATTAAAAAATATGACAAACAGTGAAGAAATCAAAAGATTGGAAAAAATTGCCGAACATTTTTCAATGCTCAAAGGAGTTAATGGCAAGTTGGAAAAATATCGAATCAAAACTGTTATGGAAAATGCCATAGGCAGAACGATTTTGGATGTGGGTTGTGCAGATGGGGTAATGGCCAAGTCTCTCTCCGGAAAGTTTAGTGTAACAGGTATTGATGGTTCAGTTAGGTTAATTAAAAGAGCAAAAAAAATAGCCCCGAAGGCAAAGTTTATTTGTACTTTATTTGAAGATTTTGAAACACCGGTAAAGTTCGATAATGTTGTTTTATCTTTTATTTTAGAGCATGTAGAAAAACCGCAGGAATTATTGGGACTTTCCAAAACATGGGTTAAAAAAGATGGCCGAATAATTATCCTTGTGCCAAATGCTAATTCACTTCACCGAATGATAGGAAAAGCCATAGGGATTATTGATAATTTGGCTGAATTGGGCACAACAGATATTACCCAAGGACATCGGCGCATCTATGATTTAGTAAGTCTTAAGAAGGAGATTGAAAAAGTAAATTTGAAGATTGTTAAAACCGGCGGATATTTTATAAAGCCTCTATCCGAAGCCCAAATGATTAGTTGGAGCGATGATTTACTTAATGCGTTTTATGAAGTATCACGATCTATGCCTGCTAAATATTGCGCTGAAATTTATGCCATATGCAGAAAATAATCTATTTTGACCTCGATGGAACAATTCTTAACGTTTGGAAGCGATTTTGGCAGGTACATACTATTCTCGCAATAAAATCTAACCTCAAGCCTATACCTTTTTTGAAATATCGGAGACTGAAGCGTCAGGGTCTTGATGAGTACTTTTACTTTAAAGGAATATTTTCCAAAGAAAAATATTTGAGACTGAAAAGGAATTTATTGGAAGAGTCAAAATTTCTTGCGCTTGATAGTCCTCATAGTCAGATTGTTGAGGTCCTGGAAAATATTTCTAAGAGGAAGGAAATTGGAATCTTAACACACAGACACAGTAGGAAAAATCTTTTGTCTCAGCTTAAAAATTGTGGAATTATTGATTATTTTGGTCAGGTTATAAATATCAGTCCTGAGAAAAAAGACAAGGTGAGTTATTTAAAACAGAGAGCTACTATCTATCTTGGGGATACATTAGAAGATATCAGGATTGCAAAGAAGGCGAATGTGACAGCCGTTAGTTGTGGTTGGGGCTTTGCTCATCCACTTATTCTTTCTAAGGCAAGACCTGATTACTTGGTAAGATACCCGAAGGGACTTCTAAAAATAATTGGCTAAAAGAAGTCCCCTAAATTATAGATTTTAAGATATTTGCCTCTCTTTTGGTTAAGTTCTTCTTGTAGGGTAAGCATTTGTATGAGAGTTGCTTTTCGTACTTGTGCATGTTCAAGGAAAAATTGAGCATTTGCTTTTGCATTGTCATCAAAAGTTTTAATCGGTTCCAAATCTGACTCTATTCTCCTTAAAAGTTCTGTATCTTTAAATGATGCATAAGCTTGATTGTCCACTACAAGATAGTGATAGCCGTTATCAAATAATTTTCTGAGCGAATTTAAATCGTTATTTGGGAACTCTACTATATCAAAGTTGGGAAGATAAAATTTTGTAACTGGAAGCTGAGTTGTAATTATTTTTTGGGATTTCGGTTGAGTGAAGGATAAATTAAGATTTTTTTGCCCTGAGTGTAAATTAATATTTTTTAAGATACTTATGGTAGCCGGCGAAATAATCAAAAGAATGATGATAACTTTCAGAAAAATTTCTTTAAAAATCTTTTTTTCCAGTACATAATTGAGTGCCAGCGCCGCTAATATTGAAACCGGGATGGGTAAGAAGCTTATCAGTCTGGGAGCTTTTTGAATATTGAAAAATAAGGGTATGGTAAAAAGTAGAATCCAAAATAGCAGAAAAACTGTATTTTTTGATCGTTTAAAGAAAAGGCTTGCTGTTGCAAGAATGATGATTGGCCAAGAAAGATAAGTGATAATTACGTATGGATAAAATGAAAGATCAGTTAATCCAATAGTTGCTCCGTCATTTGCAAGGGTAAGTAATTGGAAGAAGTAGCTTGGAAATGAATGTGAGATTAGATGCGGAATTTCCCAAAGAAAAAGTGTTGCTATAAAAGAAATAAGCCAAATTACCAATGTTTTAAGATTATTTCGAAATAAAAAAATGAATAAGAATGGCATAAATATTAATTTTAGGTTCGAAGTATAAGCAAGACCGGCGATAAACCCAGAAAGTAGAGACATTTTGGGTGATTTAAATAAGTTACTTAATAAGATAGCCAAGGTAAGGAAAAAAAGAGCAGTAGTGTCACTAAGGGTAAGCCGGCTGAAAATTATATGGAGAGGTATGAGGGCGAAAAGTAAGGAGGCCAATATTGCAATTTTTCTAGAAAAGAGCTGCTTTGTCAAAAAAAATATCACTGGAATAGTAACGGCTCCCATAAAAGCGGATACTAACTGGCCTGCGTAGTCTGTTTCCCCAAAAAGCTTTTGAGAAACTGCCACTAAGGCAGAATATGTAGGTTTTGCTAAAGAAAGAGGTTGTCCGCCTGTGCCCCTTAAATATTTTGCCTCGTTAAGATAATTTGCCTCATCCCAAAAAATCAAACCGACACCTTGAATATTGGATAATCTTAATGTTAATGCAAGAACAGAAATGGTTAGGATAAATAAATACTGCTTCAAAATTATGTTAGAATTTTACCAGAAATGTCGGCTTTATCTATGCTTTCAGTCGTTGTCATTACCAAAAACGAAGAAAAACAAATTGCCAAATGTCTTGAAACCTGTAGATTTGCAGATGAAATAATAGTTGTCGATGATTTTTCTACGGACAAAACTTGCCAGATTGCCAGAAAGTGCAATGCTAAGGTCTACTTGCGCAGACTTGATTCAATAGCCAAACAAGCTGACTTTGGATATAGCAAAGCAAAAGGTGAGTGGATTTTAGCAATTGCCGCTGATGAGAGAATTTCATTTAAGTTATCCCAAGAAATATTGCGAGCAATAAAGTCAAAGGAATATGATGGTTACAATTTTTATTTTCAAAGTTTCTTATTTGGTAAAGCTCTAGGGTCCACACAGACAGATGGACAAGTAAGATTATTTAAGAAAAACAAGGGTTACATAACCAAAGAGAGAATCCATGAAAAAATTAGGGTTAAAAGAGGAAAAATCGGCCAATTAAAAAATCCAATTCTACATTATTCTTATCCCTCGGTTTTTGGAGTTGTTGAGAAATTTAATAGATATACAAATCCAGAATCATACTTAGCATACAAAAGAGGGGAGAGAACTAATTTATTTAAAATTAGTGTTGCAGTTCCCAGAGTTTTCTTCTGGCGATACTTGGTTGCAGGAGAATGGAGGGATGGTAAGCGCGGTTTTATCCTATCTTTTCTATTTGGTATTTATCATCTTTTATGGCAGTTGAAACTTTGGGAGATTCAAAATAAGAAAGGCAAGCATAAATTTCATTCAGTTCACTATATTCCCAAAGCATAATTTACCAATTGTCCAATGATAAATTTTAGTGTTAGTATGGTTCTAAGATTTTTTGATGAGGAAATATCTCTTTCTTCTGACTCGTTTAGTTTTTGAATTAATAACCCACGCTGCTTCTGCTGCCGTAATATTCTTCGCATTTTTACCACTTGCCAAATGGTATTTAAGTCATAGGCCAATTTTAGGAGTAGATTTCTATAATATGGTTTCAAACGCGGCATATTATTCTCGTCATTTGGACTTTCGTTTTCTTGGCTTCAGACCGATTAACTGGTCGGGCTTCCCATACCTGTCAGATTATCCCTCGCTCCATTTTTACCTTATTCAGCCACTTTTACATTATTTTGGAGCTCAAAAGGCCAGCCTTTTATACACGATGGGAGCGATGTATTTTTTAGCTTTGAGTTCTTACTTTTTATTCTGGACAATTTCGCGAAATGTAGTTTTATCGTCAATTTTGGCAATTTTGGGTCTTTATTCTATCGGGACATGGGGGCCGGTAGTTTGGGGAGGTAATCTTCAGTACTTTGCAACCATGCCGTTTTTACCTCTTTCGATGGTTTTTTTAGTTTTATACTTGCAAAGTAAGAGTCGCAAGAACCTTTTAGTGGCAATAGGAATACTGGGAATTTCTGCATTGGGACACCCGCAGGTGATGGTTACATATGCTATTCCATTTACAATTTTACTCTTAGTTTTTGGTTATTATTCAAAAATAAAAGTAACTTTAAGCAGAAGATTGGCAGATGTCGGAATTTTCCTCACAGGTGTTATTTTAATTTCCTATCTCCAACTACAGACATCTTTAGGTCTAATATTTTTGTTTCCCCTCCATTTATTAAACTTCATAACAAATACATTATCTGCGTTTTTAGGGACAAAATCAGACTATGGATATGCGGTTCCCTCGAATATATCATCAGAGGTAGCCAAAGCAATTGCTGCTTACAATCGGGCAGAATTTTGGCGATTTAAGCTGGAAGTTAACGGAGAGTTTTTTGTATTTGCCGCTTTTGCAGCCGTGTTTTTAGTGGTCGGAATTGTTTTGGCTAGAAACCGTAAGAGGTCCCTTGGGGTTTTGCCTTTTATTTTGTTTTTAGCATTTTTGTTCGGATACAATTTTGCACTGTCTAGGGGTTTTTCATTATTTCATGGCGGTTGGTACCGGGTATTTTGGCCCATGCCGATAGCCTTCGGAGCTTTGATATCTTTTAGTTATCAGTCGTTTTGGTTTTCTTTTTTAGAACGAGTAAAATTTCTTAATAATTTTACGGGTAAAACTTTATTAATAATTATATTTTCTGCTGTGATCGCTTTTGGGGGATATAATTTTTGGTCCAAATCGACACCACAAGACTTTATAGATAAACTTGACGTTACTGGTATCAGAGAAAAATCTGGAGTATTTCCCGAAGGTTTAAATAAACCAATGGATAAATCTGAATTTTCTGCTTTATCCAAAAAGTTGGTACCAACCTGGTTACCTGCAAACGAGAATCAATACCGACTATACAGTGCAGATCAAAAAGTAAATATTTGGTGGCCAACTTTCTATGAAATGCCACTTTTTAGGGGTTATATAGATGCTCCAATTGGTACGGATAGAGCTGGTGGTTATTACTGGACTGATCTTGCTTTAAGTGCGACTTCAGGCAGAGATTCACTTGTGGAAGATTATAAGTCTCCAGTAGAAATGGCAAAAAATAATGCTTTGTTTTTAATCGATTGGTATTCAGTTGGATATTATGAAGGGGGTCATGAGGGTAGTGATTCTTATACTCCACCTGCAAGTTATTTATTAAAAGATAGTGCTTTTGAGAAACAGGAAGAAATTCCGATACCAGGTTATAGCCAAGTTTATCAAACAGAAGCAGAAGGCGGAAAAATAAAATGGCATGATGAAATTTCGCATTCTCTTAAATATTTTAAATTTAAAGAAGGTTTAGCTTCACCGATCGCCTCCGCTTCTAATTCTACAACCATAGGATTTGTCGGAACTTTTAACAATTATGAAACATTCTTAAGAGTTTTAGGGATGACTAATACAAACTCCAAGCAAGTTATACCTCTTTGGCTTTCGGAGTCTCTTAAAGACATGCCTAATCTTGGCAAATTGAATCTTGATGGTTTAGTTCTTTATGGATACTTAAATGGTGATAATAAATCCGGTCTTAAAAAGATAGAGAATTATGTTAAAAATGGTGGCAAGTTGATTATTGAGACTGGAAGTGATGTTTACCAGACAAACCAAAAAAAGTTACCAGAGTTTTTCCCAATTGAGGGAACTAAGAGACAGGAAATCGGTTCGAGTTGGGAGCTTGGGGATTTTGGACCACCCGTTTTAGATGACAAACCATGGCTATTTTCCTTGCCTGTAGGATTAAAAAGTGGTTCTGAGGTGATATTAAAGGTTGGGGAAACTCCCTTGGTTGTTAGCGGATCGTTTGGCAATGGAAAAGTTATCTGGAGTGGTACCAATTTCTTTTTCCATGCCAATGTTTATAAAAATCTCAAAGAAGGTGAATTTTTAAAAGGTTTAATCTCAAAAATTGTTTTACTTGAGACTAAGTCCCAACCCCAATTTCGTGCAGATTTTATCTCCAATAGGAAGATCAAAATCGAGACAAAAGAGGCAAAAGCTGTTCTTCTTCGTCAACAGATTCACCCTGGTTGGCAAGCAAAAGTTAACGGCGTAAGACAGCAAATTTACAAAACAGGCCCGACTTATCCTGGTTTTATGTATGTTTTTATCCCATCAAAATTGATAAATGAAAAGGTTGAAGTAGAGTTTTTATATAAGGGTGAATACTGGACTTTATTCTATACAGTGATGACAGTTGTTATCTTGATGTTTATCATAGATTATCTTTTAGGCGTCAGATTAGGTAATTTTGTTGCAAAAAGTTTTAGAGGAAGAATTGGCTTAAGAGTTAGTAATTGGTGGGAAAAAGAAGATGAGTGAGGATCAGATAAACATTAACGAAGATAAAAATAAAGAGCCACCTGACTTACAACTTTCTACTTTAAGGAAGGTAATAAACAAAGCAGTTGCAGTTATTTTATTGGTTGTTTCCTTAAGCTTTCATTTGGTAGCTATTGGCATAATTTATAAAGTTTTAGAGCCGATTATAAGCTGGTATTTAACAAAAAGTCCTATTAGAGGAATTGATACTTTTCTTTCAGCAGTCTACGTGAACTATATTCTCAAATGGCATGATTTTTTAAGACCGGAAGCTTGGAAATATATCTGGTTTGGAGGTTATCCATTTTCTCTGGATTACCCCTCTTTATACTTTTTAGCGATGACCCCATTTGTTAATAGATTTGGTTTGATTTCCGGAGTGATGCACTTCGCTGCTTTTGGTTTAGTAGTTTTCGCTATATCTTCTTATTTTTTCTATCATGAGCTTTCTAAGAATAGAAGCCTTGCGTTGGTTTTAACTATTGCCACTATACTTTCGGCAAATCTGTATCGGGCTTTAGTTTGGGCAGGCGGTATTCCTTTTTGGACAACTCAGGCCTTTTACCCACTGGTCGGATTTTTAATTATTAAAGCTTTAAACAGTCGTAATGCAAAATGGTTTTATCTGGCAGCCATTGCTGCTGGTCTTGGACTAATGGGTCACCCCCAGGGTTTTTTAAATGTTATATTTCCATTTTGTTTATTAGTGTTGATTTTTTATAGTGGTAGGGACCACTTAAGGTTTCGAAAAAGACTAGGGTATATTTTGACTTTTTTTGGGCTTTCTTTTTTAGTGGGTTTGCCTGGTGTTCTTCTAGACTTTTTACCGACTTTTTTCCAAGGTTTTTTGCAAATTTTTGCTACATTCGGCACTAGATTCGGTAAGGCTCAAGGTATTGAGACAACACCCACTTTAACTGATACTACAGGACTGGAAATAATTAAGTTTACGAGAGATCAGTTTAATTATGTATTTTCTGATACTCAACAATTTGTTTGGTTTTTTCTAAGTACTTTAGCAATTGTCTGGTGTTTTACTCTTATTTACCGTAACCATAGAATTCGTGGATTATTAAACATTCTACCGTTTACCTTGTTTTTTGGTTATGAGATTAGCGTTGTATTTTTATTTTCAAGAAACATAGACATTTATATCGGGGGTTGGTATAAAGCATTTTGGTCTATTCCAGTGGCGACATCCGCACTTGTTGCTGTGTTTTTCGGACAAACGATTGATTCGTTTTTGCAGTTTGAGAAAATTAAGTTCTTTAAATATAGCAAATGGCCATTTTTGCTGATTTTAAATATGGCAATTTTGGTAGTCGGTTATCTTGTATTCCCACCAGTTACCGTTAAAAATCTAATTACCCGTATTGATTCTCTTTCTAATCCATCTAGTCCTTACCCGGACATATTGAATATTAAGATTAGTACAACCGAAAGGGAAGAGCTGAAACAGCAATTAGTACCAAAATTTCTTGATCCTAATGATAAGAATCAAAGACTTTATGTTATTGATGCTACGGTTAATCTTTGGTGGACTACGATGTATGAGATGCCTTTGGCCCGGGGATATGTCGATCCACCTATTCCAAATACAGGACGGTGGGGACTTTTTTGGCTTGACTCGGTAATGGGGCCTTCAGGAAAAGGTTCTGAAGCATCTTTGATTTTAGATTGGGAAACTCCGGAAAATGTAGTATTCGAAAATACCAAATTTCTTTTGGATTGGAATTCAATTTACTATATTTTAGGTAATTATAGTGGTGATGTACCAACTATTTTAGCCAAGCATGTTACCGACCCAGATTATATTGAAAAGACTGCAGAAGTTACGGTTAAGGGAGCGATGGATCGTTATAACCCAAGCGGAGAAAGATTTGAGCCAGATAAAACTCAATCCTTAATTTATTATAAAGTTAGACCCGAGCTTGTTAGTCCAATTTTAACGCCCAGTAATGCTACCCCTGTTCTTTTAATAGGAGATTCTTCTGCATACGATACGATTTATCGATATTTAGGTATGAAAAATCTGAATAGTCAAAAAATAATTGTTTCTACCCGTTCAAAATTTATTGACGATCATACCTTAAAAGAACTTAAAAAATTCGATGCTGTAATTATTTACCGCTACGATTACCATCGAGGTTCTAAAGCTTGGAAAATAATCGGTGATTACCTCAAGGACGGTGGGAAAGTTTATATTGATACCGGCCCTGATGTTAAGGAAGCAGCCAGCAATAATTTGCCGGAATATTTTCCATTTAGAAAGAGCGTTAGAGGCGATATTGGTAGGGATTGGAATGTAGAGGTAGGTGAAGGTTCTATTACAAAGGAAGTTGATTTTAATAAATTTTCACCACTTATTTTTGATGGAGGAGTTTGGAATGTATCCCATCCAGAAAAAAATGGCGATTTAAATTCCAGTGCAGAGGTACTCCTAAGAAATAATGGTAAGGTTGTAGCCGCATCAATGAATGTCGGCTCTGGAAAGCTAAGTTGGACAGGTTTTAACCTGCCCTATCATGTTATTCGAGATTACAATGAGCAAGAGGCTAACTTTTTAACAAATATTTTAGATTCTCTGGTCGATTTTTCCATTAAAAATACTCAAAGCCCTAATTATCAATTTATTTCTCCAGAACGAAGAGTGGTACAGACTGATGGTGCCAGGGCAGTCTTGTTTAAGGAAGAGGCCTTTCCAAGTTGGGTGGCTAAAACAGAAAAAGGCCAAAAATTGACAGTTTACAAGGCTGGTCCTACCTATCCTGGTTATGTTTACGTGCCTTTTTCTTCTGATTTGAAGCCTTCCCAGGTTATTTTAAGCTTTAACGGAGCCTTAAAATGGTGGATTTATCATCTGATTTCTTTGTTAACCTTAATTTTTCTTTTGGATAGAATCTTGACTGGCGGTCATCTGTTAGTTAAACCAGTTGGCAAAGTCGTATCAGTGATTGTCAGGCCAACTAAAACCTGGTGGCAGAAAGAAGATGAAGAGTAATTCATACGGCAGAGATTATTTTGAAAAAATTCACAAGATTGATAATCCGGAAAGAAAACAAATTTTAAAAAAGGATCTAGAGTTCCTCATTTCTAAGAAAAGTGGTATCAGAAAAATGTTAGATGTGGGATGCGGTTTGGGTGAGTTTTTGGGATTTTGTGATCAGAGGGGTATGATGAGTTATGGGCTGGAAATTTCCAAATTTGCACTATCCATCGCCAAAAAAAATACCAAAGCGAAACTTGGCCAACTTGATATTAGTAAAGAAAAATGGCCCTATAAAAGCAATTTTTTCGATGCAGTCTGCGCCTTTGATTTATTGGAACATGTTACCAATTCCCGGTTTGTTATCAATGAGGTTTATCGGGTACTCAAAAAGGGCGGAATTTTTCTAGTTACTACCCCTAATGGAGATTTAGAAAGAAATCGATTTTTAAGATTCCTTTTGCCTTATGATCCAACCCACATTAATGTCCAAAATGAAAACTTCTGGCAATCGTGTTTCCAGAGGGTTGGTTTTAGAAAATTTCAAAGCAAGGGTTGTTTGTTTTTTGGATTCCCTCCACACCCAAGAATCCGTCAGCGATTAAGAATAGTAGGGGTTAAAAGTTATATGGGTCCGATTTTTTTTCCATTTAAGGACATTTGTGCAACTTTGTATATCTATGGCTATAAATAACGGTTTCCTTTGAGATCAAAAAGCAGCCTTTCAAATTTATAAGTTATCTTTCTCCAATCATGTCTCTTGGTTTCAATTATCGCCTCAAGACTCAATCTTGATCTTTGTTCGTTGTCTAGTAAGAGATTAGCCACCGATTTGGCAAAACTTTCTGTATCAAATGGTTTAATTTTTACAAACCCCTTTTTAAAGACTTCTCCCAAGATACCAATGTCATAACCAATTACCGGTAAGCCTAATGCCATGGCCTCAAGACCTGCTAGACCAAAGCCAGCTTCATGATCGGTAAAAAGGAAAATTTTTGAAGTACTCAAGTATTGTCTTACAAGATTAAGGGGCAGGGGACCTAAAATCTCGATGTTTGGATCAATATTGGCTTTCTTAATCTGATCTTTGAGCTGTTTGAGGAATGGGGGAGCCGTTTGGCCAATAATTACCAGTTTTGCTTGGGGTAACATTTGACAGACAATTTCCCAAATGGGTACCAAGTCGAAGATCCCTTTTGAAGGATGCATTCTACCCAAAAAAACAGCATCAAACATTTTACTTGACAAATTTTGGCTCTGGGGTGCCTGCCATTTTTTTATGTCAATGCCAGCGGTGACGACCAAGAGTTTATCTTTTTGGAAGCCATGTTCGCTTAGGATTTTGGCAAGATTTGGGTTGAGAGCAGCAACTAGGTCAGCCCTTTTCTTTAAAGCGAAAATAGAAATCTGTTGAAGTAGATATGATCCAGAGTTAATCAGCCAATTTCCTGGTCGTTTACGTGGAGACAGAGAGAGATGGTGAACCCTGGCTAACCAACGAATGTTCTTATCTAGCAGCTTGGCAAAAAAACCTGGGATAATATCAGGGAAAACATTAGTTGATGAATATATGATATCCTTTGATGGTAATTTCGCAATAATTTTTGTACTTTTTATTATTCGCAATAAATAATTCACAAAAACTGCAAAAGGCCTCGGGTTGTTATCCAGAAAGGTTCTTGGTAATGTGACCACCTTGGCGTTCTTATTGCGCCAGTGCCAAGCGGCTATTTCAGGCACTATAACGGTCAATGAAACATTCGGTGATAAATAGGGTGCCATTTCTTCCAATAGTCTATCGCCTCCCGAAATAACGGTGCCCTGCGCATGACCTGTTTCTAAGGCAATGACTGCGATTCTTTTCATAGCTGTATTAATTAAACCTTCTAATTGTTTGGTATGATTTTCCCAAGAATGACCTTTTTTGATCGCAAACCAGGCCGATTTGCCCATTTTTTGAGCAATTTGGGGATTGGCGGTAAAAAACTTTACTACTTTGGCAAATTCTTCTGCCGTTGTTTTTCGTAAGAAAAATCCATCTCTTTGGTCTCTCAGGATTTGCTCAAGACCGGATCCTTTCGGCATAATCACTGGGCAGCCACAGGAAGCAGCTTCAAAACCTCCCATACCAAATGCTTCAATATTGGGGTGAATCCAGACTAAGGCCTCTGAATATAGTTTTGTCAACTGTTTAGGCGAAATATCTGTTTTTAAAATAACCCTTTTGGCAAGATTATTTTCTTTAATCTTGTGGCGGAAAGACTTTAAATCTACACTGTTAGTCCAGTTGCCAACCACTACAAGTTTGTTGTTTGGTAATGCTTTCATTATATCCAAAAGCAGTTGGGGGTTTTTGCCTGATTCCCAACGAGAGGATGCGATGAGGTAGTTTTGTTTTCTTTTAGGCAGTTTAAAAAGAGGTATTGTGCCAGCCAAGAGAATTTCAGGAGTAATTTGGTAATGTTTTTGAATAAATGAGAGATGTTTTTCTGAGATAACGACGACGATTTTAGCATTTTTGACTATTTGTCCTTCTAAATAAAAAAGTAGGGGAGAAAGAATCCAAAAAACATACCTAAGTGGTGTATTTGAATAAACCTTTTTTAAAATATACTCCATTGGATCGTAAATTACCGCTATATATGGGATCCTATGTTTCTTCCAGAGAGAAAGTGCCGTCAAGCAAGTTGTAGTGCCATGAGCGACAATGATGTCAAAGTTTTCACTTTCAAGTGTTTGTGGTGCCAGATAAGGACTTAACAGATGTAGGGTGGAAAAGAAGGAAAAAATTGGGAATTTTATAGAGTTTTTGAAAATTTTAGGATACCGATCTGATAGGAAGCTAATTGGAATTCTTGGAAAAATTTTTAAAAATTTTTTTTGGTACCCTCTTCGCATTAAGACCAATAGTTTTGCTCTATGTTTCAATTGATTTAAATGAAAGACTTCATTTGTTGCATATTTTTGGACACCGCCAGGGACGAGTTGATCAATAAGAACGGCGATTTTTAAAAACTTCTTGGCCATTTTATTTTTGAATCCGCGAATACCCAGACCTTCCATGGTCGGGGATGAAGCGGATGAGAAAACGTCATCCGAACCCACCCGATGAACTCTGCCCCTCTGCGGGGAGGATGTCATTTGCTAAAAACAAGAATTCTAATTTTCCCCATCATCAAATCATTTTTGGCTTGCCCAAAGACATTGTAAAGATTTCTTTGCACTTCTTGGAGTTTTCTATTATCTGTTCTGTCTATGGCATAAACGAGAATAATGGATTTTTGTGGATCAAAAGTTGAAAAAAGATTTGGTTTTAGTGATCCAAAAAGAGGAGCAGGTAAATCGTGGGCCAAAACTTGCTGATTAAGGTCTGGGTAATAATAGCGTGAAGGAAGATAGGTATAGAGATTGGCATGGACAATTTGGGTGTTTTGGTGTGGGAAACTAGCAAGCAGTGTGCTTGTTTGCCAAAGCGGTTCTTGGTTAAAAAAAGGTCTTTGGGTTGTGAGAGAAATAATGGAAGCGGAAGAAACTAAGTAGATAATGAATAACCATTTAAATTTGAAGTACCTGTCGATTTTATCAAGAACATAGGTTGTAAGTATTAGAAAGATGGGTACTAGAAAAATAAAACTGCGTACTGAAAAGAGAGGTTTGTAAAAAGAGACTAGAAATATAAAAAGGATAGGTAAAAAGAAGCATAACAGAAGAAATCTAATTTTAGGATTTTTATAAAATTTAATTGCAAATAAAAAGATCAAAGTCGAAAAAGCCAGAAAGCCTGTCAAGAATAGTTTTAAAAATATGGGAGTTGAAGGTTCAAAAAACCTCTTTAAGGTAATAAATCCAGCACCACCAAGAGACATGAATGCAAAGGTTGCACCAGAACCTAATATTGGTCCTAGACATAAACAATCCGGTTTTTCCTTGCCAAAGGTGAAGATCATCCAAGGTAGAATCAGGATCGAAATTGCCGTTAAAGCCCCAAAAAGAGTTTTCAATTTAATCTTAAAACCCAAGGATAGAAAGCTGGCCATTATTAAGGAAATTAAAGCTAAAATGGCAAAGTAATGAGTCAGGATTGCCACTGTTGAGCTTAAGATAAAAAAAATCAAATTTTTAATATTTGATTTTTGGACAAGGTTAAGAAATGCAAGCATCATCAAACTTGTCAAAAGGGTAAAGAGGCCATAGTCTCTGTTTTCAGCTGAAAAATAGACTAGTGGTGGTGAGACGATAGCCAAAACTAAAGTTAAAAGAGCCAGTTTGGGTTCAAAAATTTTTTTGGCGATTTTGTAGATAATTATAAGAGTCAAAGTACCGAAAATGACCGATGGTAATCTTATCCAGAGTAAATTGAAAGAGACTTTTTGCCACAGCCACATCAAAAGCGAGTAAAAAGGGGGCCAGTTATTATGGGAAAGGGCGTCTAATACTTTTGACAGACTGTTTTGAGCAATGAAATAATTTACTCCCTCATCAAGCCAAAAATCATGAGAATAAATGGCATAGATTAGTCTAATGACAAGGCCGAAAGCGATGATTGTCAAATGGCTTAGGTATTTTTTAATCATTTTTAGAAACTAAATAATTTTCTAATACCAAATACTTTAGACCGCTTTTTGTGAAAGTTTCGAGAGCATCACGAGGGCTGCAGACAATAGGCTCTCCATGGAGATTAAAGGAGGTGTTGAGGATTGTACTGCGCCCTGTAATTTTCTTAAAGTACTGGATTAATTGATAGTAGGCGGGGTTGGCCTCTTTGGTCAAAATTTGAGGACGGGTAGTTTTATCAAAGGGATGGATTGCTCCGGCCAATTGATGGCGATTTTTTTCAACGGTGTCAAAAGCAATTGTCATAAAAGGAGCGTCGAGTTTTTTGGGATTTACCAGATAATTTTTGGCATCAGTGCCCAAAATCGAAGGTGCAAAAGGCATCCAAAAATCTCGAGATTTAATCTGATGGTTGAGAATATTAACAACGTCATTTACCGTCGGATCAGCCAAGATTGAACGATTACCTAAAGCCCGTGCCCCAAATTCCAATCGTCCAGTAAATCTGGCAATGATTTGTCCCTTGGACAACAACTGGGCAATTTCGTAATTGGGATTTTTAAGTTGTCTCACCCTATACTTCCGGCCTAGTCTTACTACCTTAATGGATTTTTCTATTTGCTCTTTTTCATAAGAAGGGCCGAGATAAAGGTTTTTGAGAGGTTTAATTTTAATCTTTGGATTTATTCTCTGGCATCCCCAATAAGCTGCGCCGATGGCGTTTGACTCATCGCCCCCCGAGGGCATTGCAAAAAAGTTTTTAACTTTGGGAAGTGCTGCAATTTTTTGATTAGCTTTAACATTTTGAGCCACGCCTCCGCCAAAAACCACATTGCCAATGCCCGTTCTTTCAATCGCAGCCTCAATCAACTCGCATAAAAGCTCTTCGGTTAACCTTTGGACTGCGCCGGCAAGGTGGTCAAAGCGATGTCTTGGTAGATGTTCTCTAAGATAGCGATTTAAATTATCAGAGCTGACTATTGTTTTAAAAGATAAGCTTTTTTTATCCAGCCAGATTGTTTTTTTTAAAAACGCATAGATACTTAAAGTACCTGTCTCTTCAGCGTATGGTGCCAACCCCATTACTTTATACTCATGTTCGAGTGGATTCATTCCCATGATATTGGTGATACAGCCATAGAGACATCCCAAAGAGTTATCTTGGCTGGTGGAAGCAATTTTTTTTAATTGGTTGTTATTAAAAACAGAAACTGTTGCCGAGAGACCATCGCCGCCTCCGTCACATGTCACTACAAGAATTTGATCAAACCTTTGGGTAAATCCGGAAGCATAAAGGGCGGCAAATGTGTGGGCGGTATGATGGTTAAGATAAGTGTGCTTTTTACTATCAAGACCAAATTGTTTCTCCAGAAGCTTGGCAGTTTTTGGAAAGAAAATTTTTTGGGTAAGTTTGTAGTAAGGTTCAATAGTTATCTTGTCAATTCCTCTAAGAATAGGCAATCTGTATTCTGTTTTAAGGATTAAGGTTCTAAAGGCAAGGTGAGTGTTTTTACCAAGCTTGAGAAGCTTGAAAAGAGGAGTTTTGACAGAAGTTTCCCTGGCAATGGCTAGTGAAGACAGGAAAGTAGGGACACCTCCGGAAAATACTATTAGATCTACATCTTTTGGTGAAAAACTGCCAAACCTTAGACAAAAATCAATTGACTTAAAAGGGACACCAAAGTGGTTTTTAATTCTTGAAAATCTTTCTTCTTGGACTGCTGCTACTATTTCGCCGTCTACTGCGATTGCAGCACTAGCATTATGGGCTTCATTGATACCAAGAACTATCATTTTTTTTGGGCAACTATTAAAGATTGTTTTCCAAAAAATGTATGCAAAAGGGGCATTTTTAAATACAGGCTGACAAAAATTGGGGACTTTGGCAATTTCCCTTTTGTCGAGTATGGCAAAAATCTGGACTTGTGCTCTATAATTTTAAATTCAGTCAACTCTAAAGCTTCTGTCATGCTTTTATCTGTCAAAGGGAGCTGATGGTCCAAAAAATCCCAGTAACTTGTTCCAACGTATCTAATATTTGGCATCAGGATAATTAATATTCCACCTCTTTTCAATATTCTTTTAATCTCAACTAAGGTATTTACTAGATCATCTTTAGTTGGGAGGTGTTCGAAAAAGTTACTGGCAAAAACTACATCAACATCACTTTTAATTTTTTTTGATATTTCGGTGCTTGAACAGATAATTGTCCTTACGTTTTTTTGAGCATACTTTATTGTGTCAGGATTAATATCCACGGCAATTTTATTCTTTGAGTCAATATTATTTATAAATTCACAATACCCGGCTCCCAGGTCACAAACGGTATAGTCTGTCATAATATATCTTTGGAAAAAATCTCTGCACAAAACTTTCCAGATTTTGTCGCGCGTTTGTAATTCTTTTCTGAACCTGAGTTTGTAAAGTAGAGTTACATTAGTATCTTTCCTCATAAAAATTGCTAGATTTTAAATCTTAAGTTTATATAAATCATTTAATCTCTCTAAGTTCTGTGCCATCAAAATAAAAAACATAAGAGTTATCACTTTTGAGTGATTGTTGTTTTAAGTTTATTTGTATGTCGAGTGAATCATTGCTAAAAATTCCATAGTAAAATGCGGTTTCAATTACCTGATTTCCTTGATGATTATAATGTGGTTTTTCCGAGGGAGAGATGATAAATGGTGTTTCACTTGATAGAAGTATCGTTTGATCATCGATTATTCTAACCTTAGAATTCCCGACATCTAGATTGTAAGCGATAACGTGGGCGGTCCTAAACTTAATTCCGGCTAATTTTAACATTTGGTCAAAAGCCTTTCCTTGAAATACAAAGGATTTTTGATAACCATTAGGAAGATTTAGAAAGTACAGATTTGAATTATCGTTACTATCTTCTGTGTAAATAGCAGTTTGCTTTAAAACATTATCTATTATCGTTCCTGCAACTACCCACCTTTTATTTCTAACATAAAGAAAGCCTGCCTCCAACAAAATTATCAAGGAGACTATACTAACCAAAATCACTCTAGTGGTTGTTATTGGGAGATACTTACTTATTCTTTTGTAAAAAACGACTAATGCCTCACCGAAAAATAAAGATAGGGCTATAGACGATAAATAAAGATACCGTTCACTCGTAGGCAGAAAAATGGTTGGCGAAAAAAGTACGCCAAAGATCAACCAGTAAAACAACAATCTTCCTGTTTCCTCGAAACGCAAAGCTTTTAAAAAGGGCAGGAGTAATACGGAAACTGTAAGATAAATTAAAAATACCCTAGAAATTAAAAATTGTTGACAACTTAGTGTGCAACCTTCGTCATGCGGGTTTAAAAAAATATAGTTAAATATCCAGAACAATACCACGATCAAAAATGGAAGTAGGCTGCTCCAATAAACTTTCTTTTGCAGATAGATACCGAAGAGAATAGCCACAACTGGCAACGTTATTGCATTCTCTTTACTAAAAATAGCTATTGCGAAAAAAATGGCCGAAGGGAAAAGATACCTAATTTTTGATTCCAGAAAGCGTATATAAAAATAGAGTGACAATAAATAAAAAAAGGCAACCACCATATCGGGTCTTGCTCCATTCCAGCTCACTGTTTCAGAGTGAAATGGAAAAACTGCAAAAAAGAAAACAGATGACGATACAACTATTTGATAAACAGCTTTGGGTGATTTTATAAACAGTTTTTTTGCCAGCCGATATAAAAGAAAGATAATACCCATATGAAAAAGTAATTGGGTCATATGGTAATAGAAGGGATTTGCGCCACCTATTTTCCAATCAAGCCAAAAACTCAAAGAAACAAACGGTGTTACTCTATGAAGCATTACCTCTACACCTCCTAAAACTGGAGGTAAAAAAACTTTAAAAAGATTAGTTGCTGAAAGAGTATTGACTTTGCTTATCCATTCAAAATCCTCTGGTGTTAATGCTACGTTTAGAATTTGCCAATATGAAAATAAAGCTAGAGCAAAACTAATAAAAATAATTACGATATCTGCGAGATACTTATAGCCTTTTGGCATTTACAGTGATGATAGACTTATTCAAAAAGCCATTTCAATCATAAAAATGTTTGGCAAAAGAAAAAACACCTCATTTTAATTTTTGGGCAAGTAGATAGTAATTCATTCCACATTTTTTTAAAAAGCTTACTTTACCAAGGCTTATTTCGAAGAAATTATCAAATTTTTTTGGATACATTTTGATCATAGGTGGCGACCAGGCCGTTCCGTAATCGGAACCATGAGTCCAGAAAGTTTTGAAACCCTTAAGTTGATTTAGTAGTTTGGGTGGGGTCATGAATCTTTCATAACCGCCGGGGTGAGCCCGACCCGGATCCCAAAAGCCCTCACGAGTGAAAAAATCAATTATTTTTTTGGAAATACCTCTTGGATTCCAATAATTAGGGGCGGAGATTAATATGTAGCCATTTTTTTTGAGAATTCTTTTTAACTGGGACATGGTTTTTGTTAGATTAGGAACATGCTCTAAAACCTCGGCCGCCAAGATGAAATCGAATGAATTTGGTTTAAACGGTAGTTTATTCTTATTAAGAAGAATGAAATCTATTTTCTTTAAATTCCTGTTTTTTTTAGCTAAACTGATGGCATTCGGCGATATGTCCGCTGCAGTAATTTTAGCAAAGTATTTCATAAAAAGTTTGAGATTGTTTCCTAAGCCACAGCCAAAATCTAAAACTTTCATTTTGGATAAGTCAGTTTTTGCTGATAATTCTTTAAGAGCTTCTTGTAAGATTGTTCTTTGGAATTGCGGGGAGTCCATAGCTGAGGTGGGTGCTTTGTACCGATAATAATTTAAAATTTCGGTTTCTGTCAGTTTTGCTCCTTTAAAAATCATTTATTCAAGATCTCTACAAATACTTGTTTGTATAAAAGAGTGATTTGAGTCCAGTCAAATTGTTTTCTAGCATTTTTCATAGCCCAGATGCCCATTTTGTGTCTAAGCTGAGGATTACCCACCAGAATTTTAAGGTATTTATACAGTTCTTCTGTGGATTGGGCGACAAAGCCCGATTTTTTATGGACAATCAGCTCTTTGGCAGCTGCAAAATTTAGGGCAATCGCTGGTTTAGCAAAATAGGCTGCCTCAGCGATTGGCAGTCCAAAAAAAAGATAACGATCACAAGAGGCATATATATCACACTTTCTGTATAGATTTATCAGTTGCTTATCGCTGACATTGACTAAAATTTGATTATTTTTGTTTTTGATCCGCTGTAGGTATTCAAGGTATCTTTTTTTGCCTAGTGAACCGGCGATGATTAATTTGATGGGCAGTCCACTTCTGCGAAGTTTTTCTACAGCTTCTATTAAGTGATGAAAACCTTTGTATGGTGTGAAGCGAGAGATGGAAAGGATGACCGGTTTATGGTTCACACTTGACAGGTCACGGTTTAAATTTTTTGGTTTGAGGCTTACGCCCAGATAAATGACTTTTGAGTTAACACTAAAGAGCTTTTTGAGTTCTTTTTGGGTATATTTAGATATAGCTATTACTTTTGTAGCCAGCATTGAGAGAATTTTTTTGTTAAGCCAAATTAAGTAATTAAGAATTCTATTTAATACTGTATCGTAAAAACTTATTTTTTGGTCTGGGGTAAATTTTTCTAAATAGGCATCGAACTGTGTTCCGTAATAGGTTTGGACTATTGGTTTAAGGGCTAATTTAGCAGAAATTGCTTCTGATAATGTAGCGTGAAATGAAATGATGTCAACCTTTTCCTTTCTCAATTTTAGCAACAAATCGATTGGGTTTTGGTAAAAGATTAATTGTACGTTTTTGGATTTGAGGAAGGGCTCTAAATTTTTTTCGGTATTTTTCTTTTGTGCAAATACCAAAACGTTATGAAATTTGGCCAAATATGTAGCCAATTCGAAAGGTACTCTAGCCCCAGATTTAGTTGTAGCTGACTTAGTTACGACTGCAATCTTTATCATTCTTTTTGAGCCAAAAGGTAAAAGTTGAGGCCGAACTTTTTGATGAAGGGAATTTTACCCAGAGTTACTTCAAAAAATGGTGTCCATGATTTAGGATAGAGGGGAATTGACGGTAGAGACCAGGCGTTGCCATAATCTGCGCCTCGCGTCTCGATAATTTGGCAATCCTTAAAATAGTCCCTGATCGTTTTGGGAGTTAGGAACCGTTCAAATCCTCCCGGGTGAGACCTTGCTGGTTCCCAAGTACCCTCCCCAAGTTTTGATTCCATGATTTTTTTTGAAATTCCACGCAGATTCCAGTAGACTGGGACGGATACTAGGATATAGCCATTAAATTTAGTAACTCTTTTTAGTTCTTTAACAGTGAATTCAAGATCAGGGACATGCTCGAGAACTTCGCAAGCGACAATTAAATCAAATGTATTGTCAGCAAAGGGAAGTTTTTCTTCCTTAATAAGTTTTAAATCCACCTTTCTAAATTTATATTCCTTTGATTCTGAAATTGCTGCCGGTGCAATATCAACCCCCGTGATTTTGCCGAAATACTTGACCATTTGCGGTAGATTCCAGCCATGGCCGACTCCGAATTCCAAGATATGCCATCTTTTAGTTGGGTAGTTGGTAGTTAGTAGTTGGTAGAAGTCTTTTAAAATTACTTGTTGAAACGGAGCGGAATTGCGGGCCGTAAAGACTTCTCCTTGGCTATAGTAGGCCAGGATTTGTTTTTTGGTGATTCTCGCACGTTTTATTACTTGCGGGCCTTGTGGTTTATAACGGCTTACTTTTCTTAAAGCTGGCAAGAAAGAATTGAAACGATTTTGCCTTTTAGCAATTAAAATATAGAGGCAAAAAAAGGTCTGGGACAAGATGGCTATTGGTTTTGACCAATAAGGGAAGTGCTTTTTAATCAAGTAGACCTTACCTTCATACCAGACATCGTTTTGCCACTTTTTGGGCATTTTCCCTGCCGTAGACGACTGTTGGTGGTACATAATCGCTTTGGGGTAGTAAATTACCTTTAAACCTAAATTTTTAACTCGAAGGCAAAGATCTAAGTCCTCAAAATAGAAAGGGAAGTTGGTATCAAATTCGTTTAACAGGCTGAAAACCTTTCTTTTTATCAAAAGTCCTGACCCGCTTATCCAGTCTACTTCCTGCACTTTTTGATAATTTTTTAATTTTTTAAGTCGTGATGTGAGCTTTGAGATATTGGCGGCACCGTCCAGGTACTTTATATTGGCCATTGTTGTGGTGATTTTGCCGCCGCAAACACCAATTTTTGGGTCTGAATTAGCAAATGTGATTAATTTATCAAAAAAATCAGGAGTAAAAGTAACATCGTTATTGGTGATAAAAAGGAAATAACCTTCAGCTTTTTTAGCTGCCACATTTATTGCTTTGGCAAATCCTAGGTTTGATTTTTGAGGCAGGATTTTTACCTTAAGAAACATTTTTTTGATATTGGGAACGGTTCTATCCTTTGAATGGTTATCAACGACAATAATTTCGGTTTTGTCTTTCGGGTAATTGAGTTTGTTTATAGACCTTAAACACTGCTCCGTTAGACTCCAGTTATTGAAGGTCGGGAATATGATTGAAATACTTTTAGTCATTTTTAAAAATTTGGATAGAGTTTACCCTTGAGCTTAGGGGGTAACATTATGATCACCTTATTATAGATGGGATAGCTTGATTGACAAGAGAGACAATGCATTCTTTTTGAATTCTTTTCTAAGGAAGATTTTTTACAAACAAGACAGATTAAAAGATCTAAGAGATTATTTTTTTGAATTGCTCTGGTCTCCTTCTTGATTTGTGCAAGGACAGTAATTCCGCCCCCTTCAATGGCAATTAGAATTTTCGTAAGTAAATTTATTGGCCAATTATTATCTTTAGCATCAAACTGCGCATTGGGTCCCCAAAAGACAGGTTCCAGCGAAATTTGTAAATTTTTATATCCTCTTAAAGCATCTTGCCACTCTCCAATAGAAAATTCGTTTTCGGTGACATTGTGGCTACTTTCGCTACCTCCAAGCCTCGAGATGAATGGAAGTAAATATATTTTTTTTAGTATTTTTTCGGCTAAAGTTAGATTATAATCCCTTTTCCAGAGACCAAGGTTAAAAAATTGTTTGACCGGTTCTTCTGAAAAATATATCGTTTTCTGTGAGACTCTCTTCATTTCTGCGAGGACTCGGTGGGGTTTAGGGAAATGATGGATAGTTTCAAAGGCAAAAACAAAAGGAATCGAGTTGTCGGCAAAAGGTAGGTTTTCGGCATCTGCACAGATTAAGATTGGTAATTTTTTTAGGTTGAGTTTTTTGGCAAAATTCGGTGCACTTTTGAGACTTTCGAAGGAAATATCAAGAGCAAATCCTTGAGCATTAAACTTCGATGTCAAAAGAGCCGCGCGTTGACACTTTTCGGCACCTATTTCCAAAAATGGTGATAAAGAAATATTCTGAGAGTTGAGATTTTTAAAAATGTTTTGGGAGGAGGCAACTCGTTGCTTTAAAATTTTTATAATTTGTTTTTGGTCTGGTTCTCCCTTAAAATAAATTCTTTGGCCGAGGTGCTGATTTACTAGTTTTTGCCGAAAAATTACTTCGCCAATTTTAGATTTTTGGAGTTGGTATGCCATAGACTCTATTTTTTGTATTTAAAGTTTTTGGGAGATTTATCAAATTCCAGATGAAAGCCCTGTATAGGGCATAAATATTTATTATTTTTCCCTGAAAAATGTACAAAAACGGAATTGCTAAAAGTTGTAATGGTAGAAAGATTAGAAGGTGATCTATTCTTCCATTTTTAAACATATAGCGAATTTTGCCACGATAATGAGCAAAAAGAGTTTCTTTGTTTGGATTAAGATTTCTATTAAAGGAATGATAAAAAATGGCCTTTGGTGTATAAAGGACTTTTAATCCAAATTGGCGAATGCGAAAAGCAAGGTCGTATTCCTCTCCGCAGAAAATAAAACCTTCATCAAATCCATTGATTTTTTTGAATAAATCTTTCTTAATAAAAAGACAGGCCCCAACAGCCCAATCACACTGGCGAATTTTATTTTTGTCTTTGAGATCGTAAGGGTGGTAGCCTAAATAGTGATTGATGCGAAATCCTGGGATAGCAAATTGGTCTTTTGAATCTAACATTTTGCCTGTGGTAATGCCCACCTTTTGCTGAGATTGGTAACAGTCAACAAGTGCGATAAAAGCATTCTTGTCAAAAGTGACGTCGTCGTTAGTAGCAAGTATGTAGTTTCCAGTTGATTTTTTTGCAGCAGCATTAAGGGCAGGAGCAGAGCCTTGAGTTTTGGCAAATTTGATTAGTTTTACTGTTGGCCAGGATTTTCTAAGATAATCACTGGTGCCATCAGTTGATCCATCATCGGTTGCAATGACTTCGATTTTGCCTTGATATTGTTGAGAATAAATTGATTTGAGAAGATTACCAATGGTATTTCTGCCATTCAAGCAAGGTATGACTACGGAAATAGAAGGGTATTTTTGCACCATCTAAACTAAAAAATTAGACCAATGATACCGACGGCAGCTTGGGTAGTTTTAAGAAAGATAAGGCCTGCGGCATGGATTGGATCCTTGATCATTGTACTAAAATTTGAAAAAGAGAAAAGTCTTCCTATTAAATTTGCTTGATTAATAAAGACTTGAGGGTGCTTTTGGGCGTATTTTTTGATGTGTTTGGCATAATAAAATTTCTTCTTTAAAATTTTAGCAAGAGATGTATCGCCTTCCAAATTATAAATTTTGGAGTTAATTTTACCAACTTTAAAACCGGTCTTTATTGTCCTTTGATGCAAATCCCAATCTTCACCTGCAATCAAATTTTCGTCAAATCCTCCAAGCTTGAGAAAGCTGCTTTTTTTGAAGAATCTGGCAGCCCAGAGATGTGACTGATCCTGATAGAGGGATTTTTCAAGTGCCAGGCATTTGGCCCAAAAAGTCTCACCTTTAACGGTTTCTGGAATAACAATTGCATCTAATTTGTGTTTATTGGTTGTTCTGACCGCATCTTTAACAAGATTCTTGGAAATTTCTTGGTCGGAATCGACAAATAATAACCAGTATCCTGTAGCTTTTTGAGCACCAAAATTTCTTTGGGCGGAGCGTTCGTTACCCTTTTGAAAAATAAGCTCTGTATATTTGGTAGCGATTTCTATGGTCTTATCTTTTGAAAAGTTGTCGATGACGATTATCTCTAAGTTTTTGTATATTTGATTCTTAATACTCCTAAGGCAGATTTCTAAGTTTGCCTCTTCGTTTAAAGTCGGAATTATTACCGAAACTAAGTCAGCGTGTTTTAGGTTCATACTTTATAATATTAACGTCAGAAAACTTTTGTAAAAGTGTTTGATTATGGGTTTTTCCCACGCAAGATTTAAATTGCACTGCTTGGTTTTTATGGAGTGGTGACGGGATAACTTCAATGAGCCAAAATTCTTTATCCTTAAGTTTGCTTAATTCGGTTGGAATAAATCCGAGAACAGTTTTATTTATTTGATTCATATATAGCGAGTCAATAGCTGCCCTATGATCCAATTGTGGCATTTTATAAGAATAATAGTAGAAGGTTGTCATTTCTGTGTGTAGAATTGGTTGTTTTAGGTTCACATTATTAAAAACGAAAGAATCAACGGCAGAGGAAGGTTTTTTCGCAAAAAAGATCAGGGTAGATAAAATCGTTATTATAGAAACAATAACGTAAACATTTTTAAGAAAGCCATTTTTTGCTATGGATATGCCAATAAACAGATAAAACGGAATTGAAAAAATAAGGATTGATCTTAATCCGAATACTGAAAACACCATAATGGAGAAAATAATTGTTATAAGAATAGGTATTATCAGCATTATTGTTAAAAATTGCTCGTTTTTCTTCAACCGGCCCGTGAATGTGAAAGCTAAAAGCCCTATATTTACCAAAGAGAAACCCAGCAACATGATTTTTAGATTGTTAATAGATAAAATTTCAGGGTTTATGGCTATTGCTAAATTTAGCGGGAATGTGTAATGAACTGGAATCAGAAAAATTTTTTGCAGAGAAAATTGAGGCAAGGCGGCACTAGGGACGGGCTCCACTCTCAGGAAACTTAGATAAAGTGGGAGCGTAATAAGAAGGGCTAGTATGAAAAGAATTGTGAAAGTTTTAAATTTCGAACCTAATGTTCTTATCTTATATAGAAGATAAGTGAGCAGACTCAATGTTAACACGGGGTAAAGATAATAAGTGTAATTTCCAAGAGTCATTATCGAAAATAATAAAAGGTTGTCTTTAAAAGCGGAGGAAGAATGTTTCAAAAAATTTATAAATAATATAAAAGTGAGTAAGCTTACAAGGATAGCAAAAGCATAGACTCTTAAATAAGAGCTGTAATAGATTTGAGTTGGGGACAGTGCAAAGACTAGAGCAGTCAGGATGCCCACTTTTGGATTGAAAAGAGCTCTGCCAATTAGGCCAATTATAATTATTGAGATGGTGCCGACAATTCCAGACAAGAATCTAACAACTATATAATTTTGAAAAATCTGTTCAAAAAAGTGGAGAATGAAAGACCATAAGGGAGGATAAGCACTTAAGGTTGCTTTAAGCATAGGTATAACTGCCACATTAGAAATGAGTATCTGATAAGCTTCGTCACCATCAAGCGGTAAATAAACGGCAAAAACTAACCTTATTAAACCGCCTAGAAGTGCCAGTAGGACAAGATTTGTTAAAAAGCTATTACTTTCTAATAACTTGGAGAGTTTTTTGGGCATAAACTTTATGAATATACTGTTTAATGTACTTATAGCATTCTTCCCAAGAAAATTGTTTAGACCAATTGTAGCCATTTTCGGCAAATTTGGTTCTTAATGTTTCGTTTGTCAGTAAGTTAACCGCCGCTTGCGCTAAATCTTGGGGATTGCTTTTAACCAATAACCCATTAAATCCCTCTTTTATTGAGTCAGTCAAACCTGGCACTTTATAACCAATAGGGATACAGCCTAAAGCATTGGCTTCTGTCGCAACTAAACTCCAACCCTCTCTGACTGCGGGAATAAGAATAATTTTGGCTTTTTCAAGAAGGGTTTTCTTTTTTTGATCTTTGACAAAACCTAATAATTTAACGCTTTTTTGAAGTTTAAACTCTGTTATATGAGATTTAATCTTATCAATATAAGAACTTTTTCCGGAACCGATAATTGCCAATTTTGCATAAGGGAGTTTTTGCTGAATGGTTTTGAAGGCAAGGACAGCATCGAGAGCATTTTTTGCCGGGGTAAGACGTCCGATAAATACTAAAAGATCCTCTTTTTCGGAAGTTATTTTTGGTTTGAAATCAATTCCTGGGAGATAAGTTGTCACTTTTTCAAAACCAAGTTTTCTAAGATCAGAGGTTGTTGATTTACCAAGTGCAATAATCGGCTGATTTTTGTAAATTCTAAGATAAATTGGTTCAAGTAAATAACCGATGATATTAAGCGGGAAGATAACTTCCAAGAACCAGTACTCCCGGGCAAGCTGATGGATAAGAGTCAACGCTTTTTTCCTTGCGTAAAGAGGTGTAAAAAATGGAAGAGTATTAATCTCGTCAATAATTAAATCGAATTCATCTTTTCTTCCAACATAATAAATGAAAGCAAATAGGCGGCAAGTAATAAGCCCCCCCCGACGGATTACTTTGACTCCCTTGATGTCTTCTTTATACTTTGCCCCGGGAAATTTAGAAGTGAATAGCGTGACTTTTATGCCGTCTTTGACAAACCTGCTTGCAACTTCGATTGCCACTTTTTCTGCCCCACCGCCATCTGGGTTTTTAATATCACGCCAAGAAAGCCATAGAATTTTCATTGAGATACGAATGAGTACGAATGATAATTCTGATTTAATATATTCGCTTAAATTCGCGTGCGAGATTAACTCTCGTGAGTTCTAGGCAGGAACGAATATTCACGAATAATTATAGAACAAGTCGCCTATTCGCGTACATTCGCGAGATGTTAAACGAAAGCCTTTTGAGGAGTAATTGAGATTTCGTCTTGTTCTAAGTGGTTGTGAGCGTCTTGATAGTATTTGAGAATGTTCTTGCGATAAAAAATTGCCAAGGTGTCTTGTAAGATCCATTTTATCGTACTCAGGTGAATTGTGGATGAGAAATTGTAATTTAAAATTATGGGAACCTCCACAATTCTGTTATAGCCAAGTAATTTAGCGACAACCAAAAGTTCTAAATCAAAAGCAAATTGCTTAACAACAATTCTTGGGAAACAAGCCTCAAGTACTTCTCTTCGGAAGACTTTGATACCAACCTGGGTATCAGTTACATTGAGATTAAAAAGTACTCTAATTATTATTTGGTATATTTTACTTAAAATTCTTCTTAAGATGGGATATTTGACTTGTGAGAGCGGATGTCTTTTTGAGCCGATTGCAAGAGAAGAGGTACTTTTTTGAAGATAGTCTAGAACTACAGGGATGTTTTCGGCTGGGAGATCAAGGTCTGAATCGGTGAAAACAACAATATCACCATGGCTTTTCTTAAAGCCATAATAGAGAGCAAAACCCTTACCCTGATTCAGATCATAAGAAAATATTTTAATCCGCTGGGTATTTCCATTGAATCGTTTACTACGGACAGCCTCACGGAGAGTCTTATCACGGGAAGCATCATCAACGACAATTATTTCCCAGTCATAGGCCAGTTTTTTTAATTGACTAACAAAGGAGGAGATTACTTCAAAAACTTCTGTGTCTTTGTTGTAGGCAGGAACAATTACCGAAAGCTTGGTATTTAATGCAGGCATTATCTTTAATCTAAAATAGTAAGCTTTTGGGTTACTTTAGTCCTAAATTAAGTATGAGTGCTTTTGTGATTCTTTGTCAAGCTATTAAGAATATGAGAGCTAAAGGCGACTGAGGTTGACAGTCTTAACTGTCGTTGCTATACTTCAAGTGGTGATTTTCACTGACTGTAATTCGCAAGTTGGCGGATTAACAAGTTGGGAGACTAATTTTTTAATGTTGAAATCTATTCATTTTCTACTTTTTAAGCGGTTTTTCGCGCCCTAAAAGATTAGCTCCCACAGAATTTAATTAACAATAAAAAAGTTTCGGACTCGATTGGCGTGCAAACAATCGGGCCGATAGCTCAGTTGGTAGAGCGTTGCATTTGCACTGCAAAGGTCAGGGGTTCGAATCCCCTTCGGTCCACAAAGCACCTTAACAATTGAATATGGAAAGAATTAATTTAATAAAGTTCGGTTTCACAAAACTAGTGTTTTAGAAACTGAATGGAATGGGTCAATTTTATGCGTTCAATGGATGCCTAGGTGCAACACACCGAAGAAGGACGTAGAGGGCTTACGATAAGTACCGGTGAGCTGCCGTCAAGCTTTGATCCGGTAATTTCCGAATGGGGAAACCCGCTTGTGCATGGCACAAGAGGTTTGTTAAGAGGTTACGGTTACAATGCCAGTATCGTTTAGCGGTTACGTTTAGCGTTAATATTACGTTTGACGTCTAACTTTTTACGAAACGGGTTTCGTTACCGATAAACCCTAAACGAATTTCTTGCGCTGTGCATGAGCACTTTAGTGCGAATACATAAGCGCTAGAGAGGGTACCGCCTGAACTGAAACATCTAAGTAAGGCGAGGAAAAGAAAACAAACCAGTGATTCCCTAAGTAGTGGCGAGCGAAAGGGGAAGAGCCTAAACTTGAGCGAGGCATTGAGCCTCGCAGTGGGTAGTTAATAGTTGGTAGTAGGTAGTTGGCGGCAAATTAATTGCAGCTTCTACAAGCTACAAGCGAGTCGAGTCCGACTCGACGAGTGAACTACTAACTACAAGTCGAATTCATTCGGCGTACTGCGAAGCTGAAAGCTTCGCTTGAGGGTTGCGGGACTCAAATATGAGACTATTGCGGATAGCAGAATAATCTGGAATGGTTGGCCATAGATGGTGAAAGCCCAGTATGTGAAATTCAAGATAGCTCTATGAGTATCCCAAGTACTACGGGACACGCGAAATCCTGTAGGAATCCGGCTCGACCATGAGCCAAGGCTAAATATGTGTTGCGACCGATAGTGAACTAGTACCGTGAGGGAAAGGTGAAAGAGTACCCCGGAAGGGGAATGAAAAGTACCTGAAATTGAACGCTAACAAGCAATCGGAGCCCCGCTCTTTTTGCGCGTAAGAAGACCATGATTTAAGGCTAGTAAAGTCGTGTTTAGATTAAGTCACGGTTTTGTCTTGTGTCCAAAAAGAGCGGGGTGACGGTGTGCCTATTGAAGAATGAACCGGTGAGTTTTATCATGCTGTAGTCTAACCCCGCTAAGCGGGGGGAGGCAGAGTGAAAGCAAGCGTTAATAGCGCGTTTTAATACAGCATGTTAAAGACCCGAAACCGCGTGAGCTAACCATGACCAGGATGAAGTCCCGCTAACGCGGGATGGAGGTCCGAACCCGTGTCAGATGCAAGTGGTTGGGATGAGTTGTGGTTAGGGGTGATATGCCAATCGAACGCGGAGATAGCTGGTTCTCCCCGAAATATATTTAGGTATAGCCCTTGTCTAACTTCACAGGGGTAGAGCACTGAATGGGTGATGCGAAGCAATTTGTGTCATTCAATCAAACTACGAATACTGTGAAACAAATTGGGCGAGGAGTCAGTCCGACCCGGATAAGCGGGCCAGGGCTAAAGGGAAACAACCCAGATCCAAAGCTAAGGTCCCAAAGTGTATTTTAAGTGTTAAAGGTAGTACTAGCGCCAAGACAGCAAGGAGGTTGGCTTAGAGGCAGCCATCCTTTAAAGAAAGCGTAACAGCTCACTTGTCGATTGCGGTAGTGCGCCGACAATGTACCGGGGCTCAAAAATACCACCGAAGCTTGGGATTTGTCCGAAGGACAAATATCGCGGAACTAAGCAGAACTTTACGCAGAAATACGCAGGATTGTCGGCGTTATTCCGCGTTTAGTTCAGCGTTTTTCAGCGGTACTTGCCCTTCGGGCAAGTGGTAGGGGAGCGTTTGCATTGCGGTGAAGGTCACGGCGTAAGCCGGACTGGAGCGATGCGAAGTGAGAATGCCGGTATGAGTAGCGAAAGTCCCGTGGGAATCGGGACCGCCGAATGTCCAAGGTTTCCTACGCAACGTTCGTCGACGTAGGGTTAGTCGGTCCTAAGGCGAGGCCAGAAGGCGTAGTCGATGGATAAGCAGTTAATATTCTGCTACTTTGGCAAAATCGTTTTAAAGCAAAGGGAAGACGAAAATGGAAAATTCCTAGGTCGAAATGATACGGCCCCTAAAAAGTAAGAAAGTAAAATGTGGAAAATCCCTTTTTATGATTATTCGAGCTTTGATGGTTAGCTGCCGCAAGGTGGCAAAAGGAAAAGTTTCAATTTCCAAGAAATTTTCTCGTTGTTAGATTTTATCAAAACCGTACCTAAACCGACACAGGTGGACTGGTATTAGAGTACCAAGGCGAGCGAGAAAACTATCCTTAAGGAACTCGGCAATATAACTGGACGTACCTTTGGTAGATGTCCTCCCTGGCCGTCTTTCAGACGGCTACAGTTGACATTTGACATCTGACAACTGACAAAATTGGAATTTTTTATTTACAAATTTTCCGCTTAAGTCAATTGTCAATTGTTATTTGTTATTTGTTGCCGCCCGACGGGCGGCTGGGGCGCAGTTAACGACGCCAGGCGACTGTTTAACAAAAACACAGGTCTCTGCAAAGTCGAAAGACGAAGTATAGAGGCTGACACCTGCCCAGTGCTCGTAGGTTAATCGTCTGAGGTGATCTGTCTTTGGACAGTGAGCTTCGGATGCAAGCCCGGGTAAACGGCAGCAGTAACTATAACTGTTCTAAGGTAGCGAAATTCCTTGTCGGGCAAGTTCCGACCCGCACGAAAGGTTGAACGACTCGGCGACTGTCTTGAGGATAGACTCGGCGAAATTGCAATGGCTGTGAAGATGCGGCCAACTTGCACCAGGACAAAAAGACCCCGTGGAGCTTTACTGCAGCTTGGCATTGATTTGTCCTAATAAAATACGGGAGACGGGACAGTGTCTGGTGGGCAGTTTGACTGGGGCGGTCGCCTCCTAAAAGGTAACGGAGGCGTACAAAGGTCGACTCAACTCCTACAGAAACGGAGCGTTAGAGTGCAAAGGCATAAGTCGGCTTAACTGTAAGTGGTACATCACGAGCAGATGCGAAAGCAGGTCTTAGTGATCCTCACGTTGCTTATGGGAGCGCGTGAGCTTAACGGATAAAAGCTACCCCGGGGATAACAGGCTGATCTTCCCCAAGAGTCCATATCGACGGGAAGGTTTGGCACCTCGATGTCGGCTCACCGTATCCTCCCGCTGAAGTAGGCGGGAAGGGTTGGGCTGTTCGCCCATTAAAACGGTACGCGAGCTGGGTTCAGAACGGCGTGAGCCAGTTCGGCCTCTATCCGGTGCAAGCGTTTGATACTTGAGGGGGGTCACCACTAGTACGAGAGGACCGTGGTGAGTTAGCCTCTAGTGTGCCAGTTGTCACATCAGTGGCAGTGCTGGGTAGCCACGCTAATAACTGAGAAGCGCTGAAAGCATCTAAGCGCCAAACAGGCCCCAAGACTAGGTATCTGTAAGATCCGTTGTAGACTACGACGTTGATAGGCGGCAGGTGTAAAGCAAGTAATTGTTGTCGCGCGCAAGCGCGAGAGCGCTTAGCGGAATGCGTGGACTATTAACTAGAAACAAGAAACCTTAAACAATTTCTAAAGTTTCTGGTTTCAAGTTTCATGTTAATTGTTCGCCAGCTTCGCTGGCGTTCAGCTTAGCCGTACTAATAGATCGAATGACCAAATTCCATTCAGTTTCGAAGACACTAGATATGTATGCGAATCAATGCGAATAGGTATGGCGGTTTATCTTATTCGCTCAAATTCGCATGGGAGGATTACTTCTGTGAGTAGTTCTTAGCATGCGAATATAAACGAATATTTTAAGGCTGATAAGCACATTAGATAAAATTCGCGTATTGTAACTTGACAAAGTCAAGCTAAAGCGCTTAAATATAATCAGTTTTCACAAGCCTGCCCAAAACATTCCCATTAATCGGGGTGTTTTTTTTGGGAGGAAAATTATGATTGTTGAAAGATTAGACTATTTTGGCAAAATTGCTGCTAGAAAAGATCCAGATAATTATGAGCAGCAGTTAGAGCCGGAAGCAATCGGCTTTATAAAAGGGGTATTTAAGCTTCACCCTGATATTAGGATTCATTTGGCTAGACGTGATCCAAGAGTCTGTGAATTACTGCACACCGCTGAAGACAGGGATGCTTTTAAGCAGGCCATGGAGGGAGTTTTCGGAGGGGATACAGTCCATGTACTTGCGACAGCGGAACAGGATTTAATGGAATTAGTAGGACCGGTAATGACTGGAAAGCCTTCTCTAAGATTAGCAGAAATCTATGCGGATGATCCAGAGATGGTGTTGCATTTAAAAGATATCGTGACAACTGCAAAAAGGATTATTGGCGGGCTTAAAGATGAATTGCAACCGATTGTCAGAGAACCTGTTTTGGTACCCGCTTCCATAACTTATTGATTTTTCCATGACATTTTTGCTAGAATTTCATTTGCTGGTGTCTGTAGCGATATGGAACCACTCCTTCCCATTTCGAACAGGATAGTGAAACGTATCAGCGGCGACAATAGTGCCTGGGCAACTGGGTGCGAAGATAGCTCGATGCCAGCAATTTTTTTTTGAAAAAATTGCTGTGCTCGCGCTGCGGTCCTCTCCGCCAATTTGCGGATGCGGGTCTAATGCTCGATGCCAGCACTAAAATAGCTCACCCAAAAGGTGGGCTTTTTTGTGGAAGCCAAGTTGCGGTGTTCTCCTTCAGTTGGCAGATGTGCGCCTAATATTCGGTGCTAGGCATTAAGAAAATTACTCACCTAATCGGTGAGTTTTATATTATTATAATATTAGTATGAATGAAGTCGGTACTGAAGTTATTGAGAAAACAACTGCGCAACCTTCTGATCAAAGTACTGCCAAACAACCTGAGGTAGAAAAAGTAGCTGCACAAGTTCAACATACTACTAGAGAGGAAAACCCTAAAAATGCATTAACTCAGTTAGCTAACAGAAATAAAGTTAAACCAGAAATATCTGATTCTATTGAAAGTGAAGAAGCCCGCAGAGCGAGAGAAGTGTTAGGAAAAATTGTTCAAGGTGTTAAAGACTGGAAACCTTTTGAGGAAGAACACGACATAAAACTTGATGATGATCTTGAACACTTGGTGGAAGAGGGAGATATGTATTCACTTTTGAGACTGAAAAGCGAAAACTATAGGGAAATTGAAATGCATACTACTTATTCCTATAGAGATCGGAGTTATCGCTCTAGTAAAACTACAGAGATTGGGAAAAAGACAGAACTTGCTGAAAGAGATTCTGAAATTAAATCGGATTTGAGAAACAGTCTTCAAAGAAGGGTGCGGATAAAAGCCGCAATACTAAGAGTGGTAAAAATGAAAAATAGTGATTATAGAGAAGATGATATCTACACATACATTGATGAAAAAAACGAAAAAAGACAGAATATGTGGTTTGGTGATATTAGCAGACAGGAACTATTGGAATCTGCAATTGACTTAGCATTAAGTGTTGATGCGAATATACCAAATTCTTTGGAACTGTGTAAAATAGCTGAAAGTTTAGGAATAGGCGAATCAATACTTAAATTTTTAGTTGGAAGTAGAGAAGATTTTTTTTTAAAGTTGGTTACAAAAGTGTTAGATGAACCTTTTAAAGAACTACCAAATTATATTAAAGGATTTATGGCTCGTAATATAAATAGTGCAAAATTAATAGATTTAGCGTCAGCTCTTTCTGAAGAAAAAGTTAGTACACAACAGCTTTTTAAATCCCTTACTGAAAATTTATCTAATGGTGAATTACCGGGTATATTTCCAGAAAGATTGAAAGAATTTTTAATACTTGGTGAAAACCCAAATATTGCGAGATATGTTAGGTCTGGTGTTTTTGAAATGGAGGGTTTACTTAAACGTATTGTATCTAGAAAAGATTTTATGGGTTATGCTAAAACTTTTGACTTAATAATTGGGCGAGGAGACGATGCTAAATTATGTTTTGAATATGCCAGGTTGTCTGATAGTTTATCGAGAGGTAGATTCACATGGGATGAATTTCCTGAAATTCAAGGTGAAATTCCAGGACTACCAGATCATTTACAGTGGAGGAATATGAGTATTGCAAGTAGGCGGCGTTTTTTAAGTGATGGAGGGACAAAAACTGATGATCAAATTAGAGAAATGGATAAAATTGAACCTAAAAATTTTTCAGAAAAAGGCAGACTGATTTTAATCAGAGCGATATTAACTGAGGTTATAAGTAAATCAAAGAATAGTAGAGTAAAACAAAATGCAGATAAGCGGAACAGAGAGTTGGTTGGAATGGATGGTGAAGTATTAAAAACAGGGGATTTATTGCATGGAACTGATATTGGGCATTTTACTGCAATATTGTCTAGCGGAGATAGGTCAGGTGAATTTTTAGGTTTTGTTTCAATTAATGATGCTACTCCTTTGGGAGCTGATTATTCTCAAGTACTTCAAACCGATGTTGATGGTTCATTTACTTACGATGATGAAAAAGCAGAAACGAGATTATCAATACAGGAACTTAGAAATAGATACAAAGAGAATCCTTTTGGGGCAATTTATGGTGCTAGCATTGCGGCACAATATGGCGCAAGACCGAGAGAATCATTTACTTCTCATGATGCGAAAAGTTCCGAAGACACTGGAATATCTTTAATATTTAATAGACAAAGAAATGATGTGTTTTTGAGGGGTATGGAGTATAGCGGACAGATGAGGAGTCACCATATTCTTATACCAGTTGGATTACCCTCTACGGAGATAACGGGAGTAATTGTTAATGAAAATGCTACAGAAACTCTGGATAAAGCAAAGCAAAATATTGTTGACAATGGTTTTTTTATTCCCATTTATGGACTTGATGGAAAACTACTATTCACTCTTATACATTACGACCAAATGAGGAATAGTCAAGCGGAATTAACGAGTGCTGTTTAGCGTTTGCGGTTTTTTATTCAATTAAAACTGTAATACAAGAAATTAGCTTACTGGTGGTAGGGTTTTTATTAGTTTATTGCTGGGAACATTTTTAAACGATCGCAAAATTTTGTCTCTCAATTGGTAATGTTGAGTTTGGTCTTGATTTTTAAAGATTGGATTTGACTTTGGGGTTGGGAAGATTGTTGAATAAGAATAGAGGGAAATTATGCCAGGAGATCCAGAAGCAGGAATTACTCCAGTGGCCGCAACAGTTGGCGCTGCGGAAGCAGTTACTCCTGAAAAAACCGAAGCACAGCAGAAAATTGAGGCTTTGGTTAATCAAGTAAGGGGAGTAAATGCCCAACTAGGTGGAAAAGTCGCAGCGGAAGTCCACTTTGATGATGGGAGATCGACCCTTTTCTTTGCACGCACAAGTCGGCAACCAGGCGAATCTATATTTGTTTATGGTGTAGATTCACTCAGTGGTCCGGTTTATATTTCGGGAGAACTATCCAAAAGATTATTGCAAGGGAGCCAAAATGCTATTGATTTACAGCAAGCAGCAAGCGTGACTGAAGATGAGGTGCACAATTGGGTGCATCCCTTTAGGGATGAAAATGAGTTAACTAGTTGGTCAAAAGCCTTCGAAGAATCTAAAAATGCTGTACTTCAAGATCGAGTGGAAATGCAGAAAATCAGAGAAGCAAAAAACAGAATCTTAGATCAAGCATTAAGTGTTGTTTCCGAGCCAATTGATATAAGCACACCACCCTCAATTCCCACCAGCGCCTGATCGGCCGCCGATTTCGTAAATTTTAGCGCTTTTTTTATCCGCAAAAAACTGGTATACTGCCAGTTATCAATGTCCAATGACCAAAACCCAAATTCCAAAAATTGGAGTTTGGAGTTTGGAAATTTGTAATTGAAATTAAAAGATCAAGGAAGTGAGTATGATTGTTAAAATCAAAATCCTCAAAACCAACGGGATCTTCTCGCGCTAAACCCTTCGGTAAAACTCAGGGTAAACCTACCTCAATGGAGGAGTTACTCGCCTCAAGCGGGTACCAAATTCCTTCAATTCGGCGTGGACAGGAAGTAAGCGGTAAAATCGTTTCGATTTCCCATTCGGAGATCTTAGTTGATATCGGCGCCAAAAGCGAAGGAATTGTTGCCAGCAGGGAAATGTCTTCTATCCGAGATATCATTTCCGGGCTTTCTGTGGGAGACACGATTGATGTGACGGTTATCTACCCGGAAAATGACGCCGGTCAAGTGGTGCTTTCAATGCGCAAGCTTTCGCAGGATGTCCGTTGGCAGGATCTTGAGGATAAAAAGAATAGCGATGAGGAGATTGGAGTAGTTGCTCTTGAGGTCAATCGAGGCGGTGTAATCTGTGATTATACGGGACTGCGCGGGTTTTTGCCGGCTTCGCTGCTTACTAAAATCCCTTCGAATCTTGCCGATTTAATCGGTAAGAGCCTGACTGCTCGGGTTATTGAAGTTGACAGGCAAGGCAATAGACTTATTTTTTCCCAAAAGCAGCCTGACACTAAAGATCTTAAGGCTATTGGCAAGCTTTTAGCGAAGGTCAAGATAGGCCAGAAGCTTGCCGGAGTGGTTAGCGCGATTTTACCATTTGGAATTTTTGTGGAAGTTAACGTAAACGGTAAAGAAGGTCAAGAAGGTAAGGATGGTTCGGAAGGTGAAAAATTGAAACCTTCTAAGTCTTCTCAACCCTCCCAACCTTCTAAATCTTCTAAGCTCGAGGGCTTAGTGCATATATCGGAGATTTCCTGGGAGAAAGTTGAAGATCCTTCCAGGCTTTTTAAAGTAGGGGATCGCGTCGAGGTAATGGTAATTGCTAAGGAAGAGGCAACCGGCAGGTTAAATCTGTCGATCAAACAGCTGGCTCACGATCCCTTTTTGGAAGCATCGGCGGCCTTTTCCAAAGACGAAGAGGTTACCGGCAGTGTAGCCAGAGTTACCCCTTATGGAGTTTTTATGACTTTGAAAAACGGGGTTGAGGGTTTTGTGCCTATCTCCAAAATTTCTCCAAACGAGAATTATCAAATCGGGCAGAAAATTACCTGTACGATTGAGTCAATCGATTCAAAAGCCCGGCGAATTTCGCTTTCGCCACTGGTTCGAGAAAAACCGATTTTGTATAGGTAGCAGCATTAGAAGTGGGAAGTTGGAAGTGAGAGGCTGGAAATTGATGTGAGAATTTTAAGAAATCGAATTATCCCACTTCGATAATCTAGCGTCGCATTTCTCACCTCTCACTTCTTGAAGTTGATTGATTGATGAAGATTCACTCTGAGTTTGTTTGCCAACAGTGTGGGTATCGATCTGCCTCATTTTTGGGCAAGTGTCCAAATTGTGGCGAGTGGAACTCGCTCGTTGAGCAGATCGCCCAGGAGCAGAAGTCGGAAAGTCGGATTCAGCAGGCAGAAGTGGAGCTTGTTAGGCTTGCCGAAGTTAAAAGCCAGAAGTTTCCCAGAATTGCGACTGGTTTTTTGGAGTTTGATCGGGTTTTGGGTGGCGGTATTGTTCCCGGTTCAATTGTTTTAATTGCTGGCGATCCGGGTATTGGCAAGAGTACATTGTTGCTGCAGACAGCAATGGTTATTGCTCGGGGTCCTGTCAGTCGTTTTCTTCCCGCCTCCGCTAAAGCTTCGGCGGGCAAGCCCGCCAGTAAAGGTAGCGCTGCTTTGCCCCTCGAAGCGCAGCGAAGTGGGGTCGGAAACCCTTCCACGACTGCCACCCCTCGCAAAATGTCAATTGTCAATGGTCAAATGTCAAATGTAGTTCTTTACGTTACCGGCGAGGAATCAGCCCAACAGGTCAAAATCCGTGCTGATCGTATTAGCAAGGTTACAGATAACCTTTATATTTTGCCGCAGACTGATGTTGACGCAATCTTGGCGGCTTCTGAAAAACTTAGGCCTGTACTTTTAATTTGCGATTCGATCCAAACACTAACGACAGAAAAACTCTCGACCTCGGCAGGCAGCATCGGGCAGGTGCGTGAATGCGGCCAGATTTTGCAAAGATATGCCAAAAGTAGTGGCACCCCCATTTTTATTGTCGGCCATGTCACTAAAGAAGGCGTAGTAGCCGGGCCTAAGGTTTTGGAACATTTGGTTGATGCAGTTTTGAATTTGGAAGGCGACGGTACGCATGCTTTTAGGCTGCTGCGGGCGGTTAAAAACAGGTTTGGTTCGACCTTTGAAGTCGGGGTTTTTGAAATGGCGGATTCCGGTATGAAAGAAGTGGCAAATCCGTCAGAGATTTTCCTTTCCCAAAGAATTAGCAAGCGGGCAGGCAGCGTGGTTACTTCAACTCTGGCCGGCGGGCGACCTCTTTTGGTCGAAGTTCAGGCTTTGTGCACGGCAACAATCTTCCCGGTGCCCACAAGACGCGTAACCGGGCTTGATTTTAACAGAATGCAGGTTGTAATGGCTGCACTTTCGCGCTCGGCAAATCTTAAACTTGCCAACCTTGATATTTATCTTAATGTGGCCGGCGGTCTTAAAATTAGCGAGCCGGCAGCAGATCTTGCGGCAGCTCTTTCGATTGTTTCGGCGACTGTTGATAAACCTATTCGTGAGGGAATTTGTGCTTTTGGAGAGGTTGGTCTTTTAGGTGAGCTGCGACAAGTGGCAAATAGCGAAAACAGAGTGAAGGAGGCCAAAAGGCTCGGATTTGGCGATTTTGTGACGCCTGTGAAATTTAAGACTTTGGAAGAAGCAATTTCCTATGCGGTACACGGAGGGTAGAGTCTAGTGACTAGAGGTTAGTGTCTAGACTCTAGCCTCTGTACGCTAGACCCTAAAATAATGAAACTAAAGTTCCTGCTGCGGCCGGCGCTAACTGTTGTTTTTGGATTTATCGGTGCTTTGGTTGCCAGAAGCGGCACGCCGCCGGTTATTTTTGCCGCAACCGGAGATTATTTCCTGATCGTTGCCGTTTTGGCTTTTGCCATTTTGGGTTTTATTTTGCCGGACATTTTGGAGCTTGCCGGCCGGGCCGGAATTACTGCTCTTTCACACCAAATTGCCAGTTACTTACAGACTGCCAGGAAAAAAGTCAGGAAGGGTTCGAAAATAACCAAATATGCCAATGCAATGGTTGTTGATACTTCAGCCTTGATTGACGGCAGGCTGGTGGACATAGTCAAAACCGGTTTTATTTACGGCACATTTTTGATTATTCCTTCGGTAGTTTCGGAACTTCATCGACTGGCCGATAACCCTAGCGAACTTAAAAGAGTTAAAGGCAGAAGAGGACTGGAGTCGCTTTCCAGCTTGCAGTTGGATAAAAATATCAAGGTTGAGATGTTGTCTTTTGAGCCTGACAACCAAACTGTTGACGATAAATTGGTCAAACTGGCCAGCAGCATCCGGGCAAAAATAATTACCGTTGATTTTAACCTAAATCGCGTGGCCAAAGTTAAAAAAGTAGCCGTTCTTAACCTCAACGAGCTTGCCAACGCCGTTAAAACGGCCGTTTTGCCAAGCGAGCAGCTTAGGATTCAAATAAATGCGGTTGGTAAAGAGAAAAATCAAGGTGTGGGTTATCTTGCGGACGGGACAATGGTTGTAGTTGAAGACGCGGCGAACTTAAAAGGTAAAACCGTTGATGTCGAAGTTTTGAGGGTATTGCAGACAGTCGCGGGAAAGATGATTTTTGCCCGAAGGGCAAATAACGCTAATGAACGCGAATAGGTGGGCGAATTTAAACGAATGAGCGAATCCTATCTTATCCAGTTTACTTCCTTTTAGCCCGCACGAAGTGCGGCGCAAGGTAGTTTAACTACCTTATATATGTACTACCGTATCATCTAGCCTTGATTTCAAAGTCGACTAACGCTAAACGACTAAGGACTAGAGCGTTAGACTTTAGTTGTTAGTCATTAGTCAAAATTTATTCGATTTTACTATTGTAGTAGTCTAATCTTAATGATTATGTAACCTCTTGAAACTACAGGTCATCATTTTTAAGCTCGCTATTTTACTATCGGATAGTATTGGGACTTGACAAAAATTATAAAGTAGTGTTAGAGTTTTTATTTGCAGGCTGAATGTTCTTTGCCAATTTGGCAAAGAACTAAATAGCACTTGAATCTTTTTTAATTTTTAAGAAAGGTTTGGGTGTTTGTTAAAACTAAAAAAAGAGCATCACTACCGCAGACTGAAACTCGAATAGCAATGCTCTTTTGAGGTGTAAGGGAAGCGACTGAGGGCAGCTAAGTTGCTTTCCTTTTTTACATTAGAACAACTGAGTAAAATTTGTCAAGAGGGTAAGTGTTTTGGACTATTACAATAAGATTTTCATAGCGACATCTTTTAGCTTCAAGGACTGGATACAAAAATAGGACAACAGATTTTTTAGATCGACCTTCAAAAATTTGACATCCAGTTTCCTATAGTGTATATTCCCTCCGAACTCTAATTACTGCCTAAAATCTGCCCCTTTTTAAAATAATTGGAATCCTATATCAGCAGGTCGTCCTTCGACAAACTCAGGGCGTTCCTCTGATGTAAGTTTTTAACTTAATAATATAATAATAATTTTTAAAATTTAAAAAGAAGTTAATAACTTATAGTACTTGACAAATGGATAATCTTATGTTATATTATCCGCTTGATTAAACACCTATAGTTGTAAAGTAGGTTTAATTATGTCTAATACTGCCGATATTGCCAAAGAAAGATCTGGTTTAGGGAGGAAATTAGTCACTGCCGGTGCCATCGGAGTTGGTGCTGTGGCGGGCGTTTGTACTGTTCGGGAAATTCTCAGAAGGCGACAGAGTGCTCCTCAACGGCCATTAGGTGATCAAGAATTCGACCTTCCTAAGAGCTTTAAAGAGCCTATCGAGGCTGATTTAGCCGTTCAAGAGCCAGTCGTCATTCCCCAGATTCCAAAATCTATTTTAATAGACATTCAAAATTTTCTTCAAAGAGGTCAGAAAGCGCCACCTATTACTGCAGAGTTGACACAGTTTCTCCAGGATTACGAGCAAGAACCCGATAGGGACCCGGTAGTTGCTTGGGACAGAGCCGAAGAGATTGTGTCGGAAGAATTTGCGATATTTCTTGATGTTCTTGACGAGCAAGTGCGTCAAAATGTTGAAGAACGCGGTTTCAGGGTTAATCCCGAGTTCCAATCACCTTTTGGTAATGAAGACGGTTTAGTCCCTCAAGTAATTAAAGATGATATCAAAGATCAATTATGGAATGGAACAGATAAATCTGCCGAGGCACTTGAGGCTTTATTGGAAGTTGGCTACATACGCAGTGCCGGAGTCGAGGCGCTTGAGAGATATCTTCAGATGAATATGCTTCCTTCGCTGGCGACTCTTAGGGACAGTCGAGATGTAAGTCAAGCTGCAAAAGAGTTGTCTACGGCGATAGGCCATTTAATAGATACAGATCAACAAGGTGCCACGCCATTTATTCAACGAAACTTAGAATTTAAGAAAGCATCATTGGAATTTGGTGATCCTTCAAGTTATGCAGTTCGGGTGAAAGCAGTTTGCGATACGGTTGATAGCGCAATACCAGAGATAGAACGAGTCGAGTCTTTTAAAGATATCTCTGAGGCTGAAGATTTGATAAGAGGTGTTCAGGTCAACGACGAGGACAAACTAGGTGAAGCCCGTATTAATTTGCATCAGGCAGCTCTTGATGTGGCTTTTGATGCTAACGGAGTTCGCAAACCGCCAGAGGCAGCTGCAGTTGCGCCACCTGCAGAAGGCAAAGGCAAAGGTAAATCCGGCGGAAAACCGCCTATTGACGAGGAGGGGCGAGAGCGTCAGCGAGATCGTCGGTGCAAGAAGGGTCTTTTGGCTGGAGCAGTTTTGCTTTCTCTGGCGGCCGGCTTTGGCGGTGGCTACATTTACAAAGATGTAAGAGGTCCAGAAGCGGCACCACAACCTGTTAGCCAATTAAATATCGGTACAGTTACTCAAACTTTGAATAATATTGTCAATGAGGTTGTAGGTGACAGATTAGATAAGATCGAAAATAGACTGGGGGAAATTGAGGATAGACTTGAGCAAGATCAACCCCAGCAACAGGCTCCACAGGCTCCGACACCAGCGACGCCACAGGCTCCAGAGACGCCAGAGGTTCCGGGTGTTGGTGGTCAAATTGCCCCGCAACCGCAGGAATTGCCCAATACCGGTACTGGCGGTGTTGTTCCGGCAGAGTCCACTTCCCAGTTGAGCGATGAGCAAATCCACGAAATTTTGGGCGAAACGCTTAAGGTTGAGATAGACGGTTCCAACCGACCAGAAGGTTTTGATACGGTTGACTGGGCGGTCACTCGTGAGATTGAGGAAAAAACTGGGATTGACTTAAGAGAAGCTGATCCAACCGGTGCCACCGATTGGCGGTTTTTGGGAGCTTTGGCTAGTGATCAGAATCCGGCCAAGCAGGCAACTGATTTCAATTTGGTGCCAAATGGGCAAGAAATTACTTTTGAGGTTGGACCTGGGACAACTCAAGCTTTTAGGGATGCCAATTTGCCGATTAGTGTTTCAATCGCCGATCTTTTGGACGAGGAAAGCCAGTCAACGAGCCTGCCAGGCAGTGCCGGTGAGGCTCAAGCAGCTACTCAAGAGGCAAGTTCTATTCCCAATGTTGATTTTGTAGTTACCAATATTGATAACGCGCAAGATGGTGATAATACGGCCGTAATTACCGGCCTTAGCGGCGGTGGACAGGAAGTTAAAGTTTCAGTGACACCTGCCGCTTCAATTAATCAATTAGGTTTAGATAAAGGCGAGGAAGTTGCAGTCAGAGCAAATCAACTAGCCAATGGATTTACAGTTACCAATTTAGATAACGGCCAAATTTTAGTTTTAAGAAGCGGCGGTTTTATACCGGTATTTCCTAAATCGGCAGATTCAAATGACGGTACGCCGATCCCAACTGATGAGGGAACACCTATTCCGACTGACGGTACTGTCGTACCAGAGTCGGTAAATAATGACTTCCCAACACCAACAAGAGTACCTCATACCCCGACACCTGTACCTACAAGTACCGAATTTCCCACACCCACAAGGGTGCCACATACTCCAACGCCGGTTGCAACCAGCACTGAATTTCCAACACCAACTAAGGTGCCACACACGCCTACGCCAGTGGTTACTGAAACACCGACTCGTACACCGACAAACACACCGACGGCTACTCGGACGCCAACACCAACGCCAACTCAAACACCAACAGCTACTCCGACCGAAACACCGACAAACACACCGACAGCGACAGCAACACTTAGTCCGACACCAACTGAAACTGTGACAGCTAGTCCGACACCAACCGGCACAGTAACTGTCACCCCATCTCGTACACCTACCAGGACACCAACCGTTTCGCCTTCGCCAAGTCCGAGCCCAAGTCCGTTACCAAGCCCGATTCCACCGACACCGCCCGTAACTCCACCGGCAGCACCGCCTCCGCCACCGGCTGAAGTTATACCGCCGCCTCCGCCACCGGCACCTCCGGCACCAACCGGTTTTGCTCTTGGAGATCGTTTTGATGATTTTTCAAGACAAGAGGGATTGGCCAGCTTTGCCGTTGCCGACCGCGTAGGTAATATCCAAATTGTCAGGGGCGATCAGGTTATTACCGGCGGCCAGGTTGAGGAAGCGCCGTTTGGCGAGGCTAATGTACTTTCGGCAGGCGAGTGGAACTACAATGTTCCTACCTACAACGTTCCATTGAACGCCAACTTTGGTCAGTTAATTGGTGGCGGAATTGAAGCCGCTGACAATCAGGACATCGTCACAATTCATCGCAGAATTGATACTGGTGTTAACCCTATTGGCGAAGTTAAGACAGCTGTCGCCCTTGAGGATGTTCAAGTTGGCGATCAATTAGTAGTGACGATGGCCGACGGAACCCAAAAAACTCAAACAGTTACTTTAGTTGGTCATAATCTTGATCCCAGAACGGTAATGAATCCGGATGCTCATCAGACAATTATCTACACCTGTGAAGAAGATTTACCGAAATTCGGTGAGTCTGAAAGATTGGTGATCGTCGCTTCGGATGCGATGCCGCCTATTGAGGCAGAACCAGTCTCTGATACCACAGCTAATGATCAGCCGGTGATAGTTAACGATAGCTCGGCACAAGTCAATACGCAAAGCGATTTACCAGACCAAGATCAGATTCAGGCACAAAGCCAAATTCAAGTTCAAGCCCAGTCTTGGCTTGATTCAATATTGATCCGGATTTTGATGTCGCTTTTGGTTCCTTTTGTGGCTTTAGGATCAACTCTTTCAGCCGGCGGTTTGGCAATTCACAAGATGCGACAAGCACAAAGAAATTTAAATATAAATTGAAAGGGGGTGAAAGAGTAGTATGGATGCTCAAATTAAATTACTCAAGACTGGTTGGAAAGCTGGCTTAATGTTTTTAGTCGTAATTAGCTTGGTGTTTGGAGGTTTATTTTTAAGCCTTAGGAATGCATTGGCTGGTAATCCTAACTTAACGTTGTTATACCTTGGTGTTAACAACACGAATCCAGTTGGCTGGGCTCATAGCGTTACTTTAAATCATGGGGAGCAGGTTAAGTTTTATGCTGAGATTCATAATACCAACGTTCCCTCAACTGCTAATAATGTCAAGATTAAAGTAACACTACCTGGCGGTAGTTTTACAGATGGCACAAGTACAGCAACTGCTTCTGCCGATAACGCCAATAGTGTGTCTGATAATGTGGCTCTACATATTAATGGCAGTGGTCAACTGCAATATGTTGCTGGTTCAACTGCTATGACTTGGGATGTAAATGGTGATGGTAATTTAGAGTATAACGGAACTCAAATGCCGGATGGTATTGTAGACAACGGTTTAGTACTTGGAAATCAGCAAGGTTGTAATCAGTATGTTATCCAAATTAGTTTTAAAGCTAATGTGGTCGGTCAACCGCAATCGAGTCCAAGTCCGACACCGAGTCCGTCGCCAAGTCCAAGTGTCTCACCAAGTCCAAGTCCGACACCATGTACAACTTGTGGCGGCAACGATATAGATATCGATATCGAGAACAATCAGACCCAGACCCAGACTGTCAATGTGACTAGTCCAGTGACTACGGCCGCTGTGCCTGCAAAGCAACCGGAAACCGGTGCTGGTGTTTTAGGTTTGGCAACAATGTTTAGTGCTGCACCCATTGGTTTAGCTTTGTCAAGATACGGTCGAGGTAGGGTTGTAACTGGTAAAAAAGAAGAGAATTTAGCGGGTATTGCTAAAGGTTTGGTTGAATCAAGACATGGGAAGAATACACAGGTCTAAAACAGCCCTGTTACCAAAAACCGGTTCAGGGCACATGTTTGGGACCGTATGTAGGGCAGGCATGCGGTCCCTATTTTGATCACCCCAAGTTTGCACTTGGGGACCCCGAGAATAAAGTTCTATAAAATTTGACAAAGTAATTTTCACCATATACAATTTGTCTGGTACTTCAATTGGATTCCCAATAAAAGTCATGTTCCCGAATAACTAACTTAATTTATATTGAGATTGAGTGTTTGCTGAGATTGACTAATTTGTATCTACCAACTACCGACTAATAACTAATAACTAATTTATGCCTACTGCTAAAGTTTCCGTGAGAGTCAAAAATCAAGCTGTCGGATCACAAAGTGATCAGGCGCTGTCACGGCCAGATAGCGAAAATACTAATAGCCCAGTCGTTAAAGAGCCAGGTCCTACGGTTAGTAGTGTCATCGATTTAAGAACCCCAAGCGCCACAGAATATCCGCCTAGCGCCGGCAGACGGATTATAAACGGTGAACCAGAAGAACTATATGAGCGGGATCAGCCGACTCAAAAAGTTCAAGGATTTCTTGATATCACTGGTGACGGCCACGGCTTTTTGCGGCCAAAATTCAGACCATCGGATGGCGACATTTATATTTCGGCTTCCCAAATCCGCAAATTTATGCTTCGTCCGGGCGATGATGTCGAAGGTTTAGGCCGGCCGCCCAAGGAAAACGAACGCTACTTTGGTCTTTTAAAGGTTGTTAGCGTCAACGGCGTTGATGCCGAAAAGCAGAGCAGAAGGACCAAATTTGAAGATTTAACGCCGATTTATCCCAATAAAAAATTAAAACTGGAAACTACTAAAGTCCAACTTTCCGCCCGGGTCATTGATCTGATTTCACCAATCGGCATGGGCCAGCGCGGCATGATTGTTTCACCGCCAAAGGCCGGCAAAACGACGATTTTAAAAGATATTGCCCGCGGCATTTCGGAGAATTTTCCCAAGGTTCACTTAATGGCGGCTTTAATCGGCGAGCGGCCGGAGGAGGTAACCGATATTTCAAGATCGGTCAAAGGTGAGGTGATTGCCTCCAATTTTGACGAGCCGGCCGAGGAACAAACCAGAGTTGCCGAAATTGCCCTTGAGAGGGCCAAAAGACTGGTTGAAACAGGCGCCGACGTAGTCATTCTTTTGGACTCAATTACCAGACTGGCGCGTGCCTACAATCTTTCGGTGCCGCCTTCAGGCCGAACTTTAACCGGTGGTTTTGATCCGGCTGCTCTTTATCCGCCAAAGCGATTTTTTGGGGCTGCCAGAAACTCTGAAGAGGGTGGATCTTTGACCATTATCGGTACGGCTCTTATCGACACCGGCAGCCGTATGGATGATCTTATCTATGAAGAATTCAAAGGCACCGGTAATATGGAGCTTCATTTGGACAGAAAGCTTGCCGAGCGCCGAATATACCCTTCTATTGATGTTGAGCGGTCTTCAACCAGACAGGAAGAGCTTTTATTTACCGCCGAAGAATATCCAAGAATCGTGACCATGCGCCGGATGCTTTCGGTCCTAAATCCCGACGAGCGCACCGAAGTTTTGATTGACAGACTATCCAAAACGGGCAGTAATAAGGAATTCCTTGAATCTTTATCAAAAGATATCAAGTAATTCCTTGCGCCGCGTCAGACGCGGGCTAAAAGAGTTTCTTGAATCATTGAGTAAAGATATAAAGTAGAGAGGTACGAGATGTATGAAAAGTACGATAAGTACGAGAGGTATTATATAATGACTTTTCGTACCTTTGGTACCTTTCGTACTTTTGATACTTTTTAAAAAACGTGGATCACGACCCGATACATAAGGAATTTGTTGCATTTCTGGTGGCCTTCGTCTCTTATTTAACCTCGCGAATTCAAAAAACCGGTTTAAATTTTGAGAAAATAAAAAACATTGTTGTCGATACGCTTTTGGTGAGGCGGGGCGCCAATACTTCGCTTTTTATTCATCTTTCGATTCTTGGTTTGGCAATTACTGTTTTAATTTCAGGTGGCGTGTTTTCTTCAACCTCGGTTATCTCCGGTTCTTATCCGGGTGTGCCGGCTAATCCTTTGGTTGCCGGGGCAACCGAAGATGTTACATCGGTTGGTGTTATTTCTTCATCAATTACACCTGTGACAGTCATTTCCGATAAACCCAGAGATAAAACTGTTGAGTATGAAGTTAAAAGCGGAGAGACTGTGTCTTCAATTGCCAAAGATTTCGGGGTTTCCGAGGAAACAATTCTTTGGGCTAATGATCTTTCGGCAACAAGCCAGATTAAGGAGGGCCAAAAACTGGAGATTTTGCCGGTTTCCGGTGTTGCCCACGAAGTTGAAGGGGGAGACACTATTTATTCTTTGGCCAAAAAGTACCGCGCCAGCTCCCAAGCAATTATTGATTTTCCGTTTAACGATGTCGGTGATGACTTCCAACTTTTAACAGGTCAGACCCTGATAGTTCCGGACGGTGCGCCGCCTGAAAAGCCCAAGCCGGCGCCGACTCAATACTTGGCGCGCGAGAATATTCCGGTTTCCGATCTTGGGACTGCCCAATTTATCTGGCCGGCATCGGGTGATCTTGCCCAGTACTTTTCTTGGTATCATCCGGGCATCGATATCTCCAACCTTGGTGGCGGCCCGATTTTTGCTTCGGATTCGGGTACGGTGGTGGTAGCTGGTTGGCCGGATAACTTCGGCTATGGTAATCGGGTGGAAGTTGATCATGGCAACGGTTATCGAACCCGCTATGCTCATCTTTCGGCAATTTATGTATCTGTCGGCCAAAAAGTAGTCAAAGGTGAAGTAGTCGGTGCGATGGGTTCAACCGGCCGTTCAACTGGCGTCCATGTGGACTTCGGAATTTCCAAAGACGGCACTGCTCTAAATCCGCTTGGTATTTTAGGGAAGTAGAAGCCTATACGACCTATTTGTCTTATAGGTCTTATAATTTGTTCCATGATTGATTACGCACGAATTACTGCTCGCGCCGGGGACGGCGGAGTAGGTAACGGTTCTTTTTTCAGAATTAAGGGCAAGCGCTACGGCAAGGCCAATGGCGGTGACGGCGGACGCGGAGGCGATGTTTATCTTTTGGCTACAAGAGATCTTAATACGCTTGAAAGCTTCCGTTATGTTAAGGATTATCAGGCCAAAAACGGTACAAACGGCCTTTCTCGCCGCCGCAGGGGGGCAGACGGTCGTGATTTAGTGATCAGGGTACCGGTGGGAACTTTAGTTAGGGGTACCACGGGCTCCATGGGTACCACAAGTACCAAGGGTTCAGAAAGTTCTAAAGCTCGTGATACCCGTGATACTTTTGATACCCGTGATACTCTTCTTTTTGACCTGATAGAGCAAGATCAAAAAGTTCTAATTGCTCGTGGTGGTGATGGTGGTCGAGGTAACGCTCATCTTCGCGATCAGTTTGGCAGGAGACCAAAAATTGGAGAGCAGGGGCAGGTCGGTGAAGTTTGTCATTTGACACTTGAACTTAAATTAATTGCTGATGTGGGTTTGATTGGTCTTCCAAACAGTGGCAAATCGACACTACTTTCAGTTTTAACTGCCGCCCGTCCTAAGATTGCACCTTATCCTTTTACAACTTTAGAGCCGAATTTGGGAGTACTCACAGAGTTTAGCGTTCAGGGTCTAGGGTCTAGTAATAATCTAGACGCTAGCTCTCTAGCCACTAGTCTCTCACTAGTAATTGCCGACATCCCCGGTTTGATTGAAGGTGCCAGCCGGGGTCGTGGCCTTGGCGATCTTTTTCTGAGGCACATTGAAAGGACAAAGATTTTACTCCACTTGATTGATATTTCAGGTAAATCTGACAAATGGCAGGATTATCAAGTTATTAGGAACGAACTTAAAGCATATTCCAAAGAACTTGCCAAAAAGAAAGAGTTAATTGTTCTTAATAAAATAGATCTAATAGACCTACATACAGTCGATAAATATGTCGGTTTCTTTAGGGCAAAAAAGAAAAAAACTTTTGCTATTTCTGCTCTTAAGAAGGAAAACTTAACAGAATTGGTAAGTCAAATAAACAAAATGTTATTGATTGCCAAGTGATAATTCAGCAAGAATAGTTATGGGTTTTTATATATATTTACTATGAGTTCAATTAAGAAATTAAACTCGTATAACACTTTAATTTTAGAAATTGATTGAGACTGGGCATTAAAAATTGTTTTTTTCAATTCATTCTCAAGAAGCAGTTAAATTTTTATCGTTTGAATTTTAGATGGAGGTTGTTAATTTTCTTAAAACGAAAGGTTTTTTTTGAAGAGCATTTTTGATAGTATTGGAAGGTATAATTGATATTGATTTGCTAAGTAAACTTTTTAAGTAAATAAAAACAAATATGGCTTATTTAAAAAGATAAATCTAATTTTGAAATAATTGATAAAATTTGAGAAAATGTTGGCAGATTTTTAAAATAACTTGAGAAACAACTGTATTGATTAATTAAATTAATTAAGACACCTATTTGTTTTGATTAACAATAGTGTTAGAAAAATTTGCCAAGGATTTTATAATTATAGAGAAAATGATATATTTATTTTTATTAAAGATTACTAATTTATATATTGATGTTGTCATAAAAAATAGCCATCTGATATCTTTGAGTAATAGACAATATTTTAAAATTTTTAAAATAAATTATTTATAAATAGGTCAGCGCTAAAACAAGTAAAAACAATCGTCAGTAATCTGGCAGTAAAGAATTTTAGGCGCTAAGAGTTTATTCTAATAACTTTAGACTGTTAGAACAAGGTAATTATTGGATTTTAATGCAGGTATATTGGTAAACTAAGGCAAGTTCATCAGGCTTGCTGAATTTGCCAAAGTTCACATTCGGGGCCCGTAGCTCCCGCCAAAGGCCCGCTTCGCAGCGAGGCGAGCGAGGCACGCCAAGAGACGGCAATTGGTCTAGAGCGGAAAGTCAAACTTGCCAGTCGCGTTTGATGCGACGTCACAATAGAATATACATGAAGAACGGGCCGTTAGCTCAGTTGGTAGAGCGTTTGCATGGCATGCAAAAGGTCACCGGTTCGAATCCGGTACGGTCCACATCAGGGCCAGTAGTTCAGCAGGTAGAACACTGCATTCGCATTGCAGAGGTAAGCGGTTCGAGTCCGCTCTGGTCCACAGCCGACTTTCAGTCGGAATTTCCAATTCCCAATTTTTAATTATCGGTTTATGGAAAAGAATTTATCAAAAAATATCAGAAGATATCGACAGTTTTATAATGGCATTTAGTTGTATTTTACTGCTAACAAAAAAGTCATCAATAATCAGGTTAATCAGATAAGCTTCTCAACAATCTTTTTCCTATAATTGTCTAATAATTTGGCAATTTGAATAGATTGTCATTTTGGTTAGTCAAATTGCGGAAAAATTATTTATGGGACAAACTAAATTTTCCAATATTCTACAGTTCGCATAAAATTGTCATTATAGGCTCTAAGATTAAGGCACTTTGTTAGTCATTTTTGCAATGAATGGCCTAATTTGCCATACTAAGCTAGAGGTGGGATGAGGTTAGACGATGAAATCGAAAATTCTGTGCGATAATCACGACTATAATCCAGGCCAAATCGAGCCTTATTGGCAGAAAGCCTGGCAAGAATCTGCTGTTTACGAGCCAGATTTGCTAGTGGTCAAACAGCCCTTTTATAATTTGATGATGTTTCCTTATCCTTCAGCCGAAGGCTTGCACGTAGGAAATATGTATGCCTTCTGCGGATCGGATATCTACGGCCGTTTTAAACGGATGCAAGGCTATGATGTTTTCGAGCCAATTGGCCTTGACGGCTTTGGAATTCATAGCGAAAATTTTGCATTAAAGATCGGCCAGCATCCTAAAAATGTTATCAGGCGGACAGAGGCCAATTTTTACAGGCAGCTTCATGCAATAGGCAATGCCTTTGATTGGTCACACAGACTAGAAACATATGATTCAAACTATTACAAATGGACTCAATGGATTTTTATTCAACTTTTCAAGAACGGCTTGGCGTATAGGGCCAAGGCCAGCGTCAATTGGTGTCCTTCTTGTAAAACGGTTTTGGCCGATGAACAGGTAATAAATAAGTCAAAAGTCAAAAGTCAAAAGTCAAAAGTGGGAACAAGAGTTCTGCCTGGCGATAGGCAAGTTTGCGAAAGATGTCAGAGTCCAGTTGAAAAAAGAGAACTCTCCCAGTGGTTTTTTAAAACCACTGCTTATGCCCAGCGGCTTCTTGATGGTCTTAATAAGATCGATTGGAGCGAAAAAGTTAAGATTGCCCAGCGTAATTGGTTGGGTCGGTCGGATGGTGTATTACTAAAGTTTAGTAGTGATATAGAAAGAGATAGTTTCATTGAAGTATTCACAACCAGACCGGATACTATCTATGGGGCAACTTTTTTGGCATTAGCACCCGAACACCCGAGTCTGCCACTGATTATTGATAAGTCAAAAGGATTATTGCGACAGAGAATCAGAGAGTATGTGGACTATAGTAAGAATAAGTCGTTTGAGGAAAGACGAATAAAATCCAAGACCGGTATCAAGACTAATTTTCACGGTGTAAATCCGTTGTCTGGGGAAAAAGTTTCAATATATATTGCCGATTATGTTTTACCGAGCTATGGTACTGGTGCAATTATGGGTGTACCTGCACACGATCAGCGAGACTTCGAGTTTGCCAAGGAACATGGAATTGAAATTATTGAGGTAGTCTCGGGCGGCGACATTTCTAAAGAAGCTTTTAGCGGCGAAGGGATCCTGGTCAACTCTGATAAATTTAACGGATTAAGCTCAAACACTAGTATCCAAAGAATAACTCAACATATCAAAAGTAAACATATAGGGACAACTTCTGTCACTTGGCATCTGAGGGACTGGATTATTTCGCGCCAGCGTTATTGGGGGTCACCGATACCCATCATTTACTGTCAAAAATGTGGAGATCGAGGTAAATCTTGGTTTAGCACAAAAGAAGCCAAGAAATTTAAAATTTTAAATTTAAAATTTAAAATTGAGATGGCGGGTTGGTATCCAGTGCCAGAAAAGGATTTACCAGTTGAACTTCCCTACATCAAAAATTTCAAGCCGACAGGGACTGGGGTTTCGCCGTTGGCACAAGATCCAAATTTTGTCAAAGTCAAGTGTCCTGAGTGTGGAGGCGAGGCGCGTCGGGAAACCGATGTTTCCGACACTTTTTTGGACTCGGCTTGGTACTTCTTGAGATATCCAAGTATAGGAATGGAAAATGGAAAATGGAAAATGGAAAATTTTCCTTGGAATCCCGAGATTACCTGGAAGTGGTTGCCGGTTGATATGTACATTGGCGGTGCCGAACACTCGGTACTTCATCTTCTTTACAGCCGGTTTCTATGGAAAGTTTTCTACGATTTAGGATATTTTGATTTTTCCGCCAAAAGCCCTAAAGGGCAATTAGGCGGATCAGCCAAGATGCCTGTTTCTGGCTGGGAAGAGCCATTTACAAAGTTTCGGGCTCACGGGCTTTTGATTTCAAAGGGCGTCAAGATGAGCAAATCGCGCGGTAATATTGTGACCCCCGATGCTTATATTGAAAAATACGGCGCCGATACTTTGCGCTGCTATTTGATGTTTTGTGGCCGATTTACTCAAGGTGGCGACTTTCGCGATTCTGGAATTGAAGGAATGAGCCGGTTTTTGAAGCGAATCTGGAGACTCGTTCAGAAAAATTTAAAATTGCGAAGTTTTCCTTCGGAAAAGAAAATTGAAAATTTAAAATTGAGGGGCGAAGCCGAGTATATGATGCACAAAACGATTAAGCGTGTAACCGAGGATATTGAGAGTTTGGACTACAACACGGCCATCGCGGCGTTAATGGAATGGCTGAACGCGCTCGAAGAGCGCGCAGTGGGTGGTTCTGAGTCAGCAGTTGGTAGTCGGAATAAAAAAAATCTACAAACTACAAACTACGAACTCGTCACTAGAGAAGAAGTGGAAACCCTTCTTCTCTTATTGGCTCCATTTGCGCCGCATATGACAGAGGAGCTGTGGCAGCGTTTACGCGCGCCGATTAACGCAGATAAAAATCAGCGGATATCAGCTGATGCAAATCAGCAAAAATCAGCGCTATGGTCTATTCACCAACAGCCTTGGCCCAAATTCGATCCCAAATTAGCAGAGTCTAAGAAAATAGTGCTAGTGGTTGAAGTTAACGGAAGGGTACGGGATAAAATCGAAGTTGACCGTGGAATTGACCGTGAGGAAGCCGAAAAGTTAGCACTTAAGTCTAATAAAGTGACAAAATATCTGCAAAATAAACGGGTCAAGCGAGTAATATTTGTGCCTGATAAATTGATTAATTTGGTTGTTTGAGCGGAAGCTTAAGGACTTGACAGCGTTTGGATCAATCATCTACTGTTAAATTAGAGCGATAAATGGCCAAATCAGCGAATCTGAGCTCATCCCAAGATAAAAAGAAGTTATCTCGAATACTTGACACAAAAGCGTTGCAGGTAGATAAGCTGTTTGCTGGCAGTAAATTTCCGACTTCTCCAAGCTTTGTCAAAATTTTAATCGGCGTTATTCTGGCTTTCGGAGTTTTGATTTTCTTCCTAAATACGGTTGATTTCAATAAGCTCAAATCCCAGACTTCATTTTTTCAAGATAATCCGCCCCCGCCGCCTCCGCCGGATGTAATTTCACCGCCCGAGCCGCCGGCAGATATCCTTAACCAAGGCAATGTTCAGGGTGAACAGACTAATTTACAATATAATCCAAACTATTTGGGTGGCTGTTATGACTTTGACGGTGATGGCAGGGTAACCGAGGCGGATGTAAATATTATTAGGGTAATGTTTGGTGCTTCCGCTAATGGTGGCGTAGGACCTACATACGATGCAAGATATGACTTGAACAATGATGGAGTAGTTGATGGTGATGATATTTTAATGGTGATTTCTCAGGTTGGCAGGGTATGTGTAAATTCGACATCCTCACCGCCACCCACAGCGACATCTTCAGCGACACCCACGCCTACGCCAAAACCGGTATTAATTCCAGAGGCACCACCGGATATTGCTTGCAACGGCGCTTGGCAAGATATTAAAGATTTGGGAAGTTATGCGCATAATGCTATGGTCAGCTACAATGGCAGATTGATCCTGACAACAGTTGAACCAAATAATGAGGCCTACAGGTACGGCCAGAAAGTGATTGCGCGGGAGATTAACCCCAGGACTAATCGTGATACGGGTTGGTACAAGGTAGGTTTTGAAAATTCACAAAACTCTCATGTTTTGATTGAACAAAATGGCCAATTAACTCTTTACATCTATGGCAATGTTGCCCCTGGTAATAATCGGACTGTATTTAAGGGTGTTTATCTTGGGGAAAAACGCTGGGGCAATTGGGTCAACACTGGTGCTTTGAGTTTAGGCAGAACTGGTCCCTATACGGCATTTTTCGACGGGCAACTTTACAGGTTTTGGGCCAATTATGGTCCTCAAGCGGTCCTACAAAGATGTTCATCGCGACCCGTCTCTTCACCTTCACCACAAGTGAGTTGTGCACCACTGGCTGCATTTATTGACCCTAATCCTGTATTTGCAGGAAGGCAGGTTGTTGTTAAAGTAACGACAAGAGGATTTGGTTGCAACGGTATGCCTGTTTGGGTTTATGTGGGTGCCCAGCCTTACTTTTGGCAAAGCTGTAGGCTTTCCGGTGATGATTGTTCGCTGACATTCACTGCGCCGGCCATGGCAGGTTCCTATCCGGTTGTGGCAGTTGCTGACCTTGATAGAGATGGCAGATGGTATGAAAACGGCGAATACGACAAGCTGGTTTTAAGCGTTTTGCGTGGTCCAATGCCATTACCTTAGTGAAATTAGTAGTTAACAAATCCTCTAGTTGACAATATTTACTCGACTACCTTACGCTAGAAGTAGACTTAAATGATCAAAAAACTCGACGCTTACGCGACCAAACTGGCAAAGGTCTTTTCCGGCAGCGAGTATAAAAACCCCACCAGTTTTCTGAAGCTTCTGCTGGCGGTTATTGTAGCCTTTGGAGTTTTGATTTTCTTCCTAAATACGGTTGATTTCAATAAGCTCAAATCCCAGACCTCATTTTTTCAAGATAATCCGCCGCCACCACCTCCAGAACTGTATTCGCCTCCCCAGCCACCTGAAGATATTCTTAGCGAGGGGAATGTTCAGGGTGAACAAATTTCCCCAACTACTTCATCGGTCTGTATCTTATATGATTTTGACGGGGACGGTAAGGTCACCCAGGCTGATGTTCAACTTGTGATAGCCATGTATGGCAAGGCAGTTGGAGACTCCAATTACAATGACAGCTATGATCTGAACAGAGATGGAGTTATTGACGCCTCTGATGTCTCGATGGTGACTGCTCAGGTTGGCAGGGTTTGCGCCAGCCCGACGCCAACGCCTTCACCGTTACCCACAGATCAGGCGACTTATCCTTATAATCTGATGGTCAACCTTGATATGGGTTGTGGTGGGCCAGCTTCGGCACAGATGGTCATTTTTTCCTGGAAACCGGCAATTAGTTCGGTTAACTGGCGGGTAGACGTGTCCGATAATAACTGGCAGACACGGCACTCGATCTACAGATTTCAGATTTCCGGCGACAGGGTAGTTTCTGGATGGAGTGCCTATAATCCTATGAACGATGGTTTAGTTCCTGCTTTCAATACATCCTATAAATGGCGAGTTTCAAATGGTCTTAATGAAGTGAGTGGCCCAGACATTAGAACTCCATCATGTCCTTCGCCATCACCTACACCCACACCTTTACCTTCACCTCCAACCCAAATCGGCTGCGCGCCACTGAGGTTTTTGTCGATGCCTTCGTCGGTTACGACTTTGGCCAAGGTGACGGTTAAGATTCAAGTTAATGGATTTGCCTGCAACGGCTTGCCTGCTTGGGTTTATGTGGGTGCCAGACCTTACTTTTGGCAAGGGTGTACGCTTGCGGGAAACAGCTGTTCGGTGACCTTTAAGGCACCGGCCACAGCCGGTTCATACCCGATAGTCGCAGTTGCCGACCTTGACAGAGATGGCAGATGGTACGAAAACGGCGAGTATGATAAGAGAGTGTTGAATGTTTTGCGAGCTCCGATACCGTTGCCCCAGTAAGATTGACAATTGACAACTGACAATTGACAAATAACGACAATAACCCCTAGTTGACAAGAGTAGTTTATTTGTTCTACCGTGGAAATTAAGCCTGCCAATGAAAAAGAACAAACAGCTTGCGTCTGAGCCAGAAACTCAAACATCTTCAACCTCTGCAGATTTTAAGACCACAGATCTCATGGAATTGTTTTTTAAGAGGAAGTTTAAAGAGCCAGCGAATGTTAGGGCAGTAGTTGTCGGTTTGATTTTTGCTTTAATCCTCTTGAATTTTTTCGTAAGAACCATTAACTTCGAGGAACTTAATCTTGGGGCAATTTTGCAAAAACCGCCTCCGCCTCCGCCGCCCGAATTATTAACTGAGGGTACAGTTCAAGGAGAAGTTGCCCAAGCCCAAATTCGGCCGCCGGCAGTCAATATCAGTGTATTTCGAGATGCCAATAATAATGGAGTCAAAGATAGCGGTGAGAATCCACCTGCGGATATCGGTGATCTCTATGTCAACGGAAGTTTGGTGAGCGGGAGCCGGCTGAGCTGGTCAGGGCCGGTAAACCCTGGTTCGGCTCTTGAGGTTAAACTGGCGGTTACCGATCCTGCCTGGTCGGGAACAGGTTGGAGTTATCAAGAGGGCAGATGCGAAGATGATGGGACCAAATGTTATCGGCAAAGCCTTGTTAGCGGACTTAATTATGTTGATCCGGCTTATACGGCAATGGTGGGCATCCCTTTTGATTTTGGTAATTGGGACGTGATGTTTGTCCAGTTGGGGGTTAACTCGCTTTCTTCAACTACGCCTTCACCAACGCCTTCGCCAGCGAGTAGCCCAAGACCAATTATTATATCGAAGCCAAGTCCGACGCCAGGGACCGTTTTTAATAACAGGATTAGTTGGAGAACTCCGCAGGTTTCGCTAACGGCTGACGATTTTTACATAATAGCCGATGGTAAGAAGTTTCTCGGTAGTACCAACAATCTTTTTGTGCATTCTGATCCTGGTAATTCTGGTTATACAACTTTGGAAGTCGGCTGGCGAGAGAACGGTGTACCCATGGGGATGAATATGTATTTTAGAAACGAAAATGGCTCGTGGTACGTCTCCGAATTTAGAACATACGATGGAAAAGACCCCGGAGATTGGATTTTTTATGATGGATTTGCTGGTGGCTTACTTGGACAACCGCTAATTAAGCCTATTTTTGATCAGCAAAGCAAGGTTGCAAGTTTCAATCAATACTCGGGATCTGTTCATTTTAGGAATTTGAGACTGCAACCGTTTTTAAATCAGACAATTAATGCCTCACCGACACCCATACCGTCTCCAATAGACGGGAGATGCGCAGGTCCGCTGCGCATTGCTTCATTAACCTCGCCTGTGGCCACAAATGGACAAGTAGTCGTTCGGGTCCAAACTGACAGCGGTTTTTGTGATGGTACGCCTGTTTGGTTCTATCTTGGCGGTTTGAAGGGTTTATGGTGGGGTTCTGCTAGCTCAAGTGCGAACCTTAGATGGTTTTGGACAAGATGCAAAATCTCGGGATCAGCCTGTTCAGTGACTTTTAAGGCTCCTTCTGTTGCCGGGAATTTTCCGCTGATAGCGGTTGGTGATCTTGACCGAGACGGCCGCTGGTACGAGAGCGGTGAATATGATAAAAGGGTTTTGAATGTTTTCTGAGTGCCCGATAATAACCCCTAGTTGACAATATTTACCCAATTTTCTAAGCTTGAATTAGGCCTGCCTATGATAGAAAATAGGTTTTCTTTACGTATTCTGAAGCGATTTATCTACAGTAAATATTCACGGCTATTTGAGCTTGAAACCTTAGTCATTATTGTTTTTTTGGGCTTGAATGTTTTCGTTCTTTCTCTTTTCGGATCTTCAAAAACAGACTATTTGACGACTTACCGACAACTGGTTGCTTTAGAGAACATGCCGCCTCCGCCGCCGCCGGCTGAATTGACCCAAGGAGAGGTTAAAGGAGAAGTTTTAGGAGTAAGTTACAACCCTTCAACGACAAGTATTATGGTGGGGTGGAATGCAGCATCAAATCTCCAGGCTTACGTTGTCCAATGGGCTCTTTCTTCTGAATGGCCAAATAACAGAGGTGGTTCCGGCAACCTTGCTGCCTCTACCCTTGCGTATACCATTAGCGGACTACAATCAAATACTTCTTACCATGTCCAGGTGGTAGCCGTTCACTATCAACCTCCAAATTTCCCCTATAATCTAGAAGTTCTTGGTGAAAGTGATGTTTGGACTACACCTAGTTGTACTCCGACTTCCCCAATGGGCCCATCCTTAAGTTCACCTTCGGATGGCGTTTCTTTCGCTTCGGGGACCACTTCGGTGACCCTTGATTGGAGTGATGTGACCAATTGGGGCAATGAATGTAGCGGAACCAGTGATCGGCTTTATGCCGTTTACTTTGGTACCAGTTTGAACCCGCCTTGGTATTCTTGGAGCTCGGACAGTGTGGAGACGGTTTCGGTGTCTAGCGGTAATACTTATTACTGGAGGGTTGCCGCCAGAAATCGAGCAGGACTTTATGGTTACGTAAGCAAGCGGAGCTTTAGTGTTGGTCCTGGCGGAGGAGTTCCGACACCCACACCAACGCCGACAACGCCCCCTACAGCAACTCCTACGCCAACACCGGCTCTGCAATCTCCTGGATCTTTTAATCTTTTGTCACCTGCCAATGGTGCCAGCAATGTTTCTTCAAACCCCGCCTTTGACTGGAGCGATTCAGCAAGAGCCCAGAAGTACTGGATTTATCTGGCTCTTGCCGATACCCCGCAAGCTGATTTTTGGTTCAAACAGACAACTAGCTCCTACGCTTACTGGTCGCCGGCTTCAGCTTGGACAGTGGCCAACGGAGCACCAACGCCACCGGCTAACCTGCCCAACGGCAACTACCGTTTGGCAGTAGTAGCCCAAAACAGCGCCGGCAACACCTATGGAACCAACTCAAGCGGCCAAAACTATGTTGATTTCACAGTGGGGGAACAAGTTGCCTGTTTGGCTCTGACTAAACCCGGAGGGCTTGATCCTAGTGGCGACATTGCTACTAGTAAACCTACATTTAAATGGACTAAATTAGCCGATAGCGGTTATCAATATTACGTTGATCTTTCAGAAAAACCATTTGACGGCAATGGCGACTGGTGGTGGTTTAGTGGGCCATATGCTGATACTTATCAAGCATCTTGGCCTGGTTCGTGGAGTACTCAAAGAGCAGGAGGCAGAACTGCGCCCAATAGTGGTTTAGTGGCAAACAAAACTTATTACTGGCGAGTGTCGGTTATGAACAACTGCAATCAATTCGAATTTTCAAGCAGTGCACCGGCAATTCGCTATTTGGTGTCCGTTCCCACGCCCACTCCAACTCCCACGCCAACACCGACTTTGCAAGCTCCCGGACCTTTTAGCCTGACAGAACCGGCCAGTGGTGCCAGCAATGTTTCGCACAGCCCTAAGTTTGACTGGACCGATTCGGCAAGAGTTGAGAAATACGGAGTTTATCTGGCCATAGTCGATACCCCGCAAGCTGATTATTGGTTCAAAGAGGCAGCTGGCTCGCAAACTTACTGGACTCCGGCTTCAAACTGGACAGCAGGCGGCGGAGCACCAACTCCACCAACCAGCCTGCCTGACGGCAAATACCGTATGGCGGTAGCAGCCAAAAACAACAACGACACCCAGGCCACCTGGGGAACTACCTCCAACGGTCAGATCTATGTTGAGTTTACGGTGGGGGCAGCACCAAGTGGACGTATTCCGCCGACACCGATCAGTGCCCAGACCGGCTGCTATGGTGTATCTTATGTCAACTTCAGTTGGGCTTTGGGTAATCAGCCGGTGCTTTGGCTTGATGTTTCGACTGATCCTACATATCCTGATGGTGTTTATGATCATACCAATGTCTCAGGCAAGACCAGTTTCTCCTGGTCCTCAGCTAACAAGATGCTTGGAGGGCTGGTACCAATCTCTGACCAACGATACTACTGGCGACTTTGGGATGGAGTTGGCCATGTCAATGCTCCAGAGATAGCACCCAACCCGATTGTGGTAGCCAGTTGTCCCAGTCCCACACCCAGTCCCACACCCACACCGCAACTGCAAGCTCCCGGACCTTTTAGCCTGACAGAACCGGCCAGTGGTGCCAGCAATGTTTCGCACAGCCCTAAGTTTGACTGGACCGATTCCCAAAGAGCCGAGAGTTACGGGGTTTATCTGGCCCTAGTCGATACCCCGCAAGCTGATTATTGGTTCAAAGAGGCAGCTGGCTCGCAAACTTACTGGACTCCGGCTTCAAACTGGACAGCGGGCGGAGGGGCACCAAGCCCACCTGCCAATTTGCCCAACGGCCGCTACCGTCTGGCAGTGGTAGCCACCAACAGCTCCAACCTCAACACCTATGGAACCGTCAATGGCCAGAACTATGTTGAGTTTACGGTGGGGGCAGCAACCCCGACTCCGGTAGTGCAAGTGCAAGCCCCCAGCAACCTGACCCAATCAGTTTCCTGTGCGGGTACTCCGGCTGTGACTTTCTCCTGGCGAAACAATGGCAGCTACAGTGACCTTTTCTTGGATGTAACCTCGGATACTGAGGGCTTTGATTATCAGCCTTTGCACAATGTTAATGTCCTTGGCAAATCTTCTTTCACCTGGAGTAATGCTTCTCCTTTATCTGGTAGCTTTAAACCGCAAGCAGGTCATTCATACAGATGGCGGCTTTGGTATGGACTGAAAGATCCCTATGTCTGGGCCTGGGATGGCGAGTTTAACACCAACCAATGTGGTGGAGTTCCAACACCGACACCGACCCCGAAAGTTACTCCCACCCCGACTCCAGTAGCGACAATCAGAGCCCCAAGTCCTTCAAGTGCTCAAGCCGGCTGTTATGGAATAGCACCTTATGTAGTCTTTAGGTGGGATGCCGGTCAAAACTACAAGACCTTATGGATTGATGTGACTGATACAGGAGATCGGGACTGGACGCGTTTCCATAACCGTCAGTTGTCTATTGATGCCACTTCCTTTGTCTGGAGTGCCAGTAACCCATTATCCAACAATTATGTTCCTTTAGTTGGTTTAAACTACAAATGGCGGCTTTGGTATGGTCTTTCCGATCCCTATCAATGGGCTTACGGACCGGTTTCAGTAAACATGCCATCTACTTGTGGAGCAGTTACTCCCACTCCCACGCCGACTCCGACGCCAACAGCAAGACCATCACCTACTCCTTCTCCAACGCCAACACCTACACCGACACCGACTCCGACACCAAGACCGACCCCAAGTATTCAAGTTACGCCAGCTGTACTGGTTAATCCCCCCGAAATGTATCTTAATAGCGATGGTGGAGTCGATGTGATATTTAAGTGGACGAGAGGCGATAAGACTGGGAAGGTAATTGATAATCAGTATCTAGATTTGAGTACAATTGATAACAACTTTGCGTCTGACTATGTTAGGACATCTAATCCACCTTTTGCTCACGAAGAGTTTTATGTTACTGGTACTGGGCGGCTTGGTTCGCTTGATTTCTGTAAGAGGCATTCCTGGCGAGTTAATACGCATTTTGCGGGAGACCCTGCCGATCTTTGGTATGCTTCCGACACTGGTTCGTTTATCTCAAAGTGCAAAGTTGAGCGTAATTACACAAGAGATGATGTTAAAAATCATATTAGAGAGAGCGTTGATAATCAGATAATTTCTGCACCAACTTGGGTCTCTTCAAGCGGACAGGTAAACTTTGGAGCGTTTCTCTGGGGTCTTTGGGGTTGTGAAACTGGTGGGAATTGGTCTTTGGATTCTGTAAACTATAGTTCGGGAGCAACCGGGCCATTTCAATACTTGCCAAGTACTTGGAGACTTTATCAAGACAAATTCGAAAGGTATGATTTGGAGATCAATGATCTATATGATCAAGTTGACATGACAATTTTAGTCATTAATGATGGTGGTTGGGGGAATTGGGAGCAATCAGGGTATCCCGGCGTTCCTGGCTGTTCCACGGAAGCCCAGTGGCCAAATTATACATATAACTGGAACTAGTAGGAGTAACGAGAATGTTTAAAAATTCAAAAAATTTGTTTCTGATTGTTAAGATCGTTGCCGTCTTTATAATTATTTCATTAGGAATCGGTTTGTTTGTTCGCCTTAAGTTACAACCCCAACAGCCAAAAGTTCAGACTGTTGGTCAGGCTGAAAGGCCAGTGCTGCGAGAGGAGGCTCAAAAGATTAAAAAAGGAATGACCGCTACTGATAAAAAAATTGGCGATTTAACTATTTTAGACAATAAGACTGCAAAAATTACTTACCTGATATCCAATGATCAATTTATTGTGGAGATTAAGGAGGCCCCATTTGAAGATGGTAAAAAGCAGATCGAAAGTTGGTTTATCAATAAAGGTTTTACACAAGGGGAGTTATGTGTTTTAAGAATCAGCTTTGGTACTTCAAAGACTATAAAGCCCAATTTAACCAGTAGTGAGATTTTGCCCTTAGGGTGTAGCAACTAAAAAGATTTACTTTTGTGGTTATTGGTGTAAAAGAAGGTTGATGTAAGCTTGCACTGGATGGTTTGGGTCAACCCCAGAAAGTAGAGCTTGTTGAAAAATTCTGGCGGAAAGTTCGCTCGCGGTATGGGAGATGAGCCAACGGAAGTTTTTAAGCAAACCCTGTTTTTGCGATGATGGCAGAGGATCAACTAGTTCCATTAGTTTTGGATCAGAGTTAGCAAACATTTCAGTTAAGGCCAGATTAAGATAAGTGGGCACGACTCTTTGATAGTAGTCATCGAGAGTTTTACTACCCAAAGGCCCACCAGCACCTGTAGAGGAAATTGCTACCCAATTGTGCAATAGATCAATTTTGCCTGCCAAATGCTCGAAGGCAATTTTGATAAATGGATTGGAAGTTTTGAGAGCTTCAACTTTCTCTTTTTCACCGGCAGTAAAAGCTCCCCAGTCAAAATAGGGATTGCCTTGGCCTTCGGTTTCTTTGGTAAATTCCTCAAGGAGCGGGCTTTTTAAATATTGGGCAAAAAGAGGCTCTTCAAGGGGACCATGATACTTTTCAGATTGACCGATAAAGAGAGCATCTGGATAGTTGGTCGCTCGGCTATGGAATGACTCTGAATCTTCTTTGGTGCCAAACATGGCCTGGATTGAAGGGAAATTCCGTTCCTGCTCGACCGCTTGCTCTCTTAAAATTAACAACCTGACGATTTCTTCGGCAGAAAAATAAGGAGCCAGTCTTTGATAGTTGAATTTGATATCAAAAACACCGCCAAGTTCATCAAGAAGAAAGGTTTCCAGTTGGAAAACATCCCGGCCGATATGCACCTCCATTGGCATAGGCGGTGGATAAAAAGTAACTTGGGCTCCGTAGCCATTGGTTAAGATAATGCGTACATTTTCGATTTTAGGGAATTGCTCCAAGACTCCAAGGATAATTGCCTTATCTTCTTCAGGCAGACGATGGTTGGGTCCGTTGGAGGGACCGGAGACGTCTGAGGTAACTTCAATATCATCAAGTGTCCATTGCTCTTGGGAGTTAATTTTAGTGCCGATTTCCAGATAAAAACCGTTTTGATAGATTTGGAAAAATTCTTCGTTGAACTGGCGGATTAAATGGGCAGATTTATTTGGATCGTGAGAAACGGCCAGTTCGTTTGTAAGCTTGGCCAATTTTTCGGCATCGCGGAGAATAAAGATTTCATCTTGGGCCATTCTTCTTCTGCCTTCCTCTTTTGAAAAACTCGGGTAAAGAGGAGTGGGGTCGATGTTTTCAAATTTTGCCATTTGAAGAGCAACTAAAGTAGGAGTGCCGTTAGGTTCTTTGTGAGCATTGACTAGATTTAACAGTTCTGTTAGAGCTTTGTCGGCTGTTTCGATTTTATCGATCATTACCCTTAATTCCTGCTGCTCGGTTGATTCAAGGCCGGTAATTTCTTGACGGAGTCTGTCAAAAATTGATTGGCTAACTTCGGGTGTTTGAGTAGATGGTTTTTCGGAGGTAGAAGTTGGGGTAATGGCGGTTGATGAAGTTTCTGAGACAGGTGGAGAGGATTCGATGATCGGAATTTGAGTTGAGGGAGGTCCACCCTCGATGGTTTCGTGAGCCGCAGTTGATGTTGGGATTAGCGTAGTGACAGTGACTCCACTTTCTTTTTCGCCTCCACCGCATGCGGACAAAAGAGCTGGTAATAGCAGAGAGGTTCCGGCAAGAGCCAATAACCCCTTTCGCCAGCGAGAAAAAGGGATTTTTGCTTCTTGTGCTTGCGGCCTTTCGGTGGTTTCAGAAGTAGCAGGGTACTGCTCATGCCACGCGGGTTCTCTTGAAGGATTGAACTCTTTCATTTTTGAGTCGGGCATCATTCCTATTCTAACATTTTGGCCTATAAGAAGTAAATGAGACAACTGACAGTTGACAATTAACTCTTGACCTTTTAAACCTCGAGTTGTTAAGCTGAAGTTGTGGCTGATCGAATCAGAACGGCTTTGCCTCTTTTGATAATTTTAGTAATTATCGGCTCGCTTATTAACATCGGCGCCATTCCTGGCAAAGGACCGATACTGCGCTTTTTAGGTTTAACCAGAGAAAACCAAACGGAGTCTGGGCGTCCGCTTGATTATGTACCCGGTAGACTGCTTGAGCTGGCACCTCCCCCTGGTGAGGAAATAAATTATCCGACTCCAACTCCAGGTGGGATTGTCTCAACGCCTTACGCATCACCGAGGATTTATCCTTCGCCCCAAACATATCCGACGCCGCGAGTCTATCCATCGCCGACACCTATCTCAACAGAACCGCCGATGCCGCCACCGCCACCGCCCGAGATTTTTGGAGCCAAAACAACTAACTTGGATGCCAGCTTGCCGTCGAATAAGTTAACAGGTGAGATTAACAATCAAAGCAAGTCGGGCAGTATTTTTGAGGCTTTGGACCCAATTATGAATTTTTTCAGCGGGATTTTTTAACAGCAATGCTCCGTAATCACCAATGGCTTGAAAATCAGCTTGACCTTCTTCTTAAAAAATACTTTGGGGATATATCAATAACTACCCCAATAGAAATTCAGTTTGGCCGCGAGGCAAAATACAGATTTGGCTCGATAAAGCTTTATCGAAACAAGAAACAGGAAACAAGAAACAGGAAACAAAAATTCAGAGTTTCTGGTTTAAAGTTTAAAGTTTCGAGTTTAGTCAGAAAGCAGCCCCAGAAGAGCATCATTACCATTACCTCGATGTTTGCCAAACAGGATGTGCCGGTTAAAGTTGTTGCGTACACCATTGCCCATGAGCTTTGCCACTACGCGCACGGATTTTCTTCAACTAACAGACGATTGTTTAAATTCCCTCATCATGGCGGCATTGTCAATGCCGAGTTGCAAAAACGAGGTGCCAATGATTTAATCACCGCATATAAAAAATGGTTGAAGACTTACCGCCAGACGGTCCTCAAAGGCAAAATCAGCGTTTAAGACTTACTGTTGTTGGTTTTTTCTTCGCGGGACTTTTTCTTTTGGCACTTGGCGCCGGCCTATTTTTATTTAGAGGTACAACCGCAGACAAAGATATCGAGATAATTTCTGCGGCTGACTCAAAATCGGTTGGCGAAATTGTCGTTCATGTTGATGGTGCAGTCACAAGGCCCGGGGTTTATCAACTAAAGACCGATTCGCGGGTCAATGATGCGATTAGTGCGGCAGGGGGACTGAGTGGCAATGCCGATCAATCAAAAATCAATCTGGCAGCCAAGATTACCGACGGGCAGAAGATATATGTTTTCGCTCAAGGCGAAAATACGGGTACCACGAGTATCAAGGGTATCACGAGTATCACGGGCTCTGATTTAATAAACATCAATACTGCCTCTGAGTCGGAGCTTGATAAACTGCCAGGTATTGGTCCGGTGACCGCCCAGAAAATTATCACCTCACGCCCCTACAGCTCGCTAGAGGAGCTTTTGACCAAAAAAGCAGTATCTTCATCAGTGTATGAAAAGATCAAGGGGCTGATAGCATACTAATTTAACAATTGACAATTGACATTTGACAACTGACTTTACACTTTGATTTTGACTTAATGAGTTTTTCAAAATCTTTTCTCCTTTACTCCGTCGCCATTTTCATTCTTGGCTTGGCGGTTGTACTGCGGGTTTCTTGGCAACAAAAAGAGCAGGTTTTGCCCAAAGATCAATACATAAAACTGGTGGCGACTTTGAAGCGTGAGCCGAGAATTTACAACGCAAGTCAGGTTTTGGAAATCGGCGACGGTAAAGTCTATTCCGATTTGTACCCGCGATACAAAGTAGGCGACAGACTACAGATTGCGGGCGAGATTGACAGCCAAGGTCGGATTTACCGCGCCAAAATTGAGAAATTAGGTGAGGGTCAAGGGGATTGGGTTTTTGCGGCTAGTAGATGGATGGGCCAGTTAAGGTCTAGAATCAGCCAAAATATCAGCCAGCTTTTACCGGCGCGGGAGGCGACACTGATAGTTGGTACGGTTTTGGGAGTTGATGATATTGAGAGGCAGTTTCGCGATCAACTAATTAAAACCGGCACGATCCATGTGGTGGTGGTTTCCGGCCAGAATTTGATGATTGTAGCCAGTGTTTTTCTGACGCTTGGCAAATATTTGGGCAAAAGATTTAGTTTGTTTTTGGCGCTTTTTGTTTCTCTGTTTTATGCGATTTTAACCGGTTTTGAGCCGCCGGTGGTGCGGGCGACTTTGATGGTTTTGGCCGCGACTCTGGCAGTTTATTTTGGCCGGGAGTCTTTACCGATTTGGAATTTGCTCATGGCGGCCGTTTTGATACTTTTTGTTTGGCCTCAGGCGATTTTTGAAATTTCTTTTCAGCTAACTTTTGCAGCGACATTAGGCATTATGACTTTGGGACAGAGTCTAGCGAAGGTTTTTGTTCGGGGTCCTGTCGCCAGTTTCCTTCCCGCCAGTGCTCGCTCGAGAGATAATTCGATGCTCGATTTGAAATCGATGGGCTCGCTGCGCGCTGTCGGGAACCCTTCCACTGACACCACCCCTCACAAAAAAGCCCTTGGTACTCGTGATACTCTTGATACACTTGGTACTCTTGTTATTAACAATGCAGCTATTGCCATAAGTGCCTATATCTTTACTGCGCCAATTATTCTTTATTATTTTGGTCGGGTTTCACTTGTGGCTCCTCTTGCTAATATTTTGGTGCTTGAGGCGGTTTTTCCGGTGATGATTTTGGGATTTTTGGTGGCGATATCCAGCCTATTTCTGATATCTTTGGCACAGATATTGGCTTATTTTGCTTATGTGCCCGCCTTCTATTTTGTCAAAGCCGTTGAGATCTTTGCCAAACTGCCGGTTGGGCAGGTGAGTTTGGGGAAGGGAAGCATCTGGATGGTTATGGGGTTTTATGTATTGCTTTTGAGTTTGATGTGGATTTGGAGAAGAGAGTCAAAGTCAAAGTGGAAAGTGTAAAGTGATGGATCAGAGACACAAAATTTTATTAACTTTGGCCTTGATTCTGGCCGCCCTTGGTCTTTTGGTAATCGTCCAGACTCAAAGTCTTGGCAAACTACGGCTTGTTTTTTGCGATGTCGGGCAAGGTGACGGTATGCTTTTGATTACGCCTTCTGGCAAGGATATCGTAGTTGACGGCGGGCCGGGGACAAAAATTGTCGATTGCTTGGGAGAGAATTTGCCTTTTTGGGACAGAACGATTGAGATGGTGGTTCTGACCCATCCGCAAAAAGACCATATGGAAGGGCTACTTTCGGTTTTATCCCGATATAAAGTCAAGATGATTGCCACTACCGGAGTTGAGAATGAGACTGAATTGTTTAAAGCTTGGCAGACTGCAATTAAAGCAGAAGGTGCTAGGATATACACTCCTAAAGCCGGCGATAGATTAGTTTTGGATTCTGTGCGAGGTCAAACTTCGTCAATGGACGTTTTGTGGCCAACTAGCGAAAAATTGGAGATTTGGAAGCTGGCTGGGCTTTCCGAGTTGAATAAAAGTTCGGTGGTTTTGCGGCTTGAAATGGACGGGTTTTGTGCTTATTTGACCAGTGATATTCCCAATGAAATTTTGGTGGGATTGATTGATAGGTCGTGCCAAGTTCTGAAGATTTCGCACCATGGATCAAAGACAGGTACGAATCAGGAAATTTTAGATTCGATTGATCCGAAAGTTGCCATTATTCAAGTCGGCAAAAACAGCTTCGGCCACCCGCACAAAGAAGTACTGGAGATGCTAGGATCAAAAGGAGTAAAAATATATCGTAATGATATCAATGGTGTCATTGAGTTGAAGAGTGATGGAGACAACTACAAAGTCAAAAGCTCCAACTAACAATTGACAATTGACAATTAACCCCACTTCGTCAAGTGAGACACTTGACTTCGAGGGGCAAGCAATTGACAATTGACACATGATGCTTCGAGAACAGATTAAAAAAGACATTGCAAAAGCAATTTCCAATTTCAAATTTCCAATTTCAAATGCGGAAATAGAAGTTACAAGGACTTCTGACCCGGAATTTGGAGATTTTGCGACGAATCTTCCTTTAAAAATTAGCCGAGGTAGCAAGCAGTCTCCAATGGAGTCTGCTAGACTTTTGGCTGATAGTTTAAAAGATTTGCCTTACGTTGAAAAACTAGAGGTTAAGGAGCCGGGATTTATCAATTTTTTCCTCAAAAACGAGGTTTGGCAAAAACAAGTAGAGGATGTACTCAATCGGGGATCAAAATACGGAGCGAACGAAATTGCCAAGGGGCAGAAGGCAAGAGTTGAGTTTGTATCGGCTAACCCGACAGGGCCTTTGCATTTTGGCAACGCGCGCGGCGGGCCGATCGGCGACAGCTTGGCTTCAGTTCTTGAGTTTTGCGGATATCAAGTACTTCGGGAATATATTGACAATGATCGGGGAAATCAGGTTTGTGACCTTGGTAAAACTTTGGCAGCCAGAGCCGGCTTTATTAAAGTCAATAAGGCTGATTTGGTTTATCAAGGTGCCTATACCAAAGAAATTGCCCAAAAAATTAAGCCAAAAATAGGCAGAATTACCAATCTTTCCGAAAGACAAATTATCCAAAAAGCAGGTGAAGTTGGTGTTGCGATTCTCTTTAAAGAAATAATTGCCGACATTGCCGACATGGGCATTAAATACGATCTGGTTGTTCACGAAAGCGATTTGCAAAAGGAAGCTGCTAAAGTGCTAAGTGGACTTGAAAAAAAGGGATTACTGGTCAAAAAAGAAGGCGCTGTCTGGTTTGCTCCACGCAACGAATTTTTAAAGGATAAAGATGCGGTAGTTATTAAATCCGACGGTTCGTACACCTATTTTACGGCCGATGTTGTTTATCACCAGCAAAAATTTGCAAGCGGTTACAATCTGGTCGTTGATATTTTCGGCAGCAATACTGTCGGTCATGTCCCAAAACTTAAGTCTTTAGCCCAAGCGTTAGGGTTTGACCTTTCTAAATTTAAGGTGATTTTATATCAGTTTGTCAGGATAAAGAGGGGGAATGAGGTTGTAAAAATGAGCAAGCGCGCCGGCAATTTTGTGACTGTTCGGGAAGTTTTGGACGAAGTCGGTCGCGACGCAACCCGCTTTTTTATCCTGATGCATGATGCCAATTCCCATATTGATTTTGATTTGGATTTGGCGCGTAAGAAATCAAAGGAAAATCCGGTTTATTATGTGCAATACGCAAACGCGAGAATCTGCAGTATATTGACTAAAGCTAAACGACAAACGACTAACGCAAAAATTGACTACCCACTACCCACTACCCACTACCAACTACTAACTACCAACTACGAACTAGATCTCATCAAACAAATTACTAGATTGCCGGAATTAGTCGAGGATATTGGCCAAAGTTTTGCAGTGCATCGGCTAACGACTTATGCAATCGAGCTTGCCGATTCGTTCCATAAGTTCTATGAAAATTGTCAGGTTTTAGGTACCGGTGGTGATTTAGAGTCGGCTCGGCTAAGTTTGATTTTGGCCACCAAAATTGCCCTTTTTAATACTCTAAAACTTCTGGGCGTTTCCGCCCCGGAAAAAATGTGAAGAAGATTTTGCTCTTGATAGTTGTCATATTTTCCGTCATTTTTGGCTATTCTCTGGCGACCTCAAATCTTTTAAAGAATAATAGAGAGTTGCCACCAATGCCGAGTGGACAGAAAAGCGCTATTTTACGCTTGGCTTTAGTTTCTGATTCGCATAAAGACAATGAAAATTTAAAAAAAGCCCTTCGACAAGCTGGCGGCATGGGGATTAATTTGGTAATTGGCCTTGGCGATTACACCAATGTGGGCACGCTTGAGGAGTTAAGACAAGCCAAGGAGATATTTGATCAGTCAAAACTTGATTATCTGTTAACTGCCGGTGACCATGATCTTTGGGATAGCCGAGACAAAGGAAAAGATCCTCTTTCAAATTTTAAGGAAGTATTTGGCCTGTCCTCACAAGTATTTGAAAAGGATAATATACAGTTTGTTATAGTAGATAATAGTGATATATATAAGGGAATTTCCCAAGAAGATTGGGAAATTCTAAAGAGTATCAAAAGTATCAAGAGTACCAAAAGTACCACGAGCTCAAATAGCCAGCAAGCACTTGATACCCGTGATACTCTTAACACTCGTGGTACCCTTATCTTCGTCTTTGCCCAGAAAACGCCTTTTCATCCGGATTCAAAGCATGTCATGGGTTCGGAAAGCGCGCAGGTGGCAGATCAGGCTAAGGAGTTAATGACGCTTCTTGAGGATAAAAAGGTGGATGGATTCTTCAGTGGCGATTTGCATTTTTTTGCCGAGTATCAAAGTCCCAGCGGTCTTGTTAAAATGACCACTGTTGGCGCAGTGGCCAAAGAGCGCAATTTCCAAGGCCCGCGTTTTGCGATTCTGGCGGTTTTTGACGACTATTCTTGGGAAGTCGAAGATGTTGAGATTCGTTAAGTGACTTAAGTTACTTATATGCAAAATACTTTTGAAAAAATTACTTTAGACAACGGTCTTCGCCTAATTTTGGCGCCGCTGCCGGCGTTTCGCTCAATAACGGCCATTATTCTTTGCGGTGCCGGCAGCCGCTATGAAACACGCGAAACCAACGGCGTTTCGCACTTTCTGGAGCACATGTTTTTTAAAGGTACAAAATCCCGTCCGACAGCTGCCGAAATCTCCCATGCCCTCGACGAAATCGGCGCCGATTACAATGCTTTCACCGGCAAAGAAACTACCGGTTATCACATAAAATCTGCCAGCGAACATTTACCTCTGATCTTAGAAATGCTTTCTGACATGCTTTGGAATTCCAAATTCGACGAGGCTGAAATCGAAAAGGAACGGGGTGTAATTATCGAAGAGCTCAATCTTTATGAGGATACGCCGATGCGCCGGGTTAGCGAGGTTTACGAGCAGGTTTTATGGGGAGATCAGCCTTTGGGCTGGGATATCGGCGGCCGTAAAGAAGTCATTGGCAAATTAGGGCGCGCTGATTTTATTGACTACATTAATGCCCGCTATCTGCCCAATAACATGGTAATTTCGCTGGCCGGGCATTTTGATGAAAAAAAAACAGTCGCCTTAGTTGAAAAATATTTTGGCCATAAAGCTCGTCAGTCGGTTGGCGGTTTTGTGCCGGTTTCGGAAAATCAAAAAAAGCCACAACTAAAAGTTATTTACAAAAAAACCGACCAGGCCCATTTGGTAGTCGGCGTGCGCAGCTTTAAAATCGGCCATCCCAACCGTTATATTGCGGCGGTTTTAGGGACAATTTTAGGCGGCGGCATGTCTTCCAGGCTTTTTATCAATGTTCGCGAAAAGCGCGGTTTGGCTTATTACGTGCGTGCCGATCACGAATCTTACCTTGATACCGGAACACTGGCGGCCTCAGCCGGAGTTGATCTTAGGCGTATAGAGGATGCCATCAAAGTTATACTTTTGGAATTCAAAAAAATTACCAAGGAGAAGGTGCTAGATAAGGAACTGAAAAAGGCCAAGGAATATCTAAAGGGCAGGATTATTCTGGCCTGGGAAGACTCTCGAACAGCTGCTCTTTCATTTGGCAGTGATGAGATTTTGGAAGGCAAGGTGCGAACTTTGGATGAATATTTAAAGCGGATTGATGAGGTTAGGGCAGAGGATATTCTGCGGGTTGCCCAGTTTTTATTTACCAACAATAAACTTAACTTGGCGGTTATTGGACCGTTTCGCGATGCGGTAAAGTTTGAAAAAATACTTCAACTCTGACAATTGACAATTGACAATTGACAATTGACAATTAAGGTATGCAAAGGACTGTTGTTTTATTAAAACCGGATAGCATCCAGCGCGGCCTTATCGGTGAAATTATTCATCGCTTTGAGCGAAAAGGCTTAAAACTGGTCGGTCTTAAAATGATGGCGGTTTCAGATGCTCTTTTGGAGGAGCATTACGCCCACCACAAAGACAAACCCTTTTTTGCCGGGCTTAAAAAATTTATGTCGTCTGCGCCGATTGTCTGTGTGCTGCTTGAGGGGAAAGATGCGGTTAGTGTCGTTCGTAAAATGGCGGGTTTAACCAGCGGCAGGGAGGCGGAATTGGGTAGTATCCGCGGCGATTTTTCAATGTCAACCAGCGCCAATATTATCCATGTTTCCGATACAGAGGCCGCTGCCCGTGAAGAAGAAACCCGCTTTTTCAAAAAGGATGAGATTTTTGATTGGGAAAGCGCTGTTGCCCCTTATCTTTACGGCGAAGACGAGAAATAACTCCAACTGACAATTGACAACTGACCCTACTTCGTCAAGTAAAACACTTGACTTCGAAGGGCAAGCAATTGACAATTGAAATTGTGATCCAGCAAAAAATTACCAGGCATTTCCTTCGTCAGTACAAGCATTTTGTGCCGCACCATGATGAACAGGGTCAGCACCGGCGGGCGCAAGCTTTAACATTGCCGGCCTTGTTTTTGTATCTGCAGGTTTTGGTAGTTTTGACAGCCGGCCTTTATCTAATCCGTCTTAAAGCTCCGCACATTTTGGGAACGGCCAAGTTTACGGCCGAGCAAATTATTACTTTGACCAATGCCGCTAGGCAAAAGAATGATTTGCCCCCGCTTGCTTTTAATGATTCTTTGTCGCAGGCGGCCGGTGCCAAAGCCGGCGACATGTTTGCCCTCGATTATTGGGCCCACAATTCGCCGACAGGCAACACCCCTTGGAGTTTTATAACTCGGGCAGGCTACCGCTACATATTTGCCGGTGAAAATCTGGCGCGGGATTTTAGTGATGCCGGCTCGGTAGTTGACGCCTGGATGAATTCTCCTTCGCACAGGAGTAATCTTCTTGATAAAAATTTCAAAGATATCGGCGTGGCGGTGGTTAATGACAAATTTGGTGGCAGAGATAGCACTTTAGTTGTGCAGATGTTCGGAACGGCGGTTTCGGCGGCGCCGGCTACTCAACCACTGGCCCAAACCCCTGGTGAAGGCTTGGGTCAGCAAATTAAGCCTTCACCAGAGGCTGTAATCCAAACGCCCATAACGCCTCAAGGGGTAACCGCCATAGTTGCGGGTCCTGCCGAAGTGACGGTTTTGGCAACCAAACAATTTTCGATTGCCAAAGGGGCGGCATTGGGTTTGGTCAGCTTTATATTTTTGCTGTTTGTACTTGAGGCTGTAGTAACTTTAAGACGGGCTGATCTGCGGCTAAGATCTGGGATTATTGCCCATTTGGCGCTTTTGGCTTTTGTGCTCTTTGCGGTTTGGTATGCGACAGCCGGAGCGATAATTTGAGATGCAAAAAGACGAACGACTAATGACTAAAGCCGTCATAAATTAAATTTTTTGATTGCATTAGTCTTTAGTCTTTAGACTTTAGACATCAATAAAATGAAACAGTTTGATACAGTTGCTCATATATTTTTACTATTCGCACTTGGCCTTGGGGCTGTTGGTATTTACCGCTCGCGCTATGATGCGACGGGGCAATTTTTAGTAATTCTGGTGCTTTCGGTCTTTTATATTCTTTGGGGAGTACTTTACCATCATCTCAGGGGTGATTTAAAAAGAAAGCTTTTTTTTGAATATCTGATTTTGGCCTCAATCGCCGGCGTGGTAGGGTTTTTGGTATTTGTGAGGTAAAACCGCGGAACTACGCGGAACGATACGCAGAAATACGCGGACGCGCACTGTCGTAGACCCTACGGATGATCTCTACACCTTTCGGATTACCGAAATTTACCAAAAAGCCTAATTTAAATCGCGAGTTTTTTAAATAATGCCAGAATTGGGCGATATCTTCTTTATGCAAGAAAGGTTTGGCTTTCAATTCAATTAAGATTATATTGTTAACCAGAAGATCAGGCGTATAGACTCCAACTTTTACTCCCAAATAATACACTGGTATTTGTTTTTCTCTTTCAACAGTTAAACCTTTACTGTTTAGTTCTAGTTCTAGCGCTTTCTGATAAACAGTTTCCTTTTGAGTATTGCGGAATTTCTTATAAATATTAAAGCACGCTCCGCGGATTAAGTAAGATTGTCTTTGATATAGCAGGTTTGTATCTGCTTTATTCCGCGTTATACTCTGCATAGTTCTGCGGCTCGTCACGGATTTATCACGCAGTAGTTGCGGTCGGGTTGAAAGGTGCAGATAAGTACTCCAGGTTGGATATCAGGATCATTGCTGTTTTCCAGTGCTGCTGAAAGAACGTAGGAAAAATCGGAAGGATTATTATAATAATAACCGCTGAAATCTTGATAAGCTGGGTCTTTGGGGAGTTGTTGCATATAGGTAATACTGTTACATATAAAAGCTGTTTTTGAAGGATCTGGATCTTGCCATTCGATTATATGCAAATCTCCTGTAACATTGCATCGGATTCTGCCGCTTGATGAGTCAGGATATTTGCCGTTAGTCTCAAAGTAAAGATCGAGGGCCGACTGGACGGATTTTAAATCGTTTTTACGGCGGCCGTCGCGGCTTTTCATCTGAGCATTTATAAAAGAGGTGGAAACTACAGCAATCAAGATGGCGATAATGGTTATGACTACCAGAAGCTCGATAAGCGTAAAGCCTTTGGCTTTACAGTATTTTGTATTTAGTATTTTGCATTTAGTATTTCTGATACCAGATACTAGATACCAGATACTAGATACTTTAAGGAAGGGCATTACTTTAAGTGTAAAGGGAAAAGCGGGAAGTGTAAAGCTTGGCTAGTTGGAGGGGCTAACTACGCAGTAATTGCGTCCGCTTTGGGGAACACAGGGAAGTGTGCCGGGAACGTAATTGGGGCTATTAATATTCTCAGGATCATTGGTGTTTTCCAATTTGGCAGAGAGGACATAGGAAAGATAGGAGGAGTTAGGTTCATAGTAATAGGGAATTTCGCCGGTCGGGTCTTTAGGCAGCTGCTGCAGATAGATGATAATTAGTGGTCCTGGTTTGCCGTTTTCTATTTTTGGACAATCAAATTTAGCTCCCCAACCGACAGATTTACCTACCGTGGGGCCCGGAGGACCGATCCGCATCATGCAGAAGATCTGACCGTGGGGATCAGAACTTAAAGGATATGCTCCATTAGTCTGGAGGTAGAGTTCCAGCCCTTGCTGGACGGCCTTAAGATCGGCTTTTCTTTTACCGTCACGACCCTTAATCTGGGCATTGGTAAATGAGGCGGAAACCGCGGCAATCAGAATGGCAATTATGGTCATGACGACCAGCAATTCAATTAGCGTAAAGCCTTTGGCTTTACAGTATTTTGTATTTAGTATTTTGCCTGCCTGCCGGCAAGGCAGGTATTTAGTATTTCTGATACAAGATACCAGATACCAGATACTAGATACTTTAAGGAAGGGCATTAATTTAATTGTCAAATGCTTGCCCCTCGAAGTCAAGTGTTTACTTGACGAAGTAGGGTCAACTACGAACTATAAACTATGAACTATGAACCACGAACTGTGAACAATGAACGGATTTCACTCCGACTTCAGGCAATAGTTGAAGCCAAGTGGTGGTGGTGGATTTTCATTGATGCAATTGTCTTTCTCAGGGTCTTTGGCGTTATCAAGTTTTGCCCAAAGAGTGTAGCTTAACCTATCAGCCGAAACGCGGTAACAGTAGACGAAATAGCCTTTGGCAGTGTCGGTATTATCACAGCCAGTGGGTGGTGCTCCGACATTAACCGTTACACTATTAGAATTCGGACCACCGGGACCACTGCAGTTCAAAGTAAAAGTATTAGTGGGGTTAATTAGCGGGCCAGTGGATTCTCCAGGAGACATATTGTTTGTAGCTTTTGAGCCAGTCCAGGTTGAAGAGGCAGGGTTAGCTGAGGCAGTACAGGAAGTAGCATCAGTTGTATTCCAAGTAAGAGTAGTACTGGAATTGTAAGGGATGTTAGTTGATCCAGCAAAGATATTAACGGTAGGTGGAGCTGGTGCTCCGACATTAACCGTTACACTATTAGAATTCGGACCACCGGGACCACTGCAGTTCAAAGTAAAAGTATTAGTGGGGTTAATTAGCGGGCCAGTGGATTCTCCAGGAGACATATTGTTTGTA
>Ga0209211_10000407_pt1 | contig 89117 bp, 78 predicted proteins | sample RifGroA2_FD_183992 | JGI IMG/M metagenome (GOLD analysis project Ga0209211, IMG submission 183992) | Groundwater microbial communities from Rifle, Colorado, USA - Groundwater A2 (SPAdes) (version 2) | ecosystem: Environmental > Aquatic > Deep subsurface > Groundwater | place: Rifle, Colorado... | reverse complement strand
GACTTCTTTTCCACTTTCAGCATTCTTTTCAAATAACGCAACTACTTCTACATCATTACGTTCAGTAAGCCTCTTCAACTGAACTGAACCCATCCAGCCTGCACCCACAAAGCCAATTTTAATTTTTTTCATAGTTCTTTCTATATCTCTGATAATTTTACAACTCTATGTTCAGCGACAGACTTTATCGCCGCAAACGCTACTCTCGTCGCCATGACCGCATCATCAACGCCGCATACCATAGGTATCTATGCAGGATACGAACATGCCACGCACTTTTAAAAATTATGCATGCATGCCGCCGTCCATGAGGATGTTTTCACCATTGATGTAGGCGCTGGCCTGCGACGCAAGGAAGACTACAGTACCTTTAATATCATCGTTATTCGCCATTCGGCCAACTGGAACTTTTTTCGTGTAATTCTTAAGGAACTGTTCTGGTTGATTAGCGAAAATTCCGCCGGGGCTGATGGAGTTGACACGGACTTTCTTATCCGCAAGTACACGGCACAGATATCGCGTCATAGTAAACATGCCGCCTTTGTGGAAGAAATAATCCGGAGGAGGATTTCCCATATCAGTACCTTCGTAGTTGGTCAGATCAGGGCCGAACATGCCCATCATCGAACAGATATTAACTATCGAGCCGCCGCCTGACTGTGCAATCAGGTCGGCCATCTCGCGGGTAATATCAAACATACCGGTCGCATTGACCCGCATGGATTCGGTGAACTGCTCAATCGGCGATGTGTAAGTTTTCATCGGACGCAGGACAGCGTTATTGACAAAAACATCAAGTCTGCCGAATTTTGCCTTAATTTCATCTTTAAGTTTAAGTACAGAGGTATGATCAGCCTGGTCAACATACATTGCGGTAATATCAAGACCATGTTTTATCATCTCACCTATCACCTTATTAGCATCATCAACAAACGGTGAAGCTGTAATAACTTTGGCATCCGCTTCGGCAAGGGCCTCTGTGATACATCGGCCATACTTGCCTTCTCCGCCGGTTATGAGGCATACCTTGTTTTTCAAGCTCAATAATTCTTTAACGTGCATATTATTTGTCCTTACCGTAAATACTCTGCGATTGTGTTTGAGGCTGTGATGATTTATTAAATGCAGCCACGATGGGATTAAAATATGTTGAAAGGCCAACCACATCGGCGCCGGCACTAACAAAGCGATATCCCATATCAATAAGTTCCTGCAAATTGCCCACTCCGCCGACTGTGCCTGCAAATTTACCTTTTTTATTCGCGACTTCGGCAATTCGCTTGCGGGTCTGGGCAATCAGAGGATTATCCCATTTGCCCGGCGTGCCTATGCCCTGACTGAAATCGCCGGGGCCAAAGAATATCATATCAATGCCCGGAAGTTCACATATCGCCTCAAGTTCATTGAGCGGTTCGGGGTCTTCGATTTGCACCACCACAAAACGCTGCTCGTTGGCAGTCTTTATATATTCCTGAAAATCGACCATACAATAGGCGCCATCGGCATTGCCGCCATCTACAGCCCTTCGGCCTACCGGATAAAAACGCGTCTGCCAGACAACTTTTTTGGCATCTTCAAGACTCATAACATGAGGCACCATAATACCTGAAGCATCAGCTTCTAATGGCTGGATATGTGAGCTGTATGAGCCTCTTGCAACGCGTACCATCGCATCGCAATCGTGAATCTTGGCGGCGCGAATCTGATTTTCAATCGTCTGCCAGTCGGTAGGGACATGCTCCATATCGAGCCATACGCAGTCAAAACCGCACATCGCGGCAATTTCCACGACACGAGGATCTGCGAGATTTATTTTAATGCAACTGGCAACCTGGCCGGAACGTAGCTTCTTTAACACTCTGCTTGAACGCATCTGCATATCTTTATTCCTTATTTTAATAAAATCGTTTTGCCGCCCTGCTCGAGGCTTTCTTTGCCTGCAATAAGCGTGCGAATGATGTTTTCTGTTTTAGCAAACTCAAGTCTGCTTTTGCCCTGCTGAACAGAACGTACAAATTCAATAATGTTATTGCGGAACATTGCATACCAGTTTTTATATTCGAGCAATCGCCAGCCCGTTTGGCCAAAAACTGAAATCTGGAACGTCGGCGTGATATCGTAGAATAAATGCACTGTCGCAAGAACGCCTGTTTCAAACTCAATATATACTATGTCCTTATGCGATGAACTAATATGCCGAACGCTTACTGCCTTTGGGTCATCAAGCAGAGCAAAAAGGCCTTCCAGCATATGCACACCATATTTAGTCCAATCTTTTTTGCCTACTGCTGTGGCAAGTTCAACCTTGCCAAGAGCCGCCATCTCTGTTTTTACCGATTGGCTCTCCGTCGCATATCGCATTGATGAGCAGGACATAAGCAATTTGCCTTTTGAAGCCTGCTGCTTAAAATAGTCAAGGTCATTTGTCGTTATCGCAAGCGGCTTGTCAATAAAAAGCGGCACATCGGCATCAAGGAACGGCTTTGCCATTGCAACGTGATTTTCTGGGTCGTCGCGAGTCAGCATTACCGCATCGACCTTGCCAATCATATCTTCAAGCTTATCGACAACCGTATCTATTAAACTTGCTTTTGCGATATGCTCCGCAATCTTTCGTTCCTGCGCCCAGACACAGGTTACCTTTGCACCTTCAATGCCAAGCGTGTCGCGGTTGGCTGCCAAATAGACGGGAATGCCAGCATAGCCGCAATTGGCCATTTCTTTTTCATTATACTGGCCGTTAACAATAGCCGACCAAGAATACGGATGGCCGTTGCCTTCCGACATACCTATAACACCAAGTCTAAGCATATTACGTTCCTATTATGTCGAATAGATTTTTTTTCAACAATTTACTCTACTGTTGCATTTTTTCAACAAAAAATTTTACCAACAACTAAAGCTATAAATAAACTTGTAACGAAAGTAGCCGGCGCAACAAGTAAGCTTGGTAATGGCGAATTAATAACCAATATACCACTTATAAGCCCGGAAACAATAGCTATTATTATAATCTGATGTGTTTTTGCCTTAAACATTGCAAGAAAAACGCACGTTAAGAGCGGGCATGAAAATAAACCAAGCACGCTTTGCGCTATGTCAAAAATTGTGCCAAGCCGTTCTACAAAGCCGGCAATAATCGTAGCTGAAACACCTATAATCAAAGATGCTATACTGCCATATCTTAACTGCTGCGAAGGAAGCATTGGCGAACCAAATCGCAAACGCAAATTTCAATTTTCGACTATCTGTTTTCTTTTCGTGGTTAGCCCCGGCAATACTTTGCCGGGGTCCGTTTCGTTTTGTAAGGTGGGCTTCTGCCCATGCAGTTTCGTGTCATTCCTGCGACCTGTGGTGAGCGTAGTCGAATGGGTGGTGAAACATAAAAAAGTTCCTGTCGCCGATAGGCGATTCCATAATTATTCATTATTCATTATTCATTGTTCATTATTCAATCATCCAGTTCTCCGCAAAAATCGAAAAATCCACCAGATTGACCACGCCGTCATAATTCAAGTCGCCCTGAATCGCATGTATTGCTCCCTGCTTAGCGGCAAGAGTAAAATTGCCAGTCTGGCTGTTGTAACCAGCCACCCTTATATAATATCGCTGTCCGGTAGCGGCATTTAAGATTACGACAGACTTTTCGCCAAAGAAATCATCATTAAACACTATCTCTGTTTGTGTCCCATCGAAAACCGCCACGGTACTGTTAAAATTCTCTGGTTCTACGGTAATGGTATATTTGCCCGTGCTGGCACAGTCAAAATAATACCATACATCCGCCGAGTCGTTGTAGCTGTTTCGGGTTATATCCAATCCGGTCGCCCCGATTGATGTACCCGAAACTGTCGAACCCACCGTAACAGCAATCGCATTACTCATTTCATCATTACTTACAGGTGAATCACCAAGCTGCCACGCAAGAACCGGATAGCCTCCGCCTTGCGGCATCGCCCAAGTATCATTTACACCGTTTTTGATTTCACCCTTAAAATCCCAAAATGCCCGCAGATAAATTTCTGAACCCTGCATTGTTGCCGTAGGAAGTCCTACTCCGCCGATGTGACTTCTTGGCTGTCCTGAAGTCTGCGTATCCCAGTAACAATAGAATATTATAGAATTCCAATTAGCCCCAACCAGCCCACCGACATAGTCGCCTGTTCCGCTGACCGAACCAGTTGCATAGCAGACACTTAGCGTACCGTTATTCGCCTCACATCCCACCAGACCGCCGACATAGTTTGTTCCACTGACAGAACTGGTCGCATAGCAAGCGGTTATTGTACCAGAATTATTCCCCACCAAGCCGCCGACATAGTTTGTTCCACTAACTGAACCGATTGCATAGCAGGCGGTTATTGAAGACTCATAATTATTATTCCCCACCAAACCGCCGACTTGGGAGTTGCCGGTTATATTGACATTCTCTACACCTAAATTTCGGATTTTGCCACGGGAGCTGACATAGCCAAACAAGCCGATAGTACTGCTACTTGGCTGATTGATGACTGCATTATGAATGATATGACCATTGCCGTCAAAGACACCAGTAAAGTTGGTGGTGGAGTTACCAACCGGTGTTAGTGTAACGCCGTATAAATTAACATCGGCTGTCATAATGAAATACTTCGTCCAATCTGCTGATGTACTCATCAATTGCTGCCAATCAGAAACTGTGCCAATCTGATACGGAGAATTTGGTTCTCCGCTTCCGCCTGAATATGCAAACACTGATGAAAACAAACAGAGAATTATTACTGCCGATAATATGCTGATATGCACAAACACTCTCAAGATTCCCGCTCCTTAAAATTCTCACTAATCCGCCGATAACGTACCAAAACTATCTTGAAATTGCAACGGTTTTTTCAACCCGCCAAAAAAAATAAAATACAGCATCCATAATTATTCATTATTCACTATTCATTTTTCATTTTTTACAAAACCTCATCAAAACTGCTCAAAAACAACAAAAAATCTGCGAAAATTTGCGAAATCTGCGTCAAAAATTTCAATTTTTTAACGAAATTTTGCAAAATTTTGCAAAAAGTTACAAAATTTTGTCATTTTTTTGTAACTTTACGTTCGGGAACTTGCGCGTTTGGCTCGAAAAGTTACAAAAACAGCTCCAAATCGGCCAAATGCGCAAGCGTTTTTCGATTAAAAGAAGGACAAATCTCTACTGCTTTTTGTGCATCAGCCGAAGTTCCAAATCTATGGCCAAAGGAAACAGCACGGTATTTTCGATATGAATATGTTCACTAACGGCGATTTTGAGTTCCTTCATTCCGTCTAAAAATGCGGTCAGAGAATCGCCTGAACCGCTCGGCGAATGATAACCGCTGACTATGGTATGAATATTTTTAAACATAACATTTTCGGTCTGGTCGTGTTCAGCTTCCAGCAGGCTGATTGGATTTTTTATACTGCTGCGATGAAATTCCGGTTTTGCCCCCGCGCCCCTGTTAAACTCGTCCATTTGGCGGATATAAGGAATCAGTATTTGTTCTTCGCTGGCGAAATGTTTTTCCATTCCTATTTTGAAAGCCGGCAAAAATTCACGCAGAGCGTTGAGCATACTGTTTATCGTATCGCTGTACCGCCCTGTCAATTGCTCAAGCAACGTTTGCAGCTCGGACATTTTTTCTCTTATTCTATGATGATCCTGCTCGATGAAGTTGAGCAATTCTTCCGGAGATGCTTTTGACCAGGCCATAGTAAAGTTCCCAAACAAACTATTTTGCGTGTTTTTCTATTTCGCTCAAATAGACCAAAGTTCTTTCGAGCTGGTCGGTAAGATGTTTGAGTTTGAGCATAGTTTTTACGCGGGTAATAAGCTCTAATTTGTTTATCGGCTTGCTCAAAAAATCATCGGTACCGGAGTCGATGGCGCGTTCGATGTCGCCGATTTCGCTCAACGCCGTTACCATAATAATCGGCACGGCAGCGGTGGCGGGATTGCCTTTGATTCTTCTGCAAACTTCAAAGCCGCTCATTTTTGGCATCATTACATCGAGCAGAATCAAATCCGGGATTGTTTTTTTTACTATTTCGAGAGCCTCTAAGCCGTCTTTTGCAGGAATGGTATTACAGGCGAGGTCTTCCAGATAAGCAGAGAGAAGTTCGAGATTCTGCTCGTTGTCGTCAACAATAAGTATTGTCGCGGCCTTCTGTTCCTGCCCAACATCCTTTTTAAGCTTTGCAGCGGTTTTTGTCATTATGTTCCGTTCTCCGTATTCAAGGAAATAGTCCCCAAATGTCGATAAATAAAGTGCTGTAATTCTATCCCATTATGGCTGAATTTGAAAGTGTTTTTTTAATCTGTGGAGTTTTGCTTTGCCGGAATTAATTGAGAAACGCAAGTCCCTGAACAAGCAGGTCAAATTTCAAGACCTGCAAAACAAAGCACTTAAGGCAAAATTGACCAAGCTGCAGGCCATGGCGAATCTGGGTAAGGTTTCAGCCATTGTCGCTCACGAAATCAATAATATCCTTATGCCACTTGGCAATTACGCCCAGGTCGCTCTTAATAATCCCGATGATAAGGAGCTTACCACAAAGGCTCTCCAGAAGACGATTAAAAACAGCGCAAGGGCATCCGAAATCCTTGAAAGCATAATGGCGATGGTCAACGGCGAAACCGCCGAGGTTCGCAAATGCCGACTGCTGAATCTTGTGAATGAAGTTTTTTCCTGCATCGGAAGGGACTTGAGCAAAGACAAAATTAAACTCCTGCTTGATATTCCTGAAGATATGTCGATTGATGTTGTGCCTGTGCAGTTTCAGCAGGTAATAATGAATTTAGCTCTTAACGCGATTGAAGCGATGAAGCCAATCGGCGGAACATTGTCGCTAAAGGCAGCGGCAGGCAGCGATGAAATTGAAGTCAGAGTTGCCGACACCGGCTGCGGAATAGAGCAGGAAAATCTCGAAAAAATATTCAGACCATTTTTCACAACGAAAACTGTTGACTCCCCCGCCGGCAGAACAGGTTCGGGATTAGGCCTGGCATTTTGCATAGAAATTATCGAAGCGCACAATGGAAGCATAACAGTCCAGTCGCAGCCCGGCAAAGGTACGGAATTTATTATCGAACTGCCGAAGAAATAATGGTATCTCTAAAAATTGGTAATACTTTAGCCAAATGTCAGATACGACTTGTCATTCCCGCGCAAGCGGGAATCCAGTTTTGTAGTGTGGGCTATTAGCCCACGCGGTTTTTTTTAAATCCATCGGCCTTGCCGATTCCCCAACTTTTCACTCCTATTCTGATAACTGATAACCGATAACTGAGTTTCTGAAATCGGCCAAACGCGCAAGCAAAAACTTGCGCGCCTAAAAAAAATTAAAAAATTTATATCCATATATCACAACCACTTACAAAACCGCCCTCAAAAAATTTCAGCCAATTTTCGCCAGAAACGCGCAAGTTATTCCCATAAGATAGAGCCGCAATTTCGCTCTGTGCCTGTGTGCCTTAGTGCTTTTGCCCCTCTTTTTAAAAAAGAAAGGAAACCAATTTTTCTGCAATAGAAGCCGGGCATTGAAAAACGAATCAGCTTGAGGTCAGTTGCATGGTAATTGAAAACCGATAACTGAGTTCTGATAACTGCCTTCATTCTATCACCAGAGCCGCCAAGACCCACAGCGGCATACAAATCAGGGGTCTTTCGTACACGGATGTGCGGAACTTTCTCTCACTCCGACAGGATGTTGGTGTTGAGTAGTTGTGTCTGCGTAAGAAAGCCGGTAGGGTGGACAGCTTTGCTGTCCACGCGGAATCTTTGGCAGAATCGTCCAGTGGCGACGTTGGAGGCCGGCGGCCAAAAGCCGTCTAACCTTACCAAACGAATACTGCTTCTACTGTCTACTGACTACTGTATTCTGTATTCTCGTCTGGTATCTTATAAATGGGAATCTTTAAAATGACTTAGTTACATTAAAAAAAATACAATTTGTGTAACATTTTAGCCGAGTGCCAAATACAACTTGTCATTCCCGCGCAGGCGGGAATCCAGTTTGTTATGTTTTTGGTTTGCGGGTTTGACCGCTTTTAGAGTCATTTTCCATCGTCGATTATGGCTCATTCAACATCCGCAACTCTAATTACAAGATTGCTGCCGTATGGATTCGCAATGGCATTAAAACAAAAAAGGCCATCGCTGTTTTGAGTAAATGAAAGCTGCTGATTATTTTGTTTGCCAGGAGATTGCGTAAGGGGTGAAGATTTGCGGTAATTCAGAATTCAAACTATGTGAAATAACAAATCTATATTCCGTATTCGGCTTGGCTATAAAATAAATATGCTCGACATTGTCAACGGGGCTGTCGCTTACATCAACAAGAGTCTGACTCCCCTGCTCATCAATTCTCCACAACTCAAGCTGAAAATCAGCAAGGTTCTGCCATAAAGGCTCAAAGGGATAATCTCTGCCATAAGGTCTGTTCCAGATAAGAGTAGCGGCAACGGCCTGGTTTTCTGTTTTGGGCGTTTTGAATTGATAAACTCTCTCGGCAGCGTAATTCGGCTCGATTATATCTATAGACCACCCTGCCGGCGGGACATTGCCATCCATTTGCATACCCGCAAGCAAAAGATTGTAAGCGGACAAGCCATCAACCATTCCAGCACCCTGCCGTAAATCGAGCGGATATTCGGAATCATCGTTTGCAGAATCGAAGCCTTTGTGCCAGCCTGGCAGCTTTTGGGCGGAAGTCATAAGAATCGATTTCAAAACGCAATTACTAAAAACCGGAGATACCGCGAGGGAAAGTTCCGGCTGGGTGTTTGCTTTTTGAATCAACAGAGCGGTAACGGAAGCAACTACGGGGGCAGCAAAACTTGAATAGTCGCCTGTCGCGGCGAAGTCATTTTTTTTGCCTGCGACGGCGACGAGGCAATTGCCCGGCGCGATTATGTCGGGTTTGCATCTGCCATCGAGGGTCGGCCCTGCCGTTGAGCGGCTGGGAATGGGCGAATTAAAATCTTTTAACGAGCCGTTTGAATCTGCTACGCCTACGGCGAGTACGTTTGCGCCAGCGGCGGGATATAACGGCAAATCGCGGGCATCAGTTCCGTTCCCGATTGAGGCGATGACGAGCAGACCGAACTGCTCGACCATTCTGTCTATGCCTCTTGACCACCAATCTTCTACCGCCCAGCCGAGGCTCATTGTGTATAAGTCAGCACCCGGCCAGTTGCCTGCGAAAACGTATTCGGAAAGGAACTGACGAAATTCATAAACGTCCAATTTCGCATCGGGGCAGGCGCCCTCATAATCGAAATTGCCAACGCCGGGCAGGTTCGCATCGGAATACATTCCTGTAAGAATTGAGGCAATCGCGGTCGAATGGGCTGAAACGCCCGCGGTTGATGGGTCGTAATCGTGGAATTTGATTTTCAGGCCTTTGAAGCAATTGTGCGAAATGTCTGGGCGATAGTCGTTGCGGGGTGTTTGGCCGGTGTAGGTATCACTTCGACAGACAAGGCCGATGTCCACGCCTTTGCCTGTAAGGTTTGGGTCGAGTTGGCCGATTTTATAAACGCCTGCAATGTCGAGTGCAAAAGGCTCGACGGCAAACAGCGGACAAGCCGAGATAACAAATAACAAAATGGCGAAAAGATAGTTCTTCAAAAAAATCCCAAAAGAAGCAAATGACCGCTCCATTACTGTCGCGGCTCTGAATTTTTGAAAATATACGACATTATTATAGCATATCTTGCCTAATTTTACCAGACTGTATATTTTAATTACTACTCCTTTATCGGCAAATACTTAAGGCGACAAAACTACTACTTGCCAAACCGCCGGCGAGTTGATATACTCCTGCGAACTAACAGGTATTAAATAATTGGTTTTGGCTATGGAAATCCTTCTAAACTCCGATAAAATCGCTGATTGCACTGCTGATTTGGTCAAAGCGATATGTTCGCAGGTCAAAAATGGCGACAAAATAGCAGTCGTCGGTATTCGCAGCAGAGGAGAAATTCTTGCCAAACGGCTCACCGAATTGCTGTCGAAAAAGCTCAAATCCGAGATTCCCTGCGGTACGCTCGACATAACCTTGTATAGAGACGACCTGAACGACCCGCACGGCAGTTCGCAGCCTTTTGTCAGAAGCACGGAAATCGAGTTTGACATCAACGGCAAAATTATCATATTGGTTGACGATGTTCTGCACACCGGCAGAAGCACGCGGGCTGCGATGGATGCGCTGATAGATTTGGGCAGGCCGGAGGCGATTCGGCTGGCGGTGCTTGTGGAAAGAACCGGACGGGAGTTTCCGATACAGTCGGATTTTGCGGGAATAAAAATCAATCTGCCTGCGGGGAAATCCGTGCAGGTGAATTTTATCGAGTCGGACGGCAAAGACGAAGTTGCCATTATAACGGATTGAACCGTCGGTTTTGCCGGCGGTTTTTTTTTAATAAAATTTTAACGGAAGTAAAATTTGAAGAAAAAAGAATTTATCTGGAAACACAAACATCTGATTGGCCTGCGGGAATTGAGCAGAGAAGAAATCGAGCATATTCTCGACACGGCTGCGGGCTTTGAAGAAATCAGCACAAGGAGCGTGAAAAAAGCCCCTGTTCTTCGCGGCAAGGTAGTCGTCAATCTTTTCTTCGAGGACAGCACAAGAACGCGAACCAGTTTTACGCTGGCGGCAAACCGCTTGAGCGCGGACGTAGTGGAATTCACAAAAAAATCCAGCAGCGTAAGCAAAGGCGAAACACTGCTTGATACAGCTAAAAATCTTGAGGCGATGGGAATTGACATCGTCGTAATCAGGCACAGCGCAGGCGGCGCGCCGAAATTCTTGAGCAGAAATATCAACGCCTGTGTTGTCAACGCCGGCGACGGCTATTGTGAACATCCGACACAGGGATTGTTAGACGTTTATACGATAAGAAAAATGAAACACTCGCTCCAAGGCCTTAAAGTGGCGATTGTCGGCGATATAGCGCATTCGAGGGTGGCAAGGAGCAACATATACGCCCTTACAAAACTGGGAGCCGAAGTGATTCTCGTCGGCCCGCCGACGCTTATGCCCGCAAAAATCGAACAACTGCCTGTCAAAGTGAGCTATTCGCTGGACGATGTTATCGGGCAGGTCGATGTGATAAATATGCTGCGGATACAATTTGAGCGAATGGGGGCGAACCCGTTCCCATCCGTAAAAGAGTATTCGCACAATTTCGGACTGACGGTCGAGCGAATGCAAAAAGCGAAAAAAGATATTCTCGTTATGCATCCGGGGCCGATTAACAGAGGACTTGAAATCGAAAGCGAAGTGGCTGACGGGCCAAACAGTGTGATTTTGCAGCAGGTGCAAAACGGCCTGGCTGTGCGAATGGCGGTTCTGTTCCTTGTTAATCAGGGAGCGATGGTCAAAAAATAATTTTAAATTTTTAATTTTGAGTTTTAAATTAAATGGCAAAAAATATCTTAATAAAAAATGGCACTGTAATTGATCCTGCGAATAAAATAAACGGCAAGGCTGATGTTCTGGCTATTGATGGCAAAATCGCGGAGGTCGGAAACGTCAAAACGCAGGCTGATATCGTAATCGACGCAGCGGGTAAATTCGTTTTACCCGGACTGATTGATATTCACGTCCACTTCCGTCAGCCCGGCGACGAGGAAGAAGAAACAATCGCGTCCGGCTCGGCCGCGGCCGTGGCGGGCGGGTTCAGTTCGGTCGTGTGTATGCCGAATACAGACCCCCCGATAGATAACGATACAAGCGTCGAATATGTTCACAGAATGGGCAGACAGGCTCGAAAGACGCACGTTTATGTGATGGGAGCGATTACGCAGGGACGCGCGGGCGAGCAGTTGGCCGAGATGGGATTTATGGCGCAGGCAGGCGCGGTCGGGTTCACGGACGACGGCAACGGCGTGCAAAACGCGGCAATGATGCTCAAGGCATTGAAGTACGCTTCGATGCTGAAAAATGTCGTGGTCAGTCAGCACTGTCAGGATAATTCTTTGGCGGGCGCGGGAGTAATGAACGCGGGCTACAATTCGACGGTTCTCGGAGTGCCGGGGATTGACCCACTGGCGGAAGAAATGATGATTTGGCGCGATGTTCAGCTTGTTCGCAAGACGAAAATGCGTTATCACGTTCAGCATATTTCCACAGCTCGTTCGGTGGAGATTATCAGACAGGCAAAGGCCGAGGGATTGCCGGTAAGCTGCGAAGTTTCGCCTCATCATCTGCTTTTGACCGATGATGCGTGCTGCGATTACGATACGAATTATAAAGTCAACCCCCCGCTGCGGACAGAAGCGGATATCGCGGCGTTAAAACAGGCAGTCAAAGACGGCGTTATCGATGCTCTGGCCTCCGACCACGCGCCGCATCTGAAAAGCGAAAAGGAGCTGGAATTTTTGGCCGCTCCGTTTGGAATCGCAAGTCTTGAGTGTGCATTGAGCCTGTATATTAAGGCTCTGATTGAGCCGAAGGTTATTGATTGGCCGCAGTTAATCGCGATGATGACTTACCAGCCTGCGAAAATTATCAGCATCGACAAGGGAACGCTCGGCAAAGGCAAACAGGCAGATATTACGGTTATCGACCCGAATTTTGAATATAAAATTGACGTGAATAAATTCCGCTCAAAGAGCAAAAATTGTCCTTATGATGGCTGGAATGTCAAAGGCAAAGTCGAATATACAATCGTCGGCGGCGAAATTAGATTTTCCTCACGGGAAAATTAACGTGCTGCTCGTTGATGGTTATAACTTGCTGCGGGCTGTTCAGAATCTGTCGGAGGAAATGGCCGGCGTTACGGATGCCCAAATCTGCCATATTATAAGCAGGTATTTGACTATAACAAAAAGCAGAGGGGCGATTATTTTTGACGGTATCGGACCGAGAGACAAATCCATTTTTAACAATTTGGCAAACCTTGAAGTTGTTTTCTCCGGCAGAAACAAAGAGGCGGACGATGTGATTGAAAAACTTGTGCTGATAAATTCGGCACCGAGAAGTATGACGGTCGTCAGCAGCGACAGAAGAATCAAAGCCGCGGCCAATCGAAGAAAGGCAACAGCGGTAAATTCGATTGATTTCTGGCTTGAAATGCTCAAAATTATTGACAAAAAGGCGAAAAAGAAAACCGAACCGCCGGCAAAATATCTCGGCATATCCGAAAGCGAAACGGAGTACTGGTTAAGAGTGTTTGGATTATTAAAATAAATATAAGGAAATGAAAATTGATGTACACAATCGGATTGGATTACGGAACAAATTCGGCAAGATGCGTTGTTGTCAATGTCGCAAACGGCAATGAAATCGGAACGTCGATATTCGGCTACCCGACAGGCAAGGCAGGGATAATTCTCGACGCGAAAGACGCTAATGTCGCAAGACAAAATCCGGCAGACTATATAAAGGCGATTGAAAGCACGGTTAAAGCGGCTTTAAAGCAGGCGGCAAAAACAGATAAAAAATTCTCGCTGGAAAAAGTTATCGGCATCGGCGTTGACACCACCGGCTCGACACCGATACCGGTTGATAAAAATGGAACGCCTTTGGCTTTTTCGCCGAAGTTCAAAAACAATCCAAACGCAATGGCCTGGCTGTGGAAAGACCATACATCATATAAGGAAGCTGCACAAATTACCGAACTCGCGAAAAAAACGCACCCGGAATATCTTGCCAAATGCGGCGGAACATATTCATCGGAATGGTTCTTCAGCAAAATTCTGCACTGCCTGAATGTTGACAAAAAAGTTTTCGATGCCGCCTACAGTTGGGTCGAATGCGCCGATTATATACCGGCGGTTTTGGTCGGAGACACAAAACCTGAAAATCTCAAGCGATGCAGATGCGCGGCAGGCCATAAAGCAATGTTCAATAAGAGTTGGGGCGGTTTGCCGGCAAAAAGTTTTTTGAGCAAACTGAATCCGAAACTCGGCGATTTTCGCGACAGACTTTATAAAAAAACATACGCTGTCGATACTGCTGCCGGCGGACTATGCAGGCAGTGGGCAAAAAAACTCGGCTTGCCGGAGGGAATCCCAATCGCTGTCGGAGCGTTTGACGCACATTTGGGCGCGGTCGGAAGCGGAATTAAATACGGCACGCTTGTAAAAATTATCGGCACAAGCGCCTGCGATATTATCGTAAGTCCTAACAAAGGCAAATTCAGAGACATACCGGGAATCTGCGGAATCGTCGATGGCTCGGTATTGCCGAATCATTGGGGGCTTGAGGCAGGTCAATCGGCGGTCGGGGATATATTCAACTGGTATGTCGATTATATTCAGCCGGGCGGAAAGACGGCAGGCTCACACGAAGAATTGACCAAAAAGGCGGCGGCTCTTAAACCGGCTCAATCAGGTCTTTTGGCATTGGATTGGAACAACGGCAACCGAACGGTACTGGTTGACCAAAGACTGGCCGGTCTGCTCATCGGCCAGACGCTGCACACAAAGCCCGAAGAAATTTACAGAGCATTGATTGAAGCGACGGCGTTCGGAGCTTTGACGATTATCAATCGTTTCGAGGAATTCGGCGTTAAAATAAATGAGGTTGTCAACTGCGGCGGAATCGCCGAAAAAAATTCAATGCTTATGCAGATTTACGCGGACGTAACCGGCAGAACAATGAAGGTTTCGCGTTCATCACAAAGCTGTGCACTCGGTTCAGCAATCGCAGCGGCGGTTGTCGCCGGCAAAAAGGCGGGCGGATATGATAATTTCGCAATGGCACAAAAAGCAATGTGCGGCGTGAAAGCGAAAACTTATAAGCCGAATCCGAAAAATCAAAAGGTTTATGCCCAACTTTACAAACTCTATAAAAAGCTGCACGATGCCTTCGGCACAAAGGGATATACAGGCAGCCTCTATGATGTGATGAAAAAACTGCTTGAATTAAAAATAGACGCATAGGCACAAAGAAAACGAAATGAAAAATATTGGCAAAATAAAAAACTTAAATATTGAATTTACCGCTCCGCCGTCAAAGGCGCATACGCTAAGGGCTTTAGCTATCGCGGGTCTGGCTGAAGGACAAACTATAATCAATAATCCCCTGCTGGCTGACGACCAGCAAAATATGATTGGCTGTCTGCGACGGCTCGGCATCGGCGTTGAGATAAAGAACGGACAGATTTTCGTTAATGGCGGCAGCGGAAAGTTTTCTCCCCTCGGCAGCGAATTAAACGTCGGCGAGTCCGGCGTAACAATGAATTTCCTGACAGCCGCTGCCTGCCTTTGCGACAAACCTGTAATCCTGACGGGCTCGGCAAGGATTCAGGAACGGCCTGTTGACGAACTTGTAAGCGGTCTGCGGCAGTTGGGCTGCAAAATAGATTATCTGAAAAACGAAGGCTGTGTGCCTGTAAAAATTCACGGCGGAGGCATAAATGGCGGCACGGCGAAAATGCATGGACAGCGAACTTCGCAGTATTTCAGCGCATTGGTAATTTCCGCGGCTCTGGCGAAGAGCGATTGCGTTATCGAATGCGTTGACGAAATGACCGAGCGGCCATACTTCGATATAAGCGTTGATATGATGGCGAAATTCGGCGGCAAAGCGGAAAACAAAAATTACAAAAAAATCATCGTACCCGGCAGGCAAAAATACCTCGGCAGAGAAATTACAATAGAAGGCGACCACAGCAGCGCATCGTTTTTCTTTTTGGCGGCGGCGATTTGCAAAGCACAAATAAATATCAAAGGCCTGCAAAAGGACAGCAAACAGGGGGATAAAGCCTTTGTCGATTTGCTGGCAAAAATGGGCTGCAAAGTTGAATACTCCGAAAATTCAATCCTGCTGGCAGGCGGCGAATTAAAATCAATCGAACAGGATATGAGCAATATCCCAGATTTAGTTCCACCAATTGCTGTGGCGGCGGGGTTCGCAAAGGGCAAAAGCAAATTTACGAATATCGGCCATTTGCGGCATAAGGAATGCGACAGATTGGCAGTTGTGGCGGAGGAATTGAACAAAATGGGAATAAAAGCATTTTGCGATGACGACAGTTTAACCGTCATCGGCAATTCCGCAGGGGCAAAGGGAGCGGTAATCGACCCGCACAATGACCATCGAATCGCTATGAGTTTCGCGGCGGCAGGCCTTGTCGTGGGGAATCAGCGAATCGACAATGAAAAATGCGTCGGCAAATCATTTCCTGATTTTTGGGAAAAGTTTGAAATTTTTTACAAATAGTGTATATCAGACACGGTTAAATTAAAAGGATTATGAAATGATAGGCTGTCATTTTGGAAGAATGTTTCAGGTGTCGGTGGCCGGCGGGTCGTATCAGGACGGCCTAACAGCCGTTGTTCAGGGGCTGCCCCCCGCTATGGCAATAACCGAGCAGGAAATTTACGGCGACTTGCTGCTTCGCAAGCCTGGCGCGGATGAATTGAGTTCGCCGCGTAAAGAGCCTGATTTGCCAATAATTTATACAGGCATAAACGCTGCTGATACCGTCGAAAACGCAGGGAACAAAAACCTTACCAACGGCACGCCTCTTACAATTCTGATTCCCAATCTCGACAGGCATTTTATCCATATAAAACAGTATCAGGATACCAATCGCACGCCCCGGCCGGGACACGCCTCCTACGCGTCGTTTATAAAATACGGCGCATCGGACGATTCCATCGGCGCAGGCATCTTCAGCGGAAGATATACCTCGACAATCGTCGCGGCAGGCTATCTCGCTAAAAAGGTTTTGAAAAAATGTGGCATAGAAGTCTTCAGCTTTGTAAGAGAATTAGCTTCTGTCCGGCTTGGCAATGTAGATTACGCACAAGCTCTAAAATCTTCACAAAATTACAAAAAAATGCGATGCGATTATGACCCGTTCTATCAGCAGATCTATGTAAATGGCAGAATAACGAGCGAAATGCGTTTCCTTGAAAAAATGGCTGTCTTTGCGCAGATTGAAAACGAGATTGACGCTATCCGCGACAAAGCAAAAAAAATGAATGCCGCCGAGATTGCCGAAAAATACGGCGTTCACCATATTCTTAACTGCCCGGACGTAAAAACAGCGGAGGAAATGGTCAAAGCCTGCAATAAAATCTCCGCCACCGGCGACTCGGCAGGCGGTATCGTCGAAGTAGTTGTCCGCGGCGCGCCAGTTGGTTTGGGTGAGCCGGTTTTCCAAAAATTAGATGCCGAACTCGGCCAAATGCTCGGAATCGGCGCCGTTAAAGGCGTTGAAATCGGAGCGGGCTTCGGCGTAAAAAATATGACAGGCTCACAAAGCAACGACCAGATGCACGCAGAAAATGGCAAGGTCATTTTCGATTCCAACAACGCCGGCGGAATCACCGGCGGACTTTCGACCGGACAGGACATTGTAATAAAGTTAGCCGTTAAAGGCACCCCGACAATAGATAAACCGCAGCATACGATTGACAAATACACGCTTGAAAATAAGAGTTTAGCCGCGATTACAAGACGCGACCCGACGATTGTAGCGAGGGTTTGGCCGGTTGCGGAAAATTATACCGCGATGATTATCCTTGATAATCTAATGGCACACTATGGCTATCAGGCAATCAAACAGAAGTTTGAATAATCGACAGCAGCAGACACAAAAAAAGCCGCTTTTAAAGGCGGCTTTTTTCGTTATAAAAATCCCAATGATTACGATTACTCCAATGGGGCGAAATATTCTCTTTCAGCTTCGTCCTGCAGGATGATTGTAGGCTTTACCAATACGAGCAGGATGTCCTGGTCTTTTACTTTGCTTCTGTTGCTGAAAAGTCTGCCGATGATTGGTGTCTTTGAAAGGCCCGGCACGCCGGCTTCCTTGTTAATCTCTGCGCCGAGTTTCTGGCCGCCTATTAGTAGCGTTCCGCGATCAGGCACACTCACGCGGGTCTGAACTTCGGCAACATCCAGAGTAGGCAAACTAATCGGGAACGAGTCGCCGGACGTGGGCGAGAAAACATCAAACGTCGTGAGGTTGGTTTTGGTATAGTTCGTACTTATTGCGAGTATAACATATTTCTTATCCGCGCTTATTGTCGGCGTAACATTCAGCACTACGCCGCCTGTAACAGTGTCGGTCGTCGGGTCAGCGATAACTCTTACCGGCTGACTGTCGCCACTGCTGGTTATATCCTGAAAATCATAATCCGAAACATAAGCGGTTTCCTTTGATACCCTCATAGCCGCCGATTCGCCGCTAAGAACAGTAACCCTCGGAGCGGTCAGCATCTTGGCATCCCTGTGAGCCTGCGTAGCTCTCAAGAAAAATGATAACGACAAATCATCAAGAACGGAGCCGTAATCAAATCCGGTAGAAGCAATCGCAGCGCTTCCGCCTGCCAGACTTCCCGGGACTCCGGTTTCTCCGGCATTTGGCGCCGCAAATTCATAAGAATTCTGCTGAAACACAATCCCGCCCTTGCCGAAACTGCCGATTCCATGAGGCAGATTTATAGTCATATCAAGGCCGATATCCTCAAGGAAGTTTTCGGTTACGAACAGGAATCTTGTCTCAATGGAGACCTGCTGGCCGAGCGATTCTCGCAGGCCGACCGTGAGCAGTTCCTGAATCTGTTCGTGAACCTGCGGGGTCTGGCTTATAACAAGCCTGTTGCCGTGAGAACTTATAGTTCCCTCTCCGCCGTTAATCAGCCAGGTATTTGGAGCAACGGTTTCCTGTATCATTTGAATTATAGTGCCTGCATTATCAGTGCGTTCCTGCTCAAGCTGATCCGAGCTGGTGGTATTAGTGCTCTGACTGGTACGCGCATCTTCCTGTGTGGACAAATCTGCGCTGTAATTTGCCGGCGTACCGATAAGTTCCGTGATATCATAGGCGTGGGTAACTAATTTATTTGGGAGCGATTCTTTCGTCGCCACCGTTATAATTCCATCATCAACAACATAATCGATTTTCGTAACGCCGCCGGAAACGGAATCAAGCAATTCCTTAAGTCCCTTGCCGACCGGAATGCCGCTTAGTCCCTGCATACTGATTACCGTATCGCGCTCGATATAGGCGTTTTCTTCAAGGTCTTTCCAGCGGACGACTATCTTCAGCGGAGGCTCAACTGAATTTTTAATCAATTCAATCGCGTCGGAAAACGGCGTATCAGGCGTAAGACTGCTCAAATCAACCGGCGTTTCAAGCAATTTATAAACCGCAGCATCCGCGGCGGAAAGCCCCGTTATAGTTTTCGGTTTTCTTTTAGCGGCTATGTCCTGCCAATTCTTAGGATAGGTCATCAGACCGGCGTGCGGAATCATAGATTCCTGATTGTCCACGAACAGCTTCTCTTCTTCCTTGCCCATTTCTTTTTTAATTTCAAGCTGTCTGCGAAGGTTGATAATGTCCTCAAGCGTCGCCTGTGTCCTAAGAGCCTCCCGATTCGTCGGGTCAATCACCAAAAGCGTTTCAACCTGCGCTAACGCCTCCTGATACCGCTGCTGCTCCTGATATTCAGCCGCGTGCGTCAGCAGGTCTTGTATTCTCTTCTGTCTGTCAGCGGCCTGCTGCGCTCGGAGTTTTTCCTGTGAAGCCTGCGCCTCATCTTTTGCCTTTTGGGCTTTTTCCGCCTCAACCTCTGTCTGCCTTGTATTCACTTCCTGCAAAAGCTGGCTAAGCGTCGCCGTGTATTGCGAATAATCCGTCTCGCCGAGCAGGAGTTTGTTTCTTTCGACAACGCTGGTTGCGTTGGAAATTTCGTCTTTCGCTTTGGCAAATTCTTCTTTGTCGGCGTATTCCTTCGCCCTGGCAACGGCTTCATTGACTATCGACTTGGTGTAGCTCTGCTGAATCCGCTGTTTCTGCTTGATGACTTCAATATAATTCTCCTTCGCGTCTTCCATTCCCGATGCCGGAGTCTCCGGTGTCAGGGGCTGGGGTTGCGAAACGGTATTTTCATCAACAGCGCCATCAATATCCGATTCAGGAGTGGGCGTGAGCGTGGGTGCAGGCATAATAAATTGCCCATTAACATCCGTTTGAACAGAAACCGCTGGCGGCAAATTCGACGATGGCTGCTGAACATCACAGGAATCCACTGGCACAAATTCGATGCCCTGATTATTGACATTGGTACTACTGCCATTGACGTTGACATCGTTTTGGCTGGTTTGTGTCGATATTTGAATCGGCTCGGAAACGACAACTCCGGGGGTCTGCTGAACAGGCTGAGTGGGTTGGGCAGGCTGCGCCGATGATTGAGTTACCGGCGTGGTCCCCGCAACAGGCGGAACCACAGCGGTTTTGGGAGACTGTGAATTTAATTTGCCAAGCAGTTCATCAAGTTTGGCGGCATCGGACGCGATAAGATACTCTTTATACACCGCAGCCTTATTAACGGTTACTCTTGCCGTATCATACTTGCCTCTTCGGTATTGTTCACTGCCGACATCGAGCAACTGTTTGCCCGTCTGCCTCAAGGCCTGAACTTTCGCGCTGTCCTGTTCTGCCGCGGAAACAGACGAAACCACGGGCAAATATATTATGATTGCCGCCAAAATAATAAACAGACACAACTTTGCTCTTGATATACCCATTAACACTGGTAACTCCTGTTCACTAAGGACAAAATAACAGCCGCTGTAGAATGCCCCATTTACTTAACTGTTCGGTTCGACACATCTTACTAACTTTACGGCTGTTGCTAAGTTTGACTATTTTAACACAAAAACCAAAATTTTTCAAGCTAATTATTTAGGGGCAGCAACTTAGCAACTCCGAACTTTTATAATTGGCTTTTCAAAGAAATTACACTATCATCATCGGTAATAATTACCTGCGGCTAAAACTCATTTTTGAAGTAAAAGCTAAAAAAAGAGATTATCCTGAAAAGATTTTTAAAAATCACAACATATTGTAAATACTAAGGTTATGCAAAAAACAGCAAATATCACATCGGCTCTCGGAATCGGGATTGAAACCAGCGGACGGCTCGGCTCGGTATCAATAGGAACAGGAGAAGATTTATCGGACGAGAGAACTTTCTCCGCCCCGCTTAGGCACAGTGCGGAATTATTTGATACAATAACAGAACTTTTAAAAAAGACCGGCAGACAGGCAAAACAGATAGGTCGGGTCTTTATTTCCATAGGTCCGGGCAGTTTTACGGGCATAAGAATCTCCGTTGCTGTGGCAAAAATGCTGGCTCTGGCCGCACAAACTAAAATTGTTGCGGTCAGCACAACCGATGCGATGGCTCTGAATGTTTCCGACACTAATATAGATAGGATTGCCGCCGTGATAGACGCAAAGAGAAACCAATTCTTCATCGCGGCATTTGAAAAACACGCCGGGCAATGGCAAAAAATATTATCGGACTGTATGATGACCGCTGAAGAATTTAAAAGCCAATTTGATAACCCCCAAAAACCCATCTCGCTTTTAGGCGAGGGCTTGCTTTACTACGCAAACAAGTTTGAGTCCGATAACATAAAGATATTGGATAGTTCCTATTGGTCGCCGAGAGCTGGAAATGTTTTCAGAGTTGGCGCAAAAATGGCGACCGAGGGAAAATTCTCCGACCCTGTCAGTCTTGTGCCGTTTTATATTCGCCGGCCGGAAGCCGAAGAAAATCTTGAAAAAAACAAATCGGCTTAATCTGCCGCCTGACCAAAAAGCGTAAGTGCGCTTGCCCTGGTGATTTTGACATCGGCAAACCCACCCGCCAAATCTGCCGCACCGTCGAAAACGACTATGCAGTCCCCTGCCGTTCTGCCGATTAACTGCGGAAGTTTTTCATTGTCAACGCCATCAAGATGCGATTTTTTGCTAACGCCCTCGACCAAAACTTTCACTGTTTTGCCGATAAAAGATTTATTCCATTCCTCGCTGACCTTTTCCTGAACGGCAAGCAGTTCGATATTCCTCTGCTTTTTAATTTCCATCGGCACATCGTCAATTAATTTTTCATCAGCCCGTGTGCCGGGTCGGGTGGAGTATTTAAAAATAAAACTATTTTTGTATTGAGCCTTTCGGATAAGTTCTGCGCTCTTTTGAAAATCCTCATCCGTTTCGCCGCAAAAGCCGACTATAAAATCGCCCGCAATCGCGATGTCAGGCACGATTTGCCTTGCCCTGTCCAAAATCGCCAGATATTCATCAGCGGTATAATGCCTGTTCATAGCTTTCAAAATCCTGTCCGAGCCGCTCTGCGCAGGAATGTGCAGATACCGACAGACCTTAGGCAAATCAACCATCGCCTGAAAAATTCTCTCGTCAAAATTTTTCGGATAGCAGGTAACGAATTTAATCCACTCGATGCCGTCGATTTTACTCACATCGTACAGCAAATCGGCGAATGAAGCGCCGTTATAACTGTATGAATTTACCGTTTGCCCCAAAAGCGTAATTTGTTTTGCGCCTGTATCGGCAAGTTTTTTTATCTGCTCGATAATTTTTTCAGGCGGCCTTGAGACCTCCGGCCCGCGGACATAAGGCACAACACAATAGGAGCAGAAATTATCGCAGCCGTGCATTACGCGAACAAACGCCTGGGCGGGCAGACTGTTCTCTGCAGAATCATTATTCTGCTCAAAGTCGTCTAAGCCGACCAAATCCTGCGGCAGAGGTTTATGCCTGATGTTTTCGCTTACGGATTTCTGTTTTTTTGTGTGGTCGAGCGCATTATTTACAAGATTGACAAGTTCTGGTATCTGCAAAGGCCCGCAAACGATATTAACGACCTCGTGTTTGAGCAGAGCGTCTTTGCATCTTTGCGCCATACAGCCAAAAACGGCTACAACCAATTCTTTGCGAGTTTTTTTAATATGCTTTAAATGCCCCAGCAGCGACATAACCCGCTCCTCGGCGTGCCCACGAACAGAGCAGGTGTTGACAAGCACAACATCAGCGTCAATCGGCGAATCGACTAAATCAAAACCAGCCTGCGCGAATGAATTAGCAACAAGATTGCTGTCTAATTTGTTCATTTGGCAACCGAATGTTTTAATATGTACTTTCATAACGCTTTACATCTTTCCCCATTTGATAACAGCTTCAGCGGTAATGATAATGCCGAAAATAATAAATATGCCCGCTGAAATATATTTTATTGTTTTTTCGGGGAGCTTTTTGCCCATAACCATACCGACTATAATAGCCAGCCCATCGGCAAGAACCATTCCCAAAGTAGAGCCAAGCCATACGCCGCAAAATGATTTATACTGCGCCGCCAGCGAAATGGTCGCAAGCTGCGTTTTGTCGCCAAGTTCAGCAAGAAAAAAAGCAATCGCAACGGTCAGCACCGCACCGAAGCCGAATCTTTTCTTGTTCTCTTTTTCGTCATAAGTATCCCCCTTGAGCGTCCATAAGCCGAAACCAACGAAAGACAACCCCACAATAAGTTTGAGATAATGCATCGGAATAATAACGCTCAAATTCCTGCCTATTACCACCGACAGCAAATGACAGAGCAGCGTGCCGATTGTAATGCCGATTATGACTTTCATCGGCTTATACTTCGTCGCGAACGAAAGAGCGACTAATTGGGTCTTATCCCCCATTTCAGCAAGCAGTATAAAAACAAACGAAGCCCAAAAACCTAACATTAAAAAAATCCTTTCCGCAGAAAAATCCGCGATGACAATAACGACCAAAATTATTTTTTCACCCGCCACGGCAGCAGAAAAGGAATTTCTTTCTTGTATTCCCTGTAAGCATCGCCGAAACGTTTCGTCAGCTCCGGCTCCTCGATAAACTTAAGTTCCAAAAGCAGCAGGACGATTATAACCGCTGCTGTTAAAAATGCACCAGCGTTGTTGAAAAAAAATGCCCAGCCCATAACATACAGAAAAAATCCGAGCATCATTGGATTGCGGACATATTTATATGGCCCGTTCTGCAAAAATTTCTTCGTCGGCACAATCGGCACCGGCGTTCCCCTGCCGACAAGAAGCTGCCAAAAGACCGCTGACAGCATCCACGGAACGCCAAAAATAAAACAGACGAGCGAAATTATTATTGACGCATCGCCCGGCAGCAAAGTTTTGTTAAGCAGCCTGCCGAGACCAAAAACAATCGCCGGAAACGCCGCTATAAAAAACGATGCGCCAAGAATAGTCGCAATCGTGCGTGCCAGAACGCTATGCTCAATTTTTGACCTGCCGACAAGAAACTCAACTAATTTATTTATAAGTCCCATTTTGGTTCTCCTCATTTCGCCTTTTTTATTATCTCTTTAATACTACTATCAAGCAATTTGTTAAACTCTTTCGGCTTTTCAAGCATAACAAAATGTCCACAGTCTTTCATTATCGCAACATCAAAAGACGACATATACCGCCGATTGGCTTCCGGGTTAGTCGGCCAAAGGTCGGCATTAACGCAGCGGATAGGACACCTGATATCCTTAAAAATATTTGCCATTCCTTTATTTTCAAATTTCGGAACATATTCCTTAAATGCACTTATAGCAACATAAGGCGGTGCACTGGACATATCGTCAATGATCCATTTTTTCAATTCGGGTTTTATATTTTTGCCAAGCATCGATTCGACAAATGACCCGACTTCACCTTTAAAGTCCTTTTGAAAGCTTTCTACCATTTTTGCAAATACTTCTTTATCCATAGTATCTTCGACATTTTGCAGAGTATCGACACCGACAATCCCGATTATGCGTTCAGGCATCAGTCTTGTCGCACAGGCAACTATCTCGCCGCCCATCGAATGGCCTATAAGGATTACTTTTCTTGCATTAACATCTTCGACAACCGCTTTTATGTCATGCCCGAAACTTTCCGGCGAATATATTTTTCTGTTCTGGCTCGAATGCCCATGCCCTGCAAGGTCAATTGTAACTACCTGATATTTTTTTGCGAAATATGGCATCTGCTGACGCCAATATCTGCTGTCGCAGCTCCAGCCGTGAACGAATACCAATGTTTCTCTTCCGCTGCCGCACACGTTATAACTGATAATTTCGCCATCAAATGATTTGACATTGCAATAACGATTTCCATTAGTCGCTGCCGACAAATACGATGCTGCTGCAACAACAATTACCACCATCAAAATTTTTGCTTTTCTCACTGCAATTCTCCTAAATTTAGTTTATATCGCTATTTTCATTCCCAGTGATATGATTTTTTCGCGGGCATCAGGCCGCTTTTTTGCAATCTCGCCCGATGTGCCTGCATTTGCAACCAGTATGGATTCAAATTTCATACCCGTATATTCAGCGGTCAAGGCAAAAGGTTTTTCCAGTGCGTCAAGACCTATATCTTCAAATGCGCTTGCCAGAACAACAAGAGTTTTGCCCTTCAAAGGCGTTTGCATTGTGCCTGCATCGTTATCCCATTTATAAAGCGAAAAAAACCTGTCGAAAATAAGTTTGAGCTGTGCGCTTGCGCCGAAAAAATACAATGGCGTTGCGAATACAATCACATCGACATCCGCCATTTTGGCCAGTACAGGAGTCGCTTCGTCTTTTATACAGCATTCATATTTTTCGCTCGTCTGGCAGAGGCGGCAGGAAATGCAGCCGGTTGCTTTATATTTAAGAACTGCTGTGCGCACAACTTCGATATCTGCGCCCTTTGATTTTGCTCCCTGACAGAACCAGTCAACCATTACGGATGTATTTCCATCCTTTTTCGGACTTCCATTAAGTATTAGTATTTTTTTAGCCATAGCAATCACACCCTTGAGACAAACGCTTCAGAAAGTTTTTTGCGGCGGAGTTTCCTCACAATCACCGAGATGTTGCCATGGTATATTATCTGGCCGCCTTCGACTCTCTGGGTTCAAACTCAACTGCAATCTCTTTTTCCTTGCCCTCTCTTATAACTGTAAGTTCAATTTTCGTGCCAGTCTATATTAACTGTATAAATTGTAGTTCATTTCCATTGCTTTGTCTATATTTTGACTAATTTCCCATCATAGACATAAATAAAACAGATATACAATACCGCAAAATACATAAATAACACAAGAAAACATCGAACGCTCCGCTCTCAACCGTCCGGGAAACTATTTCTTCTTATTTTTCATTTTTTTTGTTGACAGTCCATTGACATGTATATAGTTTATATATTAACAATCTTTTGGTGTTTATTGAAAAAATAAAAAAGGGTGAAAATAATACGCGGCTGTTCCTGAATTTAATAATAGGAGTGAAAAATGAGTGAGTTGTTTATTCCATTGATTTTTTTGGCGGTATGCTGTGTTTTGTCCGGGCCGATTGCGCTGATTATCTCGATTATAGCTCTGAACAAGACAAAAGAAAATTCCGCTCGGCAGGAACGAAAGACAAACGCCGCCGATGCGTCAACTAAACATATTCAAACACTTGCCGATGCGCTTGCGGAGATTGAACGGCCTGTCCCGCCTCCGCTGCCGGTGGTTAGTCCGTCCGCCGAGCCGATTGTGATTATACAGCAGCCAAAAGTTCAGCGGGAGACATTTAATTACTATACGCAGCGGCAACAACAGAAAGACAGCAGAGAAACAGCCATTCTGGAACAAAGAATAGGTACAAGGTGGATACTTGTCGCGGGTATAATTACAGTTTTCGCGGGCGTTGGGTTTCTTCTCAAATATGCTTATGATAATTTTTCAATCGGGCCGACGGGCAGAATAATTGCCGTGGCAATCGGCGGCGGTATCGCTCTTTTGGTCGGTGAAATGACAAGGCGCAGAGAGTACGGCATAGTCGCTAAAGGCGTAACCGCGCTGGGCTTTGCGATGCTGTACGCGGCGGTTTTCGCGGCTTATCAGATTTACAATTTAATCGGTTTTACGCCGGCGTTTGTTTTCGCGACGCTGATTACGGCGGCGACGATGGCTTATGCTGTTGTTTTAGATGAGGTGTTAATCGCGTTTCTAAGTTTGCTGGGCGGATTCCTGACGCCGGCGATTGCGATGTCGAAGATGGATTCTCCTGTGCCGCCGTTTGTTTATGTCCTGATTCTCGGAATCGGCGCGATGCTGTGCGCGTATTACCGAAAATGGAGGACTGTAAATCTGCTTTCGTTTTTGGGAACTTTCCTGCTTTACACAATGTGGTTTGAGGATTCCACATATAATGCAGCTCTTTGTGCCGGTGCAATCCCACCCGTCGGAAAAACGCTATTTGTGCTTGGCTGGCTGGGTGTGTTTTTCGCGATTTATTTAGTTATGCCGATAATTTATGGATTGGTAAAGAAAGTTAAATCCGGCAATGAGGATGCGTGTCTTGTTCTGGCAAACGCGGCGGTAACATTATATTACCTTTATACGGTTCTCTTCGATTCGTACAGAAATTATCTTGCCTTGGCGGCGGTGACGATGGCGGCAATACATTTGGCGGCCAGTGAGATTGCGAATCGCCGATATAAGGAAGATGCGAATTTGCGTTTGATTTTACAGACAATTGGAATTTGCTTTGCGACTCTGGCTGTGCCGCTGTATTTCAAATTGAACGCAGCGACAATCGCCTGGGCTTGCGAAGCGGTTATATTGACGTTAACTGGGCTTCGATACAAAAGCCCGCTAACGCAGGCGTTTGGATTTTTGGTAATGTTCGCAAGCGGCGTATGTCTGTTCTGTGATTTGCCGACGCATACGGAAAAATTCTCTTTCATACTTAACGCTGAATTCGGAACATGGTGTTTTGTAGCTGCGGCAATATATATTTGTCATTTATTATACCGGAAATCACAAAGTTTGCAGAGTTATAGCGCAATTGCGCAAATACTATATGGCTTTTCAGTAATAACATTGTTCATATCGGCATCTATGGAATGGCGCTGGTATTGCAAATATGATATTGTTTCGGCAGGCGACCACATTATGCTAAAAGGGCTTATAATCATACTTACGATGATTATGCTGCTTTTTATTATTCGTCCTATTTCGCCCGGCGGAATTGTGCCTGCGATATTAGCGGCGGGACTGGCGACAATCGGAACGCTGTTCGCTGCTGGTAATTTTCCGAGGTTTCATAACGACAGTTTTACAATCTTTTTTAATCTGAATCTTGCGATAGTTATAATTTTTATAGCAGGCTTGTTTATGGCAGCGCGATTATTTTGGCAGGCCGAAGAAAAAGAATATGACAGTCGCGGCTTTGCGTTTATGTTCGCACTCGGAGCGATATTAACGCTGTGGGTAATTCTCACGGAGGAAATATATCTTTACTTTTACTGCTATAATCGTTTCGAAGAAGCGACGGCAAACTGGAAATTTCTTGCGCAGATGTATATATCCATAATGTGGGCAGTTTATGGAACAGTCTTAATGATAGCCGGGTTCTGGCGAAAAATCAGAACTATGAGATATATCAGTCTTGCTCTTTTCGCGATGCTGCTGGTTAAAGTTTTTCTGATTGACACGCAGGAAATCAGGAATATATATCGCGTCGCGGCATTTTTGGTTACGGGCATTACTCTGGTAGGCATATCTTATCTGTATCAGTTTCTAAAGAAAAAAGGGTTTTTCGAATCTTTGCTCGCTGATGCCGACCGCTCTTTGCAAGACAGAACAAATAAAGAGGCTGAATAAGATTTTTAAAGGTTATTTATATGACGCTCAAACAGGAACTGAATCTGAAAAAAGGCTTTGACCTTTTGGAACACGAAGCGGTGCTGAATGTATATTTCACGGCAACGCTGCTAAAAAAACGAGCTGATTCTTTCTTCAAAACTCTCGGCCTGACCGATGTTCAATTCAATGTCCTGATGCTTCTGCATTATCAGGCGGAAAACAACGAAGGGCTAAGTCAGGCACAATTAGGCGAGATGATGCTCGTCAATCGCGCAAATATCACCACGCTTATCGACAGAATGGAAAAGGCCAATCTCGTAATCCGAACCAGCGTTTCAAATGACAGAAGAACCAACATTATAAAATTAACAGCTAACGGCAAAAAACTTTTCGCTAAGGCAGAACCGCTATACGCTCAACAGGTAAAAGAAATGATGACAGGATTTAATCAGACTGAACAGAAAAATATTATATCGCTTCTCGAAAGAGTCAGAGTTAATGCGAAAAAGTGAAAAACTAATAGTGAATAGTGAAAAGTTATGGAATCGCCAAAGGCGATAGAGATTTTAATAAAAAATTAGTCGGAAAGTTAATATATTAACAATATATAACAATGAAAGAAAAAAACAATGAAAACGATTAAAAAACTATTTTGGGGTAGCAGTTTGCTTTTGATATTTTTTTTGTGTGGAGGTTGTGCGACACGCTATTTTTCTGATGCTTATCCTCATCAGCCTTGGTCGGGTAAAAACTGTAAAGCAGAAGCACGAATTACAGAAATTTCGTCCATTGAAGGGCCCACAATTCCCTGGCTTGAATGGAAAGGCAATGGATGGGGTTACACAGATTCCCGCAAAGTTACACAGAAATGCGAAGCGTATTTAAAACAAAAGGGGTTGTGGGTAGAGCCAAAACCAATCTCTGCCCCATCTGACCCTCGGTATCCCTGGGGCATACTAAATCCGGAACAATATGTATATCATACATTGGACTATGACAGAAAACGTGCAGGTTATGACAACATCGCAACAATAGTGTGTATAAAGCCCACAGTTGTAGTTTCTGTCCCAGGTATTATAGAGTATCGACTTGTTGTTTATAAGAATTATAATAAGGATGGAGTGTATGAATTTCCAACCTTTCAATACTATCAATTTGCTTTTCCACCACCCGGGCAGAAGCTGGCTTATGAACACTTAAGCCCGAGATATATTATCCTTGACAGTGGTTATGCGTATGGTACCAGAATGCCTTATACCCCAACTCCTGAATGGTTTTCGCCGGATATGAATATTCCGCCTCGTCCCGTAGAAATGCTCTCCAAAGATAAAGGCCAAATATCCGTCCCGTGGGGCCGACTTATACTCAACCGTGAAAATGATGAATGGGTAATTACAACTGAATCGAAATGAGTAATAGAAATAGGTGGCTGCGACTAATTATTAGGGGTCGAAAAGTATGAAAGGTGAAAAAAATGAAAATGGTTAAAATAAGAAGTATTATTTTTGCGATGCTTATTGTGATTTTCGCCGTGCTGGTTTTTTTGATTTTAGGCCAGGGAGGCAAACTGCCCTTTTCTGTAATTGCCGGCCTCGGTATCAGTTTTGCCCTGTTGGGAATAGTATTGATTGCACTGACGGTAAGACTCAAAGAACTAAAGACGCAAAAGATATTTTTCATATTGACCGGCGTCTCGGCTGCGGGCATTCCTGTCTGCGCAATTCTGCATAATGTTGTTTATGCACTGTTTTTTCACGGAAAAGGCGGAGGCGATGAAGCCGTGTTTTTCATACTGGCAATTATTATGCTTCCGGCATTATTCGTTATCGGCACAATAGGCAGTATCGCAACGCTGATATATGCAGCAAAGTTGAAAACTAAAAGTGAAAAGTGAAAAACTGCGGAATCGGCCTGATGGCCGACGAGATTTTAATAAAACCGCGTGGGCTAAGAGCTCACCCTACAAAGCCATGAGTTTTTTAGCCCTCGATTTATGGCTGAAAAACCATATTTAAATCAGCGTAAGGAAATTATGAATAATTTCCTGTGAGTAATGATTTATGACGTTTGATACGAAAAACGAAAAATTTTCGTGTGCGCTTTGATCGGCCTTGTCCGAAATTACTCTTATGACGGCTAATGGTATTTTGTGTTCGCAGCAAACTTGTGCCACAGATGCGCCTTCCATTTCGACGCACTTCAGGTCTGTAAAATCGCCGCACAGCTTTGCCAATACAGCAGGGTCGGAAATAAATTGATCTCCGCTGGCGATGAGACCCTGATATACGGCGGGCTTTGTGATATGGCATCTGGCAAGGTTGTCGGCGGCAATGCTTTTGGAAATATCGCTCGAAACGAACTTTTCTGCCGCCTTAATTGCGGAGTCTCGAAGATGAGCATCAGTTTCAAAACGCGATATTCCTAAAAGAGGAACCTGGTATTTTGGGAATATCGGGCTGGGGTCGAGGTCGTGCTGAATTAACTCCCTGGCGATGATAATATCGCCGACGTTCAGATTGGGCGATGCCGCCCCTGCCACGCCAAATAAAAGAATAGCGTCCACTTCATAATGAACGATAAGAGTTGCTGCCGTCGAAGCCGATGCCACCTTGCCCCATCCGGAGAAGGCGATTACGGCATCCTTGCCGCAGAGCGAGCCTGAATGATAGGTTCTAATCCCAATATCTTTCCGGGTGCGATTTTCTGCGTCGTTTATAACAGGAGCAATTTCTTCATACATTGCCCCTATGATTCCTATTCGCATAAGCTATTCCTTTGGTATCCGTGGGTATAATTTTTTACAGTATGCCATATAGTCTCTGCCATCAATTTTATGATGGAAAAATCATTGCTTCGGCAAACTCGTTTTGAAAATCACTGTCCACCGACAATTCCAAATGCTCGGTTCGCTCGGCAAGTTCGACGGATTTCAGTCTGGCCTTGTTCGACAGCAGCGCAAGTTTCGCCCCGGCAAGAGAAGTATTGCCGATAAACGAAATTTTTTCGTGATTTATTTCCGCAGGCAGCAAACCAACTCTTTGAGCATGATTTCTGCGAATAAAACTGCCGAAACCGCCCGCAACCAGAACACGTTTCAAATCGCAGGGCTTCAAATCGGCTTTTTTTAGCATAATGATTATGCCTGCCCTTATCGCAGCGACGGCAAGCTGAACCTGCCGAATATCGCGCTGCGTAATTTTTATTTCAGGATTATTTTCGCTCTCCTTTGCGATAACAAAAAACGGCCTGCCATTTTCATCTTTCGCGAGCCTGTTCATAATTTTCTGCGGCAGTTTTGTTTTAATTTCATCAGGCTCGACGAGCCTGCCTGTCATATCGACTATTCCGGCGTTTAGCAGTTCGGCGGCAATGTCAATAATCGCGCTGCCGCAAATGCCGCTCGGATGGCCGTCGCCGATTACGCCATACACACAGTCGTCTTCAATTTTTATTTTTTCGATTGCCCCCGCTGCCGCTCTCATACCGCAGGAAATTCCCGCGCCTTCAAACGCCGGGCCTGCCGCCGTCGAGGCTGCGATAATTTTATCGTCTTTAACGAGAACTATTTCGCCGTTCGTGCCGATGTCAACAAAAAGAATCGGCTGGGACTGTTTTAAAATATCCGTCGCCAGCATTCCCGCTACGGTATCGCCGCCGACAAAGCCGCCAATTACGGGGAAGATATACACTTTGCCTTTGGGATTTATGCCGATTTTCAAATCCGCCGCCAGACATTCATTGCCGCCGCGATAAATCGGCTCGAACGGCAGATGACCGAGCGGTTCGGGGTCAACGCCGCAGAACAGATGCTCCATCGTCGTATTGCCGGCGATAGTCAGCTCGTAAATATCCTGCCTTTCAATCTCTGCCTGTCGGCAAAGCGTTCCTACAAGCTCGTTTGTCCTGCTGATAATCAACGTCTGCAATTCCGACAGACCGCTCGGCAAAGACGCGTGGTTTATCCTGCTCACAACGTCATCGCCGCAGGCAATCTGCGGATTCATCGCGCTTGTTACCGCTATTTCGGCTCTTTTGCTCAAGCAGACCAAACTTGCCGCCAGCGTTGTTGTGCCAACGTCAACCGCAACGCCGAAGCATTTTTCCTTATCGCAGGTGCGGTTATCGTCAAATTCAATCGTGGGCATATCCGAAGAAATGGCGATTTTATCCAATCTGGTCAGCAGCGAATTTCGCGGCACTTCAATTACCATATCCGCAAAAACCGCCGTCTGGCAGGCTAAACACTCGCCCGCCTTGTCCCTCGGCTGAACAACTTTTATTTTGCATTTTTTGCAGGTGCCTTTTCCGCCGCAGGGAGTATCTATAATAATGCCCGCCACTGCCGCTGCTTCGATTATCTTTGTGCCTGGCAAAACCGAAACCATCCTGCCCTGTGGCTGAAAGACTACTTTATATTGCTGTTGTCCCATCGCTGCTAAACCACCTTATAGTAAATCTTCCCGTTTTGCCGGACAGCTTCGATTTTGCCGGCTTTAATTAAACTTTCAATGTGTTTTAACGCCTCATTCATCGGCGTTTTTAATCCCGCCGCGACATCTTCAAGCGAACATGGTCTGCGTTTGAGCATCTCGACTATATCATCGTCTTTGGCATTAAATTCGCTGTCGGCCTGCCCGGCTTTAAAATCAGCGATTACCTCGGCGTTTTTGCCGAACTTTTCAGCAATCTCGGCCAATCGCTCTCTTGAAACAGGCTTTACATCATCGGCGGGCGGGCGTGTTACGGTATTCAACTGTATTTTATCAGGAGCGATTTTTTTTATACAGGCCGCCATTTTCTCAACCTGTGCATCATCATCGTTCAAATCAACGATAAAGAAAACCTCAAGCCAGTATTTATCCTTCTTAAATTCACTGCGGAAATCAATCAGACCTTTCAGCATTTCATCAAAAGTTATGCCCGCCGCCGGTTTGTTGATTTTTTGAAAAATTTCCTCATCGCCCGCGTCAAGCGACGGCACAACAATATCCGCATCGAGCAATTCGCTGCGAACCTGCTTATCGCTCAACATCGAGCCATTGGTTATAACAGCAACGGGAATATCGGTAATCTGTTTGATTTTTTTGATTAGTTCGCCGCAACCCGCGAACAACGTCGGCTCGCCCGAACCGCTCAAGGTGATACAATCCGGCCTGCTTGAAAGTTTTTCCTTCAGTTCAGCGATAATTTCGTCAACGCTGACCCAGGTTTTTCTCGCTGCGGTTTTGTCGGTGGTGTGGCCTACCTGACAGTAGAGACAGTCATAAGTACAGGTTTTGTGCGGAATAAGGTCAATGCCAAGCGACCTGCCGAGCCTTCTCGAAGGCACGGGGCCGAATATATGTCCAGTTCTCTGTGTTTCATCATTCATTTTTTTGAGACCATGGAGGGTACAGAGACGCTGTCTATAGCCTTTTGCAAGTCATTTAACATGTTTTTTATGTCTTGATGTATCTCATCCTCATGCATTATTTCAGCAATCTGCCAATACTCCCCCTTATTAATCTGGATGCCAATTTCATCAAAAAACTTGATAAGAAAATCACTTCCTTTGCCATCAATATCGTTATCAAGTGGTTTATTATAGACCTTAGGAGAAAGATTCTCTTTTAAATACTGGCTTGCTTTAGGTACCATCGCCGAAAAAAATAACTCCTCCGAAGACCCCTGTCTACGCACAAATCTTTCAAGGACAGAAGGAACTATGAGATAATTTTCAATTTCCTTCCGACTCCAATAACACACTTTTAACCCCGGTGGCACCTGTGAAGCATTGGTTTTGCCAACACTATCTCTAATAAAAAATCCCTTTAATTTTGGTGCTACTACTTGCAAGTATTTAAATTTATCACGAGCATTGTCAATTTGGTCATCTCCGGTCGGCTCAAAAAATACGTCCTTTAATTTTTCATTAACACCATGTTTCAAAATCGCTGCCCAACTCTTCAAAAGACGTAAATCTCTGATGCCTTCTGCAAACAATATAAAACTCTTTTCCTGTGCATTTAGAATATCAATAGCTGATATTTTCTTCAATGCGTTTACTATTTGTAATTTATCGCCTTGGATTTGCTTGGGGATGTCCCCAAAAAAAGTCCAGATGTAATCTGTATCAGTACTGTTAATTATCACCTCTGAGTGTGTAGAAATTAAAAGCTGTACATTATTCTCAGACGCAATTTTCTGCAACCAATCATACATTCCCTGCTGCAGTCGAACGTGCATATGACTATCCGGTTCATCGATTAGCAAAATAGAATTATCATGAACATACAGAAATGCTGCCAATAATAGAAATTGAAGGAACCCACTTCCACCTGTTGCCACTTCCAATAATCCTCTACCTTTGATACGAGACCCACTTTCTGGCCGATAATTAACCAAAATATGGGCATCCGTTTTAGAGTTAAAAGAGATTTTTTCAAGTTGAACATTGAACACTTCCTTAATTTGCCCGCACAAATCTTGCCATTTATCTTTTTCCTGAACCTGCAAAAGCAAATTTCGCAAAATCTCCCCCGGCCTTCCTTCACCGATGATATGTCTTTGCGCCCCAAGCTCAACCTTTTTTTCGAGTGTTTGCACGCCAGATAACGGTGGCAAATGAAAAACATTATATACATCATCAGGAATGCTTTTATCTATATCCATTGGTTTGCAATGCGACATCTCTGGGCCTGCATAAACTAATTCAACACCGTATTCCCATTTCGTATTTGTTTTATCTACCCCCTCAGCAATAATTTGAATATTAACCCTTTGTTGTTGAGCATTTTGAGTTATTGCATTAAACCATAAAGATTTCATATCTTGAACAGGAATAGCATAAATTGTATTTCTTGTTATAGATGCCCCTGACCTCTTTTTGGCAGTACTCCCTGATGTTTTACCCTTCTTGTCATTCCATTCTTGAATTAAAAAACTCCATAGGGCAATTGCCTGCAAAGCGGTTGTTTTGCCTCCATTGTTGGGGCCAACAAACAAAGAAACTGCAGGATTTACCTCATATTCGGCATTTTCAAATTTTTTAAAGTTTTTTATAGTAATTTTTTTTATCATATGCTCATCTCCATAAGCATTGTCCGACAAAAAGCACCCATTGTCAAGTATCTTGAGCTAACAATTGAGGTAATAATCACTTTTACCACTTAAAATAGCAGGCAAAATGTCTGTAAAACACCCCCGCCATTCGCATCGCAAGGACAAGCATAATCTGCGTCAATAAAACAAACGCCAGGTTCAAACCTATTATAGTAACGGATTTATCCATTATTTCGCCATAGTTTTGAGTCATATATTGTAATTGCCAGACGATAATGAAAAAACCAGCCACAAATAAATAATGCCCGAACGCTTTTCTTATCGGCGAGAAAAAATAGTCATATCTGAACAGCATCATAATATCCCTGCCTATACTAACCGTCAAAATCGCCATCGGCAGCAGAAACATCGCCAAAACAATAAAAGGAAAATATGCCCATCTTGACGTGATGCCGAGAACGCTGAAAATATACCTGAAAACAATCGCCGGCAGCAGGCAAATAATCAATGCCATAACGAATGAAACCAGCGACTTGACGGCCTTGCGCATATATCCAAAGCCGCCTTCAAAATCTATCTGCGGCAGAACCTCGACATCAAAAACGGTGGAATAAACAATTTCAGCATAGACCCAAAACAGCCCGCCCCATACAAAGCCCGCAATCGCCCAGCCAAATAGCAGATATATAGAAACACAGCCTCCGCTCTGACAGGGTATTTTCATTACAAAATTCAAATGTTGAGTAAAAAACCTCAGAGTTGTAACAAGCAAAATGAACATCAGCGTTGTCAATCCCTGCTTGTTGAAAATCGCGGGAATGGATTTTTTAAAAACCGCCTCATAAAAACCCGGCAGCGGTTCTTCAATTTCCTTTGGCGGCTCAACTTTTTGGGGGATTTCGCCGTCGCAGGCGGGAATAATAAAAATCTGGTCGCATCGCAGACACCTCGCCCGTCTGCCCGCATAAGCATCTCTGAAGGCACAGATAAAACCGCATTTCGGACAGTTGAATGTAATAGCGGCCATTTAAACCAAAAGTGAATGTCCTGTTATTTATTCGGCTCTGCAACCGCCGGGGCTGAAGCGCCCTGAAGCTGTTCTATTTTCTGCTTAAGCTCTTCGTTTTCTTTGGTAAGTTCCTCAATCTGCTTGAGCAAATCAGCGGGCAAATCATTCAGCAGCCAGCCGATATTGTCTTCATACTGCTTTTTTTCCTGCTGATATTTTTCATCGCAGCGATTATCAAAATCCTGTTTGCATTTCTCTTCTGCCAGTTGCACCAGCTCCTGGCACTCTTTGTCGTTTTGACTCTGACACTTTGCCTGGCAATCGGCCAGCAGCTTTTTATGATTTTCAGCTTCAGCCTGACATCTGGCAAGTTCGTCCTGCAGTCCCAGATTCTCATAACCGACAAGTCTGTCTTTTCTGCTTACGCCTGCGGTTTGCTTCTGCTGTTCCTGCTGACAACCGAAAAATGCGACCAAAACTAATGCTACAACCGCAATTCCAATTATTCTTTTCATAACCTGCCCTTTAATGTGAATATAAACTTTGAACTGAATTGATTATAACAGCCATTTTCTGCCAGTCAATCTGCATAAAAAAAGGTTTTTGGGGAGCATAAAAAAACGGAAGATTCTGTCGTGGCGTTAGAATCTTCCGTTGCCTTGTGAGCTAAACTCAAAATTTTGACTTACTGCTCACAGTTCCATAGGGTCGCCGCCCGAAATTACCGTGGCCAATCGCAGCGGCGGCCTTCACATAGAACTATTTTTTCTTTTTCGCAACTTTCTTTTTAGCTACTTTTTTCTTTGCAACTTTCTTCTTTGCCATCAGGATTCACCTCCTTTCGGTGAAAAAAGGATTAATCAAACAATATCTTTTTACACTACTTAAAGTTTCTGTCAACGCTTTTCTTTCATAAGTACGCCATTCATACAAGTTTATCGTCAAATTATCAAAAAAAACTTTATAATTTTCCATAACTTTGTCCTTAATGTCGCTATGCGATGGCTTATGTTTTGATTTTGTGGCAAAACAATATCTCTTTGCGATGCGTGCTCATCCCATAAACAATTTTGCCCATAACAATAAAAAAACTTTGATTTTGATAAAATATCAAAGATTTTTTGCTTTTGAATTTTTGATTTTGCTATTATCTTATAGTCTTACTAATGCGAAAAAAATCTCAATGCGAAAAAAAACGCTCTAATAAAAGATTTTTTATAAATTTTAATTTTTTTTTATAAAAATCTGCGTTATCGCGACTTAATTTTAAAGTTTTTAAGAAAATTTCTTAAAACAAACCACAGTTTGTTTGTGATTTTCTTATAGTAATTTGCTTTATTCAAAGTTTTGGAGGCGATACTTGAAAAAAATTATTCTATTCGGCGGAACATTCGACCCGATTCATAACGGACATTTAGCCGTCGCCAAATCCGCATCGCAGCAAATCAACGCATCGAAAGTCATTTTTATACCCGCAAGGCGCTCGCCACACAAACATCAAAAGCCATTCGCCACAGATGACGATAGATTGGCTATGCTCAAGCTGGCTGTCACCGGCGATAATTTGTTCGATGTCAGCGCAGTAGAGCTGAACAGAGGCGAACCGAGCTACACGATTGACACCGTCAGGCTTCTGAAAAAGAAAATGGGCGAAGACTGCGAATTTTACTGGCTGCTCGGCGCTGATATGCTCAAAGACCTGATGAAATGGCACAAAATCAGCGAGCTTATAAACGAATGCAGCATTAGCATAATGAATCGCGGCGGATTCGACAGGCCGAACTTCGATGGTCTGCCGGATAAACTGCGCCAAAATCAAATTCAAACGCCGCTCATTGATATCAGCAGCACCGAAATCCGCAGAAAAATCGCAAACGAGCAGGACATACGCGAATTGGTCGCACCAGAAGTATCTGCCTATATCCAAAAACACAAACTCTACACGCTCGACCATCAACTCAAGAGAAATGAAGAATTTTAAAAGGTACGCTCAATTAAAAAACGCCCAAAATCCGCATTTGCAATCCCTGTTTTTTAACGTATAATGCCTGTTTATGAGCTACTTTCGTGAAAATATTGAAAAAATGGCCGGCTATGAGCCTGGTTTTCAACCCAAATCAACCGATGTTGTAAAACTCAACACCAATGAAAATCCATACCCTGCAAGCCCAAAAGTTTTTGAAGCGATAAAAAATATCACGCCTGAAAATTTAAGGCGGTATCCGCAGCCATCATCGGATTCGTTTAGGGAGGCTGCCGCGAAGATTTTCAACGTCAAAAGCGAAAACATAATCTGCACCAACGGCGGCGATGAACTTTTGGATATGGCAATTCGGGCGATTTGCGATGAGAACAGGCCATTGGCTTACCCAACACCGACATATTCGCTCTATCCTGTTCTGGCACAGATACAAAACTGCCCCGCCATTGAGATTCCATTCGACAGCGAATTTAATCTGCCCGCAAAGCTGGCATCTGCCGGTGCTGCGCTAACTATTCTCTGCAATCCAAACGCGCCGAGCGGCACATTTATTTCAAAACAGGAAATCGCTCAATTATCGCAGGAAATCAAAGGCGTACTGCTGATTGACGAGGCGTATGTTGATTTTGCCGAGGATAACTGCCTTGACCTTATAAAAAAACACGACAACGTAATTATTCTCCGCTCGATGAGCAAGGGCTATTCTCTTGCTGGTCTGCGGTTCGGGTTCGGCATCGCAAACGAAAATTTGCTCGCCGGCATTAATAAGACCAAAGATTCTTATAATGTTGACGCGATTGCGATTGCCGCCGCGACAGCCGCGATAAAAGACCAGGCGTATTTCAAACAGAACGTCGAAAAAGTCAAAGCCGAGCGAAAACGCCTGACAGCCGAGCTTACGGAATTGGGCTTTGAGGTTATGCCGAGCCGGACGAATTTTGTGTTTGCCAAAAGCGTCAAAACAAGAGCGATTGACATTTATGACAAGCTCAAAGAAAACAATATATATGTCCGATACTGGGCGTATCCCGACATTAAGGATAATTTGAGAATCTCCATCGGCACGCCCGAACAAAACAATAAACTTATCGGCGAACTGAAAAAAATCACAGCACAAGGATGACAATTATGGCTGACAGAAAAGCGAAAATCACAAGAAAAACGAACGAAACCGATATTAAACTCGCAATCAATCTCGACGGAGCAGGCAGCTATGAAATCAACACCGGCGTAGGTTTCCTCGACCACATGCTCTGCCATTTGAGCAAGCACGGCAAAATCGATATGAACCTGACAGCAAAGGGCGACCTTGAGGTTGACCAGCACCACACCGTTGAAGATGTGGCGATTTGCTTAGGACAGGCACTCACCGACGCGCTCGGCGACAAAAAAGGCATCGCACGTTACGGCAACAGCACAGTACCGATGGAAGACGCTCTGGCAAGCGTGGCAATCGACCTTTCGGGCAGGCCTTTCTGCGTTTATAATGTTCAATATCGAACGGAAAAAATCGGCGACTTCGATGTCGAATGCGTCGAAGAACTCCTGCGGAGTTTCGCCAACTACGGCAAATTCAATCTGCACATTACCGTTCCGCACGGCACAAACAGCCACCACATCGCGGAGGCAATTTTTAAGGCTCTCGGACAGGCGATGTCGCAGGCCGTAAAAATCACAGGCAAAGACATTCCAAGCACAAAGGGTTCGCTGTGATTGATGATATAAATTACGAATACAGAACAGGCATCGGTACGGATATTCACCGGCTCGTCGGGGGCAGACCGCTTAAGCTCGGCGGAATTCTTATACCTTACGAAAAAGGCCTGCTTGCGCACTCCGACGGCGATGTCGCATTGCACGCGATGATTGACGCTATACTCGGCGCAACGGGATTGGGCGATATCGGAATGATTTTTCCAGACACCGACCCGCAATTCGCCAACATCGACAGCAAGGAACTTGTGCTGAAAACAAAAGAGTATATTGAACATAAAAACTGGGAAATTGTGAACGTTGATATAACAATAACGCTCGAAGAGCCAAAGCTCGGCCAATATAAAGCACAAATGAAACGCTGTATCGCTTCGCTTTTGGGAATTGATTTTCTGAATGTGAATGTAAAAGCGAAAACAAACGAAGGCCTCGGCGAAGTCGGCCAGGGGCTGGCAATCTCCGCAATAACAGCGGTTCTGATAAGAAGAAGGTTAAAAAGGACGCTTTAGACACAGATTCAATAAGAAAGTAAGGATTTTTTAGGCATTTGGCAGATTTTTCTTATCTCTTTACTTCTTTGTTTCTTTGCTTCCTGTTATATCAGTGCAATCAGCGTAATCTGCGATTATATTTAGGAAAGTAGAAAATGAGTTTAACTTTATACAATACCCTAACACGAAAGACTGAAGAATTTAAGCCGCTAAATCCGCCGAAGGTTGGTGTCTATGTCTGCGGGCCGACAGTTTATGGGCACGCGCATCTCGGACACGCAAAGAGCTATATCAGCTTCGACATTCTCGTTCGCTATCTGCGGTATCTTGGCTATTCCGTCTCATACATTCAAAACATTACCGATGTCGGGCATTTGACCGATAACGCCGACGCCGGCGAAGACAAACTCGCCGTCGCCGCCGCCAAAGAGCAAATCCACCCAATGGCTCTGGCGGAATTTTACACCCGCAGCTTTTTTGCGGATATGGACGAACTAAACTGCGTTCGCCCGGACATAAGCCCGCGAGCAAGCGGCCACATACCCGAACAAATCGAACTTGTCGAGACTCTGCTTAAAAAAGGATTCGCTTATGAATCCAACGGCTCGGTTTATTTCGATGTTTCAAAATTTAAGGACTACGGCAAACTGTCCGGCAGAAACGTCGAAGAAATGCAGGCCGGCGCAAGAGTCGAAATATCGAAGGAAAAAAGAAACGCCGCTGATTTCGCACTCTGGAAAAAGGCAGAGCCGAACCATATTATGCAGTGGCCCAGTCCCTGGGGTCGCGGCTATCCAGGCTGGCATCTCGAATGCTCGGTTATGAGTATGAAATATCTCGGCAAAACCATTGACATCCACGGCGGCGGACTGGAAAATCAGTTCCCCCACCACGAATGCGAAATCGCCCAATCCGAAGCCGCAAACGACGCTCAATTTGTACGCTATTGGCTGCACAATAATATGGTAACCGTTGACGGCCAGAAAATGGGCAAGAGTCTCGGCAATTTTATCACGCTAAAACAGGTTTTCGCCGGCAAACACGAAAGAATTTCCAGAGCTTACACCCCCCTTGCCGTTCGCCAGCTTGTTTTGAACAGTCATTATCGAAGTCCGCTTGATTTTTCAGACGCTGCGCTGTTCGCAGCACAAAGCGGCTCCGACAGAATCACAAAAGCCGTAATCGAACTGCGAAAAGCTATTGCAAACGCACCAGCAGGCAAAACAGATGAAAAAGTCGTCGCCAAACTTACCGACTTGGAACAAAAATTCCAGCAGGCTATGAATGACGATTTGAATACTTCCATTGCGACATCGGTCATATTTGAATTGGTTAGCGAAACGAACAAACTGTTCGGCGACGCTAAAACTTCCGCCGAAACATTAACTGCGGTAAATAAAATGTTCAGCAGGCTCGGCGGCGATGTGCTTGGCATTGTGCTTGAAAATTATCCGCAGGATAATTCCAGCAGCGACAAACTTATGGATCATTTGATTAAGAAGCAGATTGAAGAACGCGCATCGGCACGTAAAAATAAAGACTTCGCCAAAGCCGATGCCGTCCGGAAGGAACTCGAAGAGTTCGGCGTAATTCTTGAAGACACGCCAAAGGGAACTGTCTGGAAATTAAAATGAAAATTATCGGCATTGACCCCGGATTGCAGGCTTGCGGATATGCCGTGATAGAAACCGGCGGTAATGATTTCAAACTTCTTGAAGCCGGTGTTTGCAGAACGGATTCTAAAAAATCGCTCGACCACAGGCTTGTACAGCTTCAGCAGGATATATATTCGCTGCTGTCGAAATATCGGCCTGATTGCGTTGCGGTCGAGGAATTATACTCGCATTATGCGCACCCCAGAACCGCTATCCTGATGGGACACGCAAGAGGCGTTATATTGGCCTCGGCTCGTTCTGCGGGAGCGGAAGTAAAGAGCTTTGCCGCGACAAGAATAAAAAAATCCCTGACCGGCAACGGCAGAGCGCAAAAATCGCAAATGCAGCGAAGCATTCAAACGCTTTTGGGATTAGCTAAACTCCCCGAGCCTGCCGATGTCGCCGACGCTATCGCAGTCGCCCTTTGCTGTGCAAATTCCAAAAACTTAAACCTCTAATATCTTCGCCGCTCCTGCCACCACTATTTATTGATTGCAAACTCTTTTTTTCGGCTGTCCATCTGGGCTTTGAGCCGGGCAACTATCGAAGAGTGCATCTGCGAAACTCTCGACTCGGAAAGGTCGAGCGTCGCTCCAATCTCCTTCATCGTCATTTCTTCATAATAATAAAGGATAAGAATCAGCCGTTCGGCGCGGGTAAGACCTTTGGTAAGCAGACTCTTTAAGTCGCGTTTTTGAGCTTCGACCATCGGGTCTTCGCTTTTCTTGTCCTCTACTATGTCAATTTCGCATATATCGTTGTCGCCTTCGACATCGAGATTATTGCTCAACGATACAATGCCCACCGCTGTCGCGTCGCGCTGAAGACGATGAAACTCGCCCATATCCATCTCAAGTTCGTTGGCGATTTCATTATCAGAAGGCAGCCTGCCCAAATGAGCTTCCAGTGTTCGCATCGCGTTGCCGAGCTGATGCGCCCTTGCCCGGACCAAACGCGGAACCCAGTCCATACTTCTCAACTCGTCAAGAATCGCGCCTCTGATGCGAGGCGTGCAATATGTAGCGAACTTTACGCCCCTCTGCGGGTCGAAAGCGTCTATCGCGTCCATCAAACCAAAAATGCCCGCGCTGGTCAAATCGTCAACCTCTACCTTATCAGGCAGCTTGACATATATGCGTTCAGCGGTGTACTTGACTATCGGCAAATAATACTCCATCAGACTATTGCGAGCCTGCTCGGTTCGGGCTTTATAAAATTCTTTCCAAAGAGATTCTATATCGACCTCTACCACCTTTTTTGTCGCTGCCATTTTCATCTCCGAAAACCTTAAACAGACACAAACGTCCGATAAGTCCTAAAAATCCTGTTCATTTTTCAATCTATATCAGCCTGTAAGGCCTTTACCGGCTTTAACAGCCTTATCGTTATTATCGTTAAATTAGAAGAGCCAATTAACGACTTTTTTAAAAAATCCGCTTCCCGCCGAACTATCCACCGGAACTTTGCTCAATCTTGCCGCAATCGTCATCAGCGACCGCGAAACAGCGCACCTCGGATATTCAAGAACAACAGGCTGACGCTTCTTCACAGAAAGTCCGACGTGTTCATCTTTGACGATAACGCCCGCGTGACTAAGCTTCATATCGAGGAATTGCGATGCCGCCATCGCTATCTGGCGATAAACTTTTTTCCCCTCTGCCACGCTGTCAGCCATATTCACAAGCAGACTGACACTCCCTGCGTAATCTTTTATTGTCAGTGTTTTAAGAAGTGTATAAACATCCGTTATCGCCGTAGGCTCCGTAGTAGAAACAAGAACCGTATGGTCGGCAGCCATACAAAAGGCGCAAACATTTTTGCCGATGCCCGCCGCCGTATCGACAACCACAACATCATAATTCTCGGCAAGCTGTTCGAGCGATTTGACAACACGTTCTCTGGCAAAATCGGACATATTAACCAAACCGTCTAAGCCGCCCATACCGCAGATTACATCAACGCCTCCGCAGACCGGCTGGCATATTTCATCGAGAGTTCTTACGCCTTTGATAAAATGCGAGAGATTATATTTGCTGTTGACCCCAAGGATAATATCGAGATTTGCTAATCCAAAGTCCGCGTCGAACAACGCAACCCTCTTGCCCGAAGCGGCCAGACATATCGCCAGATTGGCCGATATATTCGTCTTGCCGACTCCCCCCTTGCCGCTGGCAACGGCTATAACTTTAGCCCTGCCGCCCCCCTGCGCCGCAAGCATAGCAAGCTCTTCAACCGATGTCCTGCCCATTTAGTTCCTCCATGAACGACAAACATTGCCTGTTAAATTATATTTATAACTATTTTATATTAAACAACTTAAGTATAGGGTGGGCTATTAGCCCACGCGGTTCTTCTGTCATTCCCGCGACCTGTCGCGTCGAAGCCCTTGGCGAAGACGGAAGGCGGGAATCCAGCATATAACAGCCTCGGCCTTCAGGCCGAATCCACAATTTTACACTTTCAACTTTAACTTTTAAATTCTCAAACTGACTGTTCGTCAGTTTGAGTAAATCTTACATCGCCATATCTGCCGATTCTCTCTTGTGCCGCAAAAGGGCGCAAGCCGTTTTGTTATTGACTATATTTTCTTTCAACCTCTGCTTTTGCAGCAGAATATACCGCCGAAAATCATGCTCGAACAACTTGTGAGCCGCCGCATCCATCTCCGGCTTAACATCCAATTTGCCGCCGAACGAAAACGTGATGGTATGACTGTCGCAAAGACTTAACTTTTTGCTTCTCTGATGTTCAGCCAGCGCAACAGACATTACTTTCGCGAAATCTTCCACATCAACACGCCTCGGAACAAAACCGGCTGTTCGGCAATTTTTTATATTCTCTGCGATTACACGATGACGAATATGAGTGAACTGAATTATCTTTACAAGAATATCGTCGATGTTATCGCGAATCAATGATGCCAAATCCATTTGTCCGGTGTTATTAGTCAAACGCCACTTCCTAAAAAAATCTCAAATCGTAAGTATCAATTGCTTACTCTTTCAAAAAGTTCTCTTATCTGACCGAGCGTATTTGTTTTTCGGAGTTCTGCTATTCTCGACAGCCTTTGAAAAACACTTTCGTCATATAACCGATGTCCGCCGTCTGTCCAGGCGGACTCTTTTATCAGACCCATAATCGTATAATTGTGAATCGTCTGGCGTGAATAAGGAGTGTGGCTGACTATTTCACCGATGCGATACAGTTTTTGCGGAATCGTAAATTCCGTACCGCCGCTCCCCTTCAACAATTCTGATTGATGCGATTCAAACATTATATCAATCCCATTAAACAATTACGCCAGTTCACTCTTAACTGCCAAAACCGCCAAAAAGAGCGATAGTCCTTTAACATCCTGCCATAAAGAACAAAAAACAACTTTTACGTTTTATAAAATGTAAAACTTATTCCATCAAACGTCAAGATATTTCTTTAAATTTTTTGAAAATATTTTCAAATTTCCGCCTTTTTTGAATTTATTTTTGTCCGTGGTTAGCCCCGGCAACACCTTGCCGGGGTCAGCGCAGGGAGCAATATCCCCTCTTTTCTCGGACGCATTTTCATCAAATGTAAAGAATATAGAAAATTGTCGCGTTTTTTGGCAAACCCACCCCCACTATAAACCGATACTAAGGAAGCTTAATATGCGGTGTTATATACTCTAAAATTTGTTAAAAAAACGTTTATGGACAATACAGAACAAAACAGCAATGCATCCGGAACGGATAACCCACAGGCGGGCAAGCACTTATGCACTTTGCAGACAATTACGCCGCTTGTGCAGCAGATTAACTGCCTTGACCTGCAGCAAATCGGTAAAATCTGCGTCGAGCAGATTCCAACGCTCATAAACGCGCGTTTCGCCTCGCTCTACATACTCGACGAAGTAAGCGATATGCTCCACCTGGAAAACCACAACCACCCGTTCCTCATCAACAACATAGTCTCTCTGAACCAGGCAAACCTCTCGCCAATGATAAAAGCCGTCAGAAGCAAAGACTTAGTCATAATTGAAAACATCGAAGAGCATAAATCGCCCGTCATTTCAGCGAATAATCGCAGGTTCGCGGGTAATTATCGCTCCGGCACCTGCATAATCGCCCCGCTTATCTGCCACAACAGGGTCGTAGGCGTGCTGAACCTCGCCGATAAAGTCGGAGCTGAAAAATTCAACGCCGAGGACGTTGCCGTTGTCGAACTGTTCAGGCAGCTCGTCGGGGCATCCATCGGCAACATCAAACTATTCGACAAAACACAGCAGCAGGCCAAAACCGACGGCCTTACAAACCTCGTCAATCACAGAACATTCTACGAAACGCTCGAAAGAGAACTCCGCAGATACCAGCGATATGGCGGCTATCTTTCTGTCATTATGGTTGACATCGACAACCTCAAACCAATCAACGACAAATTGGGACATCGCGCCGGCGATATGACGATAAAACGTGTCAGCCGAAAAATCAGCGCCTGTATCAGAAAAATTGATGTCGCCGCAAGATATGGCGGAGACGAATTCGCAGTCATACTCCCGAATACTGCTTTGGCAGAAGCGACTGTCGTCGCCCAGAGAATGATAGAGGAAGTATCCGGCACGCCGCTAATGTGGGAAAGAAATAAAATCCAGGTATCCATCAGCGTCGGCGTCGGACAATACGATGGCCAAATGTCGCCTGAAGAAGTTACCAAACACAGCGACTCTGCTCTTTACGCCGCCAAACAGGCAGGCAAAAACAACGTCAAAATCTTCGACCCCACAAAACAACCAGCATAAGTATCGGTTGTCATTCTGTTCGCAACCTGCCATGAGCTTATCGAATGAGCGAAGCAATCCGACAAAGTCGCCCTGACCCAAGTCGAACGGGTCTGTTTCAAATCTGAACTTTCAAATTCCCTTCCCACTTTTCTCACCATTCTCACTTTCCTACCTTTTCGTGTTTAGCCCGCAGGCCAGTCCTGCGGGTTCATCGATATTTAGCCGCCGGTTCCACGGCGGGTTCTTGCCTTATGCACTTATACCTTATACTCTTTTTTGTTCTCATCGGCAACCCCGATTCCTCATTCTGTCTTCTGACTACTGAATTCTGTATTCTTTTTTTCTGATAACGGATAACTGAATTACTGCTGTTCCACAATCGTAAATACTTCTCCGCTTCTTTTATGCCGATGCATTGCTTTTATGGTATAACTTCAATTTTAGGTATATGCACTAAATTTTGATTTTTTAGTGCATATTTTTCTGATATACACTGAAACAGTGCATATCTACTTTTTCAAAATATCGTAAAGGCGAATATTGATATATAAAACATCCCTGCCTTTTTTCTCTGAACAGACAATTCCAATTTTTTCCAAAGTTCGCAGATAATTAGCGGCAATATTTCGAGAAGCAATTCCGCCATCCACAATATCGCTTATTCGGATATAAGGCTTTTCAAACAGCAATTCGAGAAAATCCCTGGAGTAAAATCTGCCCGACTGCTTTTTCATAATTTCTGCGGTTTCTTCCATCGTTTCTCGAATCGCGTCAATCAACTGCAGCGTCCCTATGCTCGTTTCTTCAATAGCTTTGAGCATATATAAAACCCACTCAGCCCACGAGTTTTTTGTCCTTACTTCCTGCAATAGACGATAATACGCCGCCTTATTCTGTATGATATACCGGCTCAAATATAAAATCGGAGACGAAAGCAGCTTTTCCAGAATCAAATACAAAACATTGATTATTCGACCGGTTCGTCCATTACCATCATAAAATGGGTGTATCGACTCAAATTGATAATGAGCAACTGCCATTTTGATAAGCGGGTCTGTTTGGCCAAGTGTAGTATTAAGATACTCTTCCAGATTCTTAATTAATCGCTGCAATGCGTCAGGGTTATCAGGAGGCGTATAAACAATTTTCCCGGTTCGGTCATTTTTCAAGGCAGTACCGGGAAGCTTTCTAAGACCTGCTCTGTTGCATTCTAATCTTTCCTGAATCGCGATTATTCCGTTGGCTGAAAGCACGCCTCTTTTTTTCAAAACTCCAAAACCTTCTAATAATGCCATACGATAATTCAGAACTTCTTTAACTTGAGGGGAGATGTTCTGCTTGAGAGTTAATCCCTGAAATAATTCATCGTGAGTAGTAACTATATTCTCAATAGCGGAACTGTCTTTAGCTTCCTGAAGAATAATAGAATGTATCAGCACTTCCTCATTGGGCAGAATCTTGGCATATCCTTTTAGCTCCGCCAGTGCCTGATGACTTTTAACCAATTGTTTCATCACCGCTTTAGTTTCAAGTTCTGCCTTCGGCGGCAGCAGCGGCAATTGATTATACGGCTTATTAGCATTAAACATCTTGCACCTCAATTTCTTTCGTTTTTATTGCTTTGCTCCACTTTTCACTCAACTTCGCCTCACCTGGCAGCGTAGCTCTTATCGTAGCTTTAAGCATATCGACAGTATCTTGAATTTTATTTTTGTCCCAAATTACAGTAAGATGATGGTTCGTATCAAAATGTGGCTTGTCTTTGTTAAATTCTTCTTTTTTGCAAGTATATATTACCGGCTTTCCTATTCCTTCTGCATAACCCGCTTCCCAATATGCTCCATTATTTTCATGGGTCAAATCTGCTATTAAGAATCTAGAATTTCTAATCTCAACTCTTAAACGGTCGTCAATCAATCCAGCCTTTGGATTTTTATCAAGCCGATATAATTCGAATCCTGTATCAGCTACGGCTGGCTTGAAATGATTATCCACAATTTCATCAAGTTCTTTGTCGCCATATTCCATTGCCATAAATGCTTTGCGGCTATCAGTATTGCCTCTTTCGAGTTTTTCGTAGTATTCCAAGCCCTCGAACGTCAAAGTTACATCCATTAAGGTATTTCTCCCTCCACCCACGACTGTTTCGTTTTTGACGAATCCTTTTTCTTTCAAATGCTGGAAAATGAAGTTAAATTCTGTGGTTTTTCTAGCTCCTATAATTGCTATAATACTATCCTCATTTATTCTTACATAATCTCCCCCAGCTTTAATGTTATCGCCAACCCAACGGATAAAGATGTTTTTTTGTTCAGCGGGCTTTGGCAATGTTCCTTTGAGAATTTGCTCAACCATATCGTTGTTAAGAAGAACCTCTGAATCATTCTTTTGCATTTTGCGTATATTATGGCTTAAAACAAATCCCTTAAAATCATCATTACCATAATTAAGTTTCATCGCCAAAACTGATTCGTTAAACGTAAACACAAATTTACCACAACGAGGACAATCATAGGCATAAGTAGAAAAAGCTGAATTTTGCGTAGATTTCTTTTTATTCAATACTGTTTTACATACAGGACAATTGTCTGACATTATTTTTCCCTTTGCAATCTGTGATTAAATAAAACTTTTTATTTTTCATTTCGCAAATCTTTCTTGCCAGTCTCTGCAATTTCTGTGTTCTCTGTGACCAACATTTTTTTCTCTATGTCTTAGTGCCTTTGTGGCAAAAAAACCGTGTCATCCACGCAATCCGCGGTTAAATTATAAATTTGAATTATAGGTATCAACGCATAACAATCAAGAGAAACCCCCTCTACTAAATTTCCTCGTGAGTTTCGTGGTAAAAATTCGTGTCCATTCGTGCCTGTCCCGCCATAGCCTGTGGCGACGGTGGATTTATTAGTGGCTATTATATATCTGTTTTTCTCTGCGCCTCTGTGGTGAAAATTGCCTTTCAAAACTTCTCAAAATCGTATCAAAACTTGCAAAAACTCAACGATTTTTGACGAAAATCGTTCAAAAGTTGACGAAAACTCATCAAAATTTGAAGAAATTTAACAAAATTTGCAATTTACTTGCGCGTTTTTATCGATTTTCGGCCAAACGCGCAAGCGATTTTCGATTAAAAGAAGGACAAATCCTTACCACTTTCTATTGAAAAACTTGTTAAACCCGATTGCCTGTGGTAGAGTGGCCGCGATTTAATAAAAGGCTCACAACGGTTAATATGAGGTCTAAATGAACGTATTGTTAGTAGGAAACGGCGGAAGAGAACACGCTATCGCCTGGAAGTTGTCAAAATCCAAAAATTTGAGCAAACTTTTCATCGCTCCAGGCAACCCCGGAACGGCTAAGTGCGGTATTAACATAGACATACAAACCAACGAATACGACAAACTCATCAGATTCGCTAAAGATAATAACGTCGGTTTGGCGGTAATCGGGCCGGAAGACCCGCTGTCCGACGGTATTGTCGATATGTTTGAAAAGGCTGGAATAAAGGCCTTCGGGCCAAGCGGAGCAGCGGCACAAATCGAGGCTGATAAGGCATTTGCGAAAAAAATAATGAAGGCCAATTCCGTCCCGACCGCTGAAAGCAAGACATTCGAGGTTTTTTCTGAAGCAAAGGCCTATATCGCCAGCAGGGACGAAGCGGTAGTCATTAAGGCAGCAGGACTTGCGAAAGGCAAGGGCGTTTATGTCTGCGATGAGCCATCGGACGGCATTAACGCAGCGGAAAAAATGATGTGCGATAAAATTTTCGGAAAAGCAGGCGCGACAATTTTAGTTGAGGACAAACTGCTCGGTCAAGAGGCCTCGATATTAGCTTTGGTTGACAGCAAAAACATTTACGTCCTTGAAACCGCGCAAGATCACAAAGCAATCGGCGACGGCGACACCGGCCCAAACACCGGCGGAATGGGAGCTTACAGCCCGGCACCTGTCGTAACTGAAAAAATAATGGAACAGATTATCCGCGAAATACTCGTGCCGACCGTTGACGGAATGAACCGAAACGGCACACCATATAAGGGAGTGCTTTACGCGGGCGTTATGATTACGCAGGGTGGGCCGAGAACACTTGAATTTAACGCGCGATTCGGCGACCCGGAAACCCAGCCGATTCTGGCACGACTGAAAAGCGATTTGCTGGAAGCGATGCTGGCGACGTGCGACGGCACATTAGATAAAATAACTCTCGAATGGGACGAACGCCCCGCTGTCTGCGTTGTTATGGCATCGGGCGGGTATCCGGGCGATTACGAAAAGGGAAAAGTTATCACAGGCGTTGACGAAGCGGAAAAACTCGGAGATGTCAATGTGTTCCACGCAGGAACGGAGGCGAAAGATGGAAAAGTCGTAAGTTCCGGCGGCAGAGTGCTTGGCGTAACGGCGTTAGGCAAGACTATCGCTGATGCGCAGGCAAAGGCATACCAGGCTGTCGAAAAAATAAATTTTGAAAAAGCATATTACAGAAAAGATATAGCGGATAAAGCGATTAAGAAAAATCAAAGATAAAAAATAAAAATGAAAAAATATGGAACTCGGCCTTGAAGGCCGAGAGCTTATCTATTGGGGTTTTGTGGCAAAGAATAAAGACAAAAAAATTATCCGCTGGATTATAATAATCATCGCAGCAGTCGTGGTGTGGTTTTTGTATAACTGGGGCGGGAATTTACTTCGGCCTGTAGCCATCAAACAAATCAAACAGATGACCGGCGCAAGGGTTGACGTAGGCAGCGTCAAATTCAAACTTAGCGGAAGAATACGTCTGGGAAATATAAAAATCGGCCCGCTGATTCCAGCCAAGCCGGATAACGCGATATTGACGGCAAGAAATCTCGACGCTTATTTTTCGCTGTGGAGTCTTTTAAAATTCAGTCCTAAAATCGACCAGCTTGTAATTCGCGATTTCGTCATAAACGCCCAGTTTAACAATGATACCAAGCAATGGAACATTCTGGCGTTGAAGATGCAGGGCGGCAAACCAGGTTCTGGCGGCAAACAAAAACAAAGGCCGCCTGACTTCAGATTCAAACGAGGCGAATTCAAATTTACGCAAATTTCGGGTGGTAAGGAAATCAAGACCGTCGATTTTCGCGTAAGGAATGTAAGCACGGAGATAGAGCATAAAAAAGATTTGTACGTTTTGACGATTGCTGAAGCTGACGCGACAAAAACCGCCGGCGACAGGATTTTCGTCAGGCTGACAAAAGGGCAAAATCCGCAAATAGAAATCGAGGGTTTTTTGCCGACGCTGGATTTCCGCCTGTTCGGCAGCAAATGCAATTTTAACAGTTTGTACTCGAAAATTATTCCAGACGGCAACAGCATTACTTTTGAAAAAGCGAATCTTCAATTCGGCCCGCGAACTATTATCAACGTGAACGGCGCGATAACGGATTTGAAAACCGACCCGGCGTTCGTGTTCGGCGTGAGAATGAAGGATTTAGACGTTCGATTCGACCCGGCGGACAACTGCTTTGCACACGGGAGCAGGATATTTGAGAAATTTATTCCACTGCTGCAGGTGTTCTTCGACAATTTCAATCCGCAGGGACTTTTAGACCTTGACGTTGTTCTGAACGGCAAGGTAAAACAAATCGCTAAAACGCATTGTAAGGGCTATTTGGGCTGCAAGGACATATCGATACAATACTTTGAATTTCCGTATTTAGTCGAGCATATGGCAGGGAGAATCGACGTTACCGAAACCAGTATGACGATGAACGACCTTAAGGCTGCGCACGGCAAAGTCGATATAACGATGAAAGGATACTGCGACGGTTTTGGGCCGACGATGAAAAGCAGAGTCGTGCTTTCGAGCGGGAATATGCTTTTGGATAACGACCTTTACGCTGCTCTTTTGGAGCATCATAAGAAGTTATGGTATATATTTTCGCCGGCGGGTGCGGTGTCGGGCGATTTTATTTATACCGCTGCTCCGCCGAACATTCGGAAAATGGAGATTTACGCTGATTTGCTCGACGTGTCAATTATGTGCCAGTATTTTCCGTATTCGATAAGCGGCATCAGGGGCAAATTCGCGGTTGACGGCAATACAATAGAACTCAAAGACGTGGTAAGTCATCGCAACGGCGGAACTGTCAAAATGCAGGGACTCATTACGAACGTCCGCGCAATAACTCCAACTTATGATTTTAAAATACAGGCGAAAGACATTGCCATTGACGATGAATTGATGAAGGCTTTTCCGGCTGAACAGAAAAAATTCTTCGACGATTTTGAAATACAGGCCAAAGGCGATGCCGACATTTACATACACTCTGTTAATGACGTTGAAATGCCCGTTGATTATGTGGCGAAATTAAATCTTCGCGGCGATTCAGTAAAACACCCTCTTTTGCCTGAACCGCTGCATAATATCACGCTTGACGCGAATCTTACGCCGTGGACGTTCGATATAAGAAAGTTCAGCGCGACTTTCAGAGAAAATGCCGTGAACGCGGACGGAACAATATGGACGGGCGCGGATAAAAAGCCGGTCGGATACTGCGTGCGTCTGAAAGCGATGAATCTTGAACTCGACAGCAATATGGTAACGTCCGTTCTCGGCGTCAACAGCGCAAAGATGCTTGAGGACTATCAATTTACCGGCAATGTGAATCTTGAAGCGGCTCTGGGCAAAAACTCCCGTATAAAATGCCCTGAATTCGAGATTACGATTGACTGTCTTAACAATACTGCTCTGCTGAAGCAGATAAACGAACCTGTAAAAAATATCACAGGCAAAATAACTATAAATTCCGATATAATTGAATTCCTATCGCTGTCGGCAACGCCGATGAACGCGGTTCAGGCAACGGACAAACCGCCGCAAATTACAGTGAACGGCAAATTGAAATTAGTTCAGCAGGAAATTGAATACGCTGATTTAAAATTGAAAGCCGATGGGCTGAATCTCGACGAAAAGCTTACGCCGTTTCTGGGCAAGGTTGGGGATTTTTATACCAGAGCCGAGCCGGCTGGAACATTCGGTCTGAATTTCGATAAGATAAAATACTACAAAGACCCTGCGGGCGAAAAGAGACTTTTGCTGGACGGTTTAATCTTGCTGAATAATTGTTCAATCGGCCAGAACAAGTCTATAACCGATATATACGCCATTTGCGACGTGGACGCGGAGTATAAACTGACCGGTGGTCTTGAAAGATGCCGGCTGTTTCTGGATTTTCAGAATATCGCGATAAAGGACAGAACGGTTAAGAATCTGAAAGTTCCCGTTGTCATCGACACTAACGAAAATAAAGTAATTATTGAAAATTTTGTCGGCGACCTTTTCGGCGGAAAAATATCAGGCAACGCAATAGCCCAGGCAGACGCAAACAGCAGATTTTCAACTTATGAAATCGATATGGCGATAGCGGATGTTCATACCGAGAGTTTTGTTTCGCCGAATACCGCTGATAAAACACCCGGCCAGACAAACGCGGAACTTCATCTTCGAGGCGACTTCCAAAATCCGCAAAAAAATATAGGAAGATTTATCGCCGAGGCTAAAGGCATAAAGCCGAAACAGTCCGGCATTGTCGGAGAAATAAGAACAGCCATTTACGAGGCGGTTGAAAGAGATTTGGCATTGGACAACGCAAGCGTGCAGGCCGTGATTAAGGGCAATGTAATGGAAATCAGCAGATTCGATATTTACGGCCCGACCGCTTCTCTCCGCGGCACAGGAACATATCTGCCCGGCAGCGACGTAATCAATGTCAATTTCACCGCGTACGGCGCGGCTGGTAAAGAAGAACCCGGCTTCATCGAATCGCTGACGGCTGGTTTCGGCCCGGCGTTTTTGAAAGTTGATTTGACAGGCAGCCTTGAAAATCCGCAAATCAAGGTTATACCTGTGCCGATTATACAGAAAACACTTGAAGGAATCGGGACGAAGTAAAAAAGAGCATAAGTACACAAGTGCATAAGCAGCATATTTATCTTGACCGGAATTTGACTGGGGCTTATACTTTTTTGTGCAGGGGTGGCCGATGAGGCCTGAGAACACACCCTTTGAACCTGATAAGGACTATTTGCCGAGAAGGCAAAGTGCCTGCGAAGGAAGCGATATAACGAATAGGTGTTTGGATATACAGGTCGCTTTCATAGAAGCGGCCTTTTTTTATTTACGGAAATAACGCAGAAATAAGGAAGCGGATACAGAAACCGCGTGGGCTAAGAGCCCACCCTACGAAATTTTTTAGGAAGTATAAAAAATGACAACACAACTGATAACGGCTAAGGCCGGTGAAACAAGTAAAGAGATGTATTTTATCGCGAAGACGGAAAATGTCTCGCCAGAGATTATTCGCACACAAACCGCTGAAGGAAGATTAGTAATTCCTGCGAACAAGATTCATCTGGCGGGAAATTTAAAGCCGTGCGGCATCGGCAGAGCCGTTACAATTAAGGTCAACGCCAATATCGGCACAAGCAGCGCAAGCTCGTCGATAGAATACGAACTTGAAAAATTAAAAGTCGCGCTCGATGTCGGCGCGGATACCGTTATGGATTTAAGCACGGGCGGAGACCTCGACGAGACCAGAAAAAGAATTCTCGCGGCCTGCCCTGTTCCGTTCGGAACAGTGCCGGTTTATGAAATGATTATCGGCAGAAATGTAAGCGACATAAGCCCGAAAATTATTCTCGGCACAATCGAAAAACAGGCTAAACAGGGAGTTGATTTTTTCACCATTCACGCAGGCCTGCTGAAGGAATATCTGCCCGCAGCGACAAAGAGAGTTATGGGAATCGTAAGCAGAGGCGGCGCGCTAATCGCAAAATGGATGCTCACAAATAATAAGCAAAATCCATTTTACGACCTGTTTGACGACATTTGCGACATTATGGTTGAATATGACGTATGCTTTTCGCTTGGCGACGGACTTCGTCCCGGCTGTATTGCCGATGCGACAGATGAGGCGCAATTAGCAGAGCTAAAAACTCTCGGCGAACTGACTATGCGTGCAAAAGAAAGAGGTTGTCAGGTTATGGTAGAAGGCCCCGGCCATGTACCATTCAATCAGATTGAAAAAAATATGAAACTTCAGCAGAAGTATTGCGACAACGCACCGTTTTATGTTTTGGGACCGTTAGTAACGGACATTGCGCCGGGCTACGACCATATCACAAGCGCAATCGGCGGAACGGCAGCGGGTTATTATGGTGCATCATACCTTTGCTATGTTACACCCAAGGAACATCTCGGCCTGCCTGATGCCGATGATGTAAGAGAGGGAGTTGTCGCGGCGAAAATTGCAGCCCACGCAGCCGATGTGGCAAGAGGTTTGGCAGGAGCAGCCGAGAGGGACAGAAATTTGAGTATTGCAAGAGCGGCTCTTGACTGGAAAAACCATATCACACAGTCGATTGACCCGAAGACCGCTCAAAAATTTCACGACCAGGCCTGCGCTAAAAGCGGCAAAAACACAAACGCCACTTCGCCGGACGATGACCACTGTACAATGTGCGGCAGAGACTGGTGCAGCGTGAGAATAAATAAAGAACTTGTGAAGGCTTATAAAAAATAACGGATTTTCATTTGCCGGCTAATCGCGATTCCAGCACGGCGAGCCACTGCTCGTATGCCTGCCGATACGCAAGAACAAGCTGCTGAACAGGTTCAATAACTCTTGCCGCTTTGAGGCCTACAAACGCGTCAGCAAAATCTTTGTACACACCTGCGCCAACGCCTGCGCCTCGCGCTGCGCCCTGTGCACCATCGGTATTATACAGTTCAACAACCGCTCCGGTAACGGAAGCAAACGCCTGGCCGAAAAGCGGACTAATAAACATATTGGCATCGCCTGCGCGGACGGTTTTTATTTCGATTCCCATGGTTCGCATTATTTCAATGCCATAATGAAGCGCAAAAACAATGCCTTCCTGGCCGGCACGAAGAAGATGAGAGACGGTATGAGTATTAAAATTGAGGTTATGAATATGCGCACCGATATTTCTATTGGCAAGCGTGCGTTCTGCGCCGTTTCCATAAGGCAAAATCACAAGGCCGTTTGAACCAATCGGCGTCTCGGCGGCGCAGCGGTTCATTTGGTCATAATCGAGGCCTGCGGCGACAGTACGCTTGAGCCAGCTATTTAAAATGCCGGTACCGTTAACACAGAGCAAAACGCCATACCGCGGCGTTTGGCTGGTTGAATTAACGTGAGCAAATGTGTTGACTCTGGATTTTAAATCGTAATTTAATTTATCGCCGATTCCATAGACTACGCCGGACGTGCCTGCGGTGGCGGCAATTTCGCCGGGCTTTAATACATTGAGCGAAAAAGCGTTATTGGGCTGGTCGCCCGCCCTGTATGAGACAACTGTTCCGGCCTTTAAGCCCAGTTCTTCGGCAGCCTGCTTAGTCAGCTCGCCCTGAACGCCAAATGTGGGAACAAGCTCGGCGAGCAGAGCCGGTGAAAAACCGAAATGGTCAATAAGAAATTTCGCAGGAGCTTTGTTTTTAAAATCCCAGAACATACATTCTGAAAGACCCGATGCGGTTGTCGCAGCTTTGCCGGTGAGTTTGGCGGCGATATAATCGCCCGGCAGCATTATCTTATAAATTTTTTTGTAGTTTTGAGGTTCATTATCCATAACCCACTTAAGTTTCGCGGCGGTGAAATTCCCCGGCAAATTGAGAAGGCTTTCAAGGCACCGCTTGTCGCCGAGCTTTGCGGCGGCCTGTTCGCCAATCGCTACCGCCCTGCTGTCGCACCAAATAATGGAAGGACGAATGACCTCAAGCTGCTTGTTCACACATACCAGGCCGTGCATCTGATAACTGATGCCGACAGCCTTTATATCGGAAGCGGCGACTTTCGCTTTTGCAAGCATTTCCATAGTCGCAGCCTTAAGATTATCCCACCAGCATTGCGGATCCTGTTCCGCCCAGCCCGGATGATGAGCGATGATGGCCATCTCTTTCTTCGGCGAAACAGCGGACGCAACGGCCGAACCCGTATCCGAATCAAGCAACGCAGCCTTGATTGACGATGTTCCGATGTCGTAGCCTATAAGATACACTGTCGCGCCCTCTTTCAAATGTCAGATTTTCTTATCCGCCTAATTTATTGAAATGAAGAATTTTTTGCAGCGGCCTTTTGGGAACGTGCAGCCGGTCGTTTGCATCGAGATAGTATTTTGTATCCGCCCCTGCCGCATCTTCCATAACGGGGATTTCGGCAGGTTTGCCGAGAGCCACGACCGAATCAATTTTATACTTTTCGCCAGCGTTCAGTATTTGCGATATCTTTTTTCTGTCAATCGCTCCGAGCCAGCACGAACCGATGCCTTTGCCCCAGGCGGCAAGCAATATATTTTCGATGGCCGCGGAAGCATCGACGACGGCGTTATCTTTTATCGCAGTATCTGCCAACACGACTATATACGCGACAGGCCTATGCAGCGGAGACGGATTTCTTTGGGGCTTGACGTGTCCCGCCCAGGCAAGCGTCTCGAATAATTCGGCACATACTTTCGACTCATCAACGATAACATATTCGAGCGACTGGATATTCGCCCCGGCCGGCGCGCAACGAGCAGCCTCGACAAACTCAACCAGCAGATTCCTGTCAAGTCTTTCCTGACTGAAACGTCTGACGGAACGTCGAGTTTTTATGAGATTGATAATGTCCATTAGTGCATTTCAACCGTACATTTGCCGATTGCAGGCCTGTAAAAATTAAACTGCACATTCGGATGGTCGGCAAGCAGGGACATCGGCACAGAACTATCCGGTATTTTTTTGCCTATCATCAGCGTCGTCAATCGCATTCCAAACGGATTATCGTGAGTGCCCGCCTGCCAGATTGAAACCTTTTCCGATTTCCAGGTTTGAACAGGGCCGACAGTAAGAGCCGTTGTCGGAACACCTGTAACAACTCCGCCGCCGCTTGTGCGGGCATTCTGCATAATCGTTACCGGATGCAGATTAACTACTCTCGTTGAAAGCTGTCTGTATTCGGCGGGAGTCGGAGGATTGTCCTTGTATTTGCCTTCTCGTTTGACAGGGTCGTTGAACGCCCAATGCTTTATATCGCCCTGACCGCCCTGCATTACCGCGCATCTGATGCCATCATAGCTTTTAACATATTTTGCAGTGTCGGCTTTTGGAAAATGAAGATTCTTATCCGGCATTCTTAACTTTGGATTTATCTTATTAAAGCACATTTCCCTGTCGGCTTTTTCAAATGACAAAGGATGATTAGCCGGGGCTTCTTTGCCATCAATAAACCATTCGTCCATACCCCAGAAATGGCAGCTCTTCAAATTCAATTCAAGTTCATTAACCAATCTTGCGACTAATGGCAACTGCTCGGTGGGGCCTATCGGGCCGCAGATACCGACAGGGTTATCCGCGGTGGATTGCTTCCAGGCGTTTATGTATTCCAGAGCCTCGGCCAGATAAAAGTCTTCCAGCGTATCATAAAACTTCACCGCAAAGCCTTTGCGAGAAAGCCCCAGCATACCTTCGGGCGTTAATCTCGCCGCGTCGTTGAGAATCGCGTCGTCCAATGTCGTGTAATCCCACCAATCCGGCGCCAACATACTGATTTTTCGTGCCATTTATTGTTTCTCCGTAACTAAATTTTCAAGTTCTGCTTTTAATATATTATCCTGCGGATAACTAGACCCAAGGTGCTGTCTGAAACCTTCGGCATACTTACAACCATTTTGCGAACCCCTGCCGGCGGCAAATCTTTTCATCGATTCAATATATTCATCCATCCCGTGATGAGCCAGCAGCCAATCCCTCTGGCTTTTATGACGGGACAGCATTTCCCCTTTAGTTTCAATGACCGAAGTAATATCCACAATAATTTTTGGGTCGATTTTACTGCCGAAAATGTCCTTACCCTCAAGAGGGTCAGCGTAATACAAATAAGGGACAACACTGTAAGCTTTAGCTCCGGGCGTTTCCACGTTCGGGATGCCGCAGGCAAAACAGGCGGTACGAACCAAATGCGATGTGTTCTCATGGTCAATAAAATAATCCTGCGGACTGGCGGTGAATACGATTGTCGGTTTGACTTTGCGAATGATTTCTATCGTTCTGGTCAGCGACGGCTTGTCATACATTACGAATACGTCTTCAAGCTCGTTGCAGTGATAGTGGCCGTCAAGAACCGCCGCGGCGTTTGCCGATTCTTTTCTGCGGATTTTGCTGATTTCTTCACGGCTGTGAGTCGTAGAGCCGCAGTCGCCCGGCGTCATTGTCGCAATGTGTATATCCCAGCCTTTGGCTTTCAGCAAAGCCAGCGTGCCGGCACACATAAATTCCGTATCATCGGGGTGACATAAAAACGATAAAACAGTTTTGTTCATTTGACTTCCTTCTTTCGGTTATAAAATTAAAACATTTTATTGATTTTCATCCACTCAACCGCCCGGCGTATAGTTTGTTCGGGAGTAAATTGGGGCTGATAGCCAAGCAGTTTCTTCGCCTTTGATATATCAGGGCACATATGAGCCTTGAAATGCCACCAGTAGCCAATGTCAGGACTAACGTTAGCGATATATTCATTCCAGGGAACTCGTTTGATTGGAATCTTCACATTGTAAATTTCAGAATATGCGCCGACTAATTCCGTAGCGGTAAGAGCATACGCCGAACCGACATTAAATATCTGATGAGCTGATTTATCCCGATTCAGCACGGCTTTAACAAAGCAATCCGCTATGTCCTGAGCATCGCAGGGGCCGATAAGAGCGTCGGGGCCATCCGGCAAAATAACTTCTTTTCCGCGAGCATGGTCTCTGTGCAAATCAAGACTCCGACCGCCAAGGCAATCTATGGGTATTTTGCCTGGGCCGCATATATTGGGCGGCATAATGGCGGTAAAAGCAACGCCGTCCTTGCGGCTTAATTTGACGAGATTTAAAATTTCGGAATAACGCTTTTGGTAATCTTCAAATGGACAGGGATTTTGCGTTTCTTCCGGCATCGGAACAACTTTGGCTTCGCCAAACATCCAGACAGAGCCGCAGGCTATGACGTGTTTGCTGACCAATTTTAATTTTTGATAGATATTCCAAACCTCGCCGGTCATATCAACAACGACATCCGACGATTCGTCAGCCAATTTATCAAGCTCGCAGTAGCTGCTGACATCACAGACCAAGTATTTAATTTTTTGCCAGACTTTATCTTTCGGCAAAGGCGTTTTTCCCGAGCCGACAACGACAACGTCCATTCCCGCTTCAATAAGCTGTGGAATCATAAACGTACCGACATGGCCGGTACCGCCGATTACCATAACTTTCATTTTATATCCTTATGCTACTATCCTGTCATAACAAAAACTGTGAGAATGTCATTGCGAGCGCAGCGAAGCAATCTCAAGCCATCGAAAACCGAGATTGCTTCGTCGTCCCGAAGCGGGACTCCTCGCAATGACAAGTTCCTGAATTTAGCTTTGACATAGTACTACTTTATAATTCTGCAAATTTTGCCGTCAACAGGCCGCTCTAAAAGCTCGCTCTCTTTCGCAAGAAAGTCTTTGAGATACTGCTGGGACATATGGTTGTCAAGAGCAGCCTGATTTCGCCAGTTTTCATATATAATAAACAGGCTGTCGTCGGCTGCGGATATATGCAAATCGTAGTTCATACAGCCGGCTTCCAAACGCGTCATCTTCGTAAGATTGCTTAGTTCTTTTTTTACCTGATTTTTGGTCGCCTGTTTTGCCTTTATAAGACAAACAATTGTTACCTGTTCCGTATTCATATTTTCGCTATATCCTTTAAAACCATATTACTTATATTCTCAAGCCATTTTGCCGATTCGGCTATTTCATCAATGGAAAGTAGCGGAATTATACCCTGCAGAGGCACACTGTCAATACAGAACGCTATAAAGTCCACCAACTCGTCTTTTATCTGATTATTGACTGGTTTTATCATTCCATCAACTTCGCATTTAATCTCAAGCTCGTCAACCCAAAGCCGCTTGGCCACAAAATCGCCCTTCCACTTGCGGCCGGCCTGAAATATCTCAACCTCTCTCTTTTTGGCGTCGGTATCCGTAAGCCACGAAACAAAACAGCTTCCCTTTGTGCCTTGTCTGTGCTCCAGCAAAATTCTCACTTCATACGCCTTGCCCTGCACCATTTTGATATCGGCGATTTGGGCTTTTATGACATTGCCGAAAAAACAAATCGCAAGGTCGAGGTCGTGTATCACTTTGTCGATTACAATATCGTCAGTGATTCGGCTGGGATGCCGCTGTGTTCGGCAAAAGAAATATTCCTGTGCGGGCGGGTCGGCGTTTCGCAAAGCCGACCTGATTTTTATGCTGACAGGATTATATCGCTCAATATGCCCGGACATTATGCGAATACCCGACTTTTGGGCGGCATTGAGCAGCTCGTTCATATCCGCAACGGAGGTAACAATCGGTTTTTCCACAAATGTATGAATGCCTCGCTCTATCGCCGTCAAGGCTATTTGCCTGTGAGTTTGAGTCGGTGTGGAAACTATTAAAATATGCGGCGATGTCGTGTCTAACATTTCCTCGATAGAGGCAAATCGGCTAATGCCGCCGCACCCCTCAAGACGCGAAGAATCGGTATCACAAACGCCGACTATGCGTATTTTTGTGAGATACTCGCTTATGCCGCCTTTGTAATAATCTTCGTGTTCGCCGGCGGCGAGCTGTTTTAGAGCTGTGAAATGGAAATTTCCCATCTTGCCCATACCGGCTATGGCAATTCTGATATCAGCGGCATCACTCGGAATTAAGTGTAATTTATGCACGTTTATAATCGCTTGCTTAACTTGGAGACTGCGGCAACAACATCGCTCATTTGACTTTCTCCGACCTCGCGTTCTATCGAGAGCGTTCCATCAAAACCGTTTTTTTTCAGCGCATCCAGAAATGTCTCGTAACATATTTCTCCGCTGCCCCAGGCGACTTCACGCCCCCAGGTGTTTTTTACAGGCGAAGACACAGCATCTTTAATATGCACATGTTTTATCCATTTGCCGAGCAAACCTACCGCTTCAACCGGATTACCTTTGCCGTAAAGTATCATATTGGCGGGGTCAAGATTTACCGCCAGAGCCGGGTGATTCTGTTTTTCAAGAAACTCGGCAAGCGTCTGTGCCGTTTCCTGCCCTGTTTCCATCATCAGCACAACGCCTTTTTTTCGGGCGGCATCGGCGAGATCTTTTGCACGCTCGGCAAGCCTTACATTCGCATTGTCGATAAATCCGAAGTGAAATCCCAGATACTTTACGCCAAGCAAGGCGGTAAGCTGAATTCCATCGAGCGCCAGCTTTTTGTTTTGCTCCCAGCAGTCATCGGGAACGATTCCGCCTGTGTTTCTGATAGTTTCGAGCGTTGAATAATTTTCCTGCGGGAAACCAATCATCGTCGCGCTGAAATTCCAGCCTGCCTTTTTAAATTTTTCAATATAATCGCTGCCGACAGAATTAATCTGTGGATTCAGCGCGAGCTGAACACGGTCAATGCCGGTGTTTTTTCGCAGTTCGCCAAGCAGCCGCAAATCATTTTGAAGCGACCAACTGCATACTCCTATCGGCCACTTGCCGCATAGTTTCACTTTAAGGCCGCCTTTTTATTTGCCGCACAGGACTTTTTCTCGGCTAATACTATCTTTACCGAATTAAGCGAATCCTTCGGCGTAATTATTTGAGGAACGGACTTGCCGCTTACAGCCTTGACAAAATGTTCAAGCTCAATCGAATAGCCGTCGCCTTTAGCTACTATTGGAATTATTACATCGCCTTTGGCGGGAGCTAATTTAAAGACTGGGCTGCGCGTGCAGTCATAAGATATTGTCGCCCCTTCAAGCATTACATTGAAGCTCATTTCAAAACCAAAACCCGGTTTCATTGTCCAGCCGCCCTCGGCTGTTACAACCTTGCCGTCATAAATATAATTTGTAACGATATGGTCAATATCTTTGCTCTGCCCCTTTACGCCTCTGCTGAAAACTTCTTTCGGCATACCGAAAAGATACTGCACATAATCGCTGTCGTGGATATGCAGGTCGAGCGTCGCTCCGCCGCTGCGTTTGCCATCTAACAGCCAGTTATCCCACGACCAGGTCGGCGTAAGACTCAATCGCTGAAAAGTCGCGGCGAGTACTTTGCCGTATTTGCCGGAATCGACAATTTCCTTGAGCTTTGCGTATTCGGGCCAGAATCTGATGCAATGACCAATCTGCAATAATTTTTTTGCTGCTTTGGCCGCGTCAATCATCTTTTGACATTCCCCGACGTTCATCGCCATCGGCTTTTCGCAGAATGTATGCACCCCCGCTTTGAGAGCTTTGAGCGTGTATTGACAATGCAGATAAGTCGGCAGCGTTATGGATACCGCGTCAAGCTCGGCTTCTTTGAGCATCTTGTCAAAATTAGTGTAGAGCGACACACCTTTAAAATCGAGTGGTTTGTCTGCGCCGCTGATATTGCCTGCTGTGCCGCCGGTGTCGGCGAATTTCTTTTCGTCTATATCGCATATAGCGACTAATTTCACGTTCTTGTTAGCTTTATAGCAGCGAAAGTGCATCTTGCCCATAAAGCCCAAACCTATAATTCCTACTCTAATCATTGTAAGACTCCTTTACTTATTTACTTAAATATTTTTTTCATTGCTTTTGCGGTTTTTTCAGGTCTGCCCGGCGAGTAAGGTATCATCTCGGCGGTTACATAACCCTTGTAGCCGATTGCGGCGAGAGTTTTTTTGATGGCTGCAAAATCAACATCGCCATCGAGCAAATCCACAAACCCTTCGGCAGTGCCGAACGACTTTTTGAAATCTTTTATGTGAATACGTTTGATGCGTTTGCCGAGAATTTTAATCCACTGCTCCGGAAAGCCCGTCAAAAGAACATTGCCGACATCAAAATAAGAACCTATTCGTTTCGACTTAAAGCTGTCAATGAAACTCCGCATCTCAAGCGGACTTAGGAGGAATTTGTTCCATACGTTTTCAATGGCTACGGTAACGCCTAACTTCTCGGCTGTCGGCACAAGTTTTTTAACGGCATCAACCGCCCTTTTATAACAAACATCATAAGGTATTATCTCGGCATCAGCCAGGAAAAACACATCCACCGCTCCAGGCACAAACAGATACGCATCCGTGCCAAGCCATTTTGTTACCTGCAGAGCTTTTTTGGTGAACTCAATGATTGCCTTGCGAACTTTGGCATCGTTGGCGGTCGGAGATTTACCCCAGCTTTCGCCGCTGGCAACGCTTGAAATCTCAATCCCGATTCTCTTAGCCTCGGCAACAATGGCTTTGCATTCTTCTTTTGTGGTTTTGTCGGTCAAAACACCCTGACTTGCGATGCAAAGCTCTATCGAGTCAAACCCAAGCTTCTTTGCCTGCTTCATCGCGTCAAAAACCGGCAGTTTCGCCTCGATACCGCCATCAAACATCCAGTAACTTGCGCCAATCTTCATATTTAAATCCTTTCAATAGGTTTTTTCGACTAAAATGAATGTTATCGCAATTTGTTGTTGACATCAATAGCTATAAGTAACAAAATGATGGATAAAAGGAACTTTTGAGGGCAGTTATGTCTAAAAAGAATGTCAGCGATAAGGTAATAAAGAAAAAATACGTCCGCGGCAGGCCCGGACATGTTTTCAAGTCAGAATACTTCTACTACGAGACCGAGCCAAACTATAAAAAAGAACTGGCTATTGTCTGCGGCGGTTATGAAAAATGCGCCCCGGACTATCAGATTAACCGAAACAGCTATCCGTACTATGTGATAAAATACACAATAAGCGGCAGGGGAACATTTACAATACATTCAAAAACGCACCAACTGAAAGCCGGCGTGCTTTCAGGATTCAGCCCACGCGACGCTCACAATTACCAAAGTAATTCTGACAGCCCGCTGGAACATATTTTTATCATTTTTACCGGCGTTAAAGCCAGTCAGCTTCTCAAGCAGAGCACCATTGCCTCAAAAAACGCCATTGAAGTCGCCAATCCGAGCGAAACCCTTTACCTTTTAAAAGCTATTATGAGAATGGGTATCGAGAAGCCGCCGTTCTCGCAGCAGATATGCCGCAGTTATCTGCGAATACTGCTGTTGCGGCAAGCGGCAAATATCGACCTCTCAACAACGGATTTTTCGCAATCCATTGAAACTTATCGGCGATGCAAAAAATATATTGATGATAATTTTACCATGATTTCATCGCCGGCAGATGTTGCCGACAATTGCGCTGTCAATATGCGCTATATGGCAAGACTGTTCCAGCGATATGGCAGGATTACGCCGCACGATTATATAATGCGCCTGAAACTAAATAAAGCCGCGGCGCTGCTGCTCACATCCGGCTTTTCAATCAATGAAATCGGCTATTCGCTCGACTTTAACGACCCGTATCATTTCTCTCGTGTGTTCAAAAAATTTCACGGACTTGCGCCCCACCACTACAGGCAAATGTATATGGCATCATCGACAATCGTCTAATAATACCAACGGCGGTACTTCCGGTTCAGGATTTGACTGCGAATACGTCAAACTCCGCACCATACTGGCGGAAATAAAACAGCGGATATAACCTGTAAAAACTTAACACCGGCAGCATTACCACCGCATTTATATAAGGTATGAATATCACTGCGCTTATACAGCACAAGCAGCAGCCGGCGCAGAAAACAAATAACACAATCGCCCCGATTGCCATCGCCAAAACCGCCTTGAAAAGAAAATAAAGCAGTGAGATTTTCCAGAAATTCTGCCAGAACACCGGCCAAAATATCTTCCACGCCGCGAGCGCGTTTATTTTATTTATGTACATAATCGGCATCACAAAATCGTAAGTCAGCGTTTGAATTGTCGCCGCTGCCATCGCTATCAACACTACGCCGGACATACCCGCTGTTAAAATCATAATTTTAACAGCGATATTAAACAGATGTATCGAATATAGGCACAGCCCGGCAAACGGCAAAATGACAACAACTGTCGATAGCAGCAAAACTAATCGAAATAAAAACAAACTGTTCGCCTGCTTTTTAAAATTCCGCCACGGCTCTGCGATATCAGCCTTGTTTTTTATGACACAGTCGAGAAACATAAATTTTCCTCTGCTGCTCAACCAGGTCAGCAGCACAGAAACGGTAACCGATATTACTATCATTACGAATATGACCGAACCGATTAGGATTATATGATTTTTGCAGTACTCTATGACTTCGGGAGGTATTTTCGATTTGTCAAAACTGCTTATATAATTTAGCCCGGCGGTTGTTTGATAACACAGACCCGCCAGCCAGGCGCAAAATCCGATTATAAACCATTTGCCCAAATCGAAAGGCTTAAACAACATTTGCTTTACTTGTTCTATCGCTGGCCCGACCGGCTCGACAACGCTGATTTTTCTGTTTAATGTTTCCATAAAAACCTCTCAAAAAGGTAATAGAACCATCTGAAAAATATCGCAGCAAGAAGAAAAATGCCCATTGCGGTCATAATCTTTGTAATCGCAGGCGTTCGTGCCGGGCATTTAATAATCGTTATTATCCTGTACGGAATCTGCATCGCGACAAAGCAAAACACTGGTATCCCAAGTGCGTGATACTCAAACGCATCGGCAAAATCGCCATTTGCGGTCGAAACAAAAGCCCTGCTCATTCCGCACAACGCGCAGTCAACATTGAAAAACCTGTGCAGAAGACATTTCATCGGCCATTTCCAGCCGAAAAAATATATTCCGAGTTTATCGACATCGCATACAAACGCCGCGGTTATCACAACCGAACAGACCACAAGGATAATTCCGTGATACAGCCTGCTGTTCATTTACACGCTTCTTTGGTCTATTCCACTGTAACCGAATTTATCGTTATTGTTTCGTTCGGCACGTCGCCTGCTTTGGTTTTGACATTCGCGATTTTATCGACGACATCCATACCCTCAACTACTTTGCCGAATACGGCATACCCGGCATCGCGAGCGCCAAAGTTCAGAAAATCATTATCAGCGTGATTGATGAAGAATTGCGAAGTCGCGCTGTCAGGGTCTGAAGTACGCGCCATAGCGATAGTGCCGCGGTCATTTTTAAGGCCGTTTTTGGCTTCGTTGACAATCGGCGGCTTTGTCGCTTTTTGACGCATTTGCGCGTTCATTCCGCCGCCCTGAATCATAAAATCCTTTATTACACGGTGAAAAATCAGACCATCGTAATACTTTTCATCGACGTATTGAAGGAAGTTTTTGCACGAAATCGGGGCTTTCTCCTCGTTAAGCTCGATAACGATATCGCCTTTGCTGGTTTCGATTCTGACTTTGGTTTGCTTTGTTTTTTCTGCTGTCATTTGCTTTTTGCTTTCCTGAATGGGTTTTTTGTTTGTTTTTGCCGACTCATTGCAGCCTGACATCAGGCCTGCCGCGGCAAATGTTAAAATAAGAAACATATTTCTAAGCATTTCATATCCCTTAAAATGATAAAAGTAAGAATGCGAGATTATAACAGAGCCTCACAGTTTTATCACGCCTTTTTTGAGTATTATGTTGGCGTAAATAGCCGACTCGCTCGTTGCGACAACGGCAAAGGCTTTTTTAGCTCTTTCATAAAACGCAAACCGCTCGACAAATTCAAAATCCACAAACGGCTCACCGCTTGATTTTATAATTTTTCGGTATTCGTTCCAAATAGCTGGTTTTGTTTTGTCGCCGGGGACAACCGCCATCAATGCCGCCGCCTTTTCGACATAGCTATCAAGCGGAAACAGCGTCAAAACAGCTTTCAGCACCTCCGGCACGCCCAGACCATCGCAGCGAACAAGCCGCTGTGCGACAGAGCAGGCCGGAAAATTGCCGTCCGCGATAACAATCTCGTCGCCATGCCCCATTTCACACAAAACTTTCAAAAGTTCGGGCGATATAACCGCCGGTATTCCCTTTAGCATAAACCTTGCCTCCGTAAAAATAATACCTTATAATAGTGTCCGGCATTATAACCAAAAGAAAACAAAATGATAACAATAATTGACTACAAAGCGGGAAACCTGACCAGCGTTAAGCTGGCTTTTGAACACATCGGCCAAAAGGTCAAAATTACCGACCGGCCAAGTGATATTCTGTCCGCAGAGAAAATCGTCTTCCCCGGCGTTGGCGCAGCCCAATCAGCGATGGATAATCTAAAATCCCTGAACATTCTCGATGCAATAAAAAAAGTTATCGCTGACGGCATCCCGTTTTTCGGTATATGTATAGGTATGCAGCTTCTGTTTGAGAGCAGTCAGGAAGATGGCGGGACGACCTGCACCGGCATTCTGCCCGGCAGCGTAAAAAAATTCAAAACCGACGATAAATTCTGCAAAATTCCGCAGATGGGCTGGAACACGGTAAAAATCACAAAGCCTCATCAGATTTTTGCCGGCATAGAAGACAATAGCGAATTTTATTTCGTTCACAGCTATTATCCTGATTGCAGTAATAAAAATTATATCATCGGCCAAACTGAATACGCCGATGCCGTTTTTTCCAGCGCGGTTGCAAAGGAAAATATCGTAGCTGTGCAGTTTCATCCGGAACGCTCCGGCAGAATCGGCCTGAAAATGCTCGAAAATTTCGGCACCTGGAATGGAAGGTAAAGCCACAGAGAACACAGAGTTATATATTTTTTATTCTCTGTGTCCTCTGTGAACTCTGTGGCTAAAAATAAAAATTAAAGATACTCTGTGGCTATTTTTTTATGCTAACTAAAAGAATAATTCCGTGCCTTGACGTAAGAGACCGAAAGGTTACCAAGGGCGTTAGATTCCAGAACAACATCGACCTTGGCGACCCAATCGAAATGGCTGTCGCGTATAGCGATGGCGGCTGCGATGAGCTGGTCTTCTACGATATTACCGCTTCCGCGCAGGGCAGAGGCATAGATATAGATATGGTTCGCGATGTCGCAAAAGCTGTTCATATTCCATTTGCAGTCGGCGGCGGAATTTCAACCATCGAAGACATTCGGCAGGTCTTGCTTGCGGGCGCAGAAAAGGTGAGCGTAAATTCCCTTGCCGTCCGCAACCCCGACATCATCGCACAGGGAGCGAAACTTTTCGGCTCGCAGTGTATCGTGCTTGGAATGGACCCGGTAAAAGTCGAAGACAAAGGAAAATTCCCCAGCGGCTACGAAATTACCACGCAGGGCTTTAGAACCCGAACGGGAATGGATGCTCTCGAATGGGCGAAAAAAGCCGAAGGCCTCGGCGCGGGCGAAATCGTCGTCAACAGCGTTGATGCCGATGGCACACAGGAAGGCTTTGAAATTACGCTTACCAGAATGATTGCCGAGAGCGTAAAAATTCCGGTTGTTGCCAGCGGCGGCGGCGGAACATGCAAACATTTGATTGACGTTTTCAATAATGCAAAAGCCGATGCCGCCATTATCGCCAGTATGATTCACACCGGCAGATTTACGATTAGGCAGATTAAGGATGAGCTTATCGCCGCCGGCATCCCGATAAGAAAAAAATGGTAATATATTTTTTCTCTGCGCCCTCTGCCTGTCGCGTCGGAGCCTTTGCGGAGACGGATGTCTCTGCGGTGAAAATTTTAAAACTTCATCGGCGCAGCCGATTCCATTCTACTGACTACTGGCTATTGGCTATTATTATCTCGACATCCGGAAATTTTTCGCACCGACTAAGTATTCCATTTGCCTGCAAAAATCCGTTGACGGATTTACCGCAAGGCCTTTCCCTGCCGCTGCTTTGACGGTAACGCCCGCGATTGTTTTGACGGTTATATAAACCGGACTTTTGCCTCTGTGCGCCGAGCATATAGTTTTTATGTGCGCGATTTTTTCTTTTGTAATTTCAATTTCATTGAGCAGGATATTTATATTCGCCGCTAATTTGGCTCCCGCGTGTTCAATATCTATCAATTCCTCGCAAATAATCTGCGGCGTTTCTCTGGTCAAATCCAGCCGCCCCTTTACGAACAGAACCTTATCAACGGCCAGCATCCCGCCAAACACCGCAAAGCAATCCGACCACATCACAACTTCGCACGTCCCCTGCAAATCTACAATCGTAAAGACCGCCATTTTCGCGCCCGCGTTTCTGCCGTTGCGTGTAACGATATTGCGAATCTTCTGAACCATTCCACCGATAACGATGGTCTGGCCTCCCTTGTCTGCGCTCAATTCCGCCGTGTTCGCCGTGCTATAGACGCTGATTGTATCGGCGTGCTGACTTAGCGGATTTTTTGTAACGTACAGGCCGAGAACTTCCTTTTCATAAGCGAGCATTTGCGCCTCCGGCCAGGCAGGCACATCGGGCAAACGCTGATGGTCTTTTGCGTAATCCTTTTGCGTTTCCATTGCGCCGAACAGGCCGAGCTGGCCGTTTGCGCGGTCAACCTGCGTATCGCTTCCAGCTTTCATAGCCATTTCGAGAGCCGCCAGCATTTGCGCGCGACTTCCGCCAAGCCGGTCATAAGCCCCAGCCTTTATCAGCGATTCGATTACCTGCTTGTTCGCCAAACGCAGGTCAACATTTTCGCAAAAGTGGAATAAACTGTGAAACTGGCTCGTCTTTTCTCTTGCGAGGATAATCTGCTCGACCGCTTTTTCGCCGACGCCTTTAACCGCCGCCAAACCGAATCGAATAATCCCCTTGCCTTCTTTGCGTTTGCTTTCTTCCTCGTAGATAACCGTAAAATCATTCGAGCTTTCGTTTATGTCCGGCGGATAAACCTCGATGCCCATCTGCCGGCATTCGCCGATGTATTCTGCGACTTTATCCGCGTCGCCTCGTTCATAAGTCAAAAGCGATGCCATAAATTCCAATGGCCAATAAGCTTTCAGATACGCCGTCTGGAACGCAATAAACGAATATCGCGTCGCGTGGCTCTTATTAAAACCGTAGCCGGCAAACCGCTCTATAAGTTCAAAAATTTCATCGGCCTTATGCTTGTCCAAACCTTTTTCACCGCAGCCTTTTACAAACTGTTCCTTCTGCTTTGAAATCGTCGAGACCTGCTTTTTGCTTATGGCTTTAATCAGCGTATAAGCCTCCCGCAGCGGTATATCACCCAGCCGGTTGCAGATACGCATTACCTGTTCCTGATAAACCATAATGCCGAAAGTTTCCTCAAGAACCTCCTTCATAATCTGATGCGGCACAGTCCATCTTACGCCGTGCTTGCGTTCTATAAAATCTCCGATGAGAGCCATCGGACCAGGTCGATAAAGAGCGTTGGCCGCGATAAGGTCTTCAATCCTGTCTGGCTTGAGACGCATAAGCAAATCCTGCATTCCGCCGGATTCAAACTGGAACACGCCTCTTGTCTTGCCCGTAGCGAAAATCTCAAAAACTTTCGGGTCGGTCAAATCGATTTTTTCAATATCTATTTTTACGTTATGCGTCGCCGCGACAAGGTCAATCGTCCGCTGAATAACGCTCAACGTCCGCAGGCCGAGAAAGTCCATTTTCAAAAGACCGATTTTATCTATCAGCGGGCCTTCAAATTGCGTAATAATATCTTCCGACTTCGTATCGCGATACAAAGGCACAAAATTCGTCAGCGGCTCATCGGCTATAACCACTCCGCAGGCGTGAACAGATGCGTGGCGGGTAAGACCTTCGAGCTTTTTGCCGATGTCGATGACTCTTTTTGTCATCGGGTTTTGCTCATAAGCTTTTTTTAAATCAGGCTCCTGCTCCATCGCCGTTTCGAGCGTGATATCAAGAGTTGTCGGCACTAATTTCGCGAGCCTGTCCGCTTCAGCAAGCGGAACATCGAGAACCCTGCAAACATCGCGTATAACGCCGCGAGCCTTGAGCGTTCCGAATGTTATAATCTGCGCGATGTGGCCGTATTTACTGCGGACGTACTCGAGAACTTTCGCTCTGCCGTCCTGACAAATATCAATATCTATATCGGGCATCTCGTTTCGCTGCGGGTCCATAAACCGCTCGAACAGCAAATCGTAGCGAATCGGGTCAACATCGCAAAGGCCAAGACAATATCCGACTACCGTGCCGACTCCGCTGCCTCTGGCTCCGGTTGGAATGTTATTTTCCGCGGCGAATCGGCAAAAATCCCAGACAATCAAAAAATAACTCGAAAAGCCCTTGCTCTCGATTATCTCAAGTTCGTGGTCAAGCCGCTGCTTGATTTCATCGGTCATTTTGCCGTAGCGTTTTTTTGCGCCTTCATAGCATAATTTCGTAAGAAATTTTTCGGGCGTTGACTTATCCGGTGTTTTAAACGACGGCGCGTGCCGGGTCTTGGTGTCAATTTCAACATTGCATCTTTGCGCTACAAGCAGCGTATTATCGCACGCGTCAGGCACATCCCTGAACATCTCCCGCATTTCGTCAGGCGATTTGACATACACATCGCGCGGATAACTCATTCTGCCTTCTTCGTTCACCCGCTTTCCCGTACTCAAACAGGTCAGAGCGTCGTGCGCCTCATAATCGTCCGCGTCCAAAAAATGCGCATCATTAGCCGCCAGCAGAGGCAGCGACATTTTGCGAGCCAAATCTATTACCGCCTGCCTCACCCACGGACAATCGGTCGGCTGATGTTCTTGCACTTCCATAAAAAATCTGTCTTCGCCGAAAATTTTCAGATATTCTTCTATCGCTTTTTTCGCCCAGGCCCCGTCGTTTTTGGAAAGCGCGAAATTTACCTCGCCTTTCAGACAGGCCGTCGAGCAGATAATCCCCTCGCTGCATTCTGCCAGAATTTCCTTGTCGATTCTTGGCCGATAATAAAATCCCTCGGTGTAGCCGACGCTGGCCAATTTCAGCAGATTTTTATAGCCTGTATTATTTTCCGCAAGCAGAATCAGATGATATGCCGCGTCTGCGATGGATGATTTTTGTTTATTAAATCGTGAATCGGGCGCGACATAAGCCTCAAGGCCGATGATGGGTTTTATTTCCGCCGCGCGAGCCTGAAGATAAAAATCTATCGCGCCGAACATATTGCCGTGGTCTGTAATCGCGACAGAATCCATTGACATCTGTTTGCAGCGTTTAAATAATTTCCCCGGCGCAATAGCTCCATCTAAGAGCGAGTATTGCGTGTGAAGATGAAGATGCGCAAATCCTTTTTCTGACATAACTTAAGATTTTTATAATAAAAATGCCGTTTAGTTCAGGATTATTATAAGGCTAAAAGTGCAAAATAGCAACGTCCGTGAAAAAAATCGAAAAATGTAAGCGTGTAGGTGGACAGATTTTCTGTCCACGCGTTTTAGGTATGCCCTTAATTTCCACACAAATAATAAACCCATATAAGTCTTTGTATTATATGGGTTTATTTGAATCGGGGAGAGAGGATTTGAACCTCCGGCCTCTGCGTCCCGAACGCAGCGCTCTAGCCAAGCTGAGCTACTCCCCGAAAAAGGAATGGACATTCTACATTTTTTTTACTGTTTTGCAAACTATAATGTAACTTTTCCAACCAATCCGCGTAACAAAATTATCTTCTTATTGTCTCCATTATTTTATAAAACCAAACACGCCGAGCAATTCATCTGGTTTTGATATGATAACATCCGCCCTGTTTTGCATCAGTTCCTCCGCTGAACGAAGTCCCCAATTCACGCCGACTGAATAACTCCCGCAGGCTTTGGCGGTTTGAATATCAGCAGGACTGTCGCCGATAAATACCGTTTGCTCTGGAGCGATTTCAAAATCCTTTATAATCTGCAATCCAGCTTTCGGGTCGGGTTTGACAGGGTCAATGCTCGTCGTGCCACGAATTATTTCAAACCGGCCGGGGAAAAAATGCTCCACAATTTTTTGCGCCATTGTCTGGTCTTTATTGGTTAGAACAGCGAGCCTGACCTCTTTTTTAGCAAGTTCGGCCAACACTTCGGGGATCCCGTCATAAGGTTTTGTCTGAACGAGGCAGGTTTTGGCGTATTTTTCACGCATTTTCTCGGCCACACGGTCGATAAATTCCTGCCTGTCCGGTGCAAGAGCCCTGCTGATTGTGATTCTGATGCCGTCGCCAATCATTTTTCGCAATTCATCGATGGTTCTTTTGGGCAGACCGAATTGCTCCAAACCGTAGTTGAACGCATCCGCCAAGTCAGCCACAGAATCCACCAATGTCCCGTCAAGGTCAAATATCGCCGCTTTATACTTATTCATAGTTCTTTCCTGCAAATTAAAACGCCGAAGTCTAACGGCAACGCCGCTGTGCGTCAACGGCAGATTACAAGACACCTTAAGTCCAAATAATACCCCAAATCCATTAAAAACTTGCCAAAACATTGCTGATATGGTAGAATTAACAGCGTAATAGGTTTTTACAAAAACGATTACAGCCTGAAAGGAAGCGAAATGAATGTTTCAGCCTTATTGCTGAAGAAAGACGGCAACAAACAGGTCTTTCCTGTTCGCAACAAGGCTACGATACTTGGTCGGCGGCCTGACTGTGAATTGTACATCCCGCTGCAGGTAGTCTCACGCAGGCATTGCCAGTTGAGCCAGGAAGATAAATCCCTAAAAGTCCGCGACCTGCGCTCGAGCAACGGCACATTTCTCAACGGCCAGAAAATCCTTGATGAAACGGAAGTCAAGCCGGGCGACCGTCTGCAAATCGGCCCACTGACCTTCGCGATTCAAATCGACGGCCAACCCGACGATGTATCATCGCCAGACAACGATCTGGCTGCTCCAAGCCCGGACATATCCAACGCAAACGGCGATGTGATGAATCGCAGCGGAACATTTATCGGATAAGTAAAGGAAACAAGGAGGCAAAGAGATAAAGAAGTAAGGAAAAGGTTTTGACTTGTTTCCTTGCCTCTTTACTTCCCTGCTTCCTTACATCTTTATTCTATGTCCATCAGTTCTTCCCACCGTTTGTAAGTGGCGGCAAGTTCGATGCTGGATTTTTCCAAATCGCTTTTTGCTTTAGCGATAATCACGCCATCCTGCTTATAGTATAATGGCTCTAACATTTTCTCGTGCAGTTCGGCAATCTGTTTTTCGAGTTTTTCCACAATGCCTGGCAGCTTTTGCATCTCCAGATTTTGCGAATAAGTTAGTTTGGCAGGTTTGGGGCGTTTTGCACGCTCCGGCTTGTCTTTGACGGCAGCCTCCTTTTCCGCATCTTCATTTTTCTTTCGCTGAATAATCCAGTCGTCATATCCGCCGGCATATTCCTTAACCACGCCGCTGCCTTCGAGAACAAGAGTGCTGGTTACGACATTATTGATAAATTCCCTGTCATGGCTGACAATCAATACCGTACCGGTATATTGAATCAGCATTTCCTCAAGCAGCTCCAGCGTTTCAACGTCAAGGTCGTTTGTCGGCTCGTCAAGCACAAGCAGATTCGACGGCTGCGTAAAAATCCTGGCGATTTGCAGACGATTGCGCTCGCCGCCTGAAAGATTAAATGCCGGCGACGTTGACTTGCTCGGCGTGAACATAAAATCCATCAGGTAAGCGACTATTTGTTTTCTTCTGCCGTTGATTACAATCGTGTCGTATCCGTGTCCGATATTCTCGGCCAGACTTTTGTCAAGTTCCAACTGCCCGCCAAGCTGGTCGAAATATGCGCATTCGACGTTTGTGCCGAGTTTTACGCTGCCCGTCGTCGGAGCGATTTCGCCGAGCAGCAGCTTTAGCAGCGTTGTTTTGCCCATTCCGTTGGGGCCGATAATGCCGACTCTGTCGCCCCTCATAACAGAAGTGTTCAGGCCGCTGATAATAGCCTGCTCATTTTTGTCGTAAGAAAATCCGGCGTTTATCGCCTTGACCACAAGCTCGCCGGAACGCACGGCCTTGTTGATTTCAATTCTCGCGACGCCTTCTAAATTTTTCCGCTGGCTTCGCTGCAGCCTCATTTTTTTTAACGCCCTTACTCGTCCCTCGTTGCGAGTTCGGCGAGCCTGAATGCCCTTTCGTATCCAGCGTTCTTCCTCGGCAAGTTTTTTATCAAAATGCTCCCACTGAATCTGCTCGGCGGCAAGAAGCTGTTCCTTTCTCTTGAGATATTCATCATAAGAACAATCCCAGCTTGAAAGTCTGCCGCGGTCTATTTCGAGAATTCGAGTAGCGAGTTTTTTTAAAAATTTTCTGTCGTGCGTTACAAACAGCAGCGTCTTTGAGTACCGCAGCAGAAAATCTTCCATCCAGCTTATCGCGTCCACGTCGAGATGGTTTGTCGGCTCATCAAGCACTAATATATCCGGCTCGGCAGCAAGAGCCCTTGCCAGCAGTACCCTGCGTTTAAGCCCGGCTGAAAGCTGACTGAATTCCGCATCCGCATCGAGCGATACCTGTGAGATGGCAGTTTCGACGACCCGCAGTTTTTTCCACGCATCAGTTCTGTCTAATTCATTATGCAATTTAAGCATTTTTTCTTCATCAATGCCGTGACCTGTCGCTTTTTCGTGGTCTATACTGTGATATTCGACAAGCAGCCTGCCGGCATCGCCCAGCCCCTCGGCAACGACATTAAACACGCTGCCGGTGGTCTGCTGCGGAACGGATTGTTCGAGCATACCGATTCGCAGATTCGGCTGACGGTTAATTTCGCCTGCGACGATTTTCAGTTCTTCCCGCAGAATGCGCAAAAAGGTTGACTTCCCGCTGCCGTTCCTGCCGAGCAGACAGACTCTTTCGCCGGGGCTGATTTGGAAGTTCATTTCCTCCAGAAGCAGCGGCCCGCCGAAACCAAAACTGGCATCTTTCATCGCGATAAGCGGCATATTATTACAGATTCCAAATTAAATATAAGGCTCGTATAGAAAACAGATTAGCGTTGTAATGTCAATCAAAAAACGATACAAGCGACTGTTTTGAGTGCACGTCAAGTTTGTAGGTAGATTTTCAGACGGCAAGTGTTATAAAACAACTGACCGAAGAAAATAAGCAACTTCGAGAGTACATAATACTTCTGCAAGAAAAGATTGCCCGGCTTGAAAAGAACTCTTCAAATTCTTCCAAACCGCCATCGTCTGACATCATCAGTTCGCAGTCTGTAAACAACAAAAAGAAGAAGCGAAAAATCGGCGGCCAAATGGGACATCCCAAATATGACAGGGCTCTTTTTGAAGCTGACGAAATCGACCGAACGGTCATTGCATGGCAATCCTTATGATGGCCATACATTATCGTTTCGTAGTGGACAGATTGCCTGCCCTGAGCTCCGTCGAAGGGTCTGTCCACGCGGTTTATTATTTTAAAATCTCATCGGCGGTCGCTTAGCCCTGCCATCACTATGGCAGGGTTCATTAAACCCCATCGGCCGCCTGTCGCGGCGTAGTCCGCAGGACGAAGACGGATTGCCGATTCCACAGTTTTCCACTTTTCACTTTTAGTTTTTCACTTCCTTATCCTGTCTGAATAATTTCCAGAGAAACTCCGCTGAATTGTTCACAAATGGAAAATCCTCAAACAACTTTTCATTTTCTTCCTGCTCCATAGACGACTACATTATTATATGATACTTATTGTCGGCAATCAAGCAAAAAACTGTCTTCTTCTCAACCCTGCATAAAAAAATCCTGCCCGCTGCGGTGCGCATCGCGGCGAGTTATCCCGTCTAAAAAAAGTTTTGTAGGGTGGGCTTCAGCCCACGCGGTTAAAATCTCATCGGCCACCTACTGACTACTGAATACTGACTATCTACTTTGTGCCTCTGCGACTTTGTGCCTCTTTCACTGATAACAGATAACTGATAACTGAATCACTCTTTTGCCTTTCGGCAAAAGACGAATTATTTAATCCTGAATAAAACTTGCAAAAAACACATCAAAAACCCATCAAAATCCGTGAAAATCCGCCCAATCCGAGGTTAAAATCGTCAAAAACCGTCAAAAATTTGCAAAAACTTTCAATTTTTTGCAAAAAACTTGCGCCTCTTTAATATCCAGAATCGTTTTTTATGCCTATAAACCGCATTTTCCTAAAAAATATCCCAAAAAAAGGGGTTAAAAATGGCAAAATTTGCGCAAGTTTTTTTAATTTTTTTTTAAATTTTACTAAATCCCGTTATACACTCTTACGCCATCGACCACTTTGCAGGCGTGGACAGCGTACTTATCTTTATATAAAGGATGGCTAACCGGATATGCTGTATCGACGGCTTGTTTGAGAGCGTTCACCCTGTCTGCCAAAACTATCGCACCGGCAGCTCCCTTGTCGCCGCCGCCAAGCATACGTTCGCCAAGCACGCCGGGGACAGTGCGAGCAATATCGCACATCGTTTCCAGTTCCGGCCCGGAAATCTGGTATTCATCGCGCAGGCCGATGCCGTCGGCGCGGAACACTCGGCCTACAGTTTCAACATCGCCCTGCTTCCACGCGTCGAGCATTTCGTAAAATCTCTGCCGGGCGTGATAGATATACGTCAATCGGCGGCACAACGCAGGATGGCTCGACTGAAATTGCGTTATTATTTTTTCATACGTCGCAGAATCTTTTATATCAGCAAGATTGGAAATTTTATAGCCGGCCTTTTGCAGCAGCGATACAAGTTCTTCGCATTCGGCACGTCGGATGCGGTAGGTTGATTTCTCCAGTCCAGGCCGAACCGTGCCGGTGTCGAGGCTGACAAGACGAAAATCAGCCGCGCCACCGCCCAAAGGAATATAGCTGACCGACCGTGCGGCGGGGTTATAATGCGTGCCGAGGCCTTCTTTGGCAAAGAGTATCATAATCTGGTCGAGTTTGCCGCAGGGTGAGCCGATGTAGTCGTTTTCGACCATTTGAGCCAAATCGACAATTCGCATCTGGTCGTTGGCGGCAATGCCGTTGGCATCGAAAATGGATAAAATGAGATTCAGCGTCAGCGAAGCGGAACGCGACATTCCGCCGCCGGGTATGTTGCCATAAACAATACCATCAATGCCTTTGGTGATTTTATATCCTTCGCGCCGCAGGACGTATAATACGCCATAAACAAAACGCGCCCAGTTGTGCGCAATCGACGACGATTGCGGAGCGGGGATATCGGCCAAATCGAAATCGACAACGCCATCGCCCGGAAAATTTTGGCTGAAAAGCCTTACTCGGCCTTTGTCGTTTGTTCGGTATGCAAGCCAGATGAAGCGGTCTGTTCCAACTCCGAAAAGCTCCGTTCCGTTGTAATCGCCATGCTCAACGCCGAGGCAAAACCGTGATGAGGTTCGCCGGATTCGTCCGCCGCCTATCGGTACGCCGACAGTTTGAGAGGTTTTATGAATTAATTCGACAACTGACTTATCGCAAATATCAACCGACATCCGAATTACCTAAAAAAATTATATGCTGCCGCTACAAATACCGCTTCGGGCATTATACATATTAAACGGAAGCTGAAAACACCTAATTTGGTCGAAAATCAAAGGTCGCCGATACCCATCAACGCCGATAATCAATGTTTTCCTTGCCACAACCGCATTTCGAGATATACTATCGGGTTTCTAATTATACGGAGTTATTTATGCCGATTTTTGAATATAAATGCGAAAAATGTGGAAAAATCAGCGAATTTCTGGAAAAAGCCGACTCCAAATCGGAACATACCTGCTCACATTGCGGCGGGAAAAAATTAGCCAAACAATTTTCCGCCTTCGCGGCTCACGTTAAAAACCCATCCGATGGCGGCAAATGTCATACCTGCCCATCAAGCGGCTCCTGCCCTCATTCCGGACACTAAAAAAATGGAAGAAAACAAGGGATTTTACAACTTCAACGAAATCGAAAAAAAGTGGCAGACGTTTTGGGAGCAAAACAAGACATTCGCCGCTGACGATAGCAATAAGGCTAAGCCGAAATACTACGTTTTAGATATGTTCCCCTACCCATCAGGGCAGGGACTGCACGTCGGACACCCCGAAGGCTACACGGCAAGCGATATTGTCGCACGTTATAAGAGAATGAAAAATTTTAACGTGCTGCACCCAATCGGCTGGGACGCGTTCGGCCTGCCCGCAGAGCAGTACGCGATTCAGACAGGCACACATCCTGCTCAAACAACCCAGAAGAACATCGACAATATGCGAAGGCAAATTAAATCGCTGGGCTTTTCTTACGACTGGGACAGGCAGGTCGATACTACCGATGAAAAATATTATAGATGGACGCAGTGGATTTTTCTTAAACTTTTCAATAGTTTCTTCGACGCGAAAGAGCAAAAGGCAAAGCCGATTAAGGATTTGCCAATACCGGCAGGTTTGACCGAATCGCAGAAAAGACAATATATAGATGACAACCGGCTGGCTTATGAAGCCGAAGTCGCTGTCAACTGGTGTCCTGAACTGGGAACGGTTTTGGCAAATGAAGAAGTCATCGGCGGCGTAAGCGAGCGAGGCGGACATCCGGTAATCAGAAAACCAATGAGACAGTGGATGCTGCGAATTACAAAATACGCAGACAGGCTCGTTGACGACTTAAAATTGGTCGATTGGCCTGATTCAATAAAAAAGCTGCAAACCGACTGGGTAGGCAAGAGTACAGGCGCGGAAGTAGATTTTAAAATAGATGGCAGCGATAAAAAAATAACCGTTTTTACTACCCGGCCGGATACGCTTTTCGGTGCAACCTATATGGTTCTTGCGCCGGAACATCCGTTTGTTGATGAAATTACCACAGCGGATAAAAAATCAGCGATTGCGGATTATAAAAAGAAAGCTCAAAGCAAGAGCGATATGGACAGGACAGACCTTGCCAAAGACAAGACCGGCGAATTTACCGGAGCTTTCGCAATCAATCCCGTCAACGGCAAAAAAACGCCGATTTGGATTAGCGATTATGTTCTCATCAGCTACGGCACAGGCGCGATTATGAGCGTGCCTGCTCACGATGACCGCGATTTTGAATTCGCCAAAAAATTCAATCTGCCGATTATTCCGGTTGTCGAACCGAGCAGAAAACAAGCTCTCCTCTCTGGAATAGGTGGTTGCTATAAATATGAGGGCAAACTAACATGGCCGCCATCAAAGGATGAAGAGGATGCTTGGGCAGATGGGGTTATTGAAGATATATTAAACGGGGATGTCTGTTATACCGGCGAAGGCATTGCTATCAACAGCGAAAAATTTAACGGCCTCTCGACCGCCGAATTTAAAGAAAAAATTACAGGCTGGCTTGCTGAAAATAAGCTCGGCAAGAAAGCGGTCAATTACAAATTGCGCGATTGGCTGTTTTCACGTCAGCGTTATTGGGGCGAGCCATTTCCGATTCTACACCATTCTGACGGAAGCATAACGGCTCTCGATGAAAAGCAGTTGCCGCTTGTATTGCCGGAGACGGATAGTTTCAAGCCGTCCGGCAATGGCGAACCGCCGCTTGCGATGATTACCGATTGGGTGAACGTCAAACTGCCCGATGGCACGACCGCGCGACGCGAAACCAATACAATGCCACAATGGGCGGGAAGCTGCTGGTATTATCTGCGGTATCTCGACGCGCAAAATTCCGATGCCGCATGGTCGAAAGAAAAAGAAAAATACTGGATGCCGGTCGATTTGTATATCGGCGGCGCGGAACACGCGGTACTGCATTTGCTTTATTCGCGATTCTGGCATAAGACGCTTTTCGACCTCGGTTATGTAAGCACGCCGGAGCCGTTCAAGAAACTTATAAATCAGGGAATGATTCTCGGCGAAGATGGCCAGAAGATGAGCAAGTCTCGCGGCAACGTCGTCAACCCCGATAAGGTGATTACCGATTACGGCGCGGATTCTATGCGGCTGTATGAAATGTTTATGGGGCCGCTGGAAGCAACGAAACCCTGGAATATGCAGGGCGTTGAGGGCGTTCACCGCTTTTTGTGCAAATTCTGGCGAACGGTGATTGACGAAACCGGCAATATCAAAAGTACTATTTCCGACATCGAGGCTGACGAAGAAACGCAGCGGCTGCTGCATCAGACGATTAAAAAAGTCGGCGGCGATATTGACAATTTCCGTTTCAATACCGCAATCAGCCAAATGATGATTTTTGTAAATCATATCGGCAAACTCCCTGCTCTGCCGAGAAAAGCGATTGAGGCTTTTGTTCTGCTGCTTGCGCCGTTTTCGCCGCATATAGCGGAGGAAGTCTGGCAAAAGCTCAGCCATAAAAAAACGCTCGCTTATGAAAATTGGCCGAAGTACAGCGAGGAATTAGCTGCGGAAAAGGAAATTGAAATAGCCGTTCAGGTTTTGGGCAGGATAAAGGATAAAATTGTCGTTCCCGCGGACGCTGACGATGAGTTTATAAAACAAAAGGCATTGGCCTGCGAGAAAGTCATATCCGCAATCACCGGCAAAGAAATCAAAAAGGTAATCGTAATAAAGTCAAGACTCGTTAATATCGTAATATAGGGGATAGGGTTTAGGAGATAGGGAATAGTATGGCTCTTGAAATTGAAATAAAGCTGAAAGTTGAAGGTTTTGAGTCTGTAATTGAAAGGCTCAAGGCTTTAGACGCGAAGTTTGACGGCGATTTTGTTCAGGCCGACGACTATTATGACGATGCGCAGGATTCGCTCGTGAAATCCGACCGCTGTCTGCGGATAAGAAGGCATAAAAATCACATTGGCCAGGCGATTGAGTTGACTTACAAAGGCGCGCGAGAAAATCATCGCTTCAAAACCCGCAGGGAAATCGGCATAAAGATTGAAAAGGCCGAGGAACTCGCCGAGCTTTTTACCCACCTCGGCTATAAGATAAGGCTCACGTTCGAAAAAAAACGCAGCCTCTGGGATTTTGCGGATTGCAAAGTCGCGCTGGACGAGTTGCCGATGCTCGGAAAGTTCATAGAAATTGAAGGCCCCAGCGATGAACAGATAGAAAAAGTTCAAAAGCAGCTCGGACTTGAAAAAAAATCGCATATTCCGCAAAGCTACGCTCATCTGATTGAAGAAGCGATTAAAAAAGCAGGCATTAAAAGCAGAACTATTTCATTCGATACAAAATAATGAATCCAGACACCGGCTATATCACGCTGATAATAAATCCCAGAGCGGGCGCAAGGTGCGAAAAGCAGCTCGCGTGCAGATTTATTGAATACTTAGAAAAGAAAAATTTCAACCTCCAGATTCATTACACTCAACATCAAAATCACGCCAAAGAGATAGCCGCGGACGCTGCGGTGAAATATGACTGCCAGTTGGTTGTCGTGGCAGGCGGTGACGGCACGATTCGTGAAACTGTCAGCGGTCTGGAAGGCAGCGATAAGCCTCTTATGCTTTTGCCCTGCGGAACGGAAAATCTGCTGGCAAACGAATTAGGCTACAAATTTAATTTCAAAACCGCGGTAAAAGTTTTTGAAGCCTGGATTTTGCATCCTTTGGATTTGTGCAAAGCAAACGACAGGTTTTTCACATCGGTCGGCGGCATCGGCTTCGACGGCGACGTTGTAAAGCTCGTTGACGCGCGGCGAAAAGGCAACATCACGCATCTGCATTATTTTATGCCGATTTTTCAGTCGTTTATGAAATATGATTTTCCGAAATTCACGGTCGAAGCCGACGACGAGGTTATTTTTGACGACAGAGGACTGGCGATATTCGGCAGTATTTCGCGATATGCGGTCGGTTTGCCGATTCTGCAAAAGGCCGACTACGGCGACGGACTGCTGGATATTTGCATATACAAATGCCATAACAGGCCGGCGCTGCTGTACCATTCTCTTATGACGGTTTTTAAGCGTCATCGCAAAAGCAAAAATGTTATTTACAGGCAGTGCAAAAAAATTAAAATATATTCCGATGTCAAAATGGAAACTGAACTTGATGGCGACCCCGGCCCTGCGATGCCTTTAGAGATAAGCATAATGCCGCAGGCTGTTAAGGTTTTAATTCCGCCGGGCAGCAAACCAATAGGAATGAAAAGAAGAATATTTAGAATATTTGAATAACCATTCAGGAAATATAAAATGTTTAAAATTGGCGATATAAAAATTGATTCTAATAGCGGTTTGTTCGTAATCGCAGGGCCTTGTGTAATCGAATCAAAGCAAATATGTCTCGATATAGCCGAGCGGCTCAAAACAATCGGAAAAAAGACCGGCATTCCAATAATTTTCAAAGCCAGTTTCGACAAGGCAAACCGCAGCAGTATAGACAGTTTCAGAGGAGTTGGAATTGAAAAGGGTCTTGATGTTTTGGCCGAGGTAAAAAAACAAACAGGAATGCCGCTGCTCACGGACATTCACAGTCCCGAACAGGCTGCGATTGCCGCGGAGGTTATTGATTGCTTGCAGATACCGGCTTTTTTGTGCAGGCAAACGGATTTGCTTTTGGCCTGCGGACAAACCGGCAAGGCCGTCAATGTCAAGAAGGGGCAGTTTATGTCGCCGGAGGAAATGAAAAACGCCGTCGAAAAAATTCGTTCGGTAGGCAACGATAAAATTATGCTCACAGAACGCGGCACATTTTTCGGCTATAACAGATTAGTTAATGATATGACCGCTATACCCGCTATGCAGTCGCTGGGCTGTCCGGTAATTTTTGACGCTACTCACAGCACGCAGCGACCCGGCGGTTTGGGCAACGCATCGGGCGGAATGCGGGAGATGTCGCCTGTTTTAGCAAAAGCCGCCATCGCTGCCGGTGCCGACGGATTATTTTTGGAAGTTCATACAGATTACAAAAATGCGAAATCAGACGCGGCAACGATAATGCCGATTGAATGGCTTGAAAAACTTCTGACGGACTGCAAAAAGATTTATGAAATAGCCAGAAGCTGATATTATAATGATAGGGGTAAGATGAGTTTTGGTTTTGAAATAATCGTTATTCTTCTGATGCTGTTTGTCAACGCGGTTTTTGCCGCGTATGAAATGTCGCTTGCGTCGATTTCGCGAGCAAGGCTTCTGTCGCTCTGTCATCAGAAGAAAAAAGGCGCAGAAGAAGCCGCTTATATGAAGGACAGAATGGAGGCGAGCCTCGCCGTTGTGCAGCTTGGGATTACTTTTGCCGGAGCTATAGCTGCGGCGACCGGCGGAGCGGGGTCTCGCGAGACGTTCACGCCTTATTTTGTTCAAATGGGCATTAGCGATTTTTATGCGGAAATTATTTCGATTATCTGCATAGTTATTCCACTTGGCGTGTTCACGATTATATTTGCCGAGCTTGTGCCGAAGATGTTCGCATTGAATAACAGGGAGTCGGTTTGTCTTAAGCTCTCACCTGTTATGAGAATGATAGCGCTGTTCGGCAATCCGGTGGTTTCGTTTTTTGAGACTATCGTAAAAGAAATTATGAAATTATGCCCGAAAAGGTTCAGAGCGGATGTCGCTGGCGACGATAAGCAGAGCCTTAATGAATTGACCGCCGCCGCCGCGATTGCGAGGATGTCTCGGCTTATCGGAGCTCACGAGGAAAAAATTGTGCTTGCTGCCGCCCACTTGTCTCGTCATAAGGTAACCGATATTATGCTGCCGGCGGCAGATATTTCCACGATGTCGGTTGAAAACACGCTTACGGAAGCTCTCGTCAAGGCGCATTTGGATATGCACACGCGGTTTCCGGTATGCGAAAAAAAAGACGACCCGCAAACTATTATCGGCTACCTCAATTTCAAAGATATTATGAACGCCCTCAAGCTGAATCCGGAGAATCCATCGATTCGTGGCATAACCAGGCCGATAAAACGCATACCCGGCAGCACGCCGTTGTCTGTGGCTCTGCCGGAAATGATGCAGGAAAAGGCGCACATTGCCGTTGTTGTTTCCGATAACAAGGAGACGACCGGAATGATTACACTGGAAGATATTATTGAGGAATTAGTCGGCGAAATTGAAGATGAATTTGACAAACTGCCTTTGTATGTTCAGCTCTGCGGAAACGGCTGGATTATCGGCGGCGGCGTTTCGATGAAAGTTGTAGCATCGACGCTTGGAATTGAATTGCCCGCGAGCGAATCCGCCGAACGCATTCCATCGCTTGCCGAGTGGGTTGTGCAGAAACTCGGCAAACCAGTCGAGGGCGGCCAGATAATATGTTATGACAATATCTCAGTGATTGTGCGAAAACTCCGCCGCAAAAAACTTTCTGAAGCGTTTGTCTCAAAGGTGTAATGCCGATATATCGATTATGCGGAAGAATAGCTATGATGCCATTTAAAATCAAACCGCAAACTGCAAAGCTGTTGATAAAAACAATAGCCAAACTCAAGGCTAAATCAGAAGCCGGAGGCGGGGCATCAAATACAAAAATAGCAACAGCTAACGAAAAAACAAAAGCTGAAGATGCTATCGCTAAAATCACATCCGAATCGCAGGCCAAGTCAAACGCTTACGAGGAACAGATTGCGAAAATCAAAGCGGAAGCGGAAAATGCTGCCGTCCTATTAAAATCTGATTACCAAACCAAAGAAAAAAATTATCAGGAACGCATATTACAGATTGAGACTGAATCTGCCAAATTGTTAGCAGATACTAAATCTAAATTCGCAGAAGAAATATCGCAGGAAAGAGCAAAAGCTGACCAGGCCGCGACAAGATTTAAAGCAGATGCTGCAGATGAGCTTGCCAAAGTCAGACAGCAATCGCAGGAATCGATAGCGAACGAAAAAGCAAAAGCTGACGAAGCGATTGCGAAAATTAAAGCGGATACCGAAAATACTATCGCAGGGGTTAAAGCTGAATCTTTCGTAAAAGAAAAAAACTATGAAGAACAAATAGCGAAAATCAACACAGAAAATGAAAATGCCATCGTTCGATTAAATTCTGAATACTCGGCCAAAGAAAAAATATATCAAGAGCAAATTACGCATATCGAGACTGAATCAGCCAAATTGTTAGCAGATATTAAATCTAAATTCACAGAAGAAATGTCGCAGGAAAAAGCAAAAGCTGACCAGGCCGCGACAAGATTTAAGGCGGAAGCCGCTGATGAGCTTGCCAAAGTCAGACAACAATCGCAGGAATCGATAGCGAACGAAAAAGTAAAGGCTGACGAAGCGATTGCGAAAATTAAAGCGGATACCGAAAATGCTGCTGCCCTGCTAAAATCCGAATACCAAACCAAAGAAAAGAATTATCAGGAACGCATATTACAGATTGAGGCAGAATCTGCCAAGTCGTTAGCGGACATTAAATCCAAATTCGCGGAAGAGATAACACAGGAAAGAGCAAAAGCTGACAATGCTGTCGCTGCGTTAAAATCTGATGCCCTTGCCAAAGAAAAGATTCATGAAGAACAAATAGCGAAAATCAACACAGAAAATGAAAATGCCATCGTTCGATTAAATTCTGAATACTCGGCCAAAGAAAAGATTCATGAAGAACAAATAGCGAAAATCAACACAGAAAATGAAAATGCCATCGTTCGATTAAATTCTGAATACTCGGCCAAAGAAAAAACTTATAAAGAGCGGATTGCACAAGTTGAGACTGAATCTGATAAATTAATATCGGACATTAAATCCAAATTCGCAGAAGAAATATCGCAGGAAAAAGCAAAAGCTGACCAGGCCGCGACAAGATTTAAGGCGGAAGCCGCTGATGAGCTTGCCAAAGTCAGACAACAATCGCAGGAATCGATAGCGAACGAAAAAGTAAAGACTGACGAAGCGATTGCGAAAATAAAAGCGGATACCGAAAATACTCTCGCAGGGTTTAAAGCTGAATCTCTCGCAAAAGAAAAAAACTATGAGGAGCGGATTGCAAAAGTTGAAGCAGAAGCGAACAAGTCGTTAGCGGATATTAAATCTAAATATGCAGAAGAAATATCGCAGGAAAAAGCAAAGGCGGACAATGCTGCTGCCCTGCTAAAATCCGAATATCAAGCCAAAGAAAAGAATTATCAGGAACGCATATTACAAATTGAGACTGAATCAGCCAAATTGTTAGCGGATATTAAATCTAAATTCGCAGAAGAAATGTCGCAGGAAAAAGCAAATGCTGACCAGGCCGCGACAAGATTTAAGGCGGAAGCCGCTGATGAGCTTGCCAAAGTCAGACAGCAATCGCAGGAATCGATAGCGAACGAAAAAGTAAAGGCTGGCGAAGCGATTGCGAAAATTAAAGCGGATACCGAAAATACTCTCGCAGGGTTTAAAGCTGAATCTCTCGCAAAAGAAAAAAACTATGAGGAGCGGATTGCAAAAGTTGAAGCAGAAGCGAACAAG
>Ga0209211_10000406_pt1 | contig 89446 bp, 98 predicted proteins | sample RifGroA2_FD_183992 | JGI IMG/M metagenome (GOLD analysis project Ga0209211, IMG submission 183992) | Groundwater microbial communities from Rifle, Colorado, USA - Groundwater A2 (SPAdes) (version 2) | ecosystem: Environmental > Aquatic > Deep subsurface > Groundwater | place: Rifle, Colorado... | reverse complement strand
GCCCGCCGATTGCCGCCTGATCGAAGCCTACGGCGTGCGCGTCAACACCGCCAACCTCACTGGCGAATCGCGCCCCAAGGCGCGCGACACGACCGCGACGGACGAAGAGCAGCCCGCGCTGCGGCGCGACATCCTGCATGCGGGCACCTCGCTGCTCTCGGGCGAAGCCAAAGCCATGGTCTATGCCACCGGCATGCGCACCGAGTTCGGCAACATCGCGCGCCTCACCCAGGCCGCGCGCGAACCGCTGTCGCCGCTGCAAAAGGAGATCGCCCACTTGTCGCGGCTGGTGGCGCTGTTCGCCACACTGCTCGGCGCGCTGTTCTTTCTCATCGGGCAATGGGTCGGCCTGTCGTTCTGGGCCAACCTGATCTTCGCCATCGGCATCATCATCGCCAACGTGCCGGAAGGCCTGCTGCCCACCGTTACGCTGTCGCTGGCGATGGCCACCCAGCGCATGGCGAAGAAGAACGCGCTGGTGCGCCACCTGCCCGCAGTCGAGACGCTGGGCGCGGCCAGCGTGATCTGCAGCGACAAGACCGGCACGCTGACGCAGAACCGCATGAGCATCCGGCAGATATTTTTTTCCGGTGCGTTGCACGAGCCAGACGCACTGGCCGGAGCCGAACCGCTGTCCGACATCATGCGCCACTGCCACGACCTGCGCCGCGTTGATCAGAACGGACAAACGGTGTGGCAGGGCGACCCGATGGAAGTGGCGCTGCTGCAGGGTGCGCCCGGTGGCCCAAGGTACCCGCGCCTGGGCGAGATTCCGTTCGATACCGAGCGCAAGCGCATGTCGGTGATCTGCGATACGCCGCAAGGCCGCATGCTGTATTGCAAGGGCGCGCCGGAGACGGTGCTGCCGCTGTGCGAGGCGATGCTGGAGCAGGGTAAAGTCATGCCGCTCGACGCAGCCGGGCGTGCGCGCCTGCTCGCGATGCAGGAACAGATGACGGAGCAGGGGCTGCGCGTGATTGCCCTTGCATACCGCCATGAAGCCAAGCACGAGAGCGATCTGATCTTCGCCGGGTTGATCGGGCTGGTCGATCCGCCGCGTCCCGGCGTGGCCGAAGCGATCGCCACCTGTCATGCGGCCGGTATCCGTGTGATCATGATCACCGGCGACCATCCGCACACCGCCAGCGCGCTGGCACGCGAGATCGGATTGGCACAACAGCCGCAGGCGGTGCTCGGCGAACGCGTGCGGCTGATGTCAGATGCCGACCTGCACCTGCTGCTCGACGAGCCAGATTTGCTCTTCGCGCGTACCAGCGCCGACCAGAAGATGCGCATCGTGCAGGCCCTGCAGCGCAAGGGCGAGATCGTCGCGGTGACCGGCGACGGCGTGAACGATGCGCCCGCATTGAAGTGCGCCGACGTCGGGATAGCGATGGGCGTCAGCGGCACCGACGTCGCCAAGGAAGCAGCCGACATCGTCCTGCTCGACGACCACTTCGCCACCATCGTCGCCGCCATCGAGGAGGGCCGCGCGGTGTACGACAACGTGCGCAAGTTCCTCACCTACATCCTCACCTCCAACATCCCGGAGATGGTGCCGTATCTGGCTTTCGTGCTGTTCCGCATTCCGCTGCCGCTGACCATCATCCAGATACTCGCGGTGGATCTCGGCACCGATATGTTGCCCGCTTTGGCGCTCGGCGCGGAAAAACCCGATCCCGCCGTCATGCGGCGCCCGCCGCGACCGCGCGGCGAACGCCTGCTCAGCCGGGAATTGCTGCTGCGCGCCTATCTGTTCCTCGGGCCGCTGGAAGCGATCGCGGGCATGGCGGCGTTCTTCTTCGTGCTGCACGGCAGCGGCTGGCAGTTTGGCGCGGCGCAGGCCTTCGACGATAATTCCTACCTGCAAGCCACCACCGCCTGCCTGTCGGCGATCATCGCCATGCAAGTGGTCAACGTGTTCCTGTGCCGCCATCCGGCCTTGTCCGTGTTCAGCCGTGGCCAGCGCTTCAACCGCCTGATCGCCTGGGGCATCGCGTTCGAGCTGCTGCTGTTGCTACTCATCGTCTACACCCCGTGGGGCAACGCGCTGTTCGGCACCGCGCCGCTGGCTGCCGGGGTGTGGCTGTTCATCGTTCCGTTCGGACTAGGCATGCTGTTGCTGGAAGAAGGGCGCAAGGCAAGAGTGCGCCGGCTTGCGCGGCAACGCACCGAACTGCAGGCAGGCGCCGGGTAAATCCCGTTGGACAGGCTGCTAGTCGCCCCCGCTTTGCGGTAAGCTACGCGCTTTCCAACACCGCACGGCGAAACCCAAATGGCACAGTATGTAATGTCGATGCTCCGCGTGAGCAAGATCGTTCCCCCCAAGCGACAGATCATCAAGGACATCTCCCTCAGCTTCTTCCCCGGCGCGAAGATCGGCCTGCTTGGCCTGAACGGCTCGGGCAAATCCACCGTGCTGCGCATCATGGCGGGCGTGGACAAGGAATACGACGGCGAAGTGCAGCATCTGCCCAACATCCGCATCGGCTACCTGCCGCAGGAACCACAGCTCGACCCGAATGCCACCGTCAAGCAGGAAGTCGAATCTGCGCTGGGCGAAGTAATGCAGGCGCAATCCAAACTGGATGAAGTGTATGCCGCATATGCCGCCGAAGATGCCGACTTCGACGCGCTCGCCGCCGAGCAGGCCCGTTTGGAAAACATCATCGCCGCAAGCGGTAGCGATGCCTCGCACCAGATGGAGATCGCCGCCGATGCGCTGCGCCTGCCGGAATGGGATGCCGTGGTCAAAAACCTTTCCGGCGGTGAGAAGCGCCGCGTGGCGCTGTGCAAGCTGCTGCTGGAAAAGCCCGACATGCTGCTGCTGGACGAACCCACCAACCACCTGGATGCCGAATCGGTGGAATGGCTGGAACAATTCCTCGTGCGCTTCCCCGGCACCGTGGTCGCCGTCACCCACGATCGCTACTTCCTCGACAACGCCGCCGAATGGATACTCGAACTCGACCGCGGCCACGGCATCCCGTGGAAGGGCAACTATTCAAGCTGGCTGGAGCAAAAGGAAGCGCGGCTGGAGACCGAGAACAAACAGGTCGACGCGCACATGAAGGCGATGAAGCAGGAACTGGAATGGGTGCGGCAAAACCCGAAAGGACGCCAGGCCAAATCCAAGGCGCGTATCGCCCGCTTCGAAGAACTCAATTCGCAGGAACACCAGAAGCGCAATGAAACGCAGGAGATCTTCATCCCGGTCGGCGAACGTCTGGGTAACGAAGTTATCGAATTCGACGGCGTGAGCAAAGCCTATGGCGACCGCCTGCTGATCGACAACCTCAGCTTCAAGATTCCGCCCGGCGCCATCGTCGGTATCATCGGCCCCAACGGCGCGGGTAAATCGACCCTGTTCCGCATGATCACCGGCAAGGAAAAACCGGACAGCGGCGAAGTGAAGATCGGACAGACCGTCAAGATCGCCTTCGTCGACCAATCGCGCGAAGGGCTGGAGAACGACAAGACCGTGTTCGACGCCATCTCCGGCGGCAACGAGATTCTCACCGTGGGCAAATACGAAACCCCGGCGCGCGCCTATATCGGCCGCTTCAACTTCAAGGGCGCGGACCAGGGCAAGATCGTCGGCCAACTCTCCGGCGGCGAACGCGGACGCCTACACCTGGCACAGACCCTCATCTCCGGCGGGAATGTTCTATTGCTCGACGAACCTTCCAACGACCTCGACGTGGAAACCCTGCGCGCGCTCGAAGACGCCCTGCTCGAATTCGCCGGCTGCGTCGCCGTCATCTCCCACGACCGCTGGTTCCTCGACCGCATCGCCACCCACATCTTGGCTTGCGAAGGTGATTCGAAGTGGACGTTCTTTGATGGTAACTATCAGGAATATGAAGCGGACAAGCGGAAGCGGTTGGGTGAAGAGGGGGCGAAGCCTAAGAGGATTCGGTATAAGCCGATTAGCCGGTGAACTTAGGTTGAACAGTGCGGATGTGGTGTCGGATCAGCGGAGAATGAGTACTGCCTCTGAACATCTAGAGCAGCGGGTTCAGCGAATCCATGAGCTAATTGAGCAGCCTGGCTCTGTCGTAACTTGGAATGATCATGTTTTTGATCCTGACAATGTAGTCCAAGCACGTCAAATCGATGTAACCATTAGGCGTGATGGGCACCTCACAATTGTGGAATGTCGGCTAAGGCAAAGGCCACAAGATGTTAGCTGGATTGAAGAGCTCATGGGGAGACGATTGAGTCTTGGTGCCGATGCGGTCATAGCTGTCTCAGCTAGTGGGTTTACAGCCGGAGCAAGGGCTAAGGCCGCTGCATACGGGGTAATACTCAGGGATTTTCAATGTCTCACTGTTGATGAGGTTAAGCGTTGGGGGCATGCTACTCGAGTGGGCGTCAGTTACATGGAGTATCTCTGGGTCGGGCTGGATTTTGGTATTCCTGAGCCACACTGGGGGCGAGTCACGAAGGCGCATATTTCTCCTCAGGTAGTTCAAGGAGTGTTGTATCCAGCCTTGAATGAAGTCGCAAATAGGGTATCTGAAATGAAGGTTCCTTCATTTGCTACTGTAACAGCCGAAGCTAGACTAGTACCGGAAAACCTATTAGTCGGAGGAGTGCTGATTCCAGAAATTCTTGCCACAGTGAAGGTTAAGCATATACACAAGGAACTTAACCTAGCCTCGGTGGTAGCCTACGATGCACCTCTCACAGAGGCTGTAGATCGTGAAGTGCTCATTGAAAGTTTAGATAATGGGCTCTTTGAAATTACCCAATCGTCGAATCAAGTGATCGTTGAGGCTGATTTTAGTTCTTTAGATATGCCATCAAATACCCAGTTCTATGGTGCGACGATGGACTTTGGGAGAGTTGTAAGGATGAGAACCCTTCGTCCGTTAGGGATCAAGCCACCGACGTTTACCAGTGAGCTCATCAAAATACGCGCACATAAAATAACCAGTTGAGAGTAAAAAGTACGGAGTCGAATTGTTTTTAACGAGATGGTGTTAGCGGTAGGAGGAATGTAATGCCCAAGCTCTACGAGTATTTTGGTTTGATCATCATGTTCTATGCCAATGAGCATGAGCCGGTTCATGTCCACGGCAAGTTTCAGGACCGGGAATCTCGTGCCGAGATCATTGTGGTCAATGGCGAGATCGTTGAGATTCGATATGCAAATGTTGCCGGGCGTGCACCGTTGGCGAGTACGGAGATGAGAAATTTCGAGGAGTTGGTTTCGGCCCGCGCGAGTGATATTGTGAGCAAGTGGATCGATTTTTTCGTGCTGCACAAACCCGTAAAATCGGAACGCATCACAAGGAGGCTGAAATGATTCCTGCAACTCTGAACATCACGGCGGTGGAGCCGGTCGGCGAATATGCGCTACGGCTGTCTTTTGATGACGGCACCGTGCAGACGGTAGATTTCAAATCTTTCTTATCTCTATCTCGCCACCCCGACATTCGCGCCTATCTCGACCCCGCACGCTTTGCCGCGTTTCGCGTTGAGTATGGTGAATTAGTCTGGGGAGATTACGACCTGTGCTTCCCTATTGCTGACCTGTACCAAAATAGGCTGGTGCCGGATGGTCTGTTGGAAAAGGCTGCTTGATGGTTGCGTCATCTGAACAGATGAAAGCTCCTGTATCCCATTCAAATGACCCCGACCTGCAAAAGGCACCGCAAGCACTGCTGCGCGCCGCCGAAAAAGCGCGTCAACTGGCCGAACAAACCGGTACGCTCTTTGTTGTGCGTAAATCCGTAGCCGCACGCGCTGCAAAACAGAATTTGCGCAACATCCATCCCGGCGAAGTGCTGCGGGAAGAGTTCCTGATCCCGCTGGGCGTTACCCAATATCGTTTGGCAAAAGAGATCGGTGTGACCGAAGCGCGCATCTCGGCGATCTGCTCCGGCAAGCGTTCGGTCACGGCGGATACGGCGTTGCGCTTGGCAGCATTTTTCGGAACGTCGAGCGGTTTCTGGCTGGGCTTGCAGGCGGATTACGATACCGAAGAAGCGGCAAGGAACTATAGGGGTCGTGTTCGAATATTTCTTTCAAACCGTTTTGCTCGGCAATACCTTCAATCTGAATTACTCCATCAACCCGCTTTCCCGCTGATGCCGTATGGCGAGGATGTCCACCCGGTCTTGTTCCGGCAGGTAGCGATACAGCGCGACATAGCCTGTGCGTCCTTTTGAAATCACCAGTTCACGCAGGTTGCCGACGGGTCGCCCGATCAGCGGGTGGCGCTGCAATATCTTGGTGGCATCTACTATTTCGTTGGCTGCCTCGGTGGCAATGGCTGGTGCTTCCCGTGCGAGGAAGTCGAAAACTCGGTCAAGATCGGTGAGGGCGCGCTGGCTGAAATAGACCGTGGGCATGTTTAGCGAGCTTTGGATTTTGTGCGTGGTTTGCTTTTTGAGATGCCGGCGGGCTTGGGGCGTTTGGCGGGCTTGCCCGCTGCTTTGCTGGTGATGTATGCGTGTACGTCCTGCATGGCATAGAGCGCACCGCCCGCATCCACTTCGGCTGCGGAGGCCGTTGCGTCGCCGATGAAGGACTGGCGCATCTCGGCCAGTCTGGCCTGCGCTTCCAGCGCTTCGATCATCCAGGCATGCGGTGTTTTGGCGGATGAGTCGGCGAGCGGTGCGATGCGCGCCTTGAGTTCTTCGGGTAATTTGAGGGTGGTGGTAGCGGCCATGTTGCACTCCTTGAGGCGGGTGTTACAAAGGTAGCACCTGATGATGGAGGAGTCAACGGTCGCGCGGGACAGTGGAGCATTCGCATCAACGACCAATGGCGCGTGTGCTTTGAATGAAGCTAAAGGGGGCGGCATCGCAATAGTTTTGGCGGGTGAGCGCCCCCCCGATCGGCTGAACTTCAAACAAGCAGTGATGTCGCAGAAGGACAGTGGTCTCTAAACGGAAAGAGTCCCATGTCAAAAACCATGTGCAAAACGAAAGATGCGAAAAAACGCGCCAGGAAGCAGGCCGATCCGAAGTTCGTGTGCGCCAAATGCGGGCAGAAGGTGAATAAAGAAAAATACGTCTGCAAGCCTGAAAGATTATGATGGGCAGGCTACGGTTCCAACCCGGCCCCGCATGCGCAGTACCTTTCAACTTGTTTGGCGGCGTACCTTGCCGCATCGTTGCACGGCAGGTTTCCATTTGAGCGCTATGCTGGATTTTACTGAATACACCAAGATTTTCATCAGCCTGTTCGCGATCCTCGATCCGATCGGGATTATTCCCATCATCATTCTGTTCACCGCCGGAATGACGGTATCCCGGCGCGCCCATGTCGGGCATCTCGCGTCGCTGGCGGTGTGTGCCATTCTGCTGATGGCATTGCTGATCGGGCAGCCGCTACTGGCGTTCTTCGGCATCAGTATCAATTCGTTTCGCGTGGCGGGCGGTATTTTGCTGCTGCTGATAGCGATCAAGATGATGCTCGGAAATTTCAGCGAGTCCGTCTCCGGCAAAGATGACCAACCCGACGGCGATGGGGTTCCGGCGAATGCGATCGTGCCTCTGTCCACGCCGTTGCTGGCGGGGCCCGGTTCGATCAGCGCGGTGATCGTCGAGGCGCATAAGGCGAACGGTATCCAGCATTATCTGATGATGGGTCTGGTGATCGTCTTGCTCAGCGTCACGGTCTGGCTGACCTTTTTGATCGCGCCCTGGGTGGCGCGGCGGCTGGGCAAGATCGGCATCAATGTGTTCACCCGCCTGATGGGGCTGATACTCGCCGCCATCGCGGTGGAGTTCGTCGCCGGCGGCATGCGCGGCCTGTTCCCGGCACTCGGTTAAAGAATTAAGGGAGTCAGCTTCGCAATGGTTTGAGACTTCGCCCGCAAGGGCGATTTGCTTTTCTGGACGGGCCGTTGCATTACCGGGGCGTCTCAGGCCTTGATGTTCAGGTCTTCCGTATAGGGCTTGCTGGGGAACTGGAAGGAGATCGGGCCGTCCGGCTCGGCATGCAGGAACTGGTGGACGGAGGGGTCTGGCGAGTTGAGCATCTCGTCCACGGTGCCTTGCGCGGCCACCACGCCGTCATGGATGAAGAACATGTGATCGACGACCTTGAGCGAGGACATCAGGTCATAGGTCACCACGATCGAGGTGATGCCGAGCGCATCGTTGAGCGTGCGTATCAGGTTGGCGATGGTGTTGAGCGAGATCGGGTCGAGTCCGGCGAAGGGCTCGTCGTAGATGACCAGCGGCGGGTCGGTGGCGATCGCGCGCGCCAGCGCCACGCGGCGTTCCATGCCGCCCGACAGGTTATTCGGCATCAGGTTGCGGGCATTGCGCAATCCGACCGCCTGCAGCTTCATCAGCACCATGTCGCGGATGATCTCTTCCGGCAGCTCGGTGTTCTCGCGCAGGGGGAAGGCCAGGTTGTCGTAAACCGACATGTCGGTGAACAGGCCGCTGACCTGGAACATCATGCCCATCTTCAGGCGCATCTGGTACAGCTCGTCATTGTCGAGTTCGTGGACGACCTGCCCCATGAATTTCACGCTGCCGCGCGTCGGGCGCAGTTGCCCGCCGAGGAGGCGCAACAGCGTGGATTTTCCGCATCCGCTGGTGCCCATGATGCCGACGACCTTGCCGCGCGGGATCTTGAGATTGATGCCCTTCAGCACCTTGAGCGAGCCGTAGGAGAAATGCAGGTCGTCGACTTCGATGAGATGATCCATGGTTTGATCCGTTGCCTGTTTTACTTTTCGTCATTTTCACATGATGCGGGGTGAAAATATACGGGTTTTGCGCGCGCTGGCGACCCGGGGTGTTGGAGTCTAATCGTGTTTGAAGGATGAAAACAATCAAATGGCGTGGTAGGCTGGCATGCGATCAAACAGGCTCGTCCCGAATGGTTCCGGGATGCCGCCATGGAAATGAGCCGATGGCTCGACACCGCGATAATTTTTCAGACGATCGGGGACCTGTTCCCGAACATTCCGCCAAAGGAGGTACTTCGAGATGACACACGATACCAGCATTGCTTTGCTGATCGACGCCGACAACAGCCCGTCCGGCAAGATCGAGGAGATCCTCGACGAGCTCGCCAAGTATGGCGTCATCAACATCCGGCGCGCCTTCGGCAACTGGAAGAGTCCGCACCTCAAGGGTTGGGAGGGGGTGCTGCACGATTACGCGATCCAGCCGATGCAGCAGTTCGCCTATACCAAGGGCAAGGATGCGACCGACATGGCCATGATCATCGATGCCATGGACCTGCTCTATACCAAGCAACTGGATGGCTTCTGCATCGTGTCGAGCGATTCCGATTTCACGCCGCTGGTGATGCGCATCCGCGCCAACGGGTTGAAGGTGTTCGGGTTCGGCGAGAAGAAGACGCCGGAACCGTTCGTCAATGCCTGTTCCAAATTCCTTTATCTGGAGAACCTCGGCACCGTCGCGCCGGATGCGGCGACGGCGGAACCCAAGGCAGGCGCCGCCACGGCAGAAGCGCCAGCTCCGGCCGCGACGCCGGCCGTGCCGGCAGCCAAGCCGGTGACCGGCAAGGTCGGCACCAAGGAGCTCAAGGCCAACACCCGCCTGGTGAATCTGTTGCGCAAGTCGGTCGAATCGGCGGCGGACGATGAAGGCTGGGCCGGGCTGGGTGTGGTCGGCCAGCACATTTCCAAGCAGGCTTCTTTCGATTCGCGCAATTACGGCTATGCCAAGTTGACGGACTTGTTCCAGGCCATCGGGCTGTTCGAGATACGCAAGAGCGACAAGGCCATTTACGTGCGCGACAAGAAACAAGCATCCCAATAGTCCTGATGCGTAAGCCGGGTGGGGCAGTTTCGCAATGGTTTTCCAAGTGCCGGGGATGTGGCGCGGATAGGCCGGCAAATTTGCGATCCTTGCTGCTGAGGACGGAACATGGCCGAATCTGAAACGCCACTGACGCCCCGGGGACGGCTCTGGTTCGGTCTGACCTTTGTCGCGTTCGGTATCATGCCGATGCTGGCGACTTTCGATGTTGGCCTGCTTGGCCCTGAAGACATCAACGGCCCGGCATGGTTGGGCCTCGCGACCGGCGGAGCCTTTGTGGCGGCAGGACTGGCGGTGATCGCCGGTTCCGAGCGGCCGATGTTCAACAGCATCCTGGTTATTCTGGCGGTGGGCGGCTTGGCGACCGTCGGGAACTGGATCGCTTTCGGTGTCGGCGAACGGGTATGCGGCGGAAGCATCCTGTTCTGGAAAAGCGACATGTCGGGTCTCGGCTGCCGCATTCCCTTCGGCATGGGCGCGCTGATCACCAATGCCGTCCTGGTGCTGATGGTGGTCATCGAGCTGCAAAAGGCATTAGGCGGGCCGCCTCGCCTCGCGCGCCTGCGCAGATGGGCGGAGAACATGATGCTGCTGACGCTGGCGCCGATATTGCTGCCGCTGGTGCTCTTTCTGATTGGGCGTGTCGGGCTGGAGGCGGTCAAGGAGCGTCTGGAGACGGGTGAGTGGCCACGCAATGAATCCTTCATCGCAAGGATGAAAGCCAAAAAAGCACAGGATGAAAAATCGGAATAAGCGGCCAGCAGATTCCCCGTTCATTCTTCCGGTACTTTTGTGCATAATCGGGGGACATGCCACGGTTTCTTGACATGATGGACGTGACCAAATTTTTTTCAAACCATGCCTTTCTTTTTCCATCGATCTTCATGCGTAAAAAACCTAGCTCAGTTGGAGCAGCGGCAAAGACAGCGCGTGGGCGCTGCATGCGTTGCGCCAGTCCGGCGGGCATGAGGTGGTGGAGCACGGGTTTTGTGTTCGCCGATTGCCGCTTGCGGCAACCTCTGGAACAGGAAGATGAGCTCCGGGTGATGCCATGAACCTCGATCCCCGTACCCTGCTGTTTGCACTGATACTGACCAGCGCGCTGATGACGTTGAGCATGTTCGTCGCCGCGACCAGCGCGAGCAAGAGCGGGCGGCGGCGCGACGGCATGGGGCTGTGGGCGGTGGCGATGCTGCTGGAGACCCTGACCTGGATGCTGATCGCGGCGCGCGGCTTTGTTCCCGATGTCCTTTCCATCGTCGTCGCCAACGGTTTCAAGGCGGGCGCCCATGCGCTGATATTGGCGGCGATCTGCGAATTCCAGCGGCGTTCGGTGCCGCGCTGGCAGTATTTCCTGCCGGTCGCGCTGGCGTTGCTGATGGTGGTCTTGCTGCTGGACGATCTGCGCGGCCGCATCATCTGGGGCAGCCTGATCTACGGCTTTCAGGTGGCGCTGATCGTCCGCGCCCTGCTGTCCGATGCCGAGACCCGAGCCGGGCGGGCGTGGCGCCTGTTGTTCGGCGGGCTGCTCATCATCCTGCTGGTGCTGGGCTTGCGCGCCGTGGCGGTGCTGGCCGGCTGGGGGGAATTTGCCGAGCCGAAGGACGTGCTCACGCATCCGGTGCAGATCATTGCCTTCATCGCCGTCATGGCGACGGCGATGCTCGGTTCCATCGGCTTCGTGCTGATGGTCAAGGAGCGCGCGGACCGGGAGATCATGCATCTGGCGATGACCGACAGCCTCACCGGCGTTCCCAATCGGCGCGCCCTGATGGACCATGCCGCGTATATCCTGGCGCAGCGCAGCGGCATGCCGCTGGCGTTGCTGATGATCGACGTGGATCGCTTCAAGCGCATCAACGATACCTGCGGGCATCCTGCGGGGGATGAGGTGCTGCGCCAGGTCGCCGGGCTGCTGGCGGGGCGGCTGCGCGGCGGCGATGTGCTGGGCCGCTACGGCGGCGAGGAATTCTGCGTGATCGCTCCGGACACCGATGCCGCGGGCGCGCTGGCGCTGGCGGAGTCGCTGCGGGAAACGGTCGCATCCACCTTGTTGTTCACCGGTTGCGGGGAGCTTGCGGTCACGGTGAGCATCGGGTTTGCGCAATGCCCGGCCAATTCCGCGCGGACGCTGCAGGAACTTCTCGCGGAAGCCGATGCCGCGCTCTATCGCGCCAAGGAGAGCGGCCGCAACTGTGTGGCCGGCAAGATCGAAACCGGCCTGTGCTGATGGCGCGGCATCATCTGGCGTTCAGTTCCTTGTCCTTGTAATACTTGGTACCCTGGATCGTGGCCTGCAGCGCAAGCCCTGTTTCGGTGAGCTGATACAGGTCCACGCCGGGCGCCACGGTGACCGCGCCCGCCACGGCGCCGCCCTTTGCGCCCGATTTGGCGGCGGCATCCGCCTGCACATCGGCCGCCCATCCGCTCTCGACGAACTGCCTGAACGCCTTGTCGCTCGAGAACACGAAGACACCGCGAAAATCCTTTACGCCCAGCCCGAACCCGAAGCCGCCGGAAGCCATCTTCATGTAGATGTCCTTGCCGCTGCGGTTGTCATGGGCGACCCCGGAGCCGCCCGCCGCCGAAAGCAGGATCAGGTTGATGCCGATGTTGCTGAACACCGCATAACCGACCGACTTCTGTATGTCGCCCCTGGCAAGCGGGTGCACCTTGTACAGTTTCGCCAGCGTTTCGCTGCGCATCTTCCGTATCTCGTTCCTTTTTTCTTCCGGGGAAGCGGCGGCGGCCAGCCCGCTGAAGCAGGAAAAGAAGATGCCGGCAGCAACTGCTGCCAGGATATGCATGCGGCAAGAATCCGGTTTCACGATGTCTCTCCTTGGGTGGGTTGGATCGGAATGCTCAGTTGAGCGCGATGAACTGCTTGCGGAAGCCGACCACCTTTTGCAGGTACTGGCGCGTCTCGGCGTAGGGGAGTTGCGCGCGCAGCCTGTCGTACACGGCGGGGGCGCTCATGCGGTTGATCTCGTCCAGCGCGCCGTCGCGGTCCTTAGCCGAGCCGCCGAAGGTGCGCAGCACGTTGGACGGGCCGGTGTTGTAGGCGGAGATGACGCAGTATTCGCGCGACACCGGGTCGGCTATCGCATCCAGTTCATGGGCAGCCAGCACGTTCAGATAGGCCACGCCCAGCTCGATGTTGTTCTCCGCTTCGAACAGGTATTGCTTGCTCGGGATGTGATCCGCACCCTTGGCGCGCTTGTAGGCATCGCGTCCACCGCTGGTCGGTACCAGCTGCATCAGGCCGTAGGCGGGGGCGCTACTGACCGCGAACGGATTGAAGTTGCTCTCGGTGCGCATGATGGCGAACACCAGGCTGGGGCTGATGTTGTAGCTTCGGGCGTAGCGTTCGACCAGCGGGCGGTATTTCTCGGCCTGCTTGTTGGAGAAATTGCTGACCATGTCGAATCTCACGAAGCGCGCCGGCTTGCTGCCCGCGTCGGTGGCGACGTTGCGGGTCTGCGCGGCGCTCACCATTCCGGTAGCGTAGCGCTCGGCCTGCTGCGGCGTGGCGATGGCGCGGCCCGTATCGTCCAGCACCAGCCCGAGCAGGTAGGGGTCGCGTTCGCTGGAGAGGCGGATGGTGTGGTCGGAGAACAGGTCCACCGCGCGCGGGTCGTCCGGCGTGAGCAGCGTGGTGACGATGGCGTCGCGCAGACTGCGCTCCGGGTTCCTGTCGTCCAGCGTCTCGACGGTGATCTCGCCGAGGTCGAAGTCGACGATGGCGCGCGACAGGTAGCCCTGGGTGTATTTGACGTAGTGGGTGCGGTCGGGCAGCCGGACGTCCTGTTTGCCCCACTGTTTGCCCGCGTTGCCGCGCAGCACGTCGAACAATTGCTGCAAATCGCGCTGCACGTTCTTCAGGTCGCTGGCGATCCGGGTCGGGTCGCGCAGGTAGCTGTACTTCTTGCTCTCGAGCAGCGCGCGCGCGGCGGCCTGCGGGCTGCTGCTGGTGGCGATGCTGACCAGGTTGCCAGTGGACAGGCTGCGGCACGAGGTCAGCAGCGTGAGGGCGGCGAGGGAAAGGATGAGTTTGCGGTTACGCTGGGTCACGTCCGTCGTGTGGCTGGGGATTGAACCATGCCAGTTTACCGCGCAAGGTCACTACTCCGCCAACGATGATGAGTGTGGGCGCCTGCGGTTTCTCGCGCTCGGCGATGCCGGGCAGGGTGGCCAGCGTGCCGGTGATGACGCGCTGGTTCGGCGTGGTGCCCTGCTGCACGATGGCGATGGGGGTGCTGTCCGGCAGGCCATGCTCGATCAGTTTTGCGCACAGCGTGTCGAGCCCGTGCAGACCCATGTACACCACCACGGTCTGGCGCGGGCGTGCCAGCGCATCCCAGTCCAGGTTCATGGTGCCGTCCTTGAGGTGGCCGGTGACGAACACGCAGGACTGCGCATGGTCGCGGTGGGTCAGCGGGATGCCCGCGTAGGATGCCACGCCGGAGGCGGCGGTGATGCCGGGCACGACCTGGAACGGGATGCCTTCCGCCGCCAGCGTCTCGATCTCCTCGCCGCCGCGCCCAAAGATGAACGGGTCGCCGCCCTTGAGGCGCAGCACGCGCTTGCCTTGCTTGGCCAGCCGCACCAGCAGCTCGTTGATCTGTTCCTGTTGTAGCGTGTGGTCGGCACGTTTCTTGCCGACGAAGATGCGTTCGGCGTCGCGCCGCGTCATCTCGACGATGGGTTTGGAAACCAGGTTGTCGTACACCACCACGTCGGCCTTCTGCATCAGGCGCAGCGCGCGGAAGGTGAGCAGGTCGGGGTCGCCGGGGCCGGCACCGACCAGATACACCTCGCCCCGGCTGATGTTGTCTTCGCTGGACAGCATCTGTTGCAGCATCGCTTCCGCGCTGTGCTCGTCGCCGGTCAGCACTTTCTCGGAGACTACACCTTCAAACACGTTTTCCCAGAAGATGCGGCGCTTGGCCGGATCGGTGATGCGCTGCTTTACGCTCTCGCGAAAGCGTTCCGCAAAGGCCGCGAGGCGGCTATAGTTGTGCGGGATCAGCGTCTCCAGTTTGCCGCGCAGCATGCGCGTCAGCACTGGCGAAGCGCCGCCGCTGGAGAACGCCACCATCAGCGGCGAGCGGTCGAGGATGGCGGGCATGATGAACGAGCACAGCTCCGGATCGTCCACCACGTTCACCGGAAGGTTGCGCGCCTGCGCCAGTTCGGAAACTTGCCGGTTCACCTCGCGGTCATTGGTGGCGGCGATGACCAGTGTGATGCCATCGAGATGTTGCGGTTCGAAGCGCGCGACGATGGCTTCGACGTGCTTGTGCGCTTTCAGGCTTGCGTCGATTTCGGGCGCGACCACGCGCACCTTCGCGCCCGCTTCCAGCAATACACCCGCCTTGCGCGCGGCGACCGAACCGCCGCCGACCACGAGGCAGGTCTTATTCCTTACATTGGCAAAAATCGGCAGGAAATCCATATTCAATATTTCTGTGGGTCGGGTTAGCGTAGCGTTAACCAATGACTTGGCTGTCGTTCTTGGACAGCCTAGTCAGATGGCTATGCAAAGCAACCCGACGGTTGTCGTTGAATGTCGGGTTATGGCCTGATGGCCTAACCCGACCTACGGAGTTGTCAGCTGAGGCGCCCTAGTTTACTGCACAGCCTTCAGGATCAGCGGCACCAGCGCCTCCGGCAGTTTGATCTTGCCGGCCAGCGCGAACTCGTGCGCGCGCGGCGACATCTTGTCCCAGGTCTTCTTGATGATGAGTATCCACTTGGCTTCGTCGTACTCCGGATGACTGGTGGCGAAGCCGATCATATAGTGCTCGATGAACACCAGGTCCACCACGTCTTCCATCATCTGCGTCTCGGGATTGGTCTTGAGGTCCTTCTTGCCGACGATGGCCTTCACGCGATCTATCATCGCGTCGTCGTAGCCGGCTTCCTTCATCAGATTGCCGGCAGTCTCCGCATGGAATTTATACAAGTTGGTGCGCCACAGCATGTAGCCCTTCTTGTCCATCGGATAGTCGCTGCGGGCGGACTTCCAGCGCTGGATGTGCTGCGCGCGGCAGGCCAGCTTCACCGCCTCGGAAGCTTCGGGCGCGAAACGCTCCTGCATTTCGGTCATGCGCTGCGCGTAGAGCAGTTCCTTGGGGTACTCCTTGCCGTCGAAGACTTCCTTGTTCGGGTCTTCGGAGTTTGCCTTGTCGAAGGCCGCGATGGCGGCCAGATAGTTTGCTTGTGTCATATCGCTTTCTCGTTGATTGAAATCGGCTCGACCCGTTGTTCCTTGCAGCGCCGGATGAAGGCGACGAAACGGGTGGCCCAGTAGCAGCTGCCGATGGTGCGCAAGTGGGTATAGGACGCCAGCAGGTTGTGCAGCATTAGCCCGTCATGCGCGCCGTCGATGCCGTGGCCGCGCTCGACATGGTAAGCGAAGCGCGTATCCGGCGGAAGGTTTTCCAGACTGGAATAGTGGAATTCGTGCGCCTTGATCTGTCTGGCGGGAATATCCGGGCGCGGCCATGGATGGCCTGCGTCTTCGCGCAGATGCACATAGCCGCGCCCGACCGGTTTGGCGTGCATCTTTACGTCGCCTGGAATCGCCCCGACCATTTCGAAAGTGCGCCCCTCGTACTCGATGCTACGCGACAGGTACATCAAACCACCGCACTCGGCGTAGGCCGGCAGGCCGTCTTCGATGGCGCGCCTGATCTCGCCGCGCATGGCCGCGTTCGCCTCCAGCTCGACCGCACAGGCTTCTGGAAAGCCGCCGCCGATATACAGGCCGTCGACCTCGGGCAGGTGCGTGTCATTGATCGCATCGAACGGCACCAGCTCCGCGCCCGCCGCCTCCAGCGCGTCGAGGTCGTCGGCGTAGTAGAAGCCGAAGGCGCGGTCGCGCGCGATGGCTATCTTCACCTTTCTGCCGCAGGGCAGCGGGCTCACTTCGGCGATGTGCGGTGCAGGCAATGGCTCCTTCCGTGACAGCGCGAGCAGTTTGTCGAGATCGACTTGTTCCGCGATGGCCTCGCCGATCTGCCGGATCTTTGCGGCGGCGGCGACGGATTCGTTGCTCGGCATCAGCCCGAGGTGGCGCTCGACGATGGACAGGCGCTCGTCATGCTGGATCGCGCCGATCACCGGCACGTCGGTGTAGTGCTCGATGACCTGGCGCAGCTTGGATTCATGGCGGCGGCCGCCGAGATTGTTGAGGATCACCCCGGCGATATGGATGTCCTTGTCGAATGCCTGGTAGCCGAGGATCAGCGGGGCGATGCCGCGCGTCATACCGCGCGCGTCGATCACGAGGAACACCGGCAGGTCGAGCAGCTTGGCCAGTGCGGCGTTGCTGTTGCTGCCGTCCAGCGCGAGGCCGTCGTACAGTCCCTTGTTGCCCTCGACCAGGTTCACCTCGGAGGCATGGCGCGCGAAGGTGGCGAGCACATCGTCGTTCTCCATCAGGTACAGGTCGAGATTGCGGCAGGCATGTCCGGCGGCTTGCGACAGCCACATCGGGTCGATGTAGTCCGGGCCCTTCTTGAACGGCTGCACGGCATGGCCGCGCGCCGTGAGCGCGGCGCACAGGCCGATGCTGACCATGGTTTTGCCGGATGATTTGTGTGCAGCCGAGATAAGGAAGCGATTCATTCGACCCTCAAACATGTAGGATGGGTTGAGCTTGCGATACCCATCATTCGTATGATCGATGGGCCAATTGATGGGTATCGCTGCGCTCCACCCATCCTACTCATTAATCGGAAATATACGGCTTATCCTGCGGCATGAAATCCAGCACGCGTATGCCGGCGATGGCGATGACGAAGGCGATCGCCAGCCCGCCGAAGCCGAGCATGAACTCGTACAGCGAAGGACGATAATTGGCGATCTGGCCGTCGCCGAAACTGCTGCTGACCTCATAGCCGGGGAAGATGCTGAGCGGCCATGCTTGCCCGCCGATGATGAACACGTACAGCAGCGCGAAGCCGCCAAGGATGACCGCGAGCGAGGCAGCCACGATGCGCCGGGTTCCGCACTGCCCGGGCAAATAGATCAGCAGCAACGGCAGCAGGTTGCCGAGCACGACATAGCCCCACCAGAACAGGTTCGGATAGATGCCGCCGTCACGCAGGATGAAGTGCTCGAAGTCGGTCTGCTGTGCGAAATACAGATTGGTGAAGTGGTAAGTGGCAACCATGTACAGCGCACCGATGACGAACACGCCGAGCAGGTTCGTCTTGCGTTGTAGGATCGCCGCATCCAGCTCCTTACCGTGCCATGCATAGATCGCAACTTGTGCCAGATGGAACACCGCCAGTCCCCAGGCGAACGACAGCACGATGAACATCGGCGGCAGCAGTGCCGAGCCGTAAGCTTGGCGCGCGGTCAGGAAGGCGAAGATCAGCCCGGTGCCGGTAGTGAGGACGAAGCGCCAGACGAATACGGCCAGCCCGGCGGGCTTGCTCCACGGGCTCATGCGCCGCTCCATCATGGTCCACAGGTAGACCAGCACCAGCGCGAACATGCCGGAATACAGCACGATGTTCCAGGCGAACACCGAGGTGATGTTGTAGTTGGTCGCGGCGACGATGATGCGATCCGGTCTACCCAGATCGAGCATCAACACTGTGAGGCCGCCCGCCAGCATCGCGATGGACAACAGCCCGGCCAGCGGCGCGCGCGCCTTGTAAATGGCCTTGCCGAACACCGAGCCGATCGAGGCGATGTTCAGCACGCCCGAGGCGGCGACGATCAGGAAGATCGCGAACACATGCGGGATGCCCCACACGATCTGGTTGTTCATGCCGGTGATGATGTGGCCGTGGTGTTCCATCAGGTGCACGGCGTACAGGCCCACCAGCGCGACCAGTCCGCCCGCAACGACCAGCGAGTAATAAAGATGGTTCTTGAATTGCAGCGTTGCCTGGCTGGACATGGTCATAATCCTTGATAACGGACGCCGGGATTGAGGCGCAGGTCGGCGCGCACCTGCATGGTCGCGACGCTGCGCAGCTTCTGCGCGATCGCGCTGTCCGGATCGTTCAAATCGCCGAACAGGATCGCCTGGTTCGGGCAGGCTTCGGCGCAGGCTGGCTGCATGCCCTGATCGACGCGATGCACGCACAAGGTGCAGGCCTCGACCGTCCCCTTGCCGCGCGGCACGTCCGGATTCTGGTCGTGCAGGTTCTCATGCACGAAGGAACGCGCCTTGTACGGACAGGCCATCATGCAGTAGCGGCAGCCGATGCAGCGGTGCTTGTCCACCAGCACGATGCCGTCGGCGCGCTTGAACGAGGCTGCGGTCGGACACACGTCCACGCAGGGCGGATGCTCGCAGTGCTGGCACATCATCGGCAGCGACAGCTCGCGTCCGCTGTTTGCGCCTTTGAGGTTGATCTTGCGGATCCACTGCGAATCGGTTGCCGCCGTGCCGCCGGATAAGCCGTTCTCGCGATTGCAGGCACCCACGCAAGCGTTGCAACCTTCGCTGCACTGCGCGGTGTCGATCAGCATGCCCCAGCGCACCTTGGCGTCAGCGCCTTCCGCTTTGCCATGCGCCACCTCGAACAGCAGCATGCCCGGCGCGATGGCGATGGCCGTCGCGCCCAGCGAGGTCTTCAGGAAGCTCCTGCGCTGAAAGTCGAAGTCGCTCATTTGGTGTTCCTTTGCAGCCATGCGCTCTTGCGCGTGCCGGAATGGCACTCGAAGCAGTCGATCTTTACCGCCTCATAACGGTGGCAACCGACGCAGAAGCTGTCATCGCGCGCGATCACGCTGTTGTCTTTGACGCTGGCATGGCACTCGATGCAGTTCTTCAGGCTGAGCTGCTCCTCGCGCACGCCCTTGCGCATGGTCTCGTCGCGCTGGTGCCGGAGCAGGTTCATATGGTTCTCGCGCATCCATTGCGTGCCCTTCACGCACTGCCCACCCTTGCCAATGTCCAGCTTGGGCGATGGCATTCCTGCGGCCAGGACCGCAGGAATGCACAGGCAAAGCAACAGGGATACGAGCAGTCTCATTACTCACCAAGACCCATTTGAATATACCCGGTCGGACACACGTCGGCGCAGATGTGGCAGCCGATGCACTTGTCGTAGTTGGTGGTGACATAACGCCCGAGCGTCGCCTCTGTCTTCTTGACGCGGGAAACGGCGGTCTGCGGGCAATACACCACGCAGTTGTCGCATTCGAAGCACATGCCGCAACTCATGCAGCGCTTGGCTTCGGCCTGTGCCTCCGCTTCGGTGAGTACGCCGAGGCGCTCGTCGAAGTTGCCCAGTGCCGTCTGTTCATCCAGCGTGATGACATGGCGCAGCTTGCGCGAGGTATAACCGAAATGGCCGAGGAATAGCTTGTCGTGCGGGATGACGTAGCGGTCGGAACGGTTGTCGAAGTTGTGCATTGCGGCATTGGAGTTGCAAGTGCCGCGCATCGGTTCGTGCGCCTCGCCAAGCTTGATGCCCTTTTCGGTCAGCTTGCGCATGATGTCGAACTGGTGCACGTCGATCTTCGGGCGTTTCTCCAGATCCTTGCCCAGCAGGAAGTTGTGGATGCCATCGGCGGCGATGGAACCGTGACCGACTGCGGTGGTCAGCAGGTGCGGGCGGATCACGTCACCGCCGGCGAACACGCCGGGCTTGCCGTTCACCACATAGTTGCGGTCGGTCGAGACTGCGCCCTTGCCATTGTTGAATTCTTCCAGCCCGGTGAAGTCCACCGCCTGACCGATCGCGGAAACGATCAGGTCGGCTTCGATGTCCTGTTCGCTGCCTTCGACATTTTTGACCTCCAGCTTGCCGCCGGCAATCTTGGCTTCGCACTGCATCACGCGCAACGCGGTGGCGCGACCGTTCGCATCGCGCACGATGCCGATTGGCACCAGACCGCCCTTGATGTGGATGCCTTCGGCCAGCGCCTGTTCGATCTCATGCTTGTTGGCCTGCATCTTGTCGACCGGGAACAGCGAGGTCAGCGTCACGATTGCGCCTTCCTTGGCGGAAATCTCGGCGACGTCGTGCGCCATGCGCCCGGCGATAGCATGTTCGGCATCGGTCGGCTTGGCGTGCGCGATATGGCCCAGACGGCGCGCGATGGTCGCCACGTCGATGGAAGTATCGCCGCCGCCGACCACCACGACGCGTTTGCCGACGTGCTGCAAACGCCCGTCGTTGAACGCCTTCAGGAACGCGGTCGCGGTGACCACGTTAGGGGCTTCCGCATCGGCGATAGGCAGCGCGCGGCCAGCCTGCGCACCCATGCCGAGAAACACCGAATCGAACTCCTTGCGGATCTGTTCCAGCGTGATGTCCTTGCCGACATGGCAGTTCATGCGCGTCTTCACGCCGAGGTCGATGATGCGCTGGATTTCAGCATCCAGCACATCGCGCGGGGTACGGAAGCCGGGGATGCCGTAGCGCATCATGCCGCCGAGGAATTCATGCTCATCGAAAATCGTCACGTCGTGGCCCTTCAGCACCAGCTGATAGGCGCAGGACAGGCCGGCCGGGCCGCCGCCGAGGATCGCAACTTTCTTGCCGGAAGGCTCGACTGCCGGCTTGTTGAATTTCAGGTTGTTCTTGATCGCGTAGTCGCCGAGAAAATGCTCGACCGAGTTGATGCCGACATGGTCTTCGACTTCGTTACGGTTGCAGCCGGTCTCGCACGGAGCCGGACAGACGCGCCCCATCACCGACGGGAACGGGTTGGCTTCGGTCAGGCGGCGCCAGGCATATTCCTGCCACGGCATCACCGGCTTGCCGTCGGCGCCGTTCGGCACTTTTTCGGTGCCGCGCACGATGCCCAGATAGCCGCGAATGTCCTCGCCGGCCGGACAGCTGCCCTGGCAGGGCGGCGTGGACTGGATATAGGTCGGGCACTTGTAGGAATAGCTGGCTTGGAAGATCTTCTGGTTCAGGCGAGGCGCCTTGTGGTCGCCATCCTTGTAACGGCGGAACGTGAGCTTCTGCGTGGTTTCGGTTGTTGTGGACATGTTGTCTCCTGCTTCTATGTAAGTTATTGCTTGTCGCCCAGGATGATCGCGTTGCTGACCAGCTGGTGCACTCCGCCCACCATCCTGCGGTCGAATCCGTAGATGGGCATGATCTTGGTGAATTGCGCCTTGCAGATCGCGCAGATGGTCGCCATGAAGTTGACGCCATGTTCGTCCGCTACCTGTTGCAGCACTTCCATGCGCGGCAGCGCGCCCTTGACGCGGACATCCATCAGGTCGTCGGTCAGCAGGCCGCCGCCGCCGCCGCAGCAGAAGGTGCGTTCGCGCGTGGTCTCCGGCGACATCTCGACGAAATTGTTGGCGACCGCCTTGATGATGTTGCGCGGTATCTCGAACTGGCCGCCGGCGAAATCGCCCATGCGTGAGCCGCGCGCCACGTTGCAGGAATCGTGGAAGGTGATGATGTGCTTGTCGTTTTTCGATTTGTCGAACGTCAGCGCATTGCGCTCGATCATGTCCCAGGTGAATTCGCAGATATGCGCCGGCTGCTTGTAGCGATGGTCGAGCTGTTTTTGCAGCATCTGCGCGAAACGGTCAGTCTCGTCCGCGCCATCGCCGACGCCGCTCAGCGTGTTCCAGAAACTGTAGGCGACGCGCCAGGCATGGCCGCATTCGCCGACCACGATGCGCTTCACGCCGAGCTCCAGCGCGGCCTCGCGGATGCGCAGCGCGATCTTGCGCAGCTGCTCGTAGTTGCCGATGAACATGCCGAAGTTGCCCGCCTCGGACGCCATGGAGGACAGCGTCCAGCTCGTACCGGTCGCATGGAACACCTTGGCGTAGCCGATCAGGCTGTCGATGTGCGGCTCGGCGAAGAAGTCGGCGGATGGCGTGATCAACAGCACTTCCGCGCCCTTCACGTCGATCGGGAAGCGCACGTCGATGCCGGTGTCTTCCTTGACGTCTTCTTCCAGACCTTCCAGCGTGTCGATCAGCGCCGGGCCGGGCAGTCCGAGGTTGTTGCCGATCTTGTGTACCTTGCCGATGATCTCGTTGGAATACTTCTGGCCGTAGCCGATGGAATCGAGTATCTCGCGCGCCGCCATCGTCACTTCGGCGGTGTCGATGCCGTAGGGGCAGAACACCGAGCAGCGGCGGCATTCGGAACATTGGTAATAATAGTTGTGCCACTCGTCCAGCACTTCGCGCGTCAGGTCGCGCGCGCCGACCAGTTTGGGGAACAGTTTGCCGGGCAAGGTGAAATAGCGCCGGTACACGCTGCGCATCAGATCCTGGCGCGCCACCGGCATGTTCTTCGGGTCTTGCGTGCCGATGAAGTAATGGCATTTGTCCGAGCAGGCGCCGCAATGCACGCAGGCGTCCATATAGACTTTGAGCGAACGGTACTTGGACAGCAACTCGCCCATCTTGGCGATGGCGCGGTCGTGCCAGTCCTCCACCAGTTGGCCGGGGAAGCCGATGGCTTCGTTGATCTTGTCGCTGGCGACGTACGGCCCCTTGCCTTCCATCGCGCCCGGCTTCAGCGCGGGGATGATGGGAAAGACGCGGTAGGCCGGTGCCGTGATGTCAGCCATCTCAGCTCTCCGATTCCAGTTGTTTCGCCCAGCCGGCGATGTGGCGCTTCTCGCGCGGGTCGTCCGTCTGGTTGCGTGTGGGTGAAAAAAAGACTCCTGGCGCATGCAGCAGTTTGCTGATGGGGAAGATGGCCAGGAGGAGGGGAACCAGTAGCAGATGCAGATACAGCAATGCGTCTGCGGGCAGGGGCTGGATGCTGAAATGCATCAGCCCGAGAAAGAAATTCTTGACGGCGATCACGTCGGTATGCGCGGCGAACTTCATCAGCAGCCCGGAGGCGGCGATGGCGATCAGCAGCACCAGCATCAGGTGGTCGGACGGTGTGGAGATGTAGCGGATGCGCTCGACCAGCAGGCGGCGCGCCCATAGTCCGCACAGTCCCAGCAGCATGGTGATGCCGGCGTAGATGCCGAACGGCTGAATGAATGCGACCCAGCTCCACACCGGCTCGGTGAAGTAGCGCAAGTGGCGCAGAAGGACCAATGCCAGGCTGGCATGAAACAGCCAGCCCAAGGCCCAGGTCCACAGGTTGGCCTTGAACAGGCTTTCGAACAGCACCACTTCACGCGCCATGCGCAACACCACCCCACCCTTGGTGGTCGGGGCCGGAGTGGTGGGTATCTTCAGCGGCGCAGGAGTGCGCGCATAGGTGTTGATGCGATAGAGCAGCCCCACGGCGAATGCCAGTGTCGCAAGGTAGAACAGGATCGCGAACAGGATGCTCATCATCAGGATTCAGGTGTTGGGATTCGGGATTCGGGATTCAGGTACCAGGATCCGCGATTCAGGAACAGCACTTGCTGAATCCTGAATCCCGCATCCTGAATCCTGCCTTTATACGCAACCGGTAGGCTTGGGCAGACCGGCGATCTTGCACGCCTGCTTGCCGGGGCCATAAGGGAACAGGCCGTACAGGTATTCGCTGTTGCCCTTTTCCGCGCCCAGCTTCTTGCCGATAGCCTTGGTCAGCACGCGCACTGCCGGGGCGATCTGGTATTCCTCGAAATATTCGCGCAGGAAATTGACCACTTCCCAGTGCTGATCGCTCATGTCGATGCTTTCAGTCTTGGCGATGTAATTCGCCACGTCGGTGTTCCAGTCCGCAAGATTGGTCAGATAACCCTCTTCGTCCGTTTCGTAACTTTTGCCCTCGACTTCGATATTGGCCATGCTAGTTCTCCTTTTAAAGTGTTACAGCCAGGATTGGCAGGTATTGTTGCTGATGGTGAGTTCGACAAAGCCGCCGTGATCCACGGCGGTCGCACCGGCGACAAGGCGGTCGCTCATGCCGCGCGCGTCCAGGTCGGGTTGCAGTACGTAGACCTTGAAACGGCCCATCGCCTCGCGCAACTTGCCTTCGAATGCATTGCCCGTGGTCGCCGCGTAGACCGCGTCTTCAATCAGTAGCAGGTCGCCACCGGCGGCGACGCGCAGGCAGTTCTCCAGCGCGCTATTGGTCAGGGGTGATTTGTTGATGATGTGTAACATGGCTACCCCCTTAAAAACTCAACACGACGTCTTGCTGATCCATCAGCGCGCCCATCTCGGCGCGGCTCAGCACAGTCACGTCCACCAGCATGTCGTCTTCGCTCAGGCCGCGCGCCTCCATGGCTTCCTTTTCGACATACAACTTCTCGACGTCGTAATCTTCCAGCGCGCGATAGGCGGGCGAGAAGTTCTTGGTCTCGATGCCCTTGGTCTGCTGCCCCTTCTTCAACTGGTACACGCCGTCGTCGAGGAAGACCAGCGAGACATCCTGATCGAACGCGGCGGTGATCAGCACCACCTCCAGCGACTCCAGCGCGTAGATCGTGCCGTGGGGCGCCTTGCGGTTGACGAACATGAATTTCTTTACAGTTCCTTCGCTCATCCCGTTCTCCTCAATCGCCAAAGGTGACCAGACGGTCGCACTTGATGCCGGCTTCCACCACCTGCCCCAGGCCGGAGATGCGGAAACCCTGCGCCAGATTCTCTTCCCTGATGCCGCGACGCAGCGCGGCCGCGACGCAGACCACCAGGTCCACCTTGTGTTCTTCGGCCAGCTTGGTCCAGCGGTTCACGATGTGGCGGTCGTCCTGCGGCGGCTCGGTCAGCCTCGACGAGTTGTGCACTCCGTCGTGGTAGAAGAACACGCGCCATACCTCGTGTCCCTTGGCGATGGCCGCCTTGGCGAACAGGTAGGCCGAGTCGCTGGCCTGGTGCTGGTAGGGCCCTTCGTTGACTACGATCCCAAATTTCATATGGACACCTCTAAAAATCCAGTTGTGGGTCGGGCTTCAGCCCGACCCGCGCTTAGAAACGGATATGCGTAGACGCGTTCAGGTTGGTACGCGAACCGCGCCAGTCATCGATCAGATACTTGGTGAACGGCAGCCCGGTCTTCTCGAAGAAACGCGGCCAGCCGATACGGTCGATCCAGTCGGCCATGCGTTCCCAGGGACGCGCATCTTCCTTGTAGACATGCAGGATGTTCTTCACCACTTCGGCGACTTCGGGCCAGCGCGGTGCATTGTTCGGCAGGCCGGACGCTACCATCTTCATGAAAGTGGGTTTGCCGCGCGCGTTGGAATTCTTGCCGCCTACCCAGATCGCCAGCTTGGAATTTTCCGGATCGTTGATCTGCATCGGTGGGCAAGGCGGGTAGCAGGCGCCGCAGCACATGCACTTGGCTTCGTCGATCTCCAGCGACGGCTTGCCGTTCACCATCGCGGGACGGATCGCCGCGACCGGGCAACGCGCCACTACCGTCGGGCGTTCGCACACGTTGGCGACCAGGTCGTGGTTGATGACCGGCGGTTTGGTGTGTTGCACGATGATGGCAAGGTCGGCCTGACCGCCGCAGTTGATCTCGCAGCAGGAGGTCGTCAGGTGCACGCGGTTCGGCATCTCTTCGCGCCGGAATTCGTCGTACAGCTCGTCCATCAGCGCTTTCACGACGCCGGAAGCATCGGTGCCGGGGATGTCGCAGTGCAGCCAGCCCTGGGTGTGGGAGATCATCGAGATCGAGTTCCCGGTGCCGCCGACGGGGAAACCGTTCTTCTCCAGTTCGGCGATCAGCGGCGCGACCTTCTTTTCGTCAGACACCATGTATTCGATGTTGGAGCGGATGGTGAAGCGCACCCGGCTGTCGGCGAATTTGTCGGCGATGTCGCACAGCTTGCGGATGGTGTGCACGTCCATCTGGCGCTGCGTGCCGGCACGCACCGACCATATTTCATCGCCGCTGTGCGAGACGTGATGCAATACGCCGGGACGCGGACGATCGTGATATTTCCAGTCGCCATAATTCTTCGCCAGCAACGGATGCAGATATTTCTTGTTGTCCGGAACGCCGGTTTCTTTTGGTTTGCGTTTTGCAGCGGGTGCTGCGGCTTGAACGGCTTGATTCATGTTCGGTCTCCTCAGGCGGCTTGCTTTTTGGCGTTGATCTTGGCAACTTCGTCGTCCCAGCCGTCGGTGCGGACGTAGGGGTTCATGCGTGGCGAGTTGATCATCGCCGGATCGACATCGATCTCCATCGCTTCAAGGAAGTTAGCCAGGCCGATGCGTTCGATCATCTCGCCGGTGCGCTCGTGTTCCAGTGCGTTCTCGGCGAAGAATTCGATGGTGCGCTGGCCGAAATCGACCAGATTTTCCATGCCCTCATCGGTATCCAGCTTGATGAACGGGATGACAACCGTGCCCATCAGTCCGCCGATCTTCAGGTGGCTTTTGCCGCCCACCAGGATGGTCGCGCCCTTGTCTTTGCCGGGCGCCAGCGCGCCGGTCATCACATTGATGCAATGCATGCAGCGCACGCAATCCTGGTTGTCGATCTCGATGGCGTGCGTGTCGCTGACCGCCACGCTGGAGGTGTGCTCGCCGCTCTTGATCTTCTTGATCTCCTTGACCTGGAAGGTCTTGGTCGGGCAGCGCGCCACGATGTCGTTCACCAGTTCGTCCATGCCGTGCTTGGCGAACCATTTCTTCGCCAGTGCTTCGTCGGTGCGGATGTTGTCGCGCCAGGTGCCGATCACGGCCATGTCTGAACGCTGGATCGCATTCATGCAGTCGTTCGGGCAGCCGGAGAACTTGAACTTGAACTTGTACGGCAACGAAGGGCGGTGGATATCGTCGAGGAACGTATTGATCACCGCGCGGTGCGCCTTGGCTTCGTCATAGCAGGACTGCTCGCAGCGCGCGGCGCCCACGCAGGACATCGAGGTGCGCACCGCCGGACCGGCGCCGCCCATGTCGAAACCCATTTCATTGATTTCTTCCCAGGCCGTTTGCACGTTCTCGGTGGTGCAGCCCTGCATCATGATGTCGCCGGACTGGCCATGCAGTGCGATCAGGCCGGAGCCATGCTTTTCCCAGATGTCGCAGAATTTGCGCAGCGTGTCGGTATCGTAGTGCATGCCGGGCGGGGGCATGATGCGCAGGGTATGGAACTCGGCAGCATCCTTGAATTTCGGCTGGCCATTTTCATCCTTGAGCTCGGTGAAGCGCGGGATCACGCCGCCGCCATAACCGAACACGCCGACCGTGCCGCCCTTCCAGTAGCCCTTGCGGGTCTCGTATGAAGTCTCCAGCTGTCCCAGCAGGTCAACTACATAGTCCTTATCCTTCGCCAGCGCTTTCAGGCCGGTGACGAAACTGGGCCATGGGCCGGACTCGAGCTGGTCGAGGTTCGGGGTATCATGCATTTTCTTGGCCATCATTCTTCCTTTCTGTCGCGTTGCCCAAGCCTGACTGCGGGCAAACGTTCAATAACCCGGCAGAGGCGGGACTCGTTGTCTGGTGTCGCTTGGGTCTGATGTTGGCGCGCCCAATTTTTCGATGGGGCGATACTACGGGGCAAATCCCGGGCAAACCATCACCCGTAGCGGGTAGTTTTGATAACCCTAACGGGTGGGGCAAAACCGACCACAAGTAGTATTCCAAAGCACTGCCCGTTGGCGATAGACTCGCGCCATTCAGATAACTGCCCGGGAGCGAACGGAAATGGCGCAGATCAGCGAGTTGGCAAGAATCAAGGTTCCGCTGGGCAGCCAGGAGATCGCGCTGCAGCAGATCGACCATGCCGAGGGCGGTATGAGCTTGCTGCGCATCCGCATCCGCGAAGGCAAGCGCTTCACCGTGTTCGATATCGACCCCGGCACGGCGCGCCAGTGGGCGGCCGTGATGCAGCAATGGGCCGATATGCAAGAGACACCGTCCAATGGTTGAGGCGGATGCCCGCATGATCGACCTCGTGTTTGATCTCGGCGGCGAGGCGCTTTCCGCTGGCTATCCCTTCGCGCTGTGGGCGGAACTGGTGCGTCATGTGCCGCAGCTCGCCGATGACACTGCCGCCGGCGTATTACCGCTGCGCACCGCAGAAAGCGGCGATGCGATGCTGCTGCCCAAGCGTGCCAAGCTGGTATTGCGTCTGCCGCAGGCGCTTGCCGGACATGCGGTAGCGTTGTCCGGGCGGCAGCTCGATGTCGGCGACGGCGTGCTCAGGTTGGGCACGGGCAAGCTGCGCGAGATACAGCCGCATGTCACGCTGCAAGCGCAGCTGGTGGCCGGCGCGGACGACGAGATCGAATTCATGAAAGTCGTAGCTGCGGAGCTGGCCGCGATGGGCATCGAGGGCAATCTGATCTGTGGCATGCGCCGCAGCCTGAGCGACGGGCAGAGAACGATCCACGGCTATGGGCTGGTGATACATGACCTCAGGCCGGAAGAATCGTTGCGGTTGCAATGCACGGGTTTGGGTGCCGACCGGCATCTCGGTTGCGGCATTTTCATACCCTACAAAGTTATCTCCGGTCTGGACTGGTGACGGCGTAGGGATTTTTTCATTGAACGGAGGGAGAGATATGGGATACACAGTGGCAGGCAACGAACTCGAAACCGATGCGGAAGGCTATCTGCTGGAACCGGATTACAGCGATGAGGCAGTGAATGTCATCGCCGCTGCCGAGGGGATCGAGCTGACTCCCAAGCACTGGGAAGTCGTCAATTACATGCGCGGGGAGTATCGCGAACACGGACACACGCCCAATTTCCGCAACATGCTGAAGGGTGTCAACGAATTCTGGCCGGAAGCGGACAGCAAGGCTCTGTACGATCTGTTCCCGATCGGCCCGGCCAAGCAGGCTGCGAAGGTCGCCGGTTTGCCTCAACCGCTGGGTAAGGGCGGCTATTAATGACACTGCTGGCCATCGACTTGGCTGGTTACAGGGAGATTTGAAATGATGGACATGGTCAACGTAGTGCTCGACATGAAGGGGCTATCCTGCCCAAGGCCGCTTATCGGCGCGAAGCGCATGGTGGACGAGCTGTCGCCGGGACAGGTATTGCTGCTGGTGTCGGATTGCCCAGGCACGCCGGATGATCTGTTTGCCTGGGCGAAGCAGACCGGCAACCAGATATTGAAGGCTGAAAAGCTGCCTGACGGCGGAACCGGGTATCACATCCAGAAGGGGCAAGGCCATGCGCACCACGCCAACGTCACGCTGGATATTCGCGGTGCGGTCTGCCCCGGTCCCATCGTCGAGGCGAAGAAGCTGCTGAATGGCATGCAGCCGGGCGAAGTATTGCGACTGGTCAGCGATTGTCCCGGTGTGCAGTCCGACATCGGCGGCTGGGCTTCCGCCACGGGCATGACGCTGCTGGAGACCGTCGAGGCGGACGCCGGCGTGCATGAGTTCTATATCCGCAAGGGCTGAACCGTTGCGCATCAAAAGCAACTGGTTCAAGGCCGGACGCGAGCACACCCCGGAGGAGCTGGCCGGGGCGCTGTCGTTCGTCATCTATCGTATCGCCGACAACGCGCTGAAGAAGACGCGCAAGGCCGATTTCGAGATCGTGGTTGGCCCGCAGTATTTCGCCTTCCTCACCGAATTCCTGCTGTTCCTGATCCAGGTCGCGGATCGTATTGCCTATCGCCGCTTGCCGGAACAGGGGCGTTATGCCTTCACTTCGACGCTGGCGAACCGCGTGGCGGCGACGCACGCCGAGAACGAGAGCCGCCTGCTGGGCGGTGACATGGTCGAATGCAAACGGCGCTTCATCGACCTGGTCAATCGGCGCGCCGGGGAATATGCCGAATTCGGCTATGGCGAAAACGGCCCTGACTTCGCCTTCACTCGCTACCTCGCCTGGTGCATGGGCGGGGTGATGGACGAGAAGGACAGCGGTTGGATCATCGACCGGATAATGAGCATCGAAGCGCCAGAAGCGGTGGAGATGGTGGAAAAGACCTTCCGCAACCTGCTCGAAAGCGAGCCGCGCCAACCGCGCCGCCGCGCTTCGGTCAGCGGCGATTGATATGGCGAATCCGTTCGGTCCGGACGGCGACGCAGCCTACTTGCACTGGCGTGAAGCAAAGCTCGCCGCCGCGCCGCGCTCGGCGGACGAACTAATCGTCGAGGTGCGCGACCCGAGCGCCTTGAGCGCGGCGGAACATGAGGCGCTGATGCAGCGCATCCGCCGCTGCAACATGGCGATCTATGCCGGTCCGGCGCATGCGGAAGATACCGGCATCCCGCGCCTGCTGGGCGGGCGGTTCGGGCTGGAACGCCTCGATGCCAACTGGTTGGCGGACGAGGACGGCATCTCCGAGATCCGCGTGTCGACCGGTGGCACACACAAGCATTACATCCCCTATACCGACCGTGCGATCAAGTGGCACACCGACGGCTACTACAACCCGCCGGAACGCACCATCCGCGCGATGGTGCTGCATTGCGTGCGCAGCGCGGCACACGGCGGCGAAAACCGCCTGATGGACCACGAAATGGCTTGGTTGCTGTTGCGCGACGCGAACCCGGAACATGTGCGCGCCCTGATGCAGCCGGATGCGATGGTCATTCCGGAGCGCGTGGACGAGACCGATGGCGTGCGGCCGGCACAAGGCGGCCCGGTGTTCTCGCTCGACGGCAGCGGCAAGCTGCACATGCGCTACACCGCGCGCACCCGCAGCATCGAATGGAAACCGGATGCCGCGACGCAGGCAGCGGTCGCCGCGCTGGAATATCTGCTGGCGTCCGATCTGCCGCACATCTTCCATGCCCGGCTCGAACCCGGCATGGGGCTGTTATGCAACAACGTGCTGCATGACCGTGCAGCATTCAGCGACGAGCCGGCCAGTCCGCGCCTGCTGTACCGCGCGCGCTACCTGGAGCGGATCGCAGGAATGGCCTGATGAACTAACCCATGCGGGCGATTTATCTTGTCGGGCGCGGCAGCTGATAATGAAGCTGTCGGGGAAGCGCAATCAATTGCGTTCCCCCAAAGCAATGCGGTGCCCCGCGAGATCAAGGAGACTTTCATGGAACAAACTGGCGACACATTGCCAACGCAGGATGCCGAAGGCTATCTGGTCGAGCCGGGCGAATGGAACGAATCGGTCGCGCTGGAGCTGGCAAAACGCATGGGGCTCAGTCTGGAAGAAGATCACTGGGATGTCATCCGCTTCATGCGCGCCTATTACGATGACCGCCAGATCGCCGTCGACGCGCGCCATGTCATCAAGCACCTCGCGCAACGCTACGGCAGCGAGGCGCGCAACCGGCTGTTCGAGCTATTTCCCTACGGCTATGTCGCACAGGCCTGCAAGATCGCCGGCATGAAACGCCCGAGAGGCTGGAGCACCGGCTGAGCTTTCCCAGGTCATAAAAAAGCCCGCTTGGAAATGAGCGGGCTTTTTGTTGTGCCGTCGTGATGCCTGGAACTACATGTTCTTAAACGAACAGGCAGATGTCGGTCTCTCCCGCGAAGCCGAAGAACATCGATGCGCCGCCGTATTCGACGTTGTCGATGAATTCGCTCTTGTCGAACTCGAACAGATCGACGGTCATCTGGCAGGCGATGAATTTCACATCCGCTTCCAGGCACAGGTCGCGCAGCTCTTCCAGCGAGGCAACGCCGTGCTTCTTGAGCTTCTGTTTCATCATCGCGGTGGCCATCGTTTCCATGCCGGGCAGCATCTGCACCATCACCGGCATCGGCACCGGCATCGGCATCGCCGGGTTGGCGAGCGGGCTGATCTTCACGTCGGACAGATCCTTGCGCAGCAGTTGCAGGCCGTAGAAGGTGAAGAATATCTGCACGTCGTAGCCGAGCGCGGCGGCGGTGGAGGCCAGGATGAACGGCGGATACGCCATATCCAGCGTGCCCTTGGTGGCGATGATCGCCATTTTTTTGGTTGTCATGCTTTTGCCCCTATGCGAGTGGGTTGGGAAGTTTTATTTCTTCTTCATGAAGAAGATGTACTTGCCGCCTTCTTCTGTGGAGGAAACCAGGGTATTGCCGGTCTGGTCGGCGAACGCCTGCATATCCTTCACTGCGCCGCAGTCGGTGGCGATCACGCGCAGCACTTGCCCGGAAGCCATGTCGGTGAGCGCTTTCTTGGTCTTCACGATAGGCAAAGGACAAGACATGCCGCTGGCGTCAAACTCTTTATCAAAATTCATTTTTTCATCTCCTGCGAGTTAATAAATTGCCGCTAAAAATAATTGTATCAATGGTTGCGATGCGCCGCGCATTATAGGAATAGCCGCCTTGTCAGCGTCCATACCCACGACGGGTGAAAAAGATAGCCCGTTGGGGTTATCTTTCAGCAAATGCTTATGAAGGCACCACCAGCGTCGGCACCTCATTGGCGCCGATGATCTTCTGCATGATGCTGGTCTTGCCGTGCATGAAGGGGAGCAGGTGGTAGCGTTGCCGCCCGATGATGACCAGGTCGGCAGATATCTCCCTGGCAACGGCATTGGTTTGCGCTGCCGGATCGCCATCGCAGACTCGCCCTTGCACGCGTTTGGCCAAGGCCGAGGCGAGCGCGACATACAGGGTGTTGAGGCTCTCGGCTCGGCTCCGCGCATCTTGCCGCTCGGCGATGCCGACGATGGTCAGCGGCAGGTCGCATGCGGCGGCGATGCCGCCGGCCAGCTTGGCGATCTCCTGTGCGAGCGGCGTATCGCCGACCGAAGCCAGTATCTCGTGCTGCCAGAACTCCGCGTTACGCGGCACGGTCAACACGCAACAGTGGGCATCGCGGATCACCTTGCTGACCATTTCGCCGACCAGCAGCTGGGCGAGAAAACCTTGCTTGCCGCGACGACGGATGACGATCAGGTCGGTACGCGTTGACTTGGCTTCTTCCACGATCTCGCGATGCGCCTCCGTGCCGTGCCGCACTAGCACCTCAAGCTCCACCCCGGCCGCTTTGGCGCGCTCGCGCAACAAGACGATCTCCTCAGCCGCCAGCTGGTCTTCGCGCAAGGATAGTTGCGGCGCCGCTGCCTCGTATTCGGGGTTGCTGGCTATCGGTACGACGGCGCGCAACGGTACTGCGCAATGTTTTGCCATCGCGAACGCGATGCGCTCGGCACCGACATCGAACTCGGTGAGTTCGGTCGCCAGCAGGATGCGTTCAAAAGGATAGGTACTCATCTCATCAATGTCCCGAATGCAGCATACCCGAAGCCGCTGCCAGCTGCACCAGCAGAGCGATCACGCAGATCGCCACGAACATCCGGTCGCCGCGCCGTGCATAGATCGGCATCACCGCCAGCAGGCAGACCAACGAGCAACCGGACAGCCATGCGATACCGAACAGTCCGGCATAATCGCCTTCGCCCAATCTGCCCAGCCAGGCCCATCCGGTCGGGCTGTCCGTCTGTTTGAGATACTCGCCCACTGGCAGATTCCATACATTGGGCAGCTGCTCCACCGGCACATGCGCGGGCAGCCAGCCGAACACATAGGCAAGGAAACTGGCCGCCAGTATCGCCAGGCCGGAACGCGCGCCCCAGTTCAGCAAGGTGGCGTAACGTTGTTGTTCGACGGAAATATGCGAGTTGTCGTTGGTGTTCATAGCCAGATCCCCAGTCCTTTGAGCAGCGCGCGCAACCCGGCGAACAGCAGTAGCGAGATGACCAGCCTGCGCACCACGGAGGCCTTCAATACATGCAGCAGGCGCGCGCCGATCATCGCACCCAGCATCATGCCGATCACCGACGGCACAGCGATCATCGCCAGCACCGCGCCCTTGTTGAGATAGATCCATGCCGCCGAGGAATCCACCAATGTCAGGATGAAACTCGATGTCCCGGCGGAGACCTTGAGCGGCGCGCCCATCAGCAGGTTCAGCACCGGCACATTGGCCCAGCCCGCGCCCATGCCGAACAATCCGGCGAGAAAACCGATGCCGATGAACAGCAGCAGACCCTGCGCGGTGCGGTGGACTTGCCAGGAGATATTCTGCCCGCGCGACGCGTCATGGAAGATGCCGTGCATGGCCAAAGCGCTGGATAATTTATCCGGCGCAGGCACTTCGGGAAATTCGGATTTCTTGGCGGTCGCCATCAATACCACGATACCGAGGATGGTGACACCCAGCGCGATCTGCACCAGATTGGCCGGAATGGCGAGGCCGATCATCGCGCCGGCGATGGAGCTGGCGGAGGCCAGCACTGCCAGCGGCAACGCCAGACGCAAGTTGGCCAGCCCGCCGCGCAACAGCGAGGGGCCGGCCGCCAGCGCGCTCGCCAGGGCGACCAGCAAGCCGGCGCCGCGCACGAAATCGAGATGGAACGGGAAGAAGCCGCCGACGATGGGCACGAACAGCACCCCCCCGCCCACGCCGGAAGGGACGGCGACGATGCCCAGAAAGAAGCAGGTGACGAACAGCGCCAATGCCCAGCCCCACCACGGCATACCATCACCTGCGGGCAAGGCTTCGGCGGCATATGCGCCTGCCGTGAACAGCGTCAATCCAAGCAACAGCAGCAATGCGTTGGCATTGAGCAAGCTGCCGGCATTGCGCAGTCTGGAAACAGCTTCATTCAACATCAGAATATTCCTCGGTCATCGGAATTCAACCTATGGTCTGGTAGTAAAGGTTTTGCGGGTGGTTGGCCTGCGCGAAGAACAACCAGCGTTCGGCCAGCAGGCCGATGTACTGGAGTATGAACGCGACACCAAGCAACGCCGGCGTGAACATGCCGAGCGCCAGCAAGGCCAGCGGTGCCGCGAAAGCCAGCAGCAGGAAAGCCGGTTTGATCGCGCGCAAGTATGTGGCGCTCTTGCTGTGGAAAAATTCGCGCGTATTGAACGAGCCACCCATCGAACCCATCGAGCGCTGCACGATGTATGGATGCTTGATGCCGATGGCGGTCTGCATCGTGGATTTCGGTTTCAGGCGCGCGTTGCGCGCCAGCGATGCAGCGCGTCCGGCGAACGCCAGCAAGGTGATGATGATCGCCCAGCCGCCGAAGAAGTTGGCTTGCGACGGTGCCGCCAGCGCGGCGAATGCCGCCGCCAGCGTGAAGCCGGAGGCACCGCCGAGCAGGATGTAGTTGATGACGGTCAGCGGGCTGTGCCACTCGCGCAGGAAGCGCAGGCAGGCGTAGATCATCGCGGTGCAAATGAATAGCACGAAGGCCAGCAGCATGCCGGCGACACCCAGCGCGATGCTGAGATCGACTGCCGAGCCGTCGGACAAGGTCATCAGCACCGGCTTCCAGCCGAGCAGATGCGCCGCGCCATAGAACAACACTGCGCCCATGAACGCGGGCAGCGCGATGACCTCGCGCGACAGCCAGGAAGTGCGCCACTGTGCCGCCGAACGCCAGGCGCGTTCGGGGCGTCCGAGGTGGAAGAACGACGCGACCAGACCGCCCGCCAGGAACAGCAAGGCCAGCAGGCTGCCGTAACCGTAGAAATCATCCGGCAGCATCGGTAGCAAACCGAACAGCGCATACGATTGATGCGTGAACAGCGCGAGGAACAACCCTTGCCCGGCGCCGATCAGGGTAGTCAGAAAAATGACTGAAAAAGCTGGTTTCATAATATGCCGTTTTTAACAGGTTGCTTCATCACCAGGCAGAGACATCGTCCATCGACGGCGCGCCTTTGCCCGGCTTGGGCAGCTGGCCGTCCACCTTGAGCGGATTGTCGGCGCGCTCCAGTTCGTCCTGATGGATCTGGAGCCGGGTCTTGCGGCGCGGCAGGTAATGGTTGGCGGGATGCGTGCCCCACTCTGGCATCAACGCATAGCCGCCGTCCTCGCGGATCGCCTGCGACACCGCTGATGCCGGGTCGTGGATGTCGCCAAACAGGCGTGCGCTGGTCGGACAGGCTTTTACGCAGGAAGGTTTGCGGTCGATCTCCGCCAGCGACATGTCGTAGATGCGATCCACGCACAGCGTGCATTTCTTCATCACCTTCTGCTTCTCATCGAATTCGCGCGCGCCGTACGGGCAGGCCCAGCTGCAATACTTGCAGCCGATGCACTTGTCGTAGTCCACCAGCACGATGCCGTCTTCCTTGCGCTTATAGGATGCGCCGGTCGGACATACCGGCACGCAGGGCGGGTCTTCGCAATGCAAACAGGATTTCGGGAAATGCAGCGTCTCGCTGTGCGGATACTGGCCGATCTCGAAGGTCTGCACGCGGTTGAAGAAGGTGCCAGTCGGGTTGAGACCGTAGGGGTTCTCGTCGCACAGCGGGCCGGCGGAGCCGGAGGTGTTCCATTCCTTGCAGCTGGTCACGCAGGCGTGGCAGCCGACGCAGACATTCAAATCGATGACCAAGGCGAGCTGGGTCATAGCGAGCCTTTCAATTGAATAATCCCGAGTTGGGTCATTTCGCACCGCCCTTCTTCTTGCCGCCGAAATAAGCCAGCCAGCGCGGAGATTCTTTCATGCCGGGATAGGGCTTCATGGGTCTGAATTGCGGCGAGGTCTGTTCCGGCTCGCCCGCTTCGGCCTTGTAGATGCGCACGCGCACGTCGTACCAGGCCGCTTGTCCGGTGATGGGGTCGGAGTTGGAGTAGCGCTTGCCGTCCGCTTGCGCCGGCAACTCTTCCGAGATCACGTGATTGAGCAGGAAGCCCTGCTGCGATTCGTTCGCATCCGGCGCCAGGTTCCACGCGCCGGCAGCTTTGCCGATCGCATTCCAGGTCCACACCGTGCCCGGCTCGACCGCTTCGCTGTAGCGCGCCATGCAGCGCACCTTGCCCCATTGCGATTCGCACCAGATCCAGTCGCCGTCGGCGATGCCCGCATCCCGTGCGGTGCGCGAGTTGACATGCAGATAGTTGTGCGCGTGGATCTGGCGCAGCCAGGCGTTCTGCGAATCCCACGAGTGGTACATCGCCATCGGGCGCTGGGTCAGCGCGGTGAGTGGATATTTGAGTTTGTCGCTGGTCTGCACTTCCAGCGGCTCGTAGTAGAACGGCAGCGGATCGAAGAAGGTCTCGATGCGTTTAGCCAGATGCGCGGGCGGCTGGCGCGTGATGCTCCTGCCCTGAGCGGCAAGGCGAAACTTCTGCAACACTTCTGAATACAGGTGGATCAGGATCGGTTCGGCATAACGCGTGATGCCGCTGTGCCGCGACCATTCGAGGTAGCCCTTGTTCCAGTTGCGCATGTATTGGTAGGAGCGCGGCAATTTATGGTGATGCACGCAATCATTTTTGGCGTACATCTCCCACTGGTTCGGGTTCGGCTCGCCCTTGATGGATTTCTCGCCGCCCTTGCCGCGCCAGCCGGACAGAAAACCGATGCCGGAACCCGGCGCAGTCTCCCAGTTGACGATGAAGTCGGGATAGTCGCGGTACTTGCGCTTGCCGTCCTTGTCGGCGAAGGCGGGCAGCTTGAGGCGCGTGCCGAGTTCGATCAGCACTTCCTGGAACGGCTTGCATTCGCCGGTCGGCGGCAGCACCGGGATGCGCACCGAATCCACCGGGCCGTCGAATTCCGAGATCGGACGATCGAGCATCGACATCACGTCATGGCGTTCCAGATAGGTCGTGTCCGGCAGTATCAGGTCGGCGAACGCGGTAGTCTCGGAATGGAACGCATCGCACACCACGATGAACGGGATCTTGTACTCGCCGTCCTCGTCCTTGTCGGTGAGCATGTTGCGCACTTCGCTGGTGTTCATGGAAGAGTTCCACGCCATGTTGGCCATGAATAGCAGCAGCGTGTCGATCTTGTAGGGGTCGCCGCGCCAGGCGTTGGTGATGACGTTGTGCATCATGCCATGCACCGACAGCGGATATTCCCAGGAGAACGCCTTGTCGATGCGCACCGGACTGCCGTCGGCATTGACGAACAGGTCGTCCGGGTCGGACGGCCAGCCCAGCGCCATGCCGTCCAGCGGCGTGTTCGGCTGCACCGCGCGCGGGTCGTTCGGCGTGCGCGCGCAGGGCGGAATGGGGCGCGGGAACGGCGTCTTGTGACGGAAGCCGCCGGGCCTATCAATCGTGCCCAGCAGCGTCATCAAAATAGACAGCGCGCGTATCGTGTGGAAGCCGTTGGAGTGCGCGGCCAGTCCGCGCATCGCGTGGAACGACACCGGATTGCCGGTGACGGTGTCGTGTTCCTTGCCCCATGAATCGGTCCAGGCGATCGGCAACTCGATCTTCTGGTCGCGCGCGGTGATACCCATCTCGTGCGCGAGGCGGCGGATGGTCGCGGCCGGGATGCCGGTGATCTGCTCCGCCCACTCGGGCGTGTAGTCCTTGACGCGGTCCTGCAGCAGCTGGAACGCGGGCTTGACCGGCGTGCCGTCGGCCAATTTGAATTCGCCCAGCAGGTACGGGTCGGCCCCTTCGGTGTGAGTGACCACCAGCTTGTCGGTGTTGCGATCCCACCACAGCTTGTTCTGCGGGTCGTAGCAACCTTCTTCCTTCGGAACCTCGGTGCGCACGAACATGCCGAATTCGTCGTGCGCGGCATCGAGGTTCACCAGTTGCCCGGAGTTGGTGTAGCGCACCAGGAAATCGCGGTCGTACAACCCGAGCGCGATGATCTCGTGGATCAGCGCCAGCATCAGCGCGCCGTCGGTGCCGGGGCGGATTGGCACCCACTCGTCGGCGATGGCGGAATAGCCGCTGCGCACCGGGTTGATCGAGATGAAACGGCCGCCCTCGCGCTTGAATTTGGAGAGGGCGATCTTCATCGGGTTGGAATGGTGGTCTTCCGCCGTGCCGATCATGATGAACAGTTTGGAGCGCTCCAGGTCGGGGCCGCCGAATTCCCAGAACGAGCCGCCGATGGTGTAGATCATGCCCGCCGCCATGTTGACCGAACAGAAGCCGCCGTGCGCCGCGTAGTTGGGCGTGCCGTACTGGCGCGCGAACAATCCGGTCAGCGCCTGCATCTGGTCGCGCCCGGTGAACAGCGCGAACTTCTTCGGATCGGTCGCGCGCAGCTTGCCCAAGCGCTCGGCGAGGATGGTGAAGGTCTCTTCCCAACTGATCGCTTCGAATTCGCCCGTCCCGCGCTCCGCCCCCGGCTTGCGGCGCAATGGCTTGGTCAGCCGCGCGGGCGAATACTGTTTCATGATGCCGCTTGATCCCTTGGCGCAGATCACGCCGTTGTTCAGCGGGTGGTCGGGGTTGCCATCGATGTAGCGCACCTCGCCGTTGCGCAGGTGCACGCGGATGCCGCAGCGGCAGGCGCACATGTAGCAAGTGGTGTTGCGGACTTCGATTTTTGCATCCGCCACCGGAGGGGCGAATGGATCATGCAGCGGGGCAGATGGCATGGGCGGCTTGCTGGTTCGTGTGGTTTTCGTGGCGTAGCGGCGTCGCCGACAGGGTCGGTTTTTCAGGGACGCAAGTATGCGCATCACGCTCTGGCGTTGCCATAGCCGTGATGAGGGGTTGACGCATAACCCGTAAGGGGGGGGATGGCTTCAACCCATGAGGGGTATCGCAGAGCGATTGATGTTCCTCTAGTGTGCGCGACTGATATTTTGTATGCGATTGGTCCGGATTCGGGGGGCGAGCATGGCATTGGCAAGTCTGCACGGCGGAGGCGATTTGAAGCCGCTGTTGCCGGCAGGCGAAGAGCTGATCGCCGTGAAGTGAAGCACGCCCGCACGTATCCGAAGATGACCGTGAGCTCGCGCGAAGAGGGCGGCCTCATCACGTTCGGTATCGGCGGCTTATGGTCGGTAAAAGTATTTGCGTCTGTAGCGAGAAGCAAGATCAAGTTGCTCTGACACGTGGGCGGATTCACCAGGCAGAGACCCATAGACTACGACAGGAGACCTGAACAATGAAAATTAGCCAATACATGACTCGACGCGTGATTACGATCGGGCCGGAAACCGAGTTTCACCGGGCATTCGATTTGATGCACAACCACCGCATCCATCATTTGCCGATCGTCGACGGTGACCAGGTGGTTGGCATCGTTGCCGAGCGTGACCTGCTGCTTGCCGCTGCGAACTTCGGGTCCGCCGAGGTGCCTGTGGCCGAAATCATGAAACACCCGCCGATCTGCGTATCGGAGGACGTCCAGCTGAAGCACGCTGCCCAGCTGTTGGTGCTCAACCATATCGGCAGCCTCCCCGTCCTGAACGCCGGCAAGGTTCTGGTCGGCATCATCACGGAGACCGACATCTTCAAGATCGCCGCAGGCATTTTGCATGCCCGTCCGGCGACCAAGAAAACGGCGAAGAAGGTGGCTGGAAAGGGCGACGGAAGCGCCAACAAGAAGGCGGTGAAAGCAGTCCCTTCGCGGCAGCCAAAAACGGCGGGCAAGGCGACCGCAAAAGCTGGTTAGCGTGGCCGCCACGGTCGATGTGCGCATCAGGCCGCAGTCAGGTTCGAGGTGTTGTTCGAACCGTTCGCGACAAGTGCCGATTCGATACTGATAGCTGATTCCCGGGTTTTTCGCATTGAGGAGAATGAGGTCGTGAGCAATATGTTGATGCCCAAGATGCGCGCCATCGGTGTGCCGGTGAATGACTATTTCGTCGAGCACTTTGCCGATATTCCAAAATTTCGCTACAACAAGATTCCGCTGCAGGAAGTCGCCAAGACCAAGGAAGGTTTTCATTTGCGGCTCGACGTCAAGGACCAGCCGGAGTATTTCATCGCCCGAAAGGACGTTTCGGCGCCCAATTCGGGAGGCAACACAACCAACGTCTTTCTGGGCCTGGTCGCGCTTTACTCCTCCATGCAGATCGATGTCCAGTTCAAGGTCATACTGCCCGATGACCAGTCGTCCATCGCCCAGCAGGAAATCAACAATTTCATCTATAACGACGTCAACGTGGTCCAGGTGCATACGCCGATCTGGGGGCCGCGCGAATGCTTCAACGGCAATGCGCACGGGCGGACCTATCTGCTGGTCTCGCCCCACCCGCCGATCGAGACGCTCGATGATGAAATCAAGTCGCGATTCCGGCGCGCGGACGATGTGCCGATCATCACACCGGGATACCTGAACAGTTATCTGGGTCCGCAGATCATCGTGCCGACCGGCATCGGTTTCGATTCGATCAAGCCGCGCGTGGGAAATAACGACGTGATTGTCTGCCTGAACGACGACGAGCTGATCGAAAAATTCGGCACGCAGATTTTCCCCGATGAAATGTCGAATGACGTGTTGTTGAACATCACCCAGCGATTCACGAAGAACCACAACCCGCACATGGATCCCAGCATGACCTTCGCGCTGGGATTTTCGAGCGGCGGCTCGTTGACCTGCTATCAGTACCAGAACAAACAGTATCTGATCCACCTGCCGCTGGACGTGCAGGAGTCAACGCGGGTGGCGGACGAGTTTGATGATCCGCAGGTCGATCCCGCGCATAGCGGCCAATACGGGGTCGGGCGCGGGGATGCGCGCATCACCGGACACCTGTTCTACCCTTACTTCATCGACACGATGAAAGACGGTCTGCTGGCCGCGCTTGCCGCATCGGAGTTGGGTGCCGCCCTGTCCGCGCTGATGCATCATTCGAAAAAGTCCAACATCGCAACGTTCAGCCAGGATGCGCTGAACAAGCTGGTGGTGAGATGCATCGACAAGGTCGAGAGCAAGGTATCAAAGGGGATCAATCTGACGGCGACGGCCTGACCGTGGCCACCGGTTTTGCGCTTGTCCTTCGCACGGCCACCAGCCCGCCAGTGATCCTCACCCCCGCATTCAACAAGACCTGCAAACGCATCGGCACTTTGCGGGATATCCATAGCCGTGATGAGGGGCTAACGCATAACCCGTAAGGGGGGGAGAGCTTCAACCCATGAGGGGTATCGCAGAGCAATTGATGTTCCTCTAGTGTGCGCGACTGAGATTTTGTATGCAATTGAACCGGATTTGGGAGACAGGCATGGCATTGGTAAACCCGCACGGCGGAGGCGACCTCAACCCCTTGTTGCAGACGGGCGAAGACCTGGTCGCCGAACTGAAGCGCGCCCGCACGTATCCGAAAGTGACCGTGAGTTCGCGCGAAAAAGGCGATCTCATCATGCTCGGTATCGGCGGGTTCACGCCGCTGGAGGGTTTCATGACCCATGCCGACTGGCAAGGCGTCTGCGACGGCATGGCCATGGCCAGTGGTCTGTTCTGGCCCATACCCATCACCCTCTCCACCGGCAAGTCCACCGCAGACGCCATTCCCACCGGCAGCGACATTGCGCTGGTCGACCCGGACGATGGCGACATCATCGCCACCATGCGGGTCACCGAGAAATACGCCATCGACAAGGCGCATGAATGCGCCACCGTGTTCGGCACCACCGACCTTGAGCACCCCGGCGTGAAGATGGTGATGGAACAGGGCGAGGTGAACCTTGCCGGTCCCGTCAAGGTGTTGTCGCAAGGCGGTTTCCCGCAAAAGTACGGTTCGCTGTTCATGACCCCGCACGAAACGCGCGCCTTGTTCGAGAGCATGGGCTGGAGCAAGGTCGCCGCGTTCCAGACGCGCAACCCGATGCACCGCTCGCACGAGTATCTCGCCAAGGTCGCCATCGAGGTTTGCGACGGCGTGCTGATCCACTCCCTGCTCGGCAACCTCAAGCCCGGCGACATCCCGGCCGAGGTGCGCACCCGTGCCATCAGCGCGTTGACCGGGAATTATTTCGTTGCCAAAACCATCGCCCAGGCCGGTTACCCGCTGGACATGCGCTACGCCGGGCCGCGCGAGGCCTTGCTGCATGCGCTGTTCCGCCAGAACTACGGCTGCTCGCACCTGATCGTCGGGCGCGACCATGCCGGCGTCGGCAGCTACTACGGCCCGTTCGATGCGCACCACATCTTCGACAAGATACCCCGGGGCGCGCTGGAGACCCAGCCGCTCAAGATCGACTGGACCTTCTGGTGCTACCAGTGCGGCGGCATGGCCTCTGCCCGTACCTGCCCGCATGGCGACGAAGACCGCCTGCTGCTCTCCGGCACCAAGTTGCGCAAGATGCTTTCCGAAGGTGCCGACGTTCCGGCGGAATTCAGCCGTCCCGAAGTGCTGGAGATTTTGCGCAAGTACTACGCGGGACTGCAAGAGCATGAGAAGGTAGAAGTAAAACTGACGGGGCATTCCGCGAAGTAAGGCCAGCGGATATTCCGGTCATTTAGGATGGTCATTCGTCTGCAATTTTTGAGGAGAAACTAATGTTCACGAGCAACCCCTTTGCCGATCTTTCGGCATCGATTCCAACCGCTTACATGCAGGGATATATCGTCGTGATGTTCCTGCTGGTCATGGGCGGGACGATACTCGACATGCTGCACAAGAAAAGCGCGCAGTACTTTTTCGAGAATGCGAAAAAAGCGCAGAAGAACGCAAAACGCTCGGTGAGCGGTGGTGAAAAGGTGGCCATCGCCACTTCCGTGCTGGTAAAGGAAGTACTGACTTCCGGCGAATTCGACAATCCCAGGCGCAGGCTTTCCCATCTGTTGACCATGTGGGGAACCATTATCTTTATCGTGACTACCGCGATCATGATCTTCTCGCCGGAAACGACATCTACCCTGCTGCCACAGCTATGGCACGTCGGCGCGCTGATGCTGGCTGTTGGCGGATACTGGTTCTGGTTCGCTATCCGCGTTGATGTGGCTGCGGAAGGCCTTTCATGGTTTCGACTCGAGCGTGCGGATCTGTTTATCCTCTCGCTGCTGGCCACCTCGACCTTCGCATTGGTCTGGTCATTTACTGGCGGTGGAGTGACCGTGTACTTTGCCTTGTTCATCCTGTCCAGCACAGTGCTCTTTGGCGGCGTGTATTGGTCCAAGTTTGCCCACATGTTCTTCAAGCCCGCTGCGGCCTACCAGAAGAGAATCATCATGGCCGATGGTGGGCGCGAGAATCTGCCTCCTGACTATGACCTAACGGATCCTGAAGTACAGCGCAAGTTCCCGGATGTGCCTACGTATATGGGCAAGAACCCGCCGAACATGGGGCTTTGCATCAAGGCTGAAAGAGCCAACCACTACTAATGCTGTCTTGACTAATTTTCGATAAGAAATAGAGGAGTAACTTATGCCAACCTTTGTATATATGACGCGTTGTGATGGTTGCGGAGAGTGCGTTGACATCTGCCCATCTGACATCATGCACATCGATAAGAAGCTGCGTCGTGCTTACAACATCGAACCCAGTATGTGCTGGGAATGCTATTCCTGTGTAAAGGCATGCCCACACCAGGCGATCGATGTGCGCGGTTATGCCGACTTTGCACCATTAGGACACAGTGTTCGCGTGATCCGTGATGAGGAGAAAGGCACCATTGCGTGGCGCATCAAGTTCCGCAACGGCAAGAAAGACATGGAGTTGCTGGCGCCGATCACGACCAAGCCCTGGGGCTCGGCGACACCGGATCTCGCAAAGGTGCCTGCCCCCAGCAAGGAGATGCGCAATAGCCAACTGCTGTTCAATGAGCCTAAATACATTCGTATGGATGACGGTGGATTGCACACACTGCAATCCAATGGTCTGGAAATCAAAGAGGGAGTGCAATACTGATGAGCTACTCGACAATTATCGAAGACAATATCGACATCCTGGTTGTCGGTGCGGGCTTGGGCGGTACGGGTGCGGCATTCGAGGCAAGATATTGGGGGCAGAACAAGAAGATCGTCATCGCCGAAAAGGCAAACATCATGCGTTCCGGTGCGGTAGCCCAGGGCCTGTATGCGATCAACTGCTACATGGGTACACGCTTTGGCGAGAACAATCCCGAAGATCATGTGCGCTATGCACGTATCGACCTGATGGGTATGGTGCGTGAAGATTTGCTGTTTGACATGGCTCGCCACGTAGACTCCGCAGTGCATAACTTTGAAGAGTGGGGCCTTCCCATCATGCGCAACGAGAAGAAGGGTTCGTATCTGCGTGAAGGGCGTTGGCAGATCATGATTCATGGTGAATCCTACAAGCCTATCGTTGCTGACGCAGCCAAGAAGTCAGCGGACAAGGTTTTCAACCGCATCTGTGTGACTCACCTCCTGATGGATGAATCCAAAGAAAACCGTGTTGCCGGTGCCGTGGGCTTCAATGTCCGCACCGGTAACTACCACGTGTTCAAGTCCAAGACCGTCATCTGTGGTGCCGGTGGCGCTTCCAACATCTTCAAGCCGCGTTCTGTTGGCGAAGGTGCGGGTCGTGTCTGGTACGCGCCGTGGTCTTCGGGTTCTGCATATGGCCTGATGATTGAAGCCGGTGCAAAGATGACACAAATGGAAAACCGTATCGTGCTGGCTCGATTCAAGGATGGTTACGGTCCTGTCGGTGCCTACTTCCTGCATCTCAAGACCTATACCCAGAATGGCTACGGTGAAGAGTATGAGTCCAAGTGGTTCCCGGCACTTCAGCAGATGGTGGGCAAGGAATACCTGGACCCGGAAGTTTCGCACAGAACCCACCGGCCCATTCCGACCTGCCTGCGTAACCACGCGATCATCAACGAGGTTAATGCCGGTCGCGGCCCGATCCACATGGTCACCATGGAAGCCTTTCAGGATCCGCATCTTGAAGAGATCGGCTGGCACAACTTCCTGGGCATGACCGTCGGTCAGGCCGTTCTGTGGGCCGCCACCGACGTGGATCCCAAGTACGAGAATCCCGAGCTGACCACCTCCGAGCCTTATGTCATGGGTTCGCATGCTACCGGTTGCGGTGCCTGGTGTTCAGGTCCGGAAGATCTGTCTCCGCCGGAATACTTCTGGGGCTATAACCGCATGACGACTGTTGAAGGTCTGTTCGGTGCCGGTGATGCGGTAGGCGGAACACCTCACGCCTTCTCATCGGGTTCTTTCACCGAAGGTCGTCTGGCTGCCAAGGCTGCCTGTAAATATATTGATGATGGCAAAGCAGAGGGCATCCGTATTTCTGATGCTCAGATCAATCGTCGCAGGGAACAGATCTACAAGCCATTGGAAACTCACAGTGTTTACAGCAATGAAGTGGTTGCCGGTACCGTCAATCCCAACTTCATCAACCCGAGACAGGGCCTTGATCGTTTGCAGAAGATGATGGATGAGTACTGCGGCGGTTTTGGTGTCAACTACATGACCAACGACAAACTGCTGAACATCGGTCTGAAGAAGATGTCGATTCTGGGCGAAGATCTGGAAAAAGTTGCCGCATCTGACATCCATGAACTGCTGCGTGCATGGGAGCTGAAGCATCGTTTCCTGACTTCTGAAAGCGTGTTCCACCATACGCTGTTCCGTAAGGAGACACGTTGGCCGGGTTACTATTACCGTGGTGATGTAATGAAGCTGGATGACAAGAACTGGCACGTGCTGACAGTTTCCCGTCGCGATCCCAAGACGGGTGAGTACACGATGGAAAAAGCACCGCTCTACCACCTGGTAGGTGATGTAGAGAAAGCGGCGCCAGTAGACCACCACTAAGCAAATGCAGGCCTGATTTACTGGTTTTGTAAATCAGGCCTGCGAATATATATTTGCCTTAACTTGTTCGTATGTTAGAAAGGACCGGCATATTTTTGTTGGTCCTTTTTTATCTAACCGGCGAGTAGTGTGACATCGCTATAGATAAAATCATGAAACACTGTGCAGGCGAGATATTTTATGAACATCATTGAAAAAACAGATGAAGAGATTTTAGAGTTGGCCCACCCGATGTGGGCTGATCTTATCAAGTACTCTAATGAAGGAAACTACGGTGCCTTCACGCGTAATTTTTCAAGCTCTTTTATTGCGGGCGCGAATGAGGTTGAAATGGGCAAGCAGTTTGCGAGAAGCGACCTTGCGAAAAACCTGTCAGAAGATTATTCCTATCTTGGCATGATACGCCGTGGAGAATATGTCACTGTTCTGTACAAAGTGATAAACAAAAAAAATCAAAGTGAATGGCTGGGAAGACTGGTGCTGGGTTATGAAAAGGACAAGGTGAGAATCTTCGGCGCTACGCTGTTCTAAGAAAACTTTATCATTATCAGGGCGTTCCAGCCATGTCAGATACGATTGAAGACGAAAAGTTCGTTGAACTGAATTACAAGGTCATCGATAACAAAACCGGTGACGTATTGGTCACTGTGGATTATCCGCTGGGCTATGTTCACGGCGTGAATGATGTGATGTCCGAAGAAGTGACCAAGGAGCTGTATGGCAAAAAGGTTGGCGACATCATCGATGTGTCGATAGACACTGCAAAGTTGTACGGCGAGAGAGATGAATCACTGGTATTTACCGATCGCATAGAAAATGTCCCGGAAGAATATCGCGAGATCGGCATGACGATCACCATGGAAAATGAACAGGGTGAGCCCAGAGACTTTATCGTTACCCGATTCGACGACAAGACATTGACAGTCGATGGCAACAACCCCCTTTGCGGCAGAGAAGTCACTTTCATGCTGGAAGTGCTGACTATACGTGATGCCACCGAGGAAGAGATCGAGCTTGGCGGAGCGGTCGGTGCCGATCCTGACCTGAATGAAATACTCGACCGGGCAAAATGAAGTTCTCGACCAATTACATCATTTACCCGGCGAACAAGGCGCTGGAACGCGCCATAGCGAATTCCATCGGCATGCTGAGTTCGGAGGTGGCCGCAGCGGCTGCTCCGGATACCAAAGTTGCTGTAGCGGATAATTTTCGTTACGCACGGGGAAATTATGAGCAGCACCGTTTCAGCGCCAGGATCTATGAAAGTTTGCGCGAGGCGCTTGAGGCAGCACTGACAGACACTGCCGATACAGCAGGTGAACCCGCTGCAAAAATCAGTCGCGCCCGGGAGCCATTGGCCTGGGCAGAGACGCAGAACAATCTCGGAAACATTCTTGCCGCACTGGGACAGCAACGCAGAGATGCAGCATTGTTTGAACGGGCCATCCTGTGTTTTGGCGAGGCATTGGAGGAGTTCAGTCAGGAAAGCTCTCCTCTGGAATGGGCAGCTACGCAATACAACCTGGGCACAGCGAATCAGGCGCTAGGTCGGTTACTTGAAGCCACACAGCCGTTAAAGATCGCCGTAGATGCTTACACCAATGCTTTGCTGGTTTGGACACGAGAAAAGTCGCCGGAAGATTGGATGTACACCATGCATCAACTGGGAGCCACCTTGCATACGTTCGGCAAACTGCTTAACGGCAACCGTCAATTTCAAAAGTCCGTTGTTGCCTATAAAAATGCCCTTGCCGCACTCGACGCAGACAATTACGCATTGGAACTGACTGCCACGCATAACAATCGGGCTGCCGCTTTGCACCACCTCGGCGAGTCGGAAGAAAACCCCGACCGTTTAAAAGAAGCGATCAATTCCTACGAAAAGGCATTGACGGTCAGCATGGAGCAGCAGTTGCCTATCCATGTGGCAGTCATCTGCCGGGTGAACAAGGCGACGGCACAGAATGTACTGGCTCAATTAACCAATGACGCGGTGCTTGCAGAAGAAGTTGCAGATGAGTTTGAAGTGATTATGGAATGTTTTCCTCACGCGCTGCAGCCTCTCTGCTTAAAGCATTGTGAAGAACAGATGAAACAGGCGCGGTTACAGCAGCAAGTGGCCAGTAGCTAGCCGGATTATTGAGAGAGGACTGGACTCAGACCCGCTCGGAAAGTTTGTATTCCACGTTGATGAATGAACCAGTATCCGCCAGGAAACGGATCGTTCTGACGCCAAAACCGACTTCCGGACTTGATTCTGATTTATCGATGGATAAAGTCAGCACCACGCCCAACCTTGGAGACAGATTATGACTTTTGCAGACTTCAACGATTTTTTCTTTGATGGGCTCCAGCTGCTTCACGAGCGTATCCGTCAGGGCAAACATGTCTATCTCTCCGGACAGGGTCTCCGTGGATAACTCCCAGGAACTGATGACGGGCTTGTCCAAGCTGCTGTATGCGCTGGCAGCATTGACAGTGGTGGGTTCTATCCCGAGCAGGCGGGTAATGTCGTCGGGGTTGAAGTGATAACCCAGCAATGCAAAGTAAGTCCGTCCTTTATTCGATGCCAAGATGGTGTCCTCGTTAACAGAATTGTTTGTCGAAGTATAAAGTATAGGAGACGTTCTGTTGTCGTCTGAAGCCACACAAGAAAAGAGACCCCAATGATCCATGCCTGTTTTGCAAGGATCCGCGTGGGGTATCGATACAGCATGAACTTGCTTACAGTGCCCGTGACTCCTACCCGGCGAGCCCGGGTCACACCGTGGTCATCCCACGTCGGCATGTCGCCAGCTTTTTCGACCTGACGCCGGAAGAGGTGGCTGCCTGCATGGACCTCATCAAAGAGGAAAGAAAACGCATTGACGAGGAGTTTCATCCGGATGGCTACAACATCGGCGTCAATGTCGGACCAGCGGCCGGCCAAAGCATTTTCCATGTCCATATTCACATCATCCCCCGCTACAAAGGGGACGTTGAAAATCCCCAAGGGGGCGTGCGGCATGTGATACCAAAGAAGGCATATTACACACGCTGAATAGTAGATTTCAGCAGCAAAATGGGAGGGATCGATATGCCTGTTCACATACTTCCCGTTTTCAACCACCACTTTTTTAACCCAAGGAGATAGGATCATGAGTGATGACAAGAAACAGTTTTGCCGCCCCAAGGTACCGGATGGCCGCACATTCCGCGTAACGACCCGTCAGAAGGAAATCGTACCGGGGCAGTTCTTTGTGGGCTATGAAACCACTTGGGAACCGCAACAGAAAGAAGTGCCCTACACCACGCCCAAGAAGCCCTAAAGTATTCAGCAAAGAATAACTCTGCCGCGCGAGCCTGATGGTCGCGCGGCTATTAAGTTTTAGAGTTATTTTGTGGTACTCGGGATTACCGCCAAGCTGTAGTTCACTATCGGCCAGTTGCAGCGGCACGACCTTGCCTTAACATGTCTTAATTACTGGATTCCAGCCTGCGCCGGGATGACGGTTTTATTTCTAATGAACTATCTATCAAGTGGGCCGGGCCGATCGGTTACACCATCAGCGGCCCGTGGTAGTCGTCGTCCTTGGAGGTGGCAGCGGTAGCGCCGGAGGAGATGTTGGCGAGCTGGATGGAAACGGGTTTGCCGTAGCGTTCGGACAGCCAGGCCGAGACACGTTTGTATTCGGTTTCGGTGAAGTCCGGGATGGTGGTCATGGCAGGGTACCTTTGCACTCTCTCTTGCCCTCTCCGTTTGCGGGAAAGCTGATGGAGAAGTGCGGGAAATGGATCAGGTCTGCGCCCACGGCAGGCCGTCGAAGCGCCAGCCGTTGACGGAGTTGCGGTGGTGGTGTTCGTTCAGGTCGCCTTCAAAACCGTGCTGCACGTTATACACCTCCGTCAGTCCGGCTTTTTCCAGCACCAGGCCCGCATCCATCGAGCGCCGCCCCGAGCGGCAGATCAGCACGACCGGGCGGTTCGCGCTGGCGGCCTTTTTCACGTGGGCGATGAAGTCCGGGTTGATCTCCCAGTCCGGTCCGTCCACCCACGGGATCAGCATCGAGCCTTGCGGATGCCCGACGAACATGTGCTCGATCTCGCTGCGCACGTCTATGAAGACCGCCTCGGGATTGGACTTCAGGAATTGCTGCGCTTGCTTGGGCGTCAGGTGTTGCATGGCGGAACTCCGGGTGAATGACCGGCGGAGATTATAGGCGTTTTCTTCCGGGCGGGCATCAGGCGCGGGTGGTGCGACCGGTTTTCCATATGGCAATAAGTTATATAAATCTAACAAATAAGTATTTCATGGTTAGAAGAAACCCCGCTAGAGTGCGCTCCATCAAGTAGCAGATTTCGTTTTCAACGAACGGTTTCCGGAAAGGATGGTGGTGTATGTCCAGGTTGATCGAGAACGGGCAAGTCGTGGCCGATGAGTGGAAGGTGTTGCGCCTCGCCGAGGGCGATGCCGCGCAGAGCGTGAAGTTGCCGGTGGGGCCGGTGCTGGTGCCGTTGCAGGTATGGAAGGCGCGCCGCCGCGAGCTGATCCATCGCGAATATGAGCACGGCTGGGCGCTCGGTGTCTGGCTGGCTGCCGGTGAGAGCCCGCAGGCGATCGAGAGCGATATCGACGACTTCAGCGTGGTCGCCATCGAGTTCGACGGGCATGGCGATGACAGCAGCCATCTGGTGCCGCGTCTGTTGCGCGAACGTTACGGCTACGGGGGCGAGTTGCGCGCCATCGAATTTCCCGGCGGCAGTCAGGCCGAGCTTCGCAGGTTGTCGGCTTTGGGCCAGGCCGTGGCGGAGGAAAGGTTGCTGGCTGCGTGATGCTTGCGGAAAGATGAAATGAGGAACGGGCGCCGCGGCGCCCGTTTTGTTTCTGGCGCGCAATATCCTGCAACTTTTTCGGCTGGATGATATGGCCGTCCAGTCCGGCTTCTCTGGTGCTGCCGCCGATGCCGATGCCGCCGCCGACGAGTATGGTTTGGTTCGTTGCGATTGAAGCGGTTTCTCAAGCCCCCGGTGTTGATTGCCGCAAAGTGCGTATCTCGAAATCCATCTTTTCCAGGTCGCCCAGTATCCAGGTCGGTATGGCGTCCACGCTGGGTGCATCGATGCCCGCGACCGAGCCGGGGTTGACCAGCCAGCATTCACCGCCGTTGACATGTCTCTGCTTGCCGACATGGGCGGTATGGCTGTGGCCGTGGCAGACCAGGTCGTAGTCGCCGGTGCAGGCGAAGGCCTGGCCGTGGTGCGGCATGTGGGTCACAAAGATTCTGCGACCGCCGAGTTCCAGCACGGCCTCCTGTCCGTGGTAGGTGAACAGCCCCGCGTTCTTTGCCATCGCGCGGTACAGCGCCGCGACGTCGCCGATGTTGTTGCCGTGCACCGCATGGATGGGGATGCCCAGTTTGAGCGAAGAGCGCAGGGTGTTGACCCCGATCAGGTCGCCGCAGTGGATGATCGCCTGCGCGCCGGCAGCTTGCGCCTCGGTAATCGCCGCCTCGAGCGGGGCGGAGCGGTCATGGCTGTCGGAAACGATGCAGATTTTCATGCCTTTTTCATGTCGCGGAATTTGCGTCGCATTAGGCAGAATCCGGGCAGGGAGTGTCTATAACCATATCGGGTAGGTGAGGTTATAGCCCTGATGGGGTAGGAGGATAAAATCCGGGATTGTTTTGTTGTTTTTTAAGGGAAAGCGGCATACCCTAGTGCGTAGCACAGATTTGCCGGATGCATGTTTTTTTCAATCCGTATGATCCATCAGGGATAGAACGCTGTTGCCGGGAGCGCAGTGCATTGCGCGATGGCGATTTCAACGAACGTGAGTGGAGGGTGCCGATTTCGCGCCGGTTTGCCGGAAGTGAATGGCCGGTTTCCGGTTGATACCGGGTTATTGCAAGGCAGGACGGGCTAACGGATCATTCCGGAGTGCCTGTCTTGAACTTTCGGACATTATTGCTGGATGCCATGGGCAAAAGATTAAGGTCAGCGGACGAAACGGCGTTCTTCTGGACGCGCGATCCGGAATTCGTGCTCCCCGGAAAGAGCGGTGGGCTGGATGCCTGCGTCGAGCAGGAGTTCGCCGCATCCAGCTCAAGCGACCTCAAGACGCTGTTGAACGTCTTTCTGGAGACCGCAACCGGCTTCACCAAGGCCAAGGCCGGTGTGGTGCGCGTCGTGTTGCCCGACGAACAGACCCTGCAGGTCATCAGCGCGGTCGGGTTGAGCGGTGAAGACCTGGAAGCCGAGCGGATCGTGGAGCTGGCCTGCGAAGATTGCGGCAAGGCCGCCTTCAAACACGGCTTCTGCTCCACCGATGTCGCGGCTTGCGAGGCGCGGCAGGGCGGCCAGCCGCGCCGGCACTTCCGCTCGGTGATCTCCATTCCGCTGGAAAGCCGCAACTCTCCCGGAGTCATGCTTGGCGTTTTCACCCTCTTCTTCGATGCGCCGCAACCCTCCTCCGGCAGCGTGGCAAATATGGCGATCGGTTTCGCCGATCTGCTGGGGGCGCTGATCGAGCACATCAAGTCCAGCCGTGAGGCCAAGCGCGCGGAGCTGTTGACGGAGCGCCAGTCCATCGCCAACGAGATCCACGATTCGCTGGCGCAGACATTGAACTATGCGCGCATGAGCAATACGCTGCTGGGCGATGCGGTGCATAATGGCAACGAAGCGATGGCGGACAAATATGCGCGGGACATCGACGAGGCGCTGGAGATCAGCCAGAAGACGGTGCGAGCGCTGATCACCGATTTCCGCAGCGAGATGGATCCGGCCGGCCTGCTGCATGCCCTGCAGGCGCTGGCGGAGCAGTTCCGCCGGCAGCATGGCATCGTGCTCGATTGTTCCATACGCGTCGCCGATCTCGATCTGCCGCTGGAGCATGAGATACAGGCTTATTACATTGTGCGCGAGGCGCTCTCCAACATCGCCAAGCATTCCAATGCGAGCCATGCGCGCCTGATCGTCGAGCGCCTCTGCGGTTATTGCGTCTTTACCGTCGAAGACAACGGCATCGGGACGTTCTCCCCGGTAGAGGGGCATTACGGGATCATTATCATGCGTGAACGCGCCCAGCGTATCGGTGGCGAGATCAGGGTGGAAAGCACTAAAGGATTGGGGACCAGCGTGCAGCTCTTCTTCCCCGAGCCGGTGGCGAATTGGAGGAACGGGAATGGCTGAAATACTGAAACTTGCGCTGGTGGACGACCAGAACCTGTGCAGGCGCGGGCTGTGCGAACTGCTCTCGCACTGCTACGGGTTCAACGTGCTGGGCGCGGTCGATAACATCGAAGGCTTGCGCGCCTTGCTCAAGGAGCAACCCGACCTGCTGGTGATGGACCTGCGCATGAAACCGATGGACGGGATATCCATGCTCGAACAGTTGCGCAAGGAAGGTTGCACCACCCCCGCCGTGATGCTGACCATGAGCGATTCGGAGACGGACCTGGGCAATGCGATCCGCGCCGGGGTGCGCGGCTACCTGCTCAAGGACATGGCTCCGGAAGAGGTGGTGGATGCGATCCGTCGCGTCGCCGCCGGCGAACTGGTGGTGGCGCCCACCATGACCGTGAAAATGATCGACATGCTGCGCGGCGACCAGTCCGGACAAGAGCCGAAGAGCTCGCTCAAGCTGCTGACCGAACGGGAGCGCGAGATCCTGCAACTGCTGTCGCGTGGCGAAAGCAACAAATCCATCGCACTGACGTTGTCGATCAGCTACGACACGGTGAAACAGCATGTGCGCCATATCCTGAACAAGCTCAATCTTTCTTCCCGGGTCAAGGCCGCCGTGCTGTTCGCCAAGGAACAGGAAACCTCGAACAGCGAAGATTCCTCCAGCCGCTGAGAGGCCGGCGGCCGGGGCTTGCTCCTTTGGGGTTATATCGGCCACCCCCCGATATGGTTATAGACACCGGGGTATGGGATTGCGCCTAATAGCGCAGCTTGCAAAGGCGGTATTCATCAATCAAATTCTGGAGGGGAGGAAGCATGGCACATATCGTCATCATGGGCGCCGGGGTCGGCGGCATGCCGGCAGCGTACGAAATGCGCGACAAGCTGGACAAGCAGCACAAGGTCACTGTCGTCAACAACGGCGAGAACTTCCACTTCGTTCCGTCCAACCCGTGGGTGGGCGTGAAGTGGCGCGAACGCAAGCAGATCGAATTCCCGGTGCGCAGCTATCTGGAGCGCAAGGGCATCGAATTCAACTCCGCCGGCGTCAAGCGCGTGCATCCGGACGAGAACAGGTTGGAACTCAATGACGGCACCATGATGCCGTACGACTATCTGGTCATCGCCACCGGCCCCAAGCTGGCTTTCGAGGAAGTCGAAGGGCTAGGCCCGCATGGCCATACCTACTCGGTGTGCCACGTCGACCACGCGATGAAGTCGCATGACGAATGGGACGAATTCTGCAAGAAGCCCGGCCCCATCGTGGTCGGCGCGGTGCAGGGGGCATCCTGTTTCGGCCCCGCCTACGAATATGCCTTCATCATGGAGACCGATCTGCGCAGGCGCAAAATCCGCGACAAGGTGCCGATGACCTTCGTCACCTCCGAGCCCTATATCGGCCACCTCGGACTGGGCGGCGTGGGCGATTCCAACGGCATTCTCGAATCGAACATGCGCGACAAGCACATCAAGTGGATCTGCAACGCCAAGGTCACCAAGATCGAGGACGGCAAGATGTACGTCACCGAGCATGACGACATGGGGCAGGAGAAGAAGAAGCACGAACTGCCGTTCGCCTACAGCATGATGCTGCCCGCCTTCAAGGGCGTGGATGCGGTGTTCGGCCTCGAAGGCCTGGTGCAGGCGCGCGGCTTCGTCACGGTGGACAAGCACCAGCGCAACCAGAAGTACAAGAACATCTTCGCGGTCGGCGTGTGCGTCGCCATCCCGCCGGTCGAGGCCACCCCGATCCCGGTCGGCACGCCCAAGACCGGCTACATGATCGAGTCCATGGTGACCGCCACCGTGCACAACATCCATGCCGACCTGACCGGCCAGACGGCGGACAAGGAAGCGACCTGGAATGCGGTGTGCCTGGCCGACTTCGGCGAGAGCGGCGTCGCCTTCGTGGCGATCCCGCAGATCCCGCCGCGCAACGTGAACTGGTTTTCCGAAGGCAAGTGGGTGCACCTGGCCAAGATCGCGTTCGAGAAGTACTTCATCCGCAAGATGAAGAAGGGCACTTCCGAGCCGTTCTATGAAGGCAGCGTGATGAAGATGCTGGGTATCGAAAAACTGAAGTAAGCGTCACGCGGAACTTGGGCGGGACACGGCGCAGGGGCGGCTCAGTGAGCCGCCCCTGTCGTTTGCGGGGGTCAGCCGCTGTTCCTCAGGCCGGTCGCGATGCCGTTGATGGTCAGGTGGATCGCGCGTTTCACCAGTTCATCGTCGTCCCCGGCACGGTGGCGGTGCAACAGCGCCACCTGCAGGTGGTTGAGCGGGTCGATGTACGGGGTGCGCGTCAGCAGGCTGCGCGCGAACGCCGGGTTGTCCTGCAACAGCGTGTCGTTGCCGGTGACGGCGAACAGCATTTCGACCGTATCTTCCCATTCCCCGTTGATCGCGCCGAACACGCGCCCGCGCAACCCGGCATCCCCGACCAGATCGGCATAGCGCGAGGCGATGCCCATATCGGTCTTGGAAAGCACCATGTCCATGTTGGACATCAGGCCGCGGAAGAACGCCCAGTTCCGGTGCATCTCCCGCAACTGCGCCAGGCCGGCGTCGCCTTCGCGTTCGATGAAACGCTTAACGGCGCTGCCGAAGCCGAACCAGCCTGGCAGCAGCGTGCGGTTCAGCCCCCAGCTGAATACCCAGGGAATGGCGCGCAGGTCTTCGATGCGGTCCGTAGCCTTGCGCGCCGAGGGGCGGCTGCCGATGTTGAGTTCGGCGATCTCGCGGATCGGCGTGGCGGCGAAGAAATAATCGGTGAAGCCCGGCGTCTCGTACACCAGTTTGCGATACGCGGCGAACGCATCCAGGCTCAACGCTTCCATCACGCGGTGGTATTCCGGCATGGCGCTGTCCGCGCCGTGGTGGTGCAGCAGCGTGGCTTCCATGGTCGCGGCGATCAGCGTCTCGAGGTTGCGCCGGCCGATCTCCGGGTTCGAGTATTTGCTGGAGATCACCTCGCCCTGTTCGGTGATGCGGATCTGCCCGTTCACGCTGCCCGGCGGCTGTGCCAGGATAGCGTCGTAACTTGGGCCGCCGCCGCGCCCCACGGTGCCGCCGCGCCCGTGGAACAGGCGCAGCTCGACACCGTGTCTTTCGAACACCTCCACCAGCGCCATTTCGGCCTTGTACAGTTCCCAGTTGGCGGTGAGGTAACCGCCGTCCTTGTTGCTGTCGGAATAGCCCAGCATCACCTCCTGCGTATCCTTGCGGCTCTTCAGCAGCTTGCGGTACCAGGGCAGCGAGAACAGCTCGTCCATGATGGCGCCGCAGCCGCGCAGGTCTTCGATGGTCTCGAACAGCGGGATGATATTGACGTGCAGGGTATCGCTGCCTTCCAGCAGGCCGACCTGTTGCAGCATCAGCGCGACTTCGAGCAGGTCGCTCACCGCGTCGGTCTTGGAGATGATGTGGTTGGGCAACGCCGAACGGCCGAAGCGCCGGTGTATCTCGGCGGCAGCCTGCATGATGCGCAGTTCGGTTTGCGCCACGGGGGTGTATTGCTCAATGTCGCCGAACAATGGGCTGCCGTCTTGCAACGCGGCGAGCAGCACCTCGCGGCGCGCTGCCTCATCAAAGTCTCTGTAGTCGGCGCTTCCCGTGCTGCGCGAGAACAGTTCGCTCACGGTCTGTTCGTGGATCGCGCTGTGCTGGCGCATGTCCAGCGGCGCGAGATGGAAACCGAACACCTGCGCCGCGCGGCGCAGGTCGGCAATTCGCCCGCGCGCCAGCAGCAGCGCACCGTGCCTGAGCAGCGAATCGATCAGCACGTCGAGGTCGGCGATGAACTCCTGCGGCGAGGCATAGGGCTGCGCATGGCGGTCCACCGGCGGCAGGTGCGAGATCTCGTGGCCGAGATGTTTCGCTGTGGCCGACAGGCGCGAATAGATCAGGATCAGCGCGCGGCGGTAGGGTTCGTCGGTGCGGGCGGATGCCTTGTCGGGGGATGCGTCCGACAGCCGCCGCAGTTCCGGGGTGACTTCCACCAGACGGTCGGTCAGGCTCAGGCGCGTGCCGAGGATATGGGTCTCGTTCAGGTAATGTTCGAGCGCCAGCGCCGAATGTTGCCGCACCGCGTCCAGCATCACGTCATGGGTGACGAAGGGGTTGCCGTCGCGGTCGCCGCCGATCCAGCTGCCCACGCGCAACAGCGGCGGCACGCGGACATCCGCGCCGAAGCGCGCCCCCAGTTGCTTCTCCAGCGCGGCGTAGATCTTCGGGATCTCGGCGAGGAAGGTGTAGCGGTAGAACTCCAGGCCGTTCTTGATCTCGTCGCGCACGGTCAGCCTGGCGGTGCGCAGCATGCGCGTCTGCCACAACAGCAGCACGAAACGGCGCAAGGTCTCTTCGTTGTCGGCCAGTTCGTCCGGCGTCATGTCCACGCGGTTGCGCTCGGACAGCAGGCCGGAGATGACGAGCTGGCAATCGAGGATGCTCTTGCGCTGCACCTCGGTGGGGTGCGCGGTCAGCACCGGCGAGATCAGCGCGTTGTCGAGGAAGGCTTGCAGCGCCGCTTTGGCGACGGGTTTCTGTTCGAGGCGCTCCAGCGCCAGCAGCAGGCTGCCGTCCTTGGCCGCGCTGCCCGCCTTGAGATGGGCGCGATGGCGGCGGTTGTGGTGCAGGTCTTCGGCGATGTTGGACAGTTGCGAGAAATAGCTGAAGGCGCGCACCACAGCGAGCGTCTCGGCGGGCGACAGCGCGTCGAGCATCTGTTCGAGCGCGGCGCCGTCGCGCTCGTCCCGGGTCTTGCGAAAGCGCACCGCGGCGCGGCGCACGCTCTCGACCAGTTGGAAAGACTCCTCGCCGTCCTGCTCGCGCAACGTGTCGCCCAGGATGCGGCCGAGCAGGCGCACATCCTCGCGCAACGGCAAGTCCTTGCTGGAAATGTTGGCAGGGGCGGAGATCAGGTTCGTCACGTTCATCTTCACTAACGCCGTGGCAGGGGCGCGACGCGCCCTGTGTTAAAATGCGCCATACTCCAATCACGGAATTTCAAAGGCAAAATCAGATGAGTCAGCCGTCTTCAGCCGCCCCTTCCCGCCTGGTGATCGCTTCGCGCGAAAGCGCGCTGGCCATGTGGCAGGCCGAACATATCCGCGACAGGTTGCGCGCATTTTATCCGCAAACCGAGGTCAGCATTCTCGGCATGACCACGCAGGGCGACCAGATCCTCGATGTCACGCTGTCCAAGATCGGCGGCAAGGGGCTGTTCGTCAAGGAACTGGAGACTGCGCTGGAAGACGGGCGCGCCGACCTCGCGGTGCATTCGCTCAAGGATGTGCCGATGAACATGCCGGAGGGCTTCGTGCTGGCCGCCATCGGCGAGCGCGAGGATCCGCACGACGCATTTGTTTCCAACGACTACGAGAACCTCGCCGCGTTGCCCGCCGGCAGCGTGGTCGGCACTTCCAGCCTGCGCCGCGAGAGCCAGCTGCGTGCGCGTTTCCCGCACCTCGTCATCGAGCCGTTGCGCGGCAATGTGCAGACGCGCCTGCGCAAACTGGACGAAGGCAAGTATGCCGCCATCATCCTCGCCGCCGCCGGGCTGAAGCGTCTCGGCCTGGGCGCACGCATCCGCAACATCATCTCCAGCGAAGACAGCCTGCCTGCCGTAGGCCAGGGCGCGCTCGGCATCGAATGCCGCGCCGACCGCGCCGACGTGATCGCCTGCCTGCAACCGCTGCACCATCCCGATACCGCCGCCTGCGTGCTGGCGGAGCGCGCCATGAGCCGCATGCTGGCAGGCAGTTGCCAGGTGCCGCTGGGCGGTTTTGCCGAAGTGCGCGACGGCAGGCTGCGCATGCGCGGCTTCGTCGCCAGCCCGGACGGCAAGCGCATGGTGCGCGCCGAAGCTACGGGTGACATCGCCGATCCGGAAGCGCTGGGCAACCGGGTCGGCGAGGCCCTGCTGGCGCAGGGCGCAGGCGAGATTCTCGCCGCCCTGAATGGCTGATCATGCCCTCAAAGGATTGAAGATCGCCGTCACGCGCCCGCGTGACCAGGCCGTGCCGTTGGTGCAGAAGATCGAACAGGCAGGCGGCATCCCGTTGTTGTTCCCCCTGCTGGAGATCGCGGCGGCGCCGGATACGCAAACGCTGCACGAACAAGTCTCCCGCATCGCCCGCTCCGACCTCGCCATTTTCATCAGCCCGAATGCGGTGCAATACGGCATGGCGGCGATCCGCGCGGCAGGCGTCGCGCTGCCAGCCTCGCTGAGGATCGCCGCGGTCGGGCAGGGCAGCGCAAGGGCATTGCGCGAACTGGGCATCGCCGATGTGGTGGTGCCGGTCGATCGTTTCGACAGCGAGGGGCTGCTGGCGCTGCCGGCGTTGCAGGACGTCGCAGGCAAACGCGTGATGATCCTGCGCGGCGACGGCGGGCGCGAGCTGCTGGGAGATACGCTCAAGGCGCGCGGCGCGCAGGTGGAATACGTCGCCTGCTACCGGCGCAGCAAGCCGCAACTGGATATGGCTGCGTTGCTGCGCGAAGCGCCGGATGCGCTCACCGCCACCAGCGGCGAGGCACTGGAACACCTGTGGCAAAGCGCGGTCGAATCGCAGCGTGATGCACTGCGCGATTCGCCGCTGTTCGTGCCGCATGCGCGCATCGCCGGACTGGCGCAGCGTCAGGGCTGGCGCCGGGTGATCCTGACCGATGCCGGAGATGACGGCCTGCTGGACGGTTTGATAGCATGGGCGGGGAAGCAGGATTCAGGATGCGGGATTCAGGATTCAGGACTCAGGAATTGATATGACCGAACAGATACCATCTTCCGAACCAGACACTGCCGCCGCAGCCGTACCGGCTGCGCGCAAGACACCGGCGGGAGTGTTCGCGCACCTCGGCCTCACGCAGCTCACGCTGGCCGTGCTGGTGGTGATCTTCCTGTGGCAGTGGCTGGACGGACGCCGCGCCATCGGCGACATGCAGCAACAGCTGGCGCAGAAGATCGCCGAGCTGGACGGCACCAGCAAGGCCGGCCAGGTGCTGCTGGCGCAGAGCCAGAACGAGATACGCGAACTGGCCGTCAAGCTGGCGGCGCTGGAGGCGCGCTATGTCGAGGCGCAGAACCAGCGCGCCGCGCTGGAGGCCTTGTACAACGACCTGTCGGCCTACCGCGACGAAACGGTGCTGGCGGAGGTCGAACAGATGCTGCTGATCGCCGGGCAGCAATTGCAGTTGTCGGCCAACGTCAAGGCGGCGCTGATCGCCATGCAGAACGCCGATGCGCGTTTGCAGCGCATGGACCGGCCGGCCTTCGACGGATTGCGCAAGGCCATCGGCCATGACATGGACAAGCTGCGCGGTTTGCCGGGCGTGGATATCGACGGCCTCAGTTTCCAGCTAGAGAACCTGCTGGCCGCGGTGGACGGGTTGCCGCTGGTCTACCAGCAGCGTGCGGCAGGTGAGCAACCGGCCGCGGCGGCCACCCCGGCCGTCCCGCCGAAGGACGAGACGACCTGGCAGAAGTTGCAGCGCGAGATGTGGCAGGAGGCGAAGCAACTGGTGCGCATCGAAGACACCGGCAAGACCGAGATACCGCTGCTGCCGCCCAGCCAGGAATTCTTCCTGCGCGAGAATCTCAAACTGCGCCTGCTGATGGCGCGCATTGCCCTGCTGTCGCGCGACGGCGATGGTTTCCGGCATGAGCTGAAGACCGCCCAGCAGTGGGTCACGCGCTATTTCGACGGCAAGGCGAACGAGGGCGTGAAGATGCAGGCCGGGCTGAAGAAACTGGCCGCGTCCAACGTCAGCATCGAATTGCCGGACATCAGCCGCAGCCTGCAGGCCGTGCGCAACTACCGCCTGACGCATGAACTCACGGCGGCGCCGGGTCCCGCGCCGCGCGGCACCGGCAAGAAAGCGCAGCAGTGAAATATCTGTTCTGGATATTGCTGCTGTTCGCCGCCGCCGTCGCGCTGACCATGGCGTCGCACAATCCGGGCTATGTGCTGCTGGTCTGGCCGCCCTGGCGCATCGAGCTGTCGCTGATGCTGTTCGCCGTCCTGCTGCTGCTCGGATTCCTGTTCGCTTATGGCCTGGTACGGCTGGCCGTGGCGGCGACGCAATTGCCGGACTATGTGCGCAAGTTCCGCCTGGAGCGCGTGCAGGCCAAATCGCGCGCGCTGCTGTCCGATGCGCTCGGCGCATTCTTCGAGGGACGTTATGCGGCGGCGGAGAAGGCGGCTGCGCGCGCGATGGAACTGGGCGAGAGCTCCGCGCTGCATCCCATCATCGCGGCGCGCTCGGCGCACGAGCTGCGCGAATATGAAAAACGCGATGCCTATCTGGCGGCAGCCGAGGGCAGGACGGCGGGCGACACCACCATGCGCCTGATGGCGACCGGCAAGTTCATGCTCGACCAGCACGATGCGCAGGGGGCGCTGAACGCCCTGCGCGAACTGCGTGCCAGCGGCGTGAAAGGACACACCGGCGCGCTGATGCTGGAACTCAGGGCGCAGCAGCAGGCGGGCAACTGGGATGCGGTGCTGGACCTGCTGGAGCAACTGGAGAAACGCAAGGCCATCGACATCACGGTGGCGGCGCAATTCCGCCAGCAGGCCTGGCTGGAAAAGCTGCGCCGCGAGGAAGACCCGGACGGCCTGAAAGCCTGCCTGAAAGCCATGCCGTCCGACCTGAAACGGCAAGGCAGGATCGTTGCCGCCGCATCCCGCGCATTGATCCGCCTCGGCGCCTGCGCGTCCGCGCAGAAACTGCTGGCCGAGAGCCTGAATGCGCAATGGGACGGCGAACTGGTCGCGCTGTACGGCGATTGCCAGCCCGGCGATGAACAATCCTGCGACCTGGTGGGGCAGATCGAGCAGGCCGAAAAATGGCTCGGACAGCACAGCGACGATGCCGGCCTGCTGCTGGCGCTCGGCAAGCTGTGCCTGCACCAGCGGTTGTGGGGCAAGGCGCAGAGCTACCTCGATGCCAGCGCCAGCGTCGCGCCCAGCCGCGCCGCCTACACCGCGCTGGGGCAACTGGCGGAACGGCAGGGCAAGCCGGACGAGGCGTTCGGGTATTACCGCCAGGCGATGGACCTGACGAATGAAAAATGAATCCGGATTGAGCCTCTTCGCCGCGCTGCTGGGCGTTGTTCTCGCGGCTGCCGCCGCGGACGCGCGGGCGGACTCGATCTACAAATGCAGGGACGCGCAGGGCGCGCTGGTCTATCAGGAGCGGCCCTGCGCCAAAGATGCGCAGCCGGTCTCTTCATGGAACGCCGCAATGGAGGCACCGCAACTGGACGAGGAGGCGAAGGCCGGCACCGACAGCGTGCTGGTGCTCAGGCAGCGCGCCAACGGCCATTATTTCCTCGACGGCACGATCAACGGCAAGAGCCTGACGTTCGTGGTCGATACCGGCGCGACGGCTATTTCGCTGCCGCAGGAGGCGGCCATGTCCGCGCAGGTATATTGCCGCGAACAGGTCCTGATGCAGACCGCGAACGGGACGGCCAGCGCCTGCCTCACCGTCATCCCGAAGCTGGAATTCGGCCCGTTCCGCATCGCCAACGTCCCGGCGACCATCGCGCCCGGCTTGACCCAGCCGCTGCTGGGGATGAGCGTCCTGCGGCACTTCAGGATAGAGCAGGAGAACGGCGAGATGCGGATCTCGCTGAAGCGCTGATATCAGTTGGCAGCCTTCGGCGCAAAGCAGAAGGCATCCGAGAAGAACGATGCTTGCGGCAGTCCGCGCAGGGCGATGAAATCGCGCTGCGCCGCTTCGACCATCACCGGCGCGCCGCAGGCATACACCTCGTAGCCGGACAGGTCGGCGTGATCGTCCAGCACCGCCTGGTGCACGAAGCCGGTACGTCCATGCCAATGGTCTTCCGGCAAAGCCTCCGACAATACCGGCGTGAAGCAGATGCCGCTCGCTTCCCATTGCTTCACCTTGTCCGGCATATACAGGTCTGCCAGCGTGCGTCCGCCCCAGTAGATATGCATCGGGCGGCTGATGCCGCTGTGCAGCGCATGCTCGATGATCGCCTTGACCGGCGCGAAGCCGGTGCCGCTGGCGACGAAGATGATGGGCTTGTCCGTGTCCTCGCGCAGGAAGAACGTGCCGAACGGCCCGCGGAAGCGCAGGATGTCGCGCACCTTCATCTCGTTGAAGACATGATGCGTGAAACCGCCGCCCGCGATGTTGCGGATGTGCAACTCGAGGAACTCGTCCTGGTGCGGCGCATTGGCCAGCGAGAAGCTGCGCGTGCTTCCGTCTTTCAGCAGGATGTCGATGTACTGGCCGGCGAGGAATTGCAGGCGCTCGTTCGCGGGCAGCATGAGGTGCAGCACCATCACGTCCTGCGCCGGGCGTTCCATCTTCTGCACGCGGCACGGCAGCGTCTTGACCGGGATGTCGCCGGCGCCGGTCACTTCGCGGCTCTCGACGATCAGGTCTGACAACGGTTTGGCACAGCAGAACAGCGCCATGCCGGCGGACTTCTCGGCTTCCGTCAGTATGCTGTCCGGATGCTCGCCGTGGCTCACGGCGCCTTCTGCCACCTTGCCCTTGCATACGCCGCACACGCCGTTGCGGCAACTGTAGGGCAGGGTGTAGCCGTGCTTGAGCGCGGCTTCAAGGACAGTCTCGTCCGCCTCGATGGGAAAGCTGTGGCCGCTGGGCTGGATGGTGACCTTGAACGACATGCGCTGACCCTGATTCCATGAAAGCGCGGATTATAATCCCGCCATGAGACGACTGCTGATCGTCGGCTGCGGCGACGTGGCCGGACGCGCCATCCCCCTGTTGCAGAAACATTACCGCATCCTTGCGCTGGTGCGCGACCCGGCGCGCGGCGCGGAACTGCGTGCGCTCGGCGTCGTCCCCGTTGTCGGCGACCTGGACAATCGCCGCAGCCTGGCACGCCTCGCCGGACTGGCCGACATCGTGCTGCACTTTGCGCCACCACCCGCAACAGGCGCGCGCGATACCCGCACCCGCCACCTGCTCGCCGCCCTGTCGCAAGGCGCATTGCCGAAACAACTGGTCTACCTCAGCACCAGCGGTGTGTACGGCGATTGCGGCGGCGCATGGGTGGACGAGACGCGCTCGCCGCATCCGCAAACGGCACGGGCGCAACGCCGCGCCGATGCCGAAGGCCGGATACGCGACTGGGCCGAGCGCAATGGCGTGAAAGCCGCCATCCTGCGCGTGCCCGGCATCTACGCCGCCGAGCGCCTGCCGCTGGAGCGGCTGCGCGCAGGCACGCCGTCCATCGTGGCAGAGCAGGACAGCTACACCAACCACATCCATGCCGACGACCTGGCGCGCATCGTCGTGGCCGCGCTGCGCCGCGCCAGACCGAACCGCATCTATCACGCCAGCGACGATGGCACGATGAAGCTGGGCGACTATCTCGATGCGGTGGCGGACGCGTCCGGCCTGGCGCGGCCGCCGCGCATCAGCCGCGCCGAAGCGCAACGCACGCTGCCGGAATCTCTGCTGTCGTTCATCAATGAATCGCGGCGGCTGACCAACCGGCGCATGAAGCAGGAGTTGAAAGTGCGCTTGTGTTATCCGGCAGTGGCGGACATGCTGACCACAATCGAACATCCCTGAACTTTGTCCGGCATCGGCTCGATGCCCCGGCGGCCGCTTGCATGTAATTGCCAATGGCATGTGATGTGGGTAGAGTACCGGGGGATTTTTCTTAGGGATACGGGATCATGGACGACCAGGTAAAACAAACACAAATCGACAGCCAGACAACTGAAAACATCCTGAAAAGCATTCATATCCCGCCGTGCCCCGAGGTAGTGGTGGCGCTCCTTGAGGAAGCGCGCCAGCCGGATGTGGATTTCGCGAAACTGGTCAAGCTCATCAGCGGGGACGTGGGCTTGGCGGCATCGATGCTGAAGACGGCCAACTCTCCCTTCTTCGCGCTGCGCTACAAGGCCAGCTCGGTGCAGCAGGCGGTATCGGTGCTGGGACTCAAGAACCTGACGCAGATCGTGCGGGGCTCAGCCCTGCAAGGCAAATTGGGCGGCGACAAGATAACCATGGAGCGTTTCTGGGACCGCTCCAACTTTACGGCAGTGGTGGCCTCCCACATGGCCGCCCAGCTGCACGGCGTTTCCCATGATGATGCCTATACCCTCGGCCTGTTCCACGACTGCGGCATTCCCATCCTGATGCAGAAATTCTCCGATTACAAAGAGAAACTCGCCGCTTCGAACCAGTCCGCCAAACTGGTCATCGCCATCGAAGACCAGCATTACGCTACCAACCATGCCGTAGTCGGCAACATGCTGGCCCGTAACTGGTATCTGCCCGAACATATCAGCCAGGCCATCCTGGTGCACCACGACCATACTATTTTCACCCGGCCCGATGATCGTTCCACGCCGGAGGTCTGCACCCTGGTGGCCATTACACAGGTGGCCGAGCATATTGTCGCCGCCTTCCTGCGCAAGCCCGATGACGCAGAGTGGCTCGTCAGCGGCCAGATGGCGCAAGACTATCTCGGTCTCAGTTCCGAAGATATGGAGGGCATTACAGAAGACGCTTTGGCCGAGCTGGAGGAAATCCGCTCCTACCGCTGAGGCCGGTTGGCGCAATTTTTCTTCACCGCGCGACCCCAGTCCCGGTTCGCTCGCCACGGTTCCCGGCGCCATGTATAAAATTAACTTTCCATAGCCCGAAAAGCGGAAAGACTTCATGAACCATACCTCTCTCCGATCCGACCTGCGTCAGGTGATCTACGCGCTGTCCAACGCGCTCGATCTCGTGGGCATCGACGATGTCGCCCACGGCAAGCGGGTCGGCATCATGGCGGCCGAATGCGGCAAGGTGCTGGGGCTGGCACAGGCGGAGACGACCTTTTTGTTCGACCTGGGGCTGTTGCACGATATCGGCGTGTCCACGACGGAGACGCATTACCATCTGATTAGCGAGTTCGACTGGGACGGCTCGCAGGTGCATGCCGAAAAGGGATTCGCCATCCTCCGGGAATTCGCGCCGCTGTCGCGCATGGCGCTTCCGGTGCGCTATCACCATACGCACTGGGAGCAGTTGCGCGCGCTATCCCCTGCGCAACTTACCGCCCAACAGGCGCAGGAAGCCAACCTGATCTTCATGGTAGACCGCGTGGATGCGCTGGCGGGGCCGTATCACGGCGGCAACCGGCTGTTCGACCACGTCGGCGAGATACGCGCCCAGATCGCGCGCAACGCCGGCAGCTATTTCGCGCCCGAGCTGGTGGACGCCTTCATGGCGGCATCGGAAACCGAAGCGTTCTGGCTGTTGCTCGAACCATATTCGATCCAGTCTTACCTGTACGAGATGCTGGCGCATGACGCGAGCTACCAGCCCTCGTTCGGAGAGCTGCGGCAACTGGCCGTGATCTTCTCGCACATCGTCGACGCTAAGAGCGAGTTCACTGCGCACCATTCCCTCGGTGTGGCACGCCTGGCGCGTTTCCTCGCCGAATGCGCCGGGATCGGCAAGGAGAATTGCGACAAGCTCGAGCTGGCCGGACTGTTGCACGACCTCGGCAAGCTGCGCGTGCCGGACGAGATACTCGACAAGCCGGGAAGACTGGACACCCACGAGCGCCGGATCATCAATACGCACAGCTTCGAGACCTACCGGATCTTGCGCAACATCGGCGGCTTCGAGGAACTCGCGCTGTGGGCCGCCTACCACCACGAGGAGCCGGATGGCACGGGATACCCGTTCCACATCCACGGCAAGGACATGCCGACCGAGGCGCGCATCCTGCGTGTCGCCGATATCTTCCAGGCGCTGGCGCAGGACCGGCCCTATCGCGCCGGGCTGCCCGCGCATGAGGTGCTTGCATTCCTGAACGAGCAGGCAGAAAAGGGACGGCTGGATGCAGCCATCGTCGGCTTGGTCGGCGAGAACATGGAGCAGGCCATGGCGACCGCGCTGCCCGGTCCGGGCGACTCGCCGTTCCAGCGCAGCGGAGCCGGTTCAGTTCTCCCCTGAAGCGGGTCAAGCGGGCAATCCGCGCAGCGGATGCTCGCACAAGGGGGAGAGCAAAGCTCGCTCCTCCCCTGACAAGGGGAGGTCGGGAGGGGTTTGGTTCTAATGAATTTTCCGGGTTGAACACACAATGTTTGCATTGCCATCCATGTGGAACCTGATTATCTCCACCATCGCGTTCTTCGTCGCCGCCTGGTATTTCAACCGCTATCTGGACGAGCAGGGGATAGCCAAGGGCATGACACGCGGAATCCTGGTGTTCCTGCTCGCCTTGCTGGTGTCGTGGGGCGTGGGCGAGGCGGTGGACTGGATCCAGGGCTCGCAACCCGCATCGCAGGCTTCGGGTGATCTGTCTCAGCTGGTGCAGACAGTTAGCCAGTCGGCCGAGTGATTAGGACGAGTGGCTGTTGCCGATCCGTTACGGATATTCGGCTTGGGAAGCAATTCGAACGTTATCTCTGTGACGGAGACCCCTTCCTGGATATACAAGATTGTGTATAATTCCTCCGTGCATAAACAACCAAAACCGGTTGAATTCCTTGGTGGTGCGCTGAACGACCTGCGCGACTTCCCGCTTCCGGTTCGCCGCGAAGCGGGTTATCAGATCGACAAAGTGCAACACGGCGAAGAACCGGACGACTGGAAGCCGATGAAAACCGTCGGTGTGGGCGTGCAGGAGATCAGGATTCAAGATGAGGCTGGCGCGTTCCGCGTGGTCTACATCGCCAAACTCAAGGACGCAGTCTATGTGCTGCACTGCTTCCAGAAAAAGACGCAACGGACATCCGCGCAGGACATCGCGCTGGCAGGTAAACGTTACAACGAACTCATGCGAGGTGCGAAATGAGCAAACAACGATACAAGAGTGTATGGGACGCCATCGAAGATACCCCCGGCGATGCTGCCAACATGAAGGCGCGCGCCGAGCTGATGCGCGCCATCACCGAACACATCCGCAGTAGCGGCATGACTCAGTCCGAAGCCGCCAAGACCCTCGGCGTCACCCAGCCCCGCATTTCCGATCTGATGCGCGGCAAGATCGACGTGTTCTCGCTCGACACACTGGTCAACATGCTGGCGACGGCGGAGATTCGGCTGGAGATGCGGTTAAAGAAGGCGGCTTGATAGGCGGATTTAATTTGAGCACGGCTCCTTATTCTTTCCATGAGAACTTATGGTGGAAACGGGCCTTCATATAGGTCGGGAAGGTATAGCTTTTGTGCCACAACTTGCTCCCAGTAGAAGGTGGTAGCTAGTGCTTGTCGACGTCCGTCGCTTTCATTCGGATGGTTTTTTAGTTTCGAATTTGAATAGCCGAGTAGTGCGGTTGCTTCACGCTCACTAGCCCAGCATAGCATCGGGGTGGTGCCATGAAGGACGTGATTTGAGTCAAATTCAGAAAGACGTTGAGCCGCAATATCTGTAAGAAATGTTATGGCTCCTGGCCCCGATTTTTGCTCAATGTCGTGAGCAAGAATGAGAGCCTTGCCATATACGCGGGCGTACATAAGATTTTGAAATGTTCTAAACATTTCATCGTTCATTTTACTGTCGACCCACCGAATGTCGCCTACGGCAATGCCGCCACGGACTAAAATATAGTCCGCAAGCCACTGCCCACTAATATAAGTGACAGCCCGTAGAAAGATGCGCTCGTCGCCATCTTCTGCGGAAACGATCACCGAATCGGAGAAAACAGCAAAGCGTAGTTTCGGATAGTACCTTGCTGCGACTGCAACTGGACCGACGAAGTCGAGGGAGACAAAATCGGAGAAGCGGTCGTTCATTACCGCATCTCTTGTTCCGAGGATGTCAAAAAAGCCAACCAAAGCCATAGGGATATGAGTTCTAACGTGCAAGCTCAGGGACGCGAGCTGCTTTGCGGCGAAGCGTCCCCCTGGAGCGTGTTGTTAGCGCAGTTTGAGGGGGTAGCGGCTGATGCTGGAGCAAGTTGGAACTTGGTGGGACATAACAGAATTAGTGACGTTGCTATGTTTGTGAGCAATAAGGTGATGAATAGGTTGCGCAACAAGAATCTACCATGATTCCATTTGCTACCTGGCTCAGGAGCCATTCGAATTCCAGATGATTTGTGGACTTTGTCCATTAACTCTTGATGTTGGTCTCTGACATGCCAGTCCCTCTGTATTAGCCGGTAAAGGAGAAGACCAACAAAAGTACCAACGACAATTGCCCCAACACCTAGAATGCCTTTTATGGAAGCGGCACCTCCGAGAGTAGCTAATTCCAAGGCAACCATTACGTATAAGCGGCTCCAACTCAACTGGTTTTGATGTTGCCAGTGCGCGGTTATAAATTTGTAGATTTCGTTATCAGAAACCTTATCAGGGTCAAATGCAGCTTCTCGTTGTTTCACAAGATGTCCTATGAATAAAGTTAAGCGCTAACAGTTATTAGACGGATCCACTGGCTCGTATTATTGTTAAAGTATTGATATCAATGATAGTCACTCAGTTTTACCTGCCCGCATATGCATAATAGTACAGGCAGCGTGGTTTCGTAGTGATTGAAATTCATGGTGAGGAATTACACTGCCCCATAGCAGACGGTCACAACAGGCCAAGCCACAAAGCCGTCATCAAGCGACGGACACTTCCCCTTGACGGATGCGCCAGTGCCCGGGTCAAGCCTTGAAGCTGTTGCTCAGCGCGATGAGTTGTTCCAGTTTCTTCTTCGCCGCGCCGCTGGCGATGACCTCCTCCGCTTTCGCTACGCCTTCCTTGAGCGAGGCGGTTATTCCCGCCACATAGATCGCCGCGCCCGCGTTGAGCTGCACGATGTCGCGCGGCGCGCCGGTCTCGTTGTCCAGCACGCCCAGCAGTTTGCCGCAGGCTTCCTCGGCGCCGGCGACGCGCAGGATGCCGGGCGGTGCGCTGGGCAGGCCGAAGTCGCTCGGGCGCACGACGAACTCGTGCACCTTGCCGTCCTTCAGTTCGGCGACGTAGGTGCCTTCGCTGATGGATATCTCGTCCATGCCGTCCGCGCCGTGTACCACCAGCACATGGCGGCTGCCGAGCGCGCCGAGCACTTGCGCGAGTTTGGCGGTGAGCGACTGGTGGAACACGCCGAGCACCTGGTTCTGCGCGCCCGCCGGGTTGGTCAGGGGGCCGAGCAGGTTGAACAGCGTGCGCACGCCGAGCTCGCGGCGCACCGGCGCGGCGTGCTTCATCGCGCTGTGGTGGTTGGGCGCGAACATGAAGCCGATGCCGATGCTGTCCACGCAATGCGCGACCTGCTCCGGCGTCAGGTTCACGTTCACGCCGAGCTTTTCCAGCACGTCCGCGCTGCCGCAGGTGCTGGAGACCGAGCGCCCGCCGTGCTTGGCGATGCGCGCGCCGGCCGCCGCCGCGACGAACGCGCTGGTGGTGGAGATGTTGAAGGTCTGCGCGCCGTCGCCGCCGGTGCCGCAGGTGTCGACCAGATGGCCGATGCTGTTCACCGCGACCTTGGTCGACAGCTCGCGCATCACCTGCGCCGCCGCCGTGATCTCGTCCACCGTCTCGCCCTTCATGCGCAGCGCAACCAGCACCGCCGCGATCTGCGCGGGGGTGAGCTGGCCGCCCATGATGTGCTGCATCAGTTCGCGCATCTCGGCGAGCGGCAGGTCGCGCTGGTCGAGCAGGCGGTTCAGTAGCTGCGGGTAGTTCATCATTTCGCTCCCTCCAGGAAATTCTTCAGCAGCGCATGCCCGTGCTCGGTGAGGATGGATTCGGGATGGAATTGCACCCCGTGTACCGCCAGCGTCTTGTGGCGCACGCCCATGATCTCGCCGTCGTCGGTCCAGGCGGTGATCTCGAGGCAGTCCGGCAGCGTCTCGCGTTCGATCACCAGCGAATGGTAGCGCGTCGCGGTGAACGGGTTAGGCAGGCCGGTGAACACACTGGTGTTGTGGTGATGGATCAGCGAGGTCTTGCCGTGCATCAGCGTCTTGGCGTGAACGATGTTGCCGCCGAAGGCCTGACCGATGCTCTGGTGACCGAGGCAGACGCCGAGGATGGGCACCTTGCCGGCGAAGTGCTTGATCGCGGCGACCGAGATGCCCGCCTCGTTCGGCGTGCACGGGCCGGGCGAGACCACGATGTGCTGCGGGTTCAGTTTCTCGATACCTTCGACGCTGATCTCGTCGTTGCGGCGCACCTCAACGTCCGCGCCCAGTTCGGCGAAATACTGCACCAGGTTGTAGGTGAAGGAGTCGTAGTTGTCGATCATCAACAGCATGATTTTTCCAGTTTGATAAGAGTCTTTGTCCGGCAAAGTTTCGGGTTACACGACCCGCACTGTCGCACCATAGCGCGCAAGCGTGGCGTCCGCGGTCAGCAGCACCAGCGGCTCGGTCAGGCTTTGTGCCACCAGCAGCCGGTCGAACGGGTCGCGGTGGTCATCGAAGGTCGGCAGCGCGGCAACCGCAAGCAGGTGTTCGTGCTTGATGTCCAGCCATTCGAAGCCCCCCTGTTCAATATTTTTGCTCAGTTTGTCCAAATCGACCCGCAGCCGCCCCATCGACAGTTTGATGGCCATTTCCCATAACGATGCACGGCTGACGAATACACCATCCGCTTCTTTGCGGATCAACTGCACCGTTTGTTTTGGCAAACGCGGATGATTGGATTCCCACCACAGAACCAGATGCGTATCGAGGAGGAGCTTCACGCCGCATCCGCCTTGATGCAATCAAATACATCGTCCAAAGGCGCGTCAAAATCCTCGGCGATCCATATCTGGTCAGCCATTGCGCCTGGCGCCGCGATCTTTTTCCTGGCAGCGGCAAAGGGAATCAGGCGTGCGATGGGCGTCCCCGATTTGGCGATCACCACGTCGCCGCCAGCCTGCACCAGTTCGAGCAATTTGGATAATTGCGTTTTGGCATCGTGAATGTTGACGATCTGCATGGTTGCTCCAAGTGGGTTAGCTAGTGGTTAGTCTATGCGTCAATGCGGATTACCGCAAGCGCCGACCATACTCAACACCACCGCTTCGGCAATCCGGATGCCGTCTATCGCCGCCGACAGGATGCCGCCCGCGTAGCCCGCACCCTCGCCGGCCGGGTACAGGCCGCACGTGTTGATGCTCTGCATATCGCCGTCGTTGCGCTTGATGCGCAGCGGCGACGAGGTGCGCGTCTCTACGCCGGTCAGCACCGCATCCGCCATGTCGAAGCCATATATCTGTTTGGCGAACGCCGGCAGCGCTTCGCGGATCGCCGCGATGGCGTAGTCCGGCAGCGCGCTGGACAGGTCGGTGAGATGGACTCCTGGCGTGTAGGAAGGTTGCACCGAGCCGAATGTCGTCGAGGGACGCCCCGCGAGGAAGTCGCCGACCAGTTGCGCGGGCGCGCGATAGTCGCCGCCGCCTAGCTCGAACGCGCGTGATTCCCAGCGGCGCTGGAATTCGATGCCGGCCAGCGGGTCACCCGGATAGTCATCGGGTGTAACGCCGACCACGATGCCGCTGTTGGCGTTGCGTTCGTTGCGCGAATATTGGCTCATGCCGTTGGTGACCACTCGCCCCGCTTCCGAGGTCGCCGCCACCACCGTGCCGCCGGGACACATGCAGAAGCTGTATACCGAGCGTCCGTTGCCGGCGTGATGCACCAGCTTGTAATCCGCAGCACCAAGCAGCGGGTTGCCCGCGTTGCTGCCGTAACGCGCGCGGTCGATCACCGATTGCGGATGCTCGATGCGGAAGCCGACGGAGAACGGCTTGGCCTCCAGATATACACCGCGCCGGTGCAGCATCTCGAAGGTATCGCGCGCGCTGTGGCCGAGCGCCAGCACCAGATGGTCCGTCGCGATGCGCTCGCCGTTACTCAACACTACGGCACGGACTTGTCCATCGACGATCTCGATGTCGTCCGCGCGGCTCTGGAAACGGATCTCGCCGCCCAGCGCGATGATCTGCTCGCGCATCTTCTCCACCATGCCGACCAGGCGGAAGGTGCCGATGTGCGGATGACTGGCATACATGATCTCTTCCGGCGCGCCCGCCTTGACGAACTCGGTCAGCACCTTGCGTCCCAGATGGCGCGGGTCCTTGATCTGGCTGTACAGCTTGCCGTCGGAGAAGGTGCCCGCGCCGCCCTCGCCGAACTGCACGTTGGATTCCGGATCGAGCACGCCCTGCCGCCACAACCCCCAGGTGTCTTTCGTCCTTTCCCGAACAGCCTTGCCGCGCTCCAGGATGATGGGGCGGAAGCCAGACTGCGCCAGGATCAGCCCGGCGAACAATCCCGCCGGCCCCATGCCGATGACGACAGGTCTTGAAGACAGGTCATGCGGAGCCTGTGCGACAAAATGGTAGCGGGTGTCGGGAGTAACGCGGACGTGCGGATCGTTTTTGAAGCGTTGCAAAATCGCCGCCTCGTCGCGCAGCTCCACATCCAGCGTGTAGGCGAACAGGATGGCGTTCTTCTTGCGCGCATCCACGCCGCGCTTGAACACCTCGTAGCGGAGCAACTCGTCTTCTGCGATGGACAGGCGCTTGAGGATCGCAGTCTTGATTTCACCCTCGACGTGGTCGAGGGGCAGCCTGATTTCGGTGAGCCGCAGCATCAGCGGTGTGCCTGCGCATCCAGTCCGTCCAGCACCATCTCCGCCGCGCGCAGCACGGCGCGGGCCTTGTTCTGCGTCTCGATCCACTCGTTGTCCGGCACCGAGTCGGCGACGATGCCCGCGCCCGCCTGCACATACAGCGTGTTGTCCTTCACCACGGCGGTGCGCAGCGCGATGGCGACATCCATGTCGCCGTTGAAGCCGAGGTAGCCGACCGCGCCCGCGTAGATGCCGCGCTTGGAAGGCTCCAGCTCGTCGATGATCTCCATCGCGCGCACCTTGGGGGCGCCGCTCACCGTGCCGGCGGGGAAGGTGGCCTTGAGCACGTCCATCGCGGAGTAGCCGGGTTTGAGCCGCGCCTCGACGTTGGAGACGATGTGCATCACGTGCGAGTAGCGCTCGATCACCATTTTCTCGGTGAGCTTCACCGTGCCGTTCTGCGCCACGCGCCCGATGTCGTTGCGGCCGAGGTCGATCAGCATCAGGTGTTCGGCCAGCTCCTTGGGGTCAGCCAGCAGTTCTTCCGCGAGCGCGGCATCCTGTTGCGGCGTCTTGCCGCGCGGACGGGTGCCGGCGATGGGGCGCACGGTGACGGTGTCGCCTTCCAGTCGTACCAGAATCTCCGGCGAGGCGCCGACCACGTGATGGTCGCCCATGTCGTAATAGAACATGTAGGGCGAGGGATTGATGCTGCGCAGCGCGCGGTACAGCGACAACGGCGGCGCGGAGAAAGGCTGGGACATGCGCTGCGCCAGCACCACCTGCATGATGTCGCCGTCGAAGATGTAGCGTTTGGCTTTCTCCACCGCCGCTTTGAATGCGGCCTCGCCGAACTCGGACTTGGCTTCGACGCATTGCGCGGGCGGTGTAAACGGAATGTCCACCGGCAGGCGCAGCATGCCGATCAGCTCGCGCAGACGTTCGCGCGCCAGCGCATAGGCGTCGTCATGCGCCGGATCGGCATAGACGATGAAAGTCAGCTTGCCGGACAGGTTGTCGATCACCGCCAGCTGCTCGGTGAGCATCAGCAGGATGTCGGGCGTGCCGAGCGTGTCCTTCTTTTCTGTTTTGGCGAGACGCGGCTCGATATAGCGCACCGTGTCGTAACCGAAGTAGCCCGCCAGCCCGCCGGTGAAACGCGGCAGGCCGGGCAGCGGCGCGACCTTGAAACGCGACTGGAATTCGCTGACGAAATCCAACGGGTTGGCCGCTTCCTGTGTCGTCTCGTGACCGCGCTCATGCAGGGAGACCTGTTTGCCGCGCACCGTGATGCGCGTGTCGGCGGGCAGGCCGATGAAGGAATAGCGCCCGAAGCGCTCGCCACCCTGCACCGATTCCAGCAGGTAGGAGAACGGCTTGTTGGCGAGTTTGAGATACAGCGACAGTGGCGTGTCGAGGTCGGCGAAGGTCTCCGCGACCAGCGGGATGCGGTTGTAACCTTGCGCGGCCAGCGCGTTGAATTCCTGTTCGGTGATGGGGTGCAACATGAAAACCTCCTGATTGTGTAGGGTGGGCACAGTGTGCCCACGCGGATGCTTTGCAATGAAACGGTGGGCATGTTTGCCCACCCTACAGATGCATCAGCACCATCGCCAGTTGTGGAGGTTGTTGAAGTTCATGTTCAAGCGCGTCTGATAAGTGGCAAGGCGGCGGGCAGGTCGGCGATCACCGCATCGAGATCGAGCCCGTCCACCGGTTCGCCGTGATTATAACCGTAAGGCACGCAGAACACCGGGCAGCCGGCAGCGCGCGCCGCGACGGTGTCGTTGAGCGAATCGCCGATCAGCAGCAGTTTTTCGATGGGGATGCCGAAGAACCGCGCGGCATGCAGCAGCGGCAGCGGGTGCGGTTTCTTTTCCGGCAGCGTGTCGCCGGACAGCACGATGTCGAAATATTTGGCCAGGCCGGCGCCTTCCAGCAGCGGATCGGTGAAGCGCGCCCGCTTGTTGGTGATGCAGCCCAGCGGAAAGCCCGCCGCCTTCATCGCGTCCAGCCCCTCGATCACGCCGTCGTACGGCTTGCTGTCGAGCAGCAGTTCACTGTAGCGCCGTTCGAAGATCGGCAGCGCCCGCTCGTACAGCGCGGCATCCGGCTCGGCATGCATGTCGCCGGTCAGCGCGCGCTTCACCAGCCAGGCGATGCCGTTGCCGATGTAGCTTTGCAGCAACTCTTGCGATACCGGCGCGCGCCCCATCTCGCGCAACATGCGGTTGGCCGCTTCTGCCAGTTCCGGCGAGGTATGCAGCAAGGTACCGTCGAGGTCGAGGACGATGGCCCGTATTTTGACGGGCGTGGTGAACCTGCCGGAGGGCATGGCTGGCACTTGCATGGGGCATCCTAATGGGCGGGAGCTTTTCCGGCGGGCTTTTCGGCAGGTTTCTCTGCGGTTTTTTCGGCAGGCTTCTCGGTACCTTTGCCTGCTGCTGCGGGAACAGCCGGCGGTGCGGCTTCAGGTGTCACGGGTGCCGGCGGGGCGGGCGGATTCTTGCCCATGCTGGGGTCGATGATCTCGTTCTCGACGTCCTTGTTGGCGGCCTTCCAGCCGGACAATATCGAAGTCGGACTCATCGATTCGTTTTCCTTCATGCAGTCTTCCGGTGTCTTGAGCGAGATGCGGCAGGCGTAGCCGATCGCTTCGGCATCGAATATCTTCTGCTGATCCGCACCGGTGATCCGGTCGCAACCGGCCAGCCCAAGGGCGGCGATCAGTAATGCGAGACGGTCGGCGCGCATGAGGTTCAGCCCTTGTTGGCCTTGGCCAGCTCGGCGCGCAACTCGCCGATGACGGTGTCGTAACGGTTCTTGTCGTTCGCATTGCGCTTGCCGAACACGGCGGAACCGGCGACGAAGGTGTCCACGCCCGCCTCGGCGACCTCGCGGATGTTGGCCGGGCTCACGCCACCGTCGATCTCTAGGCGGCAGTCGTAGCCGCCCGCGTCTATCATCTTGCGCACCTTGCGCGCCTTGTCCAGCACGAAGGGGATGAACTTCTGCCCGCCGAAGCCGGGGTTCACCGACATCAGCAATATCATGTCCAGCTTGGGCAGGGTGTATTCCAGCACGTCCAGCGGCGTGGCGGGATTGAACACCAGACCGGCCTTGCAGCCGCTCTCCTTGATCAGGCCGATGGTGCGGTCGATGTGCTCGGATGCTTCCGGGTGGAAGGTGATGTAGGTCGCGCCGGCCTTGGCGAAGTCGGGGATGATGCGGTCCACCGGCTTGACCATCAGGTGGCAGTCGATCGGTGCGGTCACGCCATGCTTGCGCAACGCCTCGCATACCAGCGGGCCGATGGTCAGATTCGGCACGTAATGGTTGTCCATCACGTCGAAGTGCACGATATCGGCGCCGGAGGCGAGCACATCATCGACCTCTTCGCCCAGTCTGGCGAAATTGGCGGAAAGAATGCTCGGGGCGATCTGGTACATGGTGAGTCCTTGAACGAAATTGACAAAAGTTCATGCTGCGCGAGCCGCATTCTAAACCGAAATGCGCCGTTTCGGGTCTGCAATGGGGCGTGGGCGGGTTTGCGCCGGTTGCCGCAGGACTGCCGCGCCGGTGTCCCGGTCAATAGCAACAGTTCGAGGCAAGCAGCCGCCGCAGTTTTTCGACCAGCGCATCGCGCAACGCGTGCAATTCCGGCAGGCGCGCCAGCGCCTCGTCCTTGCGGGATCGCCGGTGCAGGTCCAGCAGTTCGACGCCCAGCTCATGCACCCGATGGTGCAGCGGAGGGATGGACTGGAACACGGGTTCCGCGCAGTGGCGCAGCATCCCTTCACGTTCGAGCCAGACGCCGAAGCGGCATTGGTGGGCGTCCATGAGCGGCGGCGCCTCGCCCCCGTCGGCAAGACAGGCCTCCAGTGCATGGATCCAGGCGCGGTGATCCACCTCGGCGAACAGCAGCGGCAGGTCGTCGCGCCTGAAATTGCGGTCGCGCCATGCCGTCCAGCGCGGATCGGGATGCCAGTCCGCCAGCCATTGCGGCAGCTCCCCGGGCGGCATCGGCCGGGCGATGCCGTAGCCCTGGCCGAGCTCGCAGCCGAGCGGCAGCAGCATCTCGCCGTGTGCCACGGTCTCGACCCCTTCGGCGATCACCTGGCGGCGGAACGAGGTCGCCATGCCGACCACGCCTTCGACGATGGCGAGGTCGTCCGGGTCATGCAGCAGGTCGCACACGAAGCTCTGGTCGATCTTGAGCGTCTGCGCCGGCAGCCGGCGCAGATAGGTGAGCGAGGAGTAGCCGGTGCCGAAGTCGTCGAGCGCGAACTGCACGCCGAAGCCGGCGCAGGCGCGCATGATCTCGGCCACGCCCGCCATGTCCTCCAGTGCGCTGGTCTCCAGCACCTCCAGTTCCAGCAGGTTGGGGGGCAGGTCCGGGTGGCGGGCGAGCTTGGTGCGCAGCAACGCCACGAAATCCCTCTGTTGCAGCAGGCGGGCACCGACGTTCACGCTGACGTGCAACCCCAGGCCGTCACGATGCCACTGCGCCAGTTGCGCCAATGCCGCATCGAGCACCCAGTTGTCCAGTTCGGCGGCGAGCGCATGGTTCTCAATGGCGGGCAGAAACTCTGCCGGCAGCAACAGGCCGCGTTCCGGGTGCTGCCAGCGAACCAGCGCTTCGACGCCGATCACCTCGCCGGTCCGCATGTTGACCTTGGGCTGGTAATGAAGCATGAGCTCATTGTTGGCAAGGGCAACCTGAAGGCGCTGCAGGGTCTCGCCGTGAGCCTTGACCGAGGCGTCGTGCGCGATGTCGAAGAAATGATAGCGGTTCTTGCCGGACTGCTTGGCCTGATACATCGCCTGGTCGGCATGGCGCAGGAGCTGGTCGGCCTCTGCGGCATCGTCCGGATACAGGGTCACGCCGATGCTGGCGGAAACGCGCAGGATATCGCCGTGTATCGTGACTGGGTCGGCGGCGGCCTGCAACAGGCGGCTGAGCGCCTGCTCGCAATCCCGGGCGTCGTTCAGGTCGGTCAGGATGGCGACGAATTCGTCGCCGCCGATGCGCGCCAGGGTGTCGCCGTCGCGCAGCGCATCCTTCATGCGCCCCGCGACGGCGATCAGCAGTTCGTCGCCCGCGTCGTGGCCATACCTGTCGTTCACCGCCTTGAAACCGTCCAGGTCGAGATAGACCGTCGCCAGCGCCTGGCTGCGCCGTTCGCTCTGGGCGATCGCCTGATGCATGCGGTCGGCCAGCAACACGCGATTGGGCAGCCCGGTCAACGCGTCGTAATGGGCGATGTGCTCGAGCTGGTGCTGGTGTTCCTTCGCCAGGGTGATGTCGGCCAGCAGTGCGACATAGTGGCCGATATTGCCTGCGGCATCATGCACGGCGCTGATGGTGAGCATCTCCGCATAGGCCTCGCCGCTCTTGCGCCGGTTCCATATCTCGCCGTACCAGTGCCCCTTGTCGAGCAGCGCTTTCCACATCGCCTGGTAATATTCGGGCGGCTGGCGCCCCGATCTGAGCATGCGCGGGTTGCGCCCCAGCACTTCTTCGCGCGGGTAGCCGGTGATGCGGGTGAAGGCGTCGTTGACATCGATGATGCTGCCCGCGGCATCGGTGATCATGATGCCCTCGTTGGAATGCGTGAAGACGCTGGCGGCAAGCTGCAACTTCTCTTCCGCCAGCTTGCGTTCGGTGATGTCCAGATGGGTTCCCGCCATCCACAGCGGTTGGCCGCCGCGAGTCCATTCGACCACGCGGCCGCGAGTCAGCACCCAGACCCAGCTGCCGTCCTTGTGGCGCATCCTGACCTCGCATTCATACGCCTCCGTCTCGCGCCGGAAATGCTTTTCCAGCAGCGCATCGGAGCGTTTGAGGTCGTCCGGGTGGGTGAATTTCGTCCAGGTCTCGATGCTGACCGGCGCGAGTTCGTCCAGCGTATAACCTATGATTTCTGCCCAGCGTTCATTGAGGATCGCGGCGCCGGTCTGCACGTTCCATTCCCAGGCTCCGGCGCCGGTGCCCCAGATGATCTGGTTGAGGCGCTTCCCCTGCAGTCGGAAGCGCCATTGGTTGAAGGCAAGCAGCGCCACCAGTCCGGCCAGTGCCATGATCCACGGCCAATAGTGGCGCAACACATCGGCCAGCGTGAATTCGGGTGCGACATTGTAGGGCGGCAGGCGCAGCGTCCGCAGCAGGTTTTCCACGCCTGCATAATCGGCCGGGATGGTGAAACCCCGGATGCCGGCGGCGAGACTGGCCGGGTGGCCGGCGGGCAGCGACAGCAGGGCGACGGTGATGCGCCGGGCCAGCTGCTCGTCCACCTGCGGCATGGTGACCACCGGCCATTCGGGATAGAGCCGCGTCGACAGGGCGAGCGGGAATCCGGGCTGGTGCTGCGGATTGATGATCCGGATGGCGCTCATGTCGAGCTTGCCTTCGCGTGCCATCGCTTCCAGCACGCCGGTGCGCACGAAACCGAATTCGGTTCGGCCGGCCAGCACGGCCTCGACCACGGCATCGTGCGGCATGCCGGTGAGCAGCAGTTTCTTTTGCGCGGGCATGGGCAGTCCGGATACGACCATCTCATAGGCCTGCATCTGAAAGCCGCCCAAGGAACTGGTTGTAGTTGTTGCGATGGTTCCGCCGGCCAGCGATTCAAATGCGGTGGTCGCCGGTGCATCGGCGCGAGTGAAGATGACCCCGCCGAAAGTGCTCAGCCCCTGATCGCCTTCCCGCTGGATCAGCGTGACGAGCGGGCCGGAAAGATGGTTGCGCTCCCTGAGCAGGATATGGTGTCCGGAGTTGGTCGCGATGACATCCAGACTGTTCTGCGCAATGGCGCTTTCCAATTCCGGGTAGGTATAGACTCCGAGTTCGACGGGCAGTGCCAGTTGTTCCTCGAGATAGCGCCCCAGCGGCTGCCATGCCGCGAGCACTTGCGGCTTGGGGCGGTAGGCAAGCACGCCTATCTTCAGCGGTGTCTGCGCCCACGCGTACAGCGGCGACAACAGCAGCGCAAGGCACAGCGGAATTAAAATGCGGCGGGTCAATCGATTACCCTTCCGGATGAGGCGGCAGCGCGCCGCCCGATGCGCGCACTATATCCTGCGGTTCGAGATTCTGGCGAGTGGTGCGATGGCAGGCGCGAAAAAGCCAGCGCACGGCTGGCTTCAGGAATGTGGTGGAGGTGATCAGGATCGAACTGACGACCTTCTGATTGCGAACCAGACGCTCTCCCAACTGAGCTACACCCCCACGGCGGTCGAATGCTAAACAGAAATCGGCGGTTTGGGAAGCGGCAGGCCGGTCTTGCGGTAGAAACCGGCGAGGTCGCCCAGATCGTCGAACACGTCCGCCGCGCCGGTGAAATCGTGGTGGCGCGTGTAATGGTTGGTGGTGATATAGGTCTTGATCCCCGCCGCAAGACTGGCGCGCAGGCCGTTCTCGGAATCCTCCAACGCGATGCAATCCGTCGCGGGCAGCCCCAGTTTGTCCAGCACCCAGAAGTAGATGTCCGGCGCGGGTTTTTTGTGCGGCACGATGTCGCCGCAGCCGTTGGCGGCGAAGTGCCTCTCCCAATCCTTGCCCAATCCGACCTCAAGCAAGCCCGAGACGTTCTCCGGCGAGGTGGTGGTGGCGATGGCGAGCAGGATGCCTGCGGCATGTGCATCGCCGATCAGTTGCCTGATGCCGGGGCGCAACGGGATCTGTCCGTCGCGCAGCATGGCGGTGTAGTACGCGGTCTTCACCTGATGCAGGTGTTTGACGAAGCCGTCGTAGTCGGCCGGTTTTTCGAAGCCGGGCAGGAAGTCTTCGACGAAGTATCTGATGCGTTCCTTGCCGCCGGTCACTTTCAGCAGCCTGTCATACAGCGCGACGTCCCAGTTCCAGTCCAGCCCGTTCTCGGCGAATGCCTTGTTGAAGGCGATGCGGTGCGCGTCTTCGGTGTCGGCAAGCGTACCGTCGACGTCGAAGATGATGGCGCGTATGGTCATGTGTGACTATGGGCAGGGTCAGCGCATGCCGGGCAGCTTGCCGGCCATGCCGCGCATCATCTTGGCCATGCCGCCGCCCTTGAACATCTTCATCATCTTCTGCATCTGCTCGAACTGGTTGAGCAACTGGTTCACATGCATCACCTTCACCCCGGCGCCGGCAGCGATGCGGCGCTTGCGCGAGGCCTTGATGAGTTCCGGCTTGCTGCGTTCGAGCGGCGTCATCGAGTTGATGATGCCTTCGAGGCGGGCGATCTGCTTGTCGTCCACGTTGGTCTTGGCGGCGGCCTGCGAAAGCTGCGCGGGCAGTTTGTCCATCAGCGCGGAGACGCCGCCCATCTTGCGCATCTGCGCCATCTGCGTCTTGAAATCGTTGAGGTCGAAGCCTTTGCCGCTCTTCACTTTCTCGGCGAGCTTCTCGGCTTCGGCGACGTTCACTTCGCGCTGCGCTTCCTCGATCAGCGACAGCACGTCGCCCATGCCGAGCACGCGCGAGGCCATGCGCTCGGGGTGGAAGGCTTCGAGGCCGTTGGGCTTCTCGCTCACGCCGACGAATTTGATCGGCTTGCCGGTGATCTGGCGCACCGACAGCGCCGCGCCGCCGCGCGCATCGCCGTCGAGTTTGGTGAGGATCACGCCGGTCAGCGGCAGCGCGTCGCCGAACGCCTTGGCGGTATTCACCGCGTCCTGGCCGGTCATGGCGTCCACCACGAACAGCGTCTCGATCGGCTTGAGCGCGGCGTTCAGTTGCTTGATTTCGTCCATCATTGCCGCGTCGATGGCGAGGCGACCGGCGGTATCGACGATCAGCACGTCGTGGTAGTGCCTCTTCGCGTAGTCCAGCGCGGCCAGCGCGATGTCCTGCGGTTTCTGGTCTTGGTCGGAGGGGAAGAAGTCGATCTCGAGCTGTTGCGCCAGCGTGCGCAGCTGTTCGATGGCGGCGGGACGGTACACGTCGCAGCTGACCAGCAGCACCTTCTTCTTGTGCTGGTCGCGCAGCAGCTTGGCCAGCTTGCCGCTGGTGGTGGTCTTGCCCGCGCCCTGCAAGCCGGCCATCAGGATCACGGCGGGCGGCACGGCGGCAAGGTTGAGCGCGTCGTTGTGCTCGCCCATCAGTTTGGTGAGTTCGCGGTGCACCACGCCGATCAGCGCCTGCCCCGGATTCAGCTTGCCGATGACTTCCTCGCCGAGTGCGGCCTGTTTGACCTGGGCGATGAAATCCTTGACCACGGGCAGCGCGACGTCGGCTTCGAGCAGCGCCATGCGCACTTCGCGCAGCGCGTCCTGGATGTTGCTCTCGGTGAGGCGCGCCTGGCCGCGCAGGTTCTTGATGACGCCGGAAAGGCGTTGCGTCAGATTGTCCAGCATGAGTAGTCCGGTTGCAGTTGGTGTAGAATCGCCGCAGTCTAAAACATCCCGGCAAAAAATGTCCAACCTTCTTCTCGCGCTGCTTGCCTGTGCCGCCTATGGCGCACTGGCGGCCTATTTCTGGCGCGCGCAGGCGCGCGGCGAGGGGGATGTGACGAGCCGCGGCGCGCCCGGGCATCTGGTGCTGCTGCCGCTGGCGCTGCATGGCTGGGTGCTGGTGCAGGACGTGTTCGCCGGCGGCGGGTTCAACCTGAGCGTGGCCAATGCGGTGTCGCTGATCATCTGGCTGACCTTGCTGGTGTACTGGGCGGCGCGCTTCTTCTATCCGGTCGGCTGCCTGCAGACGCTGGTGCTGCCGCTGGCGGCGGTGGTCGTGTTGCTGCCGGGGCTTTTCCCGTCGGCGCACCAGTTGACCAACACCGCCTTGTTCGCCTTCAAGGCGCATCTGGCGACCGCCATGCTGGCGTACAGCCTGTTCACCATCGCCGTGCTGCATGCGGTGCTGATCTCGCAGGTGGAAAAGAACCTGCACCATGCCGCGCTGCCGCGCGTGCTGCAAAGCCTGCCGCCGCTGCTGACCATGGAGACGCTGCTGTTCCGCATGATCGCCTTCGGCCTCGTGCTGCTGACGCTGACGCTGATCTCCGGCGTGATGTTCTCCGAAGAGATCTTCGGCAAGGCCTGGCAGCTCAACCACAAGGTGCTGTTCGGATTCATTTCCTGGGCGGTGTTCGCCGTGTTGCTGTGGGGGCATTATTCCTATGGCTGGCGCGGGCGCACCGCCGTGCGCTGGACGGTGGGCGGCTTCGCGCTGCTGCTGCTGGCGTATCTAGGTAGCAAGTTCGTTCTCGAGGTGCTGCTGCACCGCTGAAACTCCTTGATTTCCTTGCGCTTGCCATAGCTTGGGGAAATGTCGTAGAATTCGCGCCCTTTTGCTGGTCCGATAACTCTAATAGGTTTTATATGGTAATCATTCGTCTTTCCCGTGGCGGCTCCAAGAACCGTCCGTTCTATAACGTGGTGGTGGCCGATTCGCGCAACCGTCGTGATGGCCGTTTCATCGAGCGCGTCGGCTTCTACAACCCGATCGCGCCGGAAGGCCAGGAATCGCTGCGTTTGCAACTGGAGCGCGTCAGTCACTGGCAAAGCAAGGGCGCGCAACTGAGCGACGCCGTCGCCAAGCTGGTCAAGCGCTCTGGTGCTGCCGCCCAAGCCTGACGAAACCGTCCCCATGGTGATCATGGGGCGCGTGGCGGCAGCTTTTGGTATACGCGGCTGGATCAAGATCCAGCCGTTCACCGAACACCTCGACAGCTTGCTGGACCACGATACCTGGTGGCTGGGCAAGGAACACGGCCCATGGCGCGAGGTGGAGGTCGAACAGTGCGAGGTGCATGCCAAGACGCTGGCGGCGCAGCTGCAGGATTGTCCGGACCGCAATGCGGCGGAGAGACTGAAGGGGTTGCTGATCGCGGTGCCGCGCAGCAGCCTGCCCGAGCAGGGCGAAGATGAATACTACTGGTCCGACCTGATCGGGATGGCGGTGGCGAATGAAGCGGGCGAGTCGCTGGGAACGGTGGCGAACCTGCTGGAGACCGGCGCGAACGATGTGCTGGTGGTGCAGGGTGACAGCGGCGAAGTGCTGATTCCCTTCGTGGAAGCAGTCATCCTGCAGGTGGATGTGAAGAACAGGATCATCCGTGTGGACTGGTCGGCGGATTACCTCAAATGATCTTTGATGTGATCACATTGTTCCCGCAGATGTTCGATGCGCTGACGCAATACGGCATCACGCGGCGCGCGGCGGAACAAGGCAGTTATGTATTGAAGACGTGGAATCCGCGCGATTTCACCAGCGACAACTACCGCACCATCGATGATCGCCCCTACGGCGGCGGCCCCGGGATGGTGATGCTGGGAGAGCCGCTGGCCGGCGCGATCAACGCGGCAGGCGGCCAGCGGCGTGAAGAAGAGCCGGGTGGTGTATCTGTCGCCGCAAGGCAAGTTGCTGACTCATGCGCTGGTCAAGGAGCTGGTGGCGCAGCCGGAGGAAGGTTTGATCCTGCTGGCGGGGCGCTACGAAGGCATCGACGAGCGACTGATCCGGCAGCAGGTGGATGAAGAGATATCCATCGGCGACTATGTGCTGTCCGGTGGCGAACTGGCGGCGATGGTGTTGATGGACAGTCTGGTGCGGCAACTGCCCGGTGTGCTGGGCGATGCCGAATCGGCGGAGCAGGATTCGTTCGTGCAGGGCCTGCTGGATTGCCCGCACTATACGCGGCCCGAGGTTTATGACGGCGCGGCGGTACCGGAAGTGTTGATGTCCGGGCACCACGCCGAAATAGAGAAGTGGCGGCTGAAACAGGCGCTTGGACGCACCTGGGAAAGACGCCCGGATTTGCTGGCGAAACGTCAGTTGACACAACAGGAAGCTCGGCTACTGGCAGAGTACCAGCAGGAACAAGCTTCCGTACAACAAGAGGAAAAACTGAAATGAACCTGATTCAACAACTCGAGCAAGAAGAGATCGCCCGTCTGGGCAAGACCATCCCCGACTTCGCGCCCGGCGATACGGTCATCGTCAGCGTCAACGTGGTCGAAGGCGAGCGCAAGCGCGTGCAGGCCTACGAAGGCGTGGTGATCGCCAAGCGCAACCGCGGCCTGAACTCTTCTTTCATTGTGCGCAAGATATCCGCCGGCGAAGGCGTGGAGCGCACCTTCCAGACCTATGCGCCGACCATCGCCAGCATCGAAGTGAAGCGTCGCGGCGACGTGCGCCGCGCCAAGCTGTACTACCTGCGCGACCGTTCCGGCAAGTCGGCACGTATCAAGGAAAAGCTGGCCGTGCGCGGTTAAGCGAGCCGGTTTTCTGCGGTACCCAAGAACGGGAGCTTCGGCTCCCGTTTTTATTTGTGCGCTATCATTCGATGATGATTGCGGGAATACTTCCCCTCGCCCCATTGGGGAGAGGGGTGGGGGAGAGGGGATGACCTATCAGGCGAAACTGAAAGTGCCGTTCGGCGTGCTCGGCATCCGCTGTACGGCGGACGCGTTGACCGGCATCGACTTCCTTGCGCCAGGCACGCCGCTACAGCCGCCGGCAGATGCGTTCGCCGCCAAGGTGTGCGGGCAATTGCTGCGCTACCTCGATGATCCGCGCGCGCCGTTCAGCGTGCCGCTCGACCTGCGCGGCACGCCGCACCAGCAAAAGGTCTGGCAGGCGATGCAGCGCATCTCGCCCGGCGCGACGCGCAGCTATGGCGAGCTGGCTGCTGAACTCGGCTCGGGCGCGCAGGCGATCGGTCAGGCTTGCGGCGCGAACCCCATCCCCATCGTCGTTCCCTGCCATCGCGTGCTGGGCAAGTCCGGCCTCGGCGGATTCATGAAACATGCCGACGGCGCATCGCTGGACATCAAACGCTGGCTACTGGCGCATGAAGGCGCCATCCCCTCTCCCCTCGCGGGAGAGGGGCAGGGGAGAGGGGGGTGACCAACGCCGACCTCCTCGATGAATTCTGCGACAACCTCTGGCTGGAGGACGGCCTGTCGCGCAACACGCTGGACAGCTACCGGCGCGACCTGACCAAGTTCGCCGCGTGGCTGGAGAAGCAGCGCGACGCCTCCATCCTGCAAGCCACGCACGGCGACATACAGGGTTATCTCGGCAATTTGTTTGCACATAAAGCCAAGTCGAGCAGTGCCGGGCGCAATATCTCCAGCCTGAAGCGCCTGTTCCGCTACCTGTTGCGGCAGGGCAAGATCAGCGCCGATCCTACCTTGCAGATCGATACCCCCAAGCTGCCGCGCAACCTGCCCAAGAGCCTCACCGAGCAGGATGTGGAGCTGCTGCTGGCCGCGCCCGATGTGCAGACCCCGCTCGGCCAGCGCGACCGCACCATGTTCGAGGTGCTGTACGCCACCGGCCTGCGTGTATCGGAACTGGTGACATTGCGCATCACGCAGGTGAGCATGGACATGGGCGTGGTGCGCGTGATGGGCAAGGGCAGCAAGGAGCGCCTCGTGCCGCTGGGCGAAGAGGCGCTGGACTGGCTGCGCCGCTATCTGGCGGACGGGCGCGGCGTGCTGCTGGGCAAGCAGATGGCCGATGCGCTGTTCGTCACACAGCGCGGTGAGGGTATGACACGGCAGATGTTCTGGTACCTGATCAAGAAACATGCGAGGACGGCCGGGCTGAATAAATCGCTGTCGCCGCACACCCTTCGCCACGCCTTCGCCACCCACCTGCTGAATCACGGCGCGGATTTGCGCGTGGTGCAGATGTTATTGGGGCATTCGGATATTTCTACGACGCAGATTTACACCCATGTGGCGCGGGAGCGGTTGAAGCAGTTGCATGCGATGCATCATCCGAGGGGATGAGTCGTAGGTTGGGTTAGCAGTTTCATCGCGTAACCCAACATCAAAACCGCCGGGGGTTGCCCGGCAGCAAGTCACTTTCTTTTGCTTCGCCAAAAAGAAAGTAACCAAAGAAAAGGCGACCCCGGTTTGCCGCCGCTACGCGGTTCCCTCGATCAACCACAAGCAAGCGGGGCTGCGGAACTCGCGCTACGCGCTCAGACAGTCCTCGCCTAAACCTCCGCTTGCTTGCGGCTGATCGAGGCGGCGCTCAGGGGGAAAATACGAAAATCAAAAAACACTGGGCGGGCACTCCGTGCCCACCTTACTTGCCGACACTTCTTGTTGGCGGGTGAGGGTGAGCTTCAGACGGCGGACTCATACACGTTGGGTGGCGTACAACGAAGCAGAACCTATCGGGTTATTCAATCTTTAAATGATCAAGAGATTCTGGTGAGCCAGTGATCACCACTACGAAACTATTTTTAAATATGTGTTGCTGATGAACATCAGCGACAGTAACTCCCCCGAGCAGCTGAATTGCCCATACAGATACGCCATCATCTACCTCGCTCATAATGCCTTTGTATCTGACGGTGTCATCTCCCAATCCAATATCAACTCTCAGCTTTGAAGTAAGGGTAAACAAACCAGAAATGAACTCCATACCTGTAGGTGATGGAGTGAACGTTTTAAATGAACAGCTCAGTGGCAAGCGTCGCCCCGAATGGTGATATATAAGCCCTCTTCCTATGAACCCAATAAATTTGTGCAGAATGTCACTATCCAGTTCAACGGTTAGTCTTTCTTCCAGATGACTTTCATCGACGGGGAGTTGTGTATAACCAAACCCTTCTTTGATTTTATTGTGTAGTTTTTTGTTACTCTCCAATCGTCTCATTGCATCGATCGAAAGCGCTTTATGAGCATTTTTGTGCGTAGCCCCAAAGGGGAGTACGGAAAGCAAATAATGCTCAAGCTGGGACTTTTCGTTGTTGCATTTTTCGCATGACGGAACTTTGGGGAGCGTGACCTGCTCCCCCTAGACCGTACCAGCTAGAAGTTAGTAAAGTCCGCTTTTGAAGAGAGGCGGAAATGAAGAAGAGTCGATTTAGCGAAGAACAGATCATTAGTTTCATCAAGGAAGTAGAAGCT